>TARA_R110002110_G_scaffold7099_7_pt1 | contig 31273 bp, 21 predicted proteins | sample TARA_R110002110 | Tara Oceans TARA_R110002110 (sample SAMEA4397330) | marine metagenome | biome: Polar Biome; feature: [SRF] surface water layer (ENVO:00010504); material: water (ENVO:00002006), including particulate matter (ENVO:01000060) such as... | depth 5 m | reverse complement strand
CCTGAAGCTGTAACTGCTGATCCATTAGCTGTAACTGTTGGCGCTGTCGGATTCAATGAGCCCGTAGAACATAACGCAGCAGGCGCTGTAATTGCAGCTATCGTAGGACTTGAATTTATCGTAAATGAAGTAGCTGTTCTACAACCTGGATTTGTAGAGCAAGCTGCATAATAAATAGTAGTTCCTGCAGTATTTGTATTAACTAATCCAGAACCAGCAACTCCTACCGGGTTAAAAGGTGTTCCTGAGCCAATTGCCGTACCACCAGTTGAATTTGTATACCAATCTACTGTAACTGGTATCGTATAATTCACTATAATAGTAATATTTGCAATATTTGCATCTGGATTTACACTGGGATCATTATAGGTTTCTCTAAATTTAAATAGCCAAGTGCCCACAGGACTTCCTGTCCCCCATGATCCAAATGTCCCATCGGTAACGGTCCCTGACGCCGATGATATAGAAGAAGACTGCAAATCAGTCTTGGTAATCCCCAATGCGATTGGAGGGGTGGCTTCTATTTGCAACTCATTTGTATACGATGGACTATTGGATGTAAAGGTTATCTTAGTCGAAACTCCTGTTACAGTTGCTCCGACTGGTAAAGCAGGAAAATCTATTGAAATATTTGAATTTGTATAGGTTGTTAACTCAGATGTCCCTCCATAACCTATTGCAGTTTGAGTGCCAGTAAAACTAGATCCACAACCACTTGCACTCAATGTGCCTGAACTGTTACTACAAATTGTTGTTCCCGTGGTCGATGGCCCTGCACTCACATTTACTGTCACATCTAATCTAGTCACACTCTCACAGCCACTTACAGTTTGACTTGCATAATAATGTCCTGAAGATAAAGCTGTGCCACTTGACAAAGCTGTAGTGCCACTTATTGACGAATACCACTTGATATTTGAACCTGAAACACTTAAACCTGACACTTTGGGTAAATCTACGGAACAAAATGATTGAAATGATGAACCTGTCGGTGTTGCTGTTGAACAAGGTTTCCATGATACTATTACCTGACCATTACCACCAAAACCAGATGAATTACGACCTTCACCACCACCCCCACCTGGACTTCCACCGTCACCCGAAAAATTCTTGGATCCATCTCCACCAATACCACTAGTACCATTACCCCCAGCTCCGCCAGAAGATGTATTCGCATTATTTCCATCTCCGTTATTCCCAGCAGATCCACCGCCACCGCCATAATAATTAATAGAACGATAACCGTCTCCACCAAAGTATTTTAAACTCCCAATACTACCTAAAACTCTTCCTCCTTGATGATAGGCATTTTGACCTCCTCCTTCAGCTTTTACAATTAGAACACTCGTAGAAGTCGATAATGCTATACTAGAATTTCCACCTACATAACCACGAGATCCTACTACAATTGTATAAACGTTACCAGTAGTAACGCTAAAAGTGCTTTCGGCATAGGCTCCTCCTCCTCCTCCTCCATAGTTCGTATCATTTTTACCGTCTTCACCTGCTCCCCAAGTTTGCACGGTAATACTAGTCACTCCCGCAGGTACTGTAAAGGTATTGGTTGTTCCATTTTTAGTTGGGTCATTAAACGTTTGCGGCGAAATTTGCGCAAAACTACTATAACTAACAAGAGTTAAAAGAAAGAGAAATAATAGGTTATGTACTTTTGGTAAACAAAAAAAAGTATTCTTAGAGTAAAATTTCTTCATGTGGTATTTTTAAAAAAATGGGGCGAATTTTAAACATAATTCTTTCTAAATAGAGGATTTTATTTTTCTAAAAAAAAAATTGAAACTAAACAGACTTGCACAATATCGCTTTTCATTTTATGACTAATGAAATTTAATCGACAAAATGCGTTTAAATCCGATTAAACACCCACGTTAAACAGCTTGAGATCTAAACAACACAAAAAGATTATAGGAAAAAAATTAACTTAAAAAAACAAAACCCCCATTACGTCAAAACATAATGGGGGTTTTCGAAATTGATTATCTTTTTTTTTAAATTCTAATAAACAATTTTTTGTGTTACTGATTGTCCATTTTGTAACTCTACTTTTACAATCAATACTTGTTTTTCCGATTGTATATTACGTATGACCAAAACTTTATTATTGACAGTTGTGTTTTTATAAACTTGCCTTCCTGACATATCATAAATTAAAACCTTATCAATATTTTCAACTGATGAATTTACTTTTACCTCCTTATTTGTATTAGAAATCAACACCCCGTATTCAGCCAATTCAAAATCCTCTTTTGCTAGAGTCTTATTGGCATTTGTATATCGCAGGGTGAAACGATTGTTGAAAGTACCAATTTCAGTTTTATAATCATAAGCAGATTTATTCAAATTATGGATGCTATTTGTCATATTATCTTTTAAATAAATTTCCTTACCTGTAAACAAGCCATCAACCTGATCAATACTGATAGTAAAATCTCCCGCAATAGTAGAACTGTATCCTAGAGGCACCTCATCTGTGTCTACAAAAGGTAGGGCTCTACCTTGAATCACTAAATTCTTATCCTTATAAACACTATAAAAATCAATAAACTCATTCCCATCGTAACTTTCTCCATCATATCCACTATCAAACTCATTTGTGGCTCCCGATACATACCCAATTAATGTTTGCTTAAAAGCACCTTGGCTGTTCGTTAAATTCAACCAAACTCTGTTTTTTTCAATCCCCTCAGCAGTTATACCCTTTGGTGCGATTTTAAAAAATTGAGCATTGTCTAATTTTGCTCCAAACTTATCCAATCGCATACTATTATTAAATGTTGCTACTTGACCACTAGCAATACTAGTTGTAAAAAAGGATTGCCCAGATCCAATCTTCCCAGAAGGAATACTTGAACCACTGAAACCTAAAGTTGATGCCGCTGTTCCAACACCAACACCTCCTGTAAAATTATAAGATGCATAATCATCCGAAGTATAGGCGTAAGCTCCAGTACCAACACTTCCATTAATAATATTTGCCGCTAATTGTATTGCCGTATTGTGTGTCCAAAAATATATAGTCCCTTCTAAAACAGCACTATTTGCGGATAAAAATAAATCAGCATCCAATGCAGATGGGTAAGGATTACCTATTAAGTTTGAAGTATTTACTCCTCCAATAGGAATTGTTATTGTTCCATTATTAGGAACACCAACAAAAGTAGCCGAAAAAGGGGATGGAAATGGGGGTAAAGGGGGCGCATATCCCGGCCCTCTAACTATATATCCTTTTCCAGCTGCCATAACCGTTCCTGTTGACTCTTGCTTCCAATCTTCAGGACTGGCAAAAGCATCATAAGAATACATTTTCCCAGCAAGTGTATTTGGGGACAATGCCCCCAAAGTAAATCCAGAAACAGGAGAAGACCAATAAACATAATCCGTATCTATTATCGATGGGGTCATTCTATTGTAATTTATATTTCCAGTATTTGTGGCTGAATTATTTATTTGAACTAAACTGGCAGCATTCTCAAAAGTAAGAGTTCCGCCAGAGACGGTTAAACCATTTGTTATTTTCAAAGTATGTCCTGAATTAATCGTAACAGATCCTGAATTCACTTGGCAAGAACAAGCTACAATATCTCCAATTGAATTATAAGTTCCATTAAAAATAAGTGCTTGAGCACTTGTTGGAGGACCATTTGTCCATCCGCTACCATTCCAAATTGCAGCAGCTGGAACAGTCATTGTAACGATATTTGAACCGGCAGGACTACTTGTTGCACAAGTTGCATTTGAAGTCATTACTACTTTTATCGCATCTCCATTAACTAAGGTAGTTGCCGTATAGGTTGACGCTGTTGCCCCGGTTATTATTGTTGCTCCATTATACCATTGGTACGTTGGGGTTGCTCCACCATTAGTTGGTGTCGCTGTAAATGTTACTGAAGTACCTGAGCAAATCGCTCCCGAAGGAGAAGCTACAATACTTACACTCGCTGGTAAGTTTGGGTTCACGGTCATTGCTACAGTATTTGAAGTGGCAGGACTTCCTGTTGCACAAGTTGCATTTGAAGTCATTATAACTTTTATCGCATCTCCATTAACTAAGGTAGTTGATGTATAAGTTGACGCAGTTGCTCCGCTGATTATTGTTGCTCCGTTATACCATTGGTACGCTGGAGTTATTCCACCATTAGTTGGTGTCGCTGAAAATGTTACTGAAGTACCTGAGCAAATCGCTCCCGAAGGAGAAGCAATAATACTTACACTCGCTGGTAAGTTTGGATTCACAGTAACGGTAGCACTTCCTGAAATTGTATTGGGGCAACTAGGAGTGGTTTGATAGGTTGCACTAACTAAGTTATAAACAAAAGTACCATTAACACTTGTTACAACTGCTACATTTGTACTACTACTTGCGCTAATATTTACAATTTGATTCGACCCTCCATTAATCGTATAAGTTACCGATATAGCAACAGTCTGTGGATTAGTAAAAGTTATATTAGAAGTAGCCCCCCCAACACATACACTTGTAGTGCCACCAATTGACGCTGATGGCATTGGACGAACAATTAAATTAGCTCCTGAATTTACAAAGCTGTTCGTTCTTGTGCATGTAGCATTAGATATAGAAACTAAAGTATAACCTGTATTAGATGTAGGATTATCTGCTGGCGTAAAACTGTAGGGAGCCGCAGTTGGAATTGACAAAGTGTATTGTAGTAAAGTAGTATCATTCTTATACGTTATACTATATGGAGTAGAATAAGTGGTGTCATCTGCATCAAAAGTCAATTGTGGGCTTCCACCAGTACAAATGGTAGTTGCCGAAAAACCATTGGTAACATTATTAGGTAAAGCATTAACTGAAACAATAGTTGCTATTGACGATGCGCTTAGACAACCACTTGAATTTGTTATTTGAACAGTATAACTACCAGCTGTTGTAGCATTTACGTTCTGCGTAGTTGCACCTGTCGACCATAAATAACTGCTTCCTACACTTGATGTCAATGTGACACTTCCACCTGAGCAAATTGCAATTGGACCTCCCGCTGTTATTGTTGGAGTCGAAGGTTTTGAATTGACAACTAGAGAGATAATTTTAGAACCAGAATATAAATTACTCCCATAATAAGTAGAATAATTTATAGTGGCTATATAAGTACCAGACTGACTCGCTATAAAGCTTGGATTTAAAGCGCTAAATGTTGAAATAGTATTATCGGGTGCCTTTATTGACCATGAAAAATTTACTCCAGAAATAGAACCGTTTGAAGTAGTTGCGCCAAAAGTTCCTGATATATTCCCAAATAAATTAATTGTTCCATTTTGACAAATTGGTGTATTTGAACTTGGATTTGCTAAGATTGTACCACCACCCTGATTTACTTGATCAAAAGTAAATTCTGAATTTCCAGCACCTTTACATACAGCAAATTTTACAGTTCCAATATAAACAGCAACATTATTATTACATGTCCCTCCGTCATCAAATTTTCCAGGAGAATTAATTTTAATACTTGTATTTTCCGGAAAAAAAATAAAATTATTCCCTGAAAATTTCACTAAAGCCGAAGCGTTTATCGTTACATTTAAAGTTTTTACATCAATGTCAGCTCCCACAATTAAAACACCTGAAATACCTTCTCCAATTACCAATGCACCAAAAGTATTTGGCGTACTACTACTAATTGTAATTGTTTGATTATCACGAATAGTTACCGTTCCTGTTCCTGTAAATTGCCCTGGATAACCTTGTGGAGAAGTACCTGATGGAGTGACCCAGGTAGTACCGTTATAATATTGCCAACTTGAAAGCGTTGTCCAGTTTCCAGCAGTTACATTCGAACGATAATCTCCTACTGTTTGAGCCACAACTACAGCCTGAACAAAAAATAAAACAAAAACAAAAAAATTCCTAAAATTTTTTATTTTAGAGAAAATTAAATTAACGATAAACACTGGACCGTTGGCGTAATATTGCTTCATAAAAAATATTTATTTCTTTGTTAACCATCCTCATTAAGTACTTAGCAGCGTAGGAAAACTACCAATTGACCCACAAAAAAATAAAACTTATCAATGATTTACAAAAAAAATCGATTATACGCTTATATAATCGACAAACCTCTATATTTGCATGTTTTCTACAGAAAAATAATCGTTATTTTCTATAAAAACTATCCTATTCATTGTTAATAAAAACCTGTTTAAAAATTTTAAAACCCTGTTTTCGAAACTTTAACAAGTAAGACCTAATAACGAACTCAACTTTGTAGCTACCATAATCATAAATCTGCTTTTGGATTTACAAAATCACTTACTAGCCCCAAGAATTTCTATTTTGAAAGAAAATCATCTCGCTTCTACCGAATATTTACTTAAATTTCGAACTTCTAAAAATCGATAATGAAAGAAGTGTACTCCATAAAAGAAGCTATAAATAAAATAGAACACTACTGCGCTTATCAAGAACGCTGTCATGAAGAAGTAATCTCTAAACTGAGAAGCATGAAACTGGATTCTCAAGAAATTGATGAAATTATTGCCCATCTAATCGGCTCTAATTTTCTTAACGAAAGTCGGTTTGCCTGCAGCTTTGCCAGAGGGAAGCACCGCATTAAGCATTGGGGAAAAATTAGAATTGTAATCGAGTTAAAGTTCCGCAACATTTCGACCTACAACATTAATTTGGCTCTCAAAGAAATTACCGCTGAGGAATATACCGCAACTTTTCACAGCTTGGCCGAGAGGCAATGGGAGGCCATACGCGAAACTAACTCATTAAAAAAGCGGAAAAAATTTTGTGATTATTTGCTTCGGAGAGGTTTTGAGAGCAATTTAGTTTACGAGAAAGTTAAAGAACTAGAATCTTTGGAATAAATGGAATGTGGATGAAACGGATTTTAAATTTTATTCATATCAGTCATATCAGTTTTAAAAAAAATGTGTTTAAAAATACTCCTCAGTAAATGGTTTAAGACCATATAAATAGGGAACAAACAAAACCAGATTGAAAAGATGAAAAAGTCAAAGAACTAGAATAAATGGAACGCGGATGAAACGGATGTTGCGGATAAAAAACGGATTTTTTTAAATCAGTAGAAAGCTTTTAAATCTGCGGCTAAAAATGGTTCGTGAATGTTTATTTTTATATGAACTTCATAATGAAAAATTGATATGCCATACTCAAATAGCGACACATAAAGGTATCTCGATGAAAAACAGGAAGAAATACGATATGTCAAGTGAGCGAAAAAAGGTTATACAAAATCCACTACTAAATTAGTACTATTGGCCGTCCCTTCTAAATTATAAAAAAAATGCCTGTCGAGTGGACAGGCATTTTACTATTCTTCTTTTAACTCGTCAATTACTTTCCTGATCTCTTTGGCATATTTTCCGTAGAAAAAATGAACCCACCATTCTGCAATTAAACCCATAAACAAAATAATAAGGGAGATTACCACGAATGTAGCAATCAAAAAACTATTACTTAAATCTGATATTTGCATTCCCGGTTTTGTAGAGACTAAATAAACAGTAAATCCTACAAAAAAAAGAACGATAAAAGGACTAAGAGCAAACGTAAATGTTTTATACAACTCCATGTTCAATCTCACATCAAAATAAGTTTCATACAAACTGTCTTTTGTCCTTAAAGTGATATTATTAAGTCTTTTACAAAACAAATATAACTTCACCAAATAGTAGACGCAAACCGCAAAAAACATACTATACAATAAATAAAAAGGTGCGAGCCATTTTTCAGGAAAATCATATATGATAGGTGCAAACCCACTCAGAATAACAGCGAGCGATTGATAAATGAGTTCCTTTTTAAGATTTTTTTTAATCTTATCCAAAGGCGTATTTGCCGTTTGTATTTTTTCTAAATTATTTGGGAGAACAACATTTTCATTGTTGTCATTATCCCATGCTGATTGTATATCGTTAAAATCCATATCCTTGATTTTTAATTATTTCTTTTAATTTTTCTTTTGCTCTATTTAATTTCACTCTAGCATTCCCTTCAGAAATCCCTAAATTGTTTCCAATTTCCTTATGCGAAAAACCCTCTAGTTGATAAAAAATAATAGCCTTATCTATTTTTTCTAATTTTTGAACTGCTTTGTAAAAATGTTCTATTTGGCTTTCTTTAATTTCTGAATCATCCGTTTCTTCTTTGATATTTTGAGATACGATCTCATATTTATCGACCTTTCTCTTTTCTTTCTTTAGAAAAACGATAGCTGTATTAATAGCCACCCGATACATCCAAGTCGAAAACTGGCTTTCGTTTCTAAAAGAATCATACGATTTCCAAAGTTGACAAATAATCTCCTGAAACAAATCCTGTTGATCATCATGATTGTCCATATACATCTTAGAAACTTTATATAAAATTCCTTTGTGCTTTGCAATCCGGTTTAAAAATTCTGGCTCTTTCTCTTTCAAAATGATATTAGTTCAGAACAGGTTCAACAGTATACCCTTTTTTTCTCAACAACTGTATCACTCCTTGTTCCCCCAATAAATGAGCGGCTCCTACAGCAAAAAAGGTGCATTTATCTTTCATGATATTCGGCATTTTTACAATCCAGTTTTCATTTCTTACATCTAATAATACTTTTCTAGTTTTCTCATTCATCACTTTAGGAGCTGTAATATCTTTATATATTTCTGGAAGGTTTTCTTGAATATAATTTTGAACTAACTTTTTTGTTGTATCGTCATTTGACTCTTGCAACATTGATATCACCTCCGCATCAGAATAAGCATCACTCAAGAAATCCATTTGCGATTGAAGTGTTTCAAAACCAGCGATACTTTTACTTGAACTTTTGGCCATTTCAATAAATTCCATTTCATACATTTTAATATCAGCACAGCCAAAGGATTTCATAGTAATCAAACTCATTACTGCCATTATACTGAATTTATCAACTTGTTTGACTGTCATTCCTGTTCTCTTTTGTAACAAAACATCAAGATCATTCAATTGTTGTGGACTCAATGTTTTACTCAATGGTTCTTTTCCATATACAAATTGCTGCGCACTGCTTATTTCTTTTGGATCGGCTAAATTAACCTCTAAGACTAAATTGTCAGTAGAATCAAAAGCTTTCTTAGTTTTATCAGATAGAAAATAATCATTCCCGCATATCATATGAATCGTGCCATATAAATAAGAAGATTTCGATAATCCATTTCCTGAAATTCCCCACAGCAGCGATTGTTCATTTAACGGCACTGAGGCTGTTTTTTTGCTTGTGCAAAAACGCCGTTAGAAATTAATACTACTGCTACTACTACAATTGATTTAAATAATTTTTTCATAATAATTTGATTTTTGATTGATTTTTGATTTGATGATTGAAACTCAGTATTTATTTTGTGTATTTATTTCTAAAAAAAGAAGCGATTGCAACTACAAAAAGCAAACTCATGATAAGTAAAAATTCTTTGCTTAATTTATCGTAGACAAAATACCGCACTAATCCATAACTTAAGCCAAGAGTTGAAATAAATAATAAAACAATCTTGTTATTTCCTTGATTTTTGGAAGTTGATTTTGTTTTCATGGTTTTTGATTTATTTGATTACTACTCGTAAGTAAATAAACAAGTAAAACGTTACAAAAAATTTAAATTTATTTTTTTAAACCTAATAAAAACAGGGGTTTATACGGTGATTTTTTTTGAAAAGGAATACAAAAACAAGTCTATTGAAAGAGAAACTTGCTCAATAAAACGAGAACTTCACTAATTTCCTCTGGAGAATTGTAACTGTGTAAACAAAAACGAAGTCGTTCCTGACCTTCTGGAACGGTAGGCGAAAGTATCGCTTTAATATCAAATCCTTTTTCTTGAAATAGCGTTGCAATCAATTTCACTTTTTCATTACCTGGAATAATAGCTGATTGTAACGCTGATTTACTGTGTACGAACAATTGTTTCAGTCCTAACATATTCTTTTCCTGATTGAAATGAATAATGTTTTTGCGAAGAGCTGCAATATTTTCTTTATCATTTTCCAAATTCCGGTACGCAAATGAGATTGTTGCAACCGCATGTGGAGATAATCCTGCAGGGTAATTAAAACTTCGAGTAAAATTAACCAAGTATTGTTTCAATTCCTGCGAACCTAAAACTGCTGCTCCCTGACATCCTAACCCATTTTCGAAAGTCAAAATACGAGCATAAATAAGGTCTTGCAGTCCTATCATTTGAACAAATCCTTCGCCTTTTGAACCAAAAACACCCAAAGCATGTGATTCATCAACTACTAAATAACAATGGTGCTTATCTGAAATTCGCACTAATTCTTCTAGATTGGGACAATCGCCATCCATAGAAAAAACAGATTCGGTAACAATGTAAATACTTGTTGGGTCTTGGGTTTTATGCCTTGGGTTTTGGATTAACCTTTCTAAATCTTCAAAATCATTGTGATTGAATTTACAAGCTTTGGCATTAGACAGTTCAATTCCGTCCTGAATAGCGGCGTGACATAATTCATCGTATAAAATCAAATCTCCTTTTTGAGGAACTGCACTAAAAAAGCCACTAGTAGCATCAGGTCCCGAATTGAAAATTAACGCTGTTTCTGTTAGGTGGAAATCCGCAATAAAATCTTCTGTTTCTTGATACAGCTTTTGGTTCCCAGATAAAAACCGGGAACCAATCGCTGATTCTTCAATGAATTTATTTTTAATTAAATACTCTTGCGTGTCCTTAAAAATAATTTCTGACTGAGAAAAACCTAAGTAATCATTCGATGCAAAATCGATTAAATCATTGGGTAAAGCGCCTTTTTGCAAAGCATCGTTTTGTTCCTGTTGATTTAGTTCCGGCTGTACTGATTTTGAAAAACATTTCATATATCGAAAATATAAAAAGTCTTTCAATAATCTGGAACTTTCGGTTTAGATTGTCATTGTCTATCTAAAGTTATATTGCACTCCAAACAACAAATTACCTTTTGGCATAGGAACTAAATTCGTTTCTGTATACTCCGTGTTGAAAATATTGTTAGCAAACAATGACAACTCAAAAGCATGTAAAGTATAGGAAGCACCCAAATCTACAACTGAATATGAATCTCCCGCAGTTCGTTCCGCATAACGATACGAAATCGTATTGCTGAAATTTTTCAAGAATTGCATATTGTAACTCCCCACAAACTGATGCTTTAATGAATTCAATGAATACTGTGAGAAAGCATAGGTACTTTCTTCTATATCATTCTGAATAAACGAGTAACCAAATTGTAGTTTTTGAGCAAATGAATTAAGATTAAAGATATAAAGTAGTTGTGTTTCAAAACCTTTGGTAGTAACATCTTGAATGTTTTGTGCTTGCCAACGATCCGTAAGTTCCTTTTTTACGTAATCAATTAAATGATCCGATTTGCGATTAAATACCGCTGCAGACACATTAAAATTAGATGTATTCCATTTCAAACCAATTTCTTGCGAAAATGCTTTCTCCGGTTCTAAATTAGCATTCCCTATCGTAGTTGGAGATTTATAATTCAAATCAGTAAAAGTTGGAATTCTGTAGGTATAACCCAAGTTACCATATACCTTCAGATTATCAAGCAATTCATATCCAACATCTACGCCTGGAAAAGCAAAAAATTTGAAGTCAGAAAAATAAGTCACAGCTACTCCGGGAGTAATATCTAATTTTTTATTGAAAAATTCCATACGATGCTCTAAAAACAAAGTACTTAGAAAACGGTTATTATCCCCAAGATTATTACTCGAAAGAAACACTTTAGCCGTTTCTATACCAAAGCCGGTAACACCGATATTTGACGTATACGATCCATTTAATTCTGCAGCAATTTTGTTTGAAATATGCAAATTCCTGTAAATAGACGGATTCTTTCTAATATAAATATATTCGTCTTGATTACGTCTCCAATATACCTTTGGCTTCCACGTAAAATTACCTTTTTTAATAACCGTTGAAAAACCAACTAAACTAGCATTTGTTTCTTCATATTGATCAATAGCTGCTGGCGAAGCATAAAAACCATTTGCCCCAAAGTTCTTTTCCGAAAGAGCAACCAACATCGTTATTGGCAATTTATTTTTATTAAAAACACTCTTCAACACAAAATTCTGATTGTCGAAATCTGTATTGTAGCGATATCCGTTAGATATATTTTTAGAAAAATGCAAAATATGATTGCTTTCTTTCAAACTAACTCCAGCGGTAACAGCGGCACTAAATTGACCATAAGAACCCGCCTGAAGACGTAATGAAGCATCATTATCCAGCGAATCCTTTGTAATGATATTTACAGCACCGGTAAAAGCATTTTGACCAAATACACGACTTGCTGGCCCTTTTATAATTTCAATTCTTTTGATAACTTCAATCGGCAAAGCTAAATTCATCGAGTGATGTCCAGTTTGAGCATCATCTACCTTGAATCCATCTATAAGAAGTAGCGTTTGATCAAAACTTCCGCCTCGTATATATAAATCAGATTGCATACCACTAGTCCCACGACGTCTTACATCAATTCCTGCAATTTGCTGTAAAGCATCGGCAACATTTGTCACTCCGGATTTTTTTATATCCTCGGCAGTAATTAACTGAATGGTTCTGGAATTTTCTTTGAAAGGTAAATCAATCCTACTGGATGTAATAACCACTTCTTGTAAGGAATCTATCTTTTGTGTATTTTCCTGTGCACTTACTATCAAAGAACCGATAAAAAAGAAAGCTGAAAAGTATTTATTTTTCATTTATTAAAGTGTTGAATTATTTTAAAACGCTGCAAAAGTATTAACTTTCCGGACTACTAAAATAGTCCAGTTTTAAAATGATAGATAGTCCGGTTAATACGTTGTTAAAAAGCCTTATCCAATTTGATAAATCAAGTGCCAGCCCTGTGTATATACAAATCTCCCAACAAATCATCAATGCCATTCAGCGTAGTTATTTAGCAGGAGGCTCTTTATTGCCAGGAACCAGAATTTTTAGCCAATTAATAAATGTCCACCGAAACACGGCCGTTGCGGTATATGATGAATTAGCTTCTCAAGGTTGGGTTGAAATAATTGCAAACAAAGGGACTTTTATATCAGTTCCTGAACAGAGAACAGCCACAATAAAAGCGGGTTCGAACCAATTAGGAGACATTTATAACTTTGCAGAAACAACTGGATTTCCCTTTCAGTCCTCTTTTCATTTATCATCAACGCAAGAATTTTCAGAAGCAAAGTACGAACTAAATGATGGGCAACCCGACTTAAGGCTTCATCCCATTCATGAATTTTCAAAATGGTATGGCGCTTCTATGAAACGTAAATCATTGATTTCGAAATGGAATCAAAATAAAAAAACAAAGTATTCTGTATTTGAAAACCAACTGTGTAATTACTTAAACGCTACAAGGGGACTTCACATACAACCAAAAAACGTCATCAGCACAAGAAGTACAGAAATGAGTTTGTATATCATATCGCAACTTCTAATTCGCCCAAAAGATGTGGTTTTGGTTGGGGATTTGAGCAATTATGCTGCCAACATGATTTTTCAACAATCGGGCGCCATTATCAAAACAATCCCTATTGACGAACAAGGCTTAGATGTCGATTATATCAAAACACATTTTGCCAATGATGCCATTCGCTGTGTTTATATTTGTGCCAATCGCGACTACCCAACAACTGTTTCACTAACAGCAGAACGTCGCTTAAAACTGTTACAACTTGCAAAGGAATATCAGTTTGCCATCATAGAAGATGATTATGACTATGATTTTCAGTTTGAAGGCTTGGCTATGCTACCTATGGCCAGCTCGGATGTAGAAGGAATGGTGATTTATTTGGGAAAGCTTGGACAATCTTTATTTCCGAGTTTTCAAACAGGATTCGTAGTAGCTCCCGAAAATTTAATTTCAGAAGCCAAGAACTATTTACAAATGCTAGACCGCCAAGGCGATTTAACACAAGAACAAATGCTGTCCGAATTGATTTATGAAGGTGAAATTCATCGATTACTCAAAAAAAATATACTCGTCTATAAGCGAAGACGGGATTTTTTATACCAATGTCTTGAAGAAAATTTTAAAGATGTTATCCGTTTTAAAAAACCAACGGGTGGTTTAGCAATATGGTTGCAGTTTAATACGGTAATTCCCTTGGTTCAACTTTCAGAACAAGCGCTGCGCTATGATTTGTTTTTGCCAAAAACCATACTTTATCAAGACAAAGACACTTGCGCTATCCGTCTAGGCTTTGGCCATTTGAATGAAGAAGAAATAGAAATTATAGTAAAAAAACTGAAACAAGCATATGATTCGACTCCAAAATAAAAAAGTCATACTTTGCTTTTTTGTCTTTCATTTTTAAAATTCCTGAGACCTAACTAATGCATAATTATCCGCATTTACTTCAGTATATAATCGTGATGTTTCTATTTGTTAAACTAAAAACTTGGCGCTGTAAACCCAATAATTGAAATAACGCTTCCTCATTTTCTCCAAAAACTCCCAAAGCATGTGCTTCATCAATTAACAAATAAGTGAACACTAATCAATATAAAAATTACAAAAATCTACGAAAACCTTTTCGTTTTATTACTATATCAAAATTATGTTAAAAAATACTTAAAATTAATATCTTAGAAATTTCCATTAGCAATAGTTTCCTAATTTCGGACACTATGAAACGGATTGCATCCTTATTCTTATTGGTATCATTGTTTTACAATGTACTTGGATACTATTTGATGTTTAGCTATCAGAAAGAGCAAGCATGGGTTTCTGCTATAGAAAAAACACCTGATTTGGAATATCAAGTAATCCAATTGAATGCCAGCCTATATTCCTTCGTAGAAGACACTGACTTTGAATACGTGAATGAGAATGTGATTATTGAAAATAAAAGTTATCATATTTTCAAAAAAAGGATCCACAACAATATCCTTAGTTTGTATTACTTACGAAATTCATATGGCGATGTCATTGGAAAAGATTTAAAAGATATTGTTGACAATCAATTATTTGACAGCACTCCTTCTGAAAATGCTCCAATTAAAAAATTATTAAAAACATTCCTTCAAGATTATATTCCAAACACAACAGTATGTGTCCATTTTTCCCCAAACTCAGATCGAGACTCAAAAAAACTTTCTTCATCTCTTAATCTAGAGTTAAACTCGGGCTATCTATCTTCACTGTATATGCCTCCAAAATTTGTTTAATTTTTCTTTACAACTACTATAAAACATTTTATAATTTGACACATTAGTGTATAAATAACGATGGCCTTATCCAAATGGCCTATGAACTCTTATACCTAGTTCTCAAATTACACGACCAACCTTCTATTACATAGCTAGAATTCACTTTTGACCAATCCAAAAGTGGTATTGGTTGTTACCAATTGTTTTTTAGTAATCCTCACTTTATAGTATCTATAAATTTCATTCCTTTTGGCTATAGCTGCCTAAAAGAAATGACACGGTACTATAATTTTTACAAATTAAAAATTAAATACAATACCATGGAAACTACTTTTAACTCTTTATATTTTTCGTTTAGTTCAAAAATGGAAAAATACAGCATCACCATGATGCGCATAGCACTGGCCGTCGTTTACATCTGGTTTGGGGCTTTGAAAATTTTCGGAATGAGCCCAGCTGGCGAACTCGTAGAAGAAACAGTGTATTGGTTTCAACCAGAAATATTTATTCCGATTCTAGGGATTTGCGAAGTAATGATTGGCCTTGGCTTACTTGTAAAACGACTTATTCCTTATACAATTATGTTATTATTATTACACATGTGTGCAACACTCTTTCCAGTGTTTATTTTACAAAGCATCTGTTTTGACGCTTTTCCTTACTGCCCTACTTTGGTGGGTCAATATATCATCAAAAATGTAGTGTTAATTGCCGGCGCATTAGTAGTTGCAGGAAAGTACAATCCTACTAATTATACCCAAAGTACAATCAAACGATCATAAATCATTATTAATTTATAGAAGATGACAACTAATATCACATACACAAACAAAGAAAACATCATTAAACTATTTCTTTTAGTTAGTTTTCTAGTGCTTTTTTTAAGCGCAAGCCGTTTTCAAGCTGAATTTAAAAAAGTAATATGCATCGAAGGAAAATGTGACAAACCTCATGAACATGGTCAACTAGGCTACCATGAAAGATTTCATATCGACTCCTCTGATAGTTTTGCAGTTGCAACTATAAAAGGGTCCGCTAATTTCTGGGAAGCAAATGCTACAGGAATGACTTTTGCGATAATTATAGGTGGTGCGGCTTTATCATTACTACTATCATGGAAAAAATTTGAAGAGTTAATACAACTAAAAGGAATAAAAGGAGCAGCTATCGGAAGTGCTTTCGGAATGCCTCTAAACATGTGCGCCAATTGTTCTGCTGTTACTAGCGTTAGCGTAACTTCCCAAAAAGGAAGTACCGAAGCTACACTAGGAATTATTCTTGGAGGCGCTTTGCTTAACATCATTGGAATAGTAACCATGTTTGGCATCTTCAGTCCTGCTATTGTGATTTCAAGGATTATATTCAGCATAATAATGATATTAGTCGTTATTCCTCAAATATCAAAAGCAATAACTAAGAAAGAAGCGATTCCTGTAAAGAGTGAAGTATTCGAAAAGATATCCTGCTATTTTCCAGAAAAATCAATATTCCAAACCTTAATAAAAGCCACTGAAGATTGGTTGATTGCGGTAGGAACTATTGCTTACAAACTAATTCCGTTAATGCTTATTGGAACTCTATTTACAGCACTTTTTAGAGCATTTTTCCCAAACGAAGTACTACATACTATCTTAGCTTACAATCCACTAGTTATTTTAATAATTGTTTCTTTTATAGGAACTATGTTATCAGTACCGGTATTATTCGAAATTCTATTAGGAACAATACTATTGCAACTTGGTTTTAGTAATGGAGTAATTGCCGCAATGCTATTTACAGCACCTTCCTACGGACTTTTCACAGTAGTTTTAACAAAAGAAAAACTAGGGGGATATAGAATCCCCGCAATATTGATTGCGATTACTTTTGTTTTTGGAATTGGAACCGGATTATTAGCAGAATACTTAACTCTATTATTTTAAATCATGAAAAAACCTATCATCGGAATCATATTGTTCCTACTGCAAATTAGCTTGGCCTTGTTTTACAACAATACATTTGATTTAAAATTCATCTTTGGACTTGCGATAGTATCATCTCTTTATCTATTATATAAGCTTATAAAAAACAAACAAAACGCATTATAATGTTAGTAAGGTTATAACCGAAAACATATAAGCCCTAAAATAAAGTCAGAAAAAAACTAAAACACAAAAAAAAACGTCAAGCAAAGCTTGACGTTTTTTTTTATAAATTAAGACTGTATTAATCAACTAATACAATTACTTTATTGTCTTTCATTTCTAAAGTTCCTGCAGAGATAACTAATGTATAATTCTCAGCACTTACTTTAGTAAACAAACCCGCTGTCTCCTTGCTAAACTCAAAATTTGGAGCTGCAATACTTACAGTCCCTTTTTGAAGCAACGAAACTATTGGCGCGTGATTATTTAAAATTTGAAAACTTCCATCAACACCTGGTACAGATATTGAAGTTATTTCTCCTTTGAACAATGATGCTTCCGGTGATACTATTTCTAATAACATATTTTTATAGTTAAAGGTTTAAAAGTTTAAAGTTTAAGGTTGCGATTGAACCTTAAACTTTAAACCTTAAACTATTTTTTAAGCTTCTGCCAACATTTTCTCTCCAGCCTCGATAGCTTCTTCAATTGTACCTTTAAGGTTAAATGCTGATTCCGGTAAGTGATCTAATTCACCATCGATAATCATATTAAATCCTTTAATAGTGTCTTTGATATCAACTAAAACTCCTTTTAAACCTGTAAATTGCTCTGCAACATGGAATGGTTGAGATAAGAAACGTTGAACACGACGTGCTCTAGAAACCGCTAATTTATCTTCTTCCGATAATTCTTCCATACCTAGAATCGCAATAATATCTTGCAATTGTTTGTATTTTTGAAGAATCTCTTTTACTCTTTGTGCACAGTCATAATGCTCATCCCCTAAAATTTGTGGAGTCAAAATTCTTGAAGTAGAATCTAACGGGTCAACCGCTGGATAAATACCTAATTCAGCAATTTTACGAGACAATACTGTTGTTGCATCAAGGTGAGCAAACGTTGTTGCTGGTGCTGGATCTGTTAAATCATCTGCAGGTACGTAAACCGCTTGTACAGATGTAATAGAACCTTTGTTTGTAGATGTGATACGCTCTTGCATCGCTCCCATTTCTGTAGCTAATGTTGGTTGGTATCCTACTGCAGATGGCATACGACCTAAAAGTGCCGAAACCTCAGAACCTGCTTGTGTAAAACGGAAGATATTATCAACGAAGAATAATACATCTTTCCCTTGATCAGTTCCTGCTCCATCACGGAAATATTCAGCAATAGATAATCCAGAAAGTGCTACACGAGCACGAGCTCCTGGTGGCTCATTCATTTGACCGAAAACGAAAGTAGCTTTAGACTCTCTCATTCCTGGCATATCCACTTTAGATAAATCCCATCCTCCATTTTCCATAGAGTGCATGAATTCATCACCGTATTTTATAATTCCTGACTCTAACATCTCACGAAGTAAGTCATTCCCTTCACGTGTTCTTTCTCCTACTCCTGCGAATACTGAAAGTCCACCGTGACCTTTTGCGATATTGTTAATCAACTCTTGGATCAATACTGTTTTACCAACACCTGCACCACCGAACAATCCAATTTTACCCCCTTTTGAGTAAGGCTCAATTAAATCAATTACTTTAATACCTGTGAATAAAACTTCAGATGAAGTTGATAAATCCTCGAATTTAGGAGCTTGACGGTGAATTGACATTCCGTTTTCTCCTGTTTTTGGCAAGTTTCCTAGACCATCGATTGCATCTCCAATTACGTTGAATAAACGACCGTAAACATCAGCTCCAATCGGCATTTGGATAGGATTCCCTGTTCCAACTACTTCATAACCTCTACTCAAACCATCTGTTGAGTCCATCGAAATGGTACGAACTGTGTTTTCACCAATGTGAGATTGCACTTCAAGTACTAATAAAGTACCGTCTTTTTTTGTGATTTCTAATGAATCATAAATTTTTGGAAGTTCAACATCTTTACCGTTGAAAACTACATCAACTACTGGGCCAATGATTTGGGCAACTTTTCCTATTACTTTTGACATTACTTATGTATTTATTAAATAGCTATTTAGGTTTATGAAATAGAACTAACCGAAACATATCGATTAGACCCTTTTCTCAGGGTGCAAAGATAATTTTTTAAAATAAAAAATCAATATTTTTTTTGATAAAAAACATAGCCTTTTGTAAATATCCCATTTTCAAATGACAAACATGAAAATGAAAAGGGTAAAAACTCAAAACCATCCCCGTTTAGGGATGGTTTTATATAACTTAACTTTAAACTTTAAAGAGCTTTAGGAAATAATATTCTATAATTTCCTAGATCAACTGCTTTTAGATTTGAACCATAGGTCGTATTAATTGCTTGAGTAAATTTATTTGCAATCATTGCGTAGCCTCTTGGAGAAGGATGTACCCCATCTGTAGAAAAACCACCACCTGTAATGAACGCAGATGTTACTGTAAATCCATTAGCCGAAAATCCAGGACCAGCAACTTGTGCCATTAAAGCATTAGCATCAACAAAAGCTAATCCTTTAGCCGTTGCAACCGCTTTGATTTTTGCATTATAAGCGTCTGTAGCTGTTTTTATCAAAGCCACTTCACTAGCAGTTAAAGTTGCCTTGTCTTCCATAGGGAAAGTTACTCCAATTGTACTACTAGTAGCCGGATAACCCGCCTTAGTTGTTCCTATAGTTGCACCTGCAGTTAATAAAATATAATCTCTACTTGCTGCAGCATTACTAGCATGACGTGCTTTACCGTAAAGATTTCCTAAAAATGCCGCAGTTGCTGCCGGATATCCTGCTTGAGTAAATCCACCAGTAAACAAAGCAGTAGCATCATACGCTAACATTTCATCTGCAATTAAAAGTGGATTCGTTGAAGTAGCTGCTAAAGTCTGGAAACGAGCTGGCTGACCAGCTGCTGCTAACATACTATTCATTGCACCAAATAACGGATTCAACTGCGCCACTTGTGTTGCACTAAGTGGTACTGGATTTGCCGCGATGTACGTGAAAAATGGAGTTGTAGTTACGTAAGGAATGTTTGCGACAACTCCTTTAGCCCCTCCAGAGGTCAATGTATTTATCAAAGCGTCATAAGTAGCATCAAAACCTGCACCTGCAGGACCTGCAGAAGGTGTAATTGGATTTGTTCCATCTCCCCCACTAACTGCATAACCCAAGACATCATTATTTCCTATCCAAAGCGAAAAGAAAGTTGGCGCTTGAGACATTGCATAAGCCAAAACGGAAGTAGTACCATTTGGAGCAAAACGAACATAATACGGATTAGCTGTTCCTAAAGAAATACCTGCTGCACTACCGTAACTCGGTGACAGCAAATGAAAACTTTTCGCACCCGGAACACCACAATTATTATAAGGACCTCCCGAAACTATTGAAGTTAAAATCTCCGTTGTAGGAGTTCCTGCGACTGCAGTTGGAGCTCCACCACCTGTCGAAGCCATTCTAGCCCCAGCAAACACAGTTCCATTAACTTTAAATCCACCAATATTGTCTGACATAAACGGAATTTTAAAATCCCCGCCACCAACTGCTTTAAATTGCGTCGCAATTATATTTGTATATGATGCTTTTTGACCTTCAATAAACAAGGCTCCATCAGAATAACCAGTAGTCAATGAATTCCCTAATGCAACATATTTTGAAAAATTAGCAGTCCCAGCTGTTAAAGGCAATCCGTCAGATGAATTAGAAACTACCACTACGGCGTCATCACTATTACACGCTACGAAGGTTAAAGAAACCAATAGTAGCCATTTGAAATTTTTTATCATGGTTGTATGTTTTTTTTAAAAATTTTATAAGTATTACGGGTTAATTGTCCAAGAAGCAAAATACTGTTGCCCTATCAATCCAGCACCTAATACTTGCGCATATTCTTTACCACCTATATTCGAAGCCCCTAACTTAAGCGTTGATTTTAATTTAGGAAGTTCATAATTAATTTGAGCATCAATTACGGTAGCAGCATCGATTATACCATCTACCATAGTAGATTGCCATAAGTATGCACTGCTATATCTTCCACTTACATTAAAACCAAAGTTTTTAAATAATTTTTCGTTTCCGAAAGACGCTTTTATCTTGTGCTTAGGAGTGTTAAAACCAGCTTCAAAACTTGGGTCTTTTGCTTGATCATATTTAAATTCAGCAAAATTATAATTAACCCCTACTTCAAAATCTCTGTATACTTTTCTAGACAAACCTAGACCAAAACCAAGAGATTCAATCTCAACTTTAGTATTTGTGTACAATTGAAAAGCTCTAAAATTTCCAGTTGAAAGCGCGTGTACCGATTGAAACCCTGGATCTGTAGCGCTAGGAGTTCCACTTGGCGCATCTTGAGTAGTACCATATAAAGGTGCAACTACATTAAGATTTCCAATAAAGTCATTGTAAATATTATAATACCCATTAACATCTACTGAAAAGCCTGATATAAATGAACGATAACCTAGTTCAAAAGCTTTCACTTTTTCTGGCTTAACATAATCAATATTAGTCTTTTCCAACAATGCAGGATTTCCAGCTGCTGAAAACGCTCTCACTGATGATGCTGTATATGAATTATTATAGGCATTTAATCCTGTGATTGTAACACTTGAACCACCAGCAAAAGCTTGACCCGTAACTGTCGCAACCGGCAGCACTTCGCTATATCTCGTCAAGTTATCCGGAGCTGATCCTAATAAAATTGCACTACCTACGTTAAAACCAATGTACTGATCTTGAGTAGATGGATTTCTAAAGCCCGTTTGAAATGATGCTCTAAAATTATGTCTTCTGCTTTCACCACCTGAATATACTAAAGATACTCTTGGAGAAACATTCCCGTCAAAATTCTGTGCTTTATCATAACGCATAGAACCTGTGAATTTCAATCTGTCGTCAATGAACTTCCTTGTTAACTGCGTATAAACTCCATATTCATTGTACAAAATAGGTCCATCTTTATCTGTATATATTCTACCATGAGAATTCAATTGATATTCTCTATAAGAACCTCCAACTTGAATTTCAGCAAATTTAATTAGATCTTTAAAGTTATAATTTGCATCTGAATGGTAGATCTTAGAATTGTCAACCAATTTTGACCCTGAAAGCACGCTTGCTTCATTAGTTACTTGATTAAAAGCTGATTTAAATCCAGCACTACCAGGCAATAACCTACCTGTATCTGCTACATTTCTCGCTGCAATATGTGCGTTTTCAGGTGTTGCCCCATTCAAAGTAGCACCAGCATACGTTGCTGCATACTGACCAAACCAGGTTTTGTCATCTTTCCACACCCTATTAATATTAATACCAGTAAAAAGCATATCATAAGAGTTTCCACCATCTTCTGTAGTAGTATATCCTCTCACGAAAAAGTTTTTCCCTTTAATCTCTAATTTATGTTGTTGCATAAAAAAGTTATTCAAGTAATACCTATTTGCACCTTGATAAACTGCATTACCATACCCAAACTTACTTTGCCAAATAACCTCAAGATCATTTGCAAAAGGCTTGTAATGAACAGAGAAGTCAATCTTAGTATTACTAGCTTTATTATCCGTTAAATCAGTTTCGTTATATCCTGTTCTACTTACATTATAGTTAGGAAGGATATTATTAAAAGCTGCATATTGAGCCTGAGTAATAGCTCCCGCACCCAAAAGTCCAGCAGCAACTCCTTTTATATTTGTAGTAACTTCATCACCATAAACATTGACACCATCATAATTCACATGATTTCTATCTCTTCCAGCAACGGTCTTATCATCATAATTTGTAGCATACCAGTCCGTACCGCGCATGTATGTAAAGTTAGCTTTTGCAGCTAGCTTTGGACTAAATGCATGTGCCATTCTAATTCCGTAATCAACATAGTCGTTTGAACCAGCTGCTTTTTGGCTTGTTTGTCCAAATTTTGCGTAAGCAGTAATTCCTGGACTTGTAAATGGGCTCTTGCTATTCATGAACAAAATACCATTAAATGCATTTGCCCCGTATAAAGCAGAAGATGCTCCTGGAAGCAACTCAACACTTTGAACGTCTATTTCTGACACCCCAATCATATTCCCAAGAACAAAGTTCAACAAAGGAGAAGAGTTATCCATTCCGTCAACCAACTGCATGAAACGCGTATTTGCAACAGTTGCAAAACCACGAGTGTTGATAGACTTGAACGACAAACTACTTGTATTCATCTGTACTTCTTTCAAATTTTCCAATCCGTCATAAAAAGTAGCAGATGCTGACTTTTTAATATCAGCAATTCCCATTCTTTCGATCGTAACCGGAGACTCTAAAACTCTTTCAGGAGTTCTTGAAGCTGACACCACAATCTCATTAAGTAAGTTCGCCTCATCTTTTAAAGTGACATTTACCTTTTGGTTTTTTGTCGTAATAGTAACCTTAGTCGAAATAAACCCAACACTTGAAATCTCAATCACATAAGGCAATTGACTCGAGGACGTTAAAGTAAATTTCCCTTCACCGTCAGTAACCGTGCCGGCGTCATCTCCAACGATTTTAATGTTAGCTCCAATAACTGATTGAGCATCACTGTCAGTAACGGTACCTGAAATCGAATTTTGAGCAAAACTTAAGCTGCAAAAAAACAATGACAATAAAAGTAAATACATTTTCATTTGGTTGAATTTTATTGATTTAGATGACCAAAGTACAATTATTTTTAATATTAATAAAAAAACGTTAAAAATTTTCCATTATTGTTAGCTTTTTAAAGCGGTTTTAACATTTCCGACATTGCTATTTTATCAATTAAAATTAAAATTTTAGTTCAAATTCATTAAAATACTATGCATACATATAAAATTTGTTAAAAAAATGCATTTATCATAAAAATTGAGCTTTTTAAATATTTTAAACAAAAAAAAAGCAAGATTTACATCTTGCTTTTTTTTGTATGAATTTATTGAATTTCTTATTCCACCGTTACTGATTTCGCCAAATTTCTCGGCTGATCCACATTACATTCTCTCATTACCGCTATATGGTATGATAAAAGTTGCAATGGTATTGTTGTAATCAATGGAGACAACGCATCTGAAGTTTCGGGGATTTCAATAACATAATCTGCTAATTCCCTAACCTGAGTATCGCCCTTAGTCACTACAGCAATAATTCTTCCACTTCTCGACTTAATTTCCTGTATATTACTTACAATCTTATCATAATGACCTTGTTTTGGAGCAATAACAACTACCGGCATCTGCTCATCAATCAAAGCAATTGGACCATGTTTCATTTCTGCAGCAGGATAACCTTCAGCATGGATATAGGATATCTCTTTAAGCTTTAAAGCTCCTTCTAGTGCAACTGGAAAATTATAACCACGTCCTAAATACAAGCAATTAGGGGCATCTTTAAAAGTAGCCGCAATTTCTTTGGCACGATCGTTAGTTTCCAAAGCTTCTCTTACTTTCTCAGGTATTAACTCTAATTCTTGCAAATACATATGAAAATCAGAAAGAGACAATGTCCCTTTGGCTTTAGCCAAACGCAAAGCGATCATGGTCAATACAGTAATTTGAGTCGTAAAAGCTTTAGTAGATGCAACACCTATTTCTGGCCCAGCATGTGTATAAGCACCTGCATGAGTTTCTCTCGATATAGAAGAGCCTACCACATTACAAACTCCAAAAACAAAAGCTCCATTCTCTTTCGCTAATTTAATAGCAGCCATTGTATCAGCCGTTTCTCCAGATTGAGATATAGCAATTACTACATCATTACTGTTTATTATTGGGTTTCTGTATCTAAATTCTGAAGCGTATTCCACTTCTACAGATATTCTTGCAAATTCTTCAAAAATATACTCAGCAACTAATCCTGCGTGCCACGATGTACCACAAGCAACAATAATAATTCTATCTGCGTTTAAGAACTTTTCTAAATTGTCCTCTACTCCAGCCATTTGAATTATCCCTTCATTAGCATGAAGTCTTCCTCTATAGGTATCCTTTATTACGTCAGGTTGCTCGTATATCTCTTTTAACATAAAATGATCATAACCTCCTTTTTCAATTTGCTCCAAATTCATTTGAAGTTCTTGAATATAAGGATCAACCAAAGAATCATCTTTGATTTTTCTTACTTTCATCTTTTTCTCTAATCTAATAACAGCCATTTCACCGTCTTCTAAATACACCGCATTTGAAGTGTATTCTATAAACGGAGAAGCATCTGAAGCAATAAAATATTCTCCTTCTCCAATACCAATTGCCAACGGACTACCTAAGCGCGCCGCTACAATTTCATTTGGGTTTTTTTTATCAAAAACAGCAATCGCGTAAGCACCCACCACTTGGTTAAGAGCAATTTGAACTGCTTTTCCTAACTTAATATTTTCATTCTTTTGAACTTCTTCAATAAGATTCACAAGTACTTCAGTATCTGTATCAGAATGAAAAACATAACCCCTCTTAATTAACTCTACTTTTAAAGGAGCGTAATTTTCAATAATTCCATTGTGAATTATTACTAAATCCCCAGAATTAGAAAGGTGAGGATGTGAATTTACATCATTAGGAACACCATGTGTTGCCCAACGCGTATGTCCAATACCTATTGTTCCATTAGTCGTGATTTCTTTTGAAGCTCGTTCTTCAAGATCCACAACCTTTCCTTTTGTCTTACATAATTTAATGGCATCACCATCATATATCATAACACCGGCACTATCATACCCTCTGTACTCAAGTCTTTTTAACCCTTTTATTACTATAGGATAAGCTTCTCTATGACCAATATATCCAACAATTCCACACATACTTTATTTAATTAGGTTTTGTATAATAAATTTCAAGTTTCAATCTTTTGTCATCAGCAACCGCTGCAGTACTACCGTAAAAAACCGTACCTAACGGACTCATAACAGAAGCTTTGGGGAATTGTGAAATAACACCGCTTGTACTTCTTAACTTAGATGAAGTTATGGTATTTATATCTTCTGTGATTACTACGCCTAATTTTACATTAGTAGAATCAGCATTTTTAATTAAGTTCCTAATATGATTTGTAATTCTTACTTTATAGGTGTTGTCTTCTGTTTTAACAGTATTTAAAAGACCCCCAAAAACAATTTTTCCGTTTTTTTCATTTGTTCCAGCACTTCCATCATTATAATAATCTACAATTGGACGATTATTATTTAAATCATAAAGATAAATACGGTTAGGCTTAGATGCAGTTCCTAAAGCAGTTGCATCCACATGAAAAACAAGACTAGCTTCATTTATCAACCATCCGCTTTCTCTAATTGTCTTTAATTCAGTTGTATTAAAAAGCTCTAAAATTGCCATAGAACCTTCACCACCTTTTAGATATAATTTTGAATCTCCAACAGTTGTATTGATGTTTGCTGCATTTGTCGCATTAGCATAAGAAGTATTGGTATTACTTTGATCTAATAAACTAACCGTGTTTCCCGTAAGGTTAAGCACAATCGACTTATCAATTCTCGTAGCATCAGTATCAGATGTGTTTTCTTTGTACTTAATAGTGATCTTACCCTTTTTAAAGTCTAAAGAAGCCATATTAGAAGCACTACTTCCAGATTTTTCAACTTTAAAGTACAATCCTCTAAAGTAATCTTTAAAAATATCATTAGTAGCCAACTTACCTGAAGCTGAAGCATCAATTATTTTAGTTTTAAAATAACTCATATTCAAATCCAAACGCATTCCAGGAGCAACACGAGTAATTACATCTTTTCCATCTGTAGTTACTGTAGTTTTATATTGCGCATTACTAAAGAAAAAAGCATCATTCTGAGTTGCATCCGAAGAATTATTCAAACGACTACCAATCTTAGCATTATTAAAATCTGAATTTTGATTTGTATAATATTTTTGAGCTTCCTGAAAACTGGCAGCAGGATCAAGATCCCTCATAAAATACCCAGACTCATAAACACTCAACATAATTTTAGCATCTGAAGGACCTTGAATTGAATCCAACTTATACGTCCCATCTCCATTAGCATCCGTAGATACTAAGGTACTGAAATATGGAACCGTTAAAACAACACTTTCAATTACCGGATTAATACCGATCGTTGGATTAGCAGACTCTAAAACTATTTGTGTTGCAAAATTTGCTGTGGTTGTCCCAAAAGCAGAATTGTCATAAATTCCTAATGAATTTACGCTAAGATTATTTGATTGTATGGGCCCTACTTTTTGATTATAAGACACGACACTTGATGTGTATTTTACAAAATCAAAATGATTGTCCCCTATCAGACCATCTCCAATTGAATTATAGTCTTTATCACAAGAATAAAGAAAAACAACACACGCAACTAATAGAATTTTCTTAAAAAAAGAATTATTGTACATATTCGATAATAAAAGTTTAAATTGATAGAACCTCGTCTTTATAAAAATTGGTATACGCTTCCGCGAATTCATCTTTAGGGACGAAAGGTAAAAAAGGTTTTCCTGAAGATTCTATAAATTTTGTTAAACTTGGAGACAGACCCTCCGAAGCAATAATAACAGCATCAGAATGCTTAATTGTTGCTTTGATAATACTCTCATAATCTGGATTTTCTAAATCAGCAATCGCATCTAAAGGAACCCCGTCAAGCTTTATTTTATTAATCATTTCAGCATCTAAAATTCCTTCAAACGACTGACTGTACACCGATGTAACAATTTTCGTATCGGAAAACAACGCTTCATTTTTATAATAATGCTTCATGTAGATTGGCAACATTGCCGCCATCCAGCCATGAACATGAATGATATCTGGAACCCAATTCAGTTTTTTAACTGTCTCAACTACTCCTTTTGCAAAGAAAATAGCACGCTCATCATTGTCAGCATACATTACTCCTTCTTCATCAGCAAATGTCGCTTTCCTTTTAAAGTATTCATCATTGTCAATAAAATACACTTGTATCCTCTCTTTAGGTATGCTAGCCACCTTAATTATCAAAGGCATATCCAAGTCATTCACAACTAAATTCATCCCTGAAAGCCTAATTACCTCATGTAACTGGTGTCTTCTCTCATTAATATTCCCATATCTCGGCATAAAAATTCTGATTTGCCCACCTTGATCATTAATCATCTTTGGTACGTCATATGACATTAAAGACACCTCATTCTCAGCCAGGTAAGGCACCACTTCAGATGATACATATAATATCCTCTTATCTTTCATATTGTAATTTGCTAAATTTATTGGTAATAAAAACCATGCAAAATTACAAAAATTTATGCAGTTATTAACTAATATATTATGTTTGCACTAAATTTAAACAAAATACCCATGCCTATTTTCTATGGAAAAGCAGCTTTGATAGACTATTTGAAATCTATTAAGACTCAAAATTCTACAATTGGTTTCGTTCCCACAATGGGTGCATTACATCAAGGACACCTTTCCTTAATGCAACAGTCACTAGCAGAAAACGACACTACTGTGGTTAGTATTTTTGTAAATCCAACGCAGTTTAACAATCCTGAGGACTTATCAAAATACCCAAGAACATTAGAAGCAGATATAGAAAAAATAAGCGGATTAAGCACTGATATCATTTTATATGCTCCAGCAGTAGATGATATTTACGAAGGAAAAGTACTGTCCCAGGCTTTCGATTTTGATGGATTAGAAAATCAAATGGAAGGAAAATTCAGACCAGGTCACTTTGACGGAGTAGGAACGATCGTAAAACGTCTTTTCGAAATTGTAACCCCTACAAATGCTTATTTTGGAGAAAAAGATTTCCAACAATTGCAAATTGTAAAAAAAATGGTATCGAAAAGTAAGCTGAAGGTCAATGTAATTGGATGCGATATTTACAGAGAATCCAATGGTCTCGCCATGAGCTCTAGAAATGAGCGATTGACAGAGCAAGAGCGATCAGACGCATCTTTAATTTTTACAACTTTAAATCTCGCAAAAGAAAAATTCAAAACAAATAGCGCCACGGACGTAACAAAATGGGTAGAAAAATCATTCGACCAACACCCTTCTTTTGACCTAGAGTATTTTCAAATCGCAGATGAAACAACACTTACACCTTGTTTAAGAAAAAGCGACAGTAAAAACTACCGCGCTTTCATAGCAGTTACCATCAATAACATAAGATTGATTGACACCATTTCATTAAATTAATTTACTTTTGTAGCATGCAAATTCAAGTATTAAAATCAAAAATTCATCGGGTAAAAGTAACCGGAGCCGATTTAAACTATATCGGTAGTATTACTATAGATGAAAACCTGTTAGACGCCTCAAATATTATTGAAGGTGAAAAAGTTTCTATTGTAAACATCAACAACGGAGAACGTTTTGAAACCTACGCCATAAAAGGAGAGCGTAATTCAGGTGAAATAACTCTAAATGGTCCAGCCGCAAGAAAAGTCCAAAAAGATGATATTATCATTATTATCTCCTACGCTACCTTAGAGTTTGAAGAAGCAAAAACGTTCAAGCCTTGGATTATTTTTCCAAATGAAAACGACAACTCTTTGACTTAAGCCATTTAAAATCAATTCCTCTCTTCAATTTACCGCTGTATTTTGAAGACCATTACTATTGTATATTCATGCTGAAAATACCCTTTCAGCATGAAACTATTTTACAGATTCTATTTTTTTATTAAAGTAATTAAAGTCTTATATTGCTACTCCATTTAGAATAAAATTAATTTTTTTAAACACCTCTAAATCATGAAACAGCTATTCGTATTGCTATTCTTTACTTTTTCTATGTTTTCTCAAAAAACCACAGAATCATTTACCTCAAAAAAGTTAGGAACAACTAGAGAAATAACCGTGGGATTACCTTCTACCTATGAGCTAAATCCAACTAAAAAGTACCCTCTACTAATTTTACTCGATGGCGAATACTTATTCGACCCTTTTTATGGAGCTTTAGATTATGGAACCTATTGGGATGACTTACCAGAAACTATTGTTATTGGAATAAATCAAAGAAATAGCCGAATGGAGGACTGCCGCTTTAACAATGACAACGGCTTACCTTCTGGAAAAGGAGCTGACTTTTTTGAATTTATTGGCGGAGAATTACTACCCTATATTGAAAAAAAATACCGCATTGCTCCGTTTAAAATAATTGCAGGTCACGATACTACCGCCGGTTTTTTGAATTTTTTCCTTTACAAAGACAATCCTCTTTTTGATGCCTATATCTCATTAAGTCCCGAGTTTGCCCCAGAAATGGAATCTCGAATTCCGGAAAAAATTGCGCAAGCAAAAAAAGCCATATTCTACTATCAATCATCAGCTGATGGCGATATTAGACAACTTCGCGAGCCGATAAAAAATTTAGATGCAAACCTAAAAACCATTGCTAATTCAAATATTGATTATAAATATGATGAGTTTCAAAATGCTTCTCATTACTCTTTGGTTCTTTACTCGATTCCCAGCGCCTTGTATCAAATTTTCGACTCCTACAAACCCATTTCTTCATCTGAATTTACAGAAAAAATAGTGACCCTTCAAAGTGGATATGTTGATTATCTGACAAATAAATATGATTTAATCTCAAATAAATTAGGACTAAAGATTCCGGTCAGACTAAATGACTTTAAAGCAATTGAAGCTGCTATTTTAAAAAACAACGCTTATAATGAACTAGATAAATTAGCTGAAATTGCCGATAAAAACTACCCAAAATCAATGTTAGCCTCCTATCAATTGGGCTTAATGTATGAGAAAATGGGTGATGCAAAAAGAGCAGCTAATAAATACCAACAAGCATCTCAACTAGAAGAGATTGGCAACTTAACAAAAGACATGATGTTTGATAAATATGACAGCATGAAAAGTTTAACACAAAAAAAATAATGTCAAAAGTAAAAACTTCTTTTTTCTGTCAGAATTGTGGCGCCCAATACGCAAAATGGCAAGGGCAGTGTAACTCCTGCAAAGAATGGAATACCATAGCCGAGGAAATTATCCAAAAACAAGAAAAAGTAGCCTGGAAAAGTGAAACAACCGTAACAAGTAAAGCACCCAAGCCTTTAAAAATAAATGAAATCA
>TARA_R110002110_G_scaffold412968_1_pt1 | contig 31513 bp, 31 predicted proteins | sample TARA_R110002110 | Tara Oceans TARA_R110002110 (sample SAMEA4397330) | marine metagenome | biome: Polar Biome; feature: [SRF] surface water layer (ENVO:00010504); material: water (ENVO:00002006), including particulate matter (ENVO:01000060) such as... | depth 5 m | reverse complement strand
CGGCCGGCCGCTGCCGGCCTACGAATTGCTCGCCGTTGACGGCGAGGATCATCAACAGGTGTTTCGCATTCTGTGTCGCGTCATGCAACCCGAACGGACTTTCGAGGGTGGGGGTGGCAGCCGCCAGAAGGCGGAGCAGGCGGCCGCCGAGGCTGCACTGGAGGCACTAACCCATGGCCAATGAGACAGATACCATCCAGCGCTGCGGTTATGTCGCCATCGTCGGTCGACCCAATGTCGGCAAGTCGACGCTGCTGAACCACTTGTTGGGCCAGAAGATCAGCATTACCTCGCGCAAGCCCCAGACTACCCGACATCAGGTGCTGGGGATCAAGACCGAGGCCGGCTGCCAGTTCATTTTTGTCGACACCCCGGGCCTGCATCGCGCAGAACCGAGGGCCATAAACCGTTACATGAATCGCACCGCCAGCAGCGCCATACGCGATGTCGATGTCATCGTGATGGTGGTGGACCGCACCGCCTGGACCGACGAGGATGACATGGTTCTGCAGCGTGTGGCCCAGGCCGCTGTGCCGACCCTGCTGGTGGTGAACAAGGTGGACCTGCTGGAGGACAAGACCGTCCTCCTGCCGCAGCTGCAGCAGCTGGCCGAGCGGGCCCCCTTTGCCACCATCATTCCGCTCTCGGCCCTGCGCGGCCAGAACCTGGACGCGCTGGAAAAGGAGATTCGCCAGCGCCTGCCGGAGGCCGGCCATTTTTTTCCCGAGGACCAGATTACCGACCGCAGCCAGCGGTTTCTGGCGGCGGAGATCGTGCGCGAGAAGATCATGCGCCAGCTCGGTGACGAGCTGCCCTACGCGGTAACCGTGGAGATCGAGGAGTTCAAGCAGGAGGAGGCCATCCTCAACATATCCGCCCTGATCCTGGTTGAGCGCGAAGGCCAGAAGCGTATCCTGATTGGCGAGGGCGGCAGTCGCCTGCGCTCTATCGGCACTGACGCACGCCGTGACATGGAGAGGTTGTTCGAAAGCAAGATCATGCTGCGGCTCTGGGTCAAGGTGAAGTCGGGCTGGTCGGATGACGAACGGGCCCTGCGCAGCCTCGGTTACGATGATCGCTGAGCGCCAGCGAGCCTCTCATGCGCGTAAATCTTCAACCCGCCTACCTGCTTCACAGTCGCCCCTGGCGCGACACCAGCCTGCTGTTGGAACTGTTTACCGCTGAGCACGGCCGTCTGAGCCTGGTGGGCAAAGGCGCCCGCCGGCGCAGTCGCGGCGGTAGCCAGGCTGCCCTGCTGCAACCGTTTCGTCCCCTGCTGGTAAGCTTTGCCGGACGCGCGGAAATGAAGCAGCTGGTGGCCGTCGAGGCCGCAGGCAGCGCCCCCCGGTTGCAGGCAGAGCGCCTTTTTACCGGTCTTTACCTGAACGAACTGCTGGTGCGCCTGCTGCACCGCCAGGATCCCCAGCCACAGCTGTTTGCCCGGTACGGCGATACCCTCCAGCAACTGGCGGCAGACGCTGCTGGCGATGCCTGCCTGCGCCGGTTCGAGTTCAGCCTTCTGGAAGCCCTGGGCTACCATTTCGACCCGGCAGTCGACGGTTACAGCGGTGAACCGGTGACGCCGGAAGGCTGGTATCAATACCAGGCGGAGTTCGGGCTGGTCGCCTGCGTACGGCAGGCGCACACCCCGGCGGTGCTGTTCTCGGGGCGGGACCTGCTGGCGATCGCCGCCGGGCACTTCGATGGCGAGCAGGCCAGCGCGGCCAAGCGCCTGCTGCGTCAGGCCCTGGCCGGGCATCTCGGTGAGCGGCCGCTGGCCAGCCGGGAACTGTTCCGCCAGTTTCGCGACCGGAGCCAGCAGCAGTGATCGCCCTGGGTACGGATATTCTCGAGGTGGTCCGGGTCGAAGCCGTAGTGGCCCGGCTGGGAGACAAGTTCGTGCGACGCATCCTGACGCTGGCGGAACAGGGTGAATACGCCGCCAGCCAGCAGCCGGTACGCCTGCTCGCCAAGCGCTTTGCCGCCAAGGAAGCGATCGCCAAGGCCCTGGGCACGGGCATCGGGCGCGGCGTCAGCTGGCAGGATATCGAGGTGCGTCACGATGCCCATGGCGCCCCCCTGGTGCATCTGTCCGGCGGTGCGGCGGAAGTCCTGAAACGTCGCGGTGGCAGCGCCATGCTGTTGTCGCTGGCCGATGAACAGGCCTATGTGGTGGCCTTTGCGGCCCTGAAATGACCGGTGCATGCCCGCGCCGGTGAAAGTCGATATACTGCCCCGCCCGGCGGGAACGGTGAGTTATGTCCGAATATCCAACGATTGAAGCCTGCATTGGCAATACCCCCCTGGTGCGCCTGCAGCGTCTCCCTGGCGATACCTCGAATACGCTGCTGGCCAAGCTGGAGGGCAACAACCCTGCCGGCTCGGTAAAGGACCGCCCGGCACTGAGCATGATTGCGGAAGCGGAGCTGCGGGGCGATATCCAGCCGGGTGATACCCTGATTGAAGCCACCAGTGGCAACACCGGCATCGCCCTGGCGATGGCCGCCGCCATCCGCGGCTACCGTCTGATCCTGATCATGCCCGCGCACATGAGTGCCGAGCGCAAGCAGGCCATGTCTGCCTATGGTGCAGAACTGGTAGAGGTGACCCAGGCCGAGGGGATGGAGGGTGCCCGCGACCTGGCGCTGCAAATGCAGAGCGAGGGCAAGGGGCGGGTGCTGGACCAGTTTGGCAATCCCGACAATCCGCTGGCGCACTTCCGCGGGACGGGTCCGGAAATCTGGCGCCAGACCAGGGGTACGATCACCCACTTTGTCGCGTCCATGGGCACGACCGGGACCATCATGGGAGTGTCGGCCTACCTCAAGCAGCAGAACCCCGAGATCCAGATTGTCGGCCTGCAGCCTGTGGAGGGCTCCAGTATCCCCGGTATCCGGCGCTGGCCTCCCGCCTACCTGCCGGCGATCTTCGACGCCGCCCGGGTTGATCGGGTCATTGATATTTCCCAGGCCGAATCCGAACACCACATGCGCCTGATGGCGCGGGAGGAGGGGATCTTCTGCGGTGTTTCCTCCGGCGGTGCGATTGCTGCCTCGATCAAATTGTCGAAAGAGGTCAGCAATGCGGTGATCGTCGCCATTGTCTGCGATCGCGGCGATCGCTATTTGTCCACGGGCGTATTCGCCAGCCCCTGAGCGGAGCCCAACGATGGTCCGAGTACGGGAACAATCGCATCTCACGGCTTCCGGCGAGATAGATCTTGAGCGTTGGCTACAGCAGCTGCCGCTGGCGCATCGGCTGGATGAGCAGGAGCTGTTGCTGAGCGCCTGTGCGCTGGCGCGGGAAGCCGGTTCCCGTCCCGGCCGCGATGTACCCGACTGGGCGCGGGAATCGGACTGCTTTGCCACCGGGCTTGATATCGCCCAGATCCTGTCAGAGCTGCACGTCGGCACCGAATGCCTGGTCGCCGGCATTCTCTATCGCGCGGTGCGCGAAGAGCGGCTGCAACTGGATGCAGTGGGTGAGCGTTTCGGGCCGGGGGTACGCAACCTGATCGGTGGCGTGCTGCGCATGGCTGCCATAAGCGATCTCAAAACCCAGGTGGATTCCCCGGTGCTGGGCCAGGCGCACGGCCAGAAAGACAACATTCGCAAAATGCTGGTCGCCCTGGTGGACGACGTGCGGGTCGCGCTGATCAAGCTGGCGGAGCGGACCTGCGCCATTCGCGCGGTCAAGAACGATGAGGAGCGACGCTGGCCCATCGCCCGCGAGGTGTTCGATGTCTATGCGCCGCTCGCGCACCGGCTCGGGATCGGCCACCTGAAATGGGAACTGGAAGACCTGTCCTTTCGCTATATCTACAGCGACGCCTATCGCAAGATCGCGCGGCTACTGGATGGCAAGCGCCTGGAGCGGGACCGCTTCATTGCCCGTGTTACCGCGGAGCTGACCCGGGTGCTGGAGCAGGCGGGGCTGCAGTTCAACATCAGTGGCCGGGCGAAACATATCTACAGCATCTGGCGCAAGATGCAGCGCAAGGGCATCGGTTTTTCCCAGGTTTACGATATCCGTGCGGTGCGCATTCTGGTGCCGGAGATCAAGGACTGTTATGCGACCCTGGGGCTGGTGCACGGCTTGTGGCGCAATATACCCAATGAATTTGATGACTATATAGCCAACCCCAAGGAAAACGGTTATCGCTCATTGCACACGGCGGTCATCGGGCCGGAGGGCAAGATTCTCGAAGTGCAGATACGCACCAGCCAGATGCACGAGGAGGCCGAACTGGGGGTTTGCGCACACTGGCGCTACAAGGGCTCTGATTCCAGTGGCGGCATGGCCAGCAGCTACGAAGAGAAAATTGCCTGGCTGCGGCAGGTGCTGGACTGGCACGAAGAGACCGGCGACAGCGGAGATGTGGCGGAGCAGTTCAGTTTCGATCTCGCCCAGGATCGGGTCTACGTGTTTACGCCCAATGGCGATGTGGTGAATCTCGCCCAGGGGGCCACGCCGCTTGATTTTGCCTACCATGTGCATACGGAAGTGGGGCACCACTGTCGCGGCGCCAAGGTCAATGGCGTGATCGTGCCCCTCACCTACAGCCTGAAGACCGGTGAACGGGTGGAAATCCTGACCAGCAAGCAGGGCAGCCCCAGGCGCGACTGGCTGCAGTCCGGGCTCGGCTTCCTGCGCACCTCCCGGGCCAGGGCCAAGGTGCAGCAGTGGTTCAAGGCGCAGGCCCGTGAAGACAATATCGACGCCGGCCGGCACCTGCTGGAGCGGGAGTTTCGCCGCCTCGCACTCACCAGCGTCGACTACCGGCGAGTGGCGGACAAGGTCAACATGGCTACGGTGGAAGACATGTTCGCGGCGGTTGGTGCCGGCGATCTGGGTTCTGCCACTGTGCTCAACGCGGCCCAGTCCCTGGTGGAAAAGCGCCCGGAACCGCAGTTGCAGGTAGCCAGGCCCGGCAGCGGTCCGGTTTCCCGCAGCCAGATCAAGGTGCAGGGCGTCGGCAACCTGCTGACCCACATGGCCGGCTGCTGCAAGCCGCTGCCCGGTGATGCCATCGTCGGGTTCATTACCCAGATCCGCGGTGTCAGTATTCATCGCAGCGACTGCGCGCGCCTGCTGAAATTGCAGGAGACGTCGCCGGAGCGTGTGATTGAAGTGGCCTGGGGTGAATCGCCGCGGGAAAATTATGAAGTGGATGTCGCCATCGAAGCCTATGACCGCCAGGGCCTGCTGCGCGATATCACCGGGCTGTTCGCCAACGCACGGATCAACGTGCTGGCAATCAATACACAGACCAACAAGAAAAGGCATACAGCCACCATGCGCCTGACGGTGGAAGTGCCTGATTTGGGCGCGCTGTCGAAACTGCTGGAGCGAATCGATCGCCTGAGCAACGTTATTTCCGTTGCCCGGGTGTCTGAATAGGGGGGCTGATGTGACTGCCGGGCACTATACGGTAAACGACCTGCTGCGGGTGATGCAGCGCTTGCGCGATCCCGAAGGCGGCTGTCCCTGGGATCTGAAGCAGGATTTTCGCAGTATCGTGCCCTCCACCCTGGAGGAGTGTTACGAACTGGCGGAAGCAATAGAGCACGGGGATTACCCCCACGTCGCCGAGGAATTGGGTGACGTGCTGTTCCAGGTCGTGTTCTACGCCAGGCTGGGGGAAGAGCAGGGCCTGTTTTCCTTTCCGGATATCGTGCACACCCTGGTGGACAAGCTGTTGCGGCGCCACCCCCATGTCTTTGCGCACGGAGAGATCGAGGGCGTCGTGGCCGACTCGGTGGATGAAGCGGAAGTAAAGCGTTCCTGGGAGGCGATCAAGCGTGACGAGCGCGCGGCGCGGGCCCAGGGCGGGGTGCTGGATGATGTGCCGGTGGCACTGCCGGCATTGCCGCGGGCACAGAAACTGCAAAAGCGGGCAGCGCTGGTCGGCTTTGACTGGCCTGACGCTACCGCTGTGCTGGACAAAGTGGATGAAGAGCGGCGCGAATTGCAGGAAGCCATGGCAGCCGGTTCGGAGTCAGCGATCGCCGATGAAATGGGCGATCTGCTGTTTACCTGCGTCAACCTGTCACGCCAGTTGGGGCTGGATGCAGAGACCGTTCTGAGGCAGGCCTCCGCCAAGTTTGAACAGCGGTTTCGGGCCATGGAAAAATCTGCCGCTGCCGCGGGAGCCGTTGATCTGCGGGCGCTCACCGCGGCTGAACTGGAACAACTCTGGCGGGCTGCAAAAGCGCTGACCTGATGCCGGTTGGTTGCCCCGTTCCGGGCTTGTGCAAAGTCCTGCCCCTGTGTATGGTTACGACCCTCCGACAATCCGGCAGCGCAAATCACCTGCTCGTGCGGTTGCGATAGCCGCTCTACAGACATTGAGGAAGTACCTGAATGCGATTGATACTCCTTGGCGCACCCGGCGCCGGTAAAGGCACCCAGGCCCAGTTCATCATCGAAAAGTTCGGCATCCCGCAAATCTCCACGGGCGATATGCTCAGGGCGGCGGTGAAGGCAAAATCCGAACTCGGCCTTGCCGCAAAGGAAGTCATGGACGCCGGTGCTCTTGTTTCCGACGAGATCATTATTGGTCTGGTGAAGGAGCGGATCAAGCAGCCAGACTGCGCCGGCGGTTTTTTGTTCGATGGTTTTCCGCGCACAATACCGCAGGCTGAAGCGATGGTTGCCGCGGGCGTGGACATCGATCACGTGGTTGAAATCGCAGTGGATGATGAAGAAATTGTCGAGCGACTGAGTGGTCGTCGCGTACATCCCGCGTCGGGCCGTGTCTATCATGTGCAGCACAATCCACCCCGGCGTGAGGGAGTTGATGACGAAACCGGCGAAGCCCTGGTGCAGCGCGATGACGACAAGGAAGAGACGGTGCGCAAGCGCCTTGAAGTTTATCAGCAGCAAACTCGCCCTTTGGTGAATTTTTATCAGTCCATGACCGGGCCGCGCGCACCCGCCTGTCATCGGGTCGAAGGCGTCGGCAGCGTTGAAGACATACGTCGGAAAGTGTTCGCTGCACTGGGCGTATAGCCTGTAAATAAAGCGTTTTCTGCAAACTCCGGGCGAAAGGATGCGCCCGCCGCCCAGTCAAGTCCCCGTAAAACCCGCAAATTATTTTCTTTCCAGCGCGCAAACTCGTTGCATACGTTGCAAAAACGTTGTTGTGCGCTCTGGATAATATTGCTATTTTCTCGCCCGTAGTTTTGAAAAACAGCATCTGGAGAGTGGGATTATGGCAGCAGCCAAAAGCAAAGCGAAAACAAAAACCAAAACAGCGGTGCGCAAGTCGCCGGTAAAAAAGGCGCCACGCAAAAAGCCTGCGGCCAGTGCGGCCAGAAAGTCGACCGCAGTGTCCACGGCAGAAAAAAAGTCGCGTGAAACTCTGGCCAAATTGAAGTCCACGGTTGAAGCCGAGAAAAAGGCATTGGCTGACGCGCGGGCACGGGTAAAAGCCGCTCGGGCGAAAGCGGATGAACGCGGGAAAAAGGCAGCGTCGAACGCAGCTGCTCGTGCCAAGGCCCGGCTGGAAACAGCGCAGGGCAAGCTCAGGGAAACGCGTCAGCGGGTGAAGGAAATTGTCGCTGACGCGACGCTGGTAGCCAAGCAGCTTGCGGCACAGGAAAAGATTCTCGAGAAAAAGGCGGAGTTGGCGGCCAAGGCTGAGATCGACAAAGCCCGGGCACTGGCCAAACACGCCAAGAAGTGGACTGCGCAGCGTGCGAAAGCCGACGCCACCAAGATAAAGGCACTGGAAAAGAAAGTTCTGGGACAATTACGCGCAGCGGAAAAGAAAGCCGAGGCTGCTACCCGGAATGCCTTCAGGAAAGCTCGTACCGGTCGCAAGTCACTGGCACAGACAGCGGACACCATGGCGGAGTCTGTGGCTCCTGCAGCATCCAGGGCCAAGGCAAAAACCAGGGCAACGGCAAAAACCGCGGCCAGGAAGGCAAAGGCTGCTCCCCGGAAAGCAAAAGCTGCGCCGAAAAAGGCAAAGGCCGCAGTCGGAAAAGCGAAGGCGGCCCCCAAGCGAGCAAAGGCTGCACCCAGAAAGGCGAAAGCTGCACCTCGGAAAGCGAAAGCCACGCCGAAAGCCGCTGCCTCCGGTAGCTGATCGGCTTCGGGCACTGAAAAACCCGCGCCGGCATTCCGGCGCGGGTTTTTTATGGGTGCGCCAGGCATGGCGCGTAGCGCCTTGACGGGCGCTGTTCCGGTACACGTGGTGGTGGCCGGATGACTTGGAGGTGCAAGTCCTCTGTGGGCCCGGTAAGGGGAACCACTAGCCGAACGGCAAGGGTGTCTACCGCGAGGTGGAATCCGAAGGAAGCTGCAGGCAAAACACTGGCCCGACGAACAGGAATCGCATAGGAGGCGGTCGCCGTGGGTGAGAAGGCCCATATCTTCAAAGCCCGATACTTGCACGGAAACGGCGGACGTAGATGCGGCGGGTATAAGTGGGAAGGTCACGCGCATTACCCTGGGAGGTCTGATGCCCTGCCATCGGCTACCGCCATTGAGAGGTGGCGGGATGGGGTATCAGAAGTCAGCAGAGGCCATAGTAGGTGGTTTACCGGCCACTGAAGGGCTGAACATGTGGAACAGATTGGGAACCTGATTCTCGATGACACTGGAAAGAGCAGACAGGGCGGTTGAAACACCGCCCCTGATCACCGGGGAGCGCGGGCAGTACCTGCGCGGTACGGCGGATCAGTGCGCGGGTGACACGGTGAGGAGGGGTTATCCCCATGAGGAGCCGATGGATGTGATGTCGGCGGTTCTGGAACGATCGAATATGCAACGGGCCTACGACCGGGTGATGCGCAACAAGGGCGCACCCGGCGTGGATGGGCTGACGGTGGCCGATCTCAAAGGTTACCTGAAGGTCCACTGGCCCCGGCATAGGCAGGAGTTGCTGGAGGGGACGTACCAGCCACAGCCAGTGCGAGCGGTAGAGATACCCAAGCCCGGTGGTGGTGTGCGCCAGTTGGGGATACCCACGGTGCTGGACCGGCTCATTCAGCAGGCACTGCATCAGGTATTGAGCCCCATGTTCGAACCGGGGTTCTCGGAATCCAGCTACGGGTTCAGGCCGGGACGGAACGCGGGTCAGGCGGTAAAGCAGGCCCGCGACTACGTTGAGGCGGGATGCCGCTGGGTAGTGGATATCGACCTTGAGGCGTTCTTCGACCGGGTCAACCACGACATGCTGATGGCACGCGTGGCGCGGCAGGTGAAGGACAAGCGGGTATTGAAACTGATACGCGGGTACCTTGAGGCGGGCATCTGCACCGGCGGACTGGTGACGGCGAGGCGGGAAGGCACCCCACAGGGTGGCCCCTTGTCACCGCTGTTATCCAACATCCTGCTGACCGATCTGGATCGGGAGCTGGGAAAGCGCGGGCACGCGTTCTGCCGCTACGCCGATGACTGCAATATCTACGTCAGGAGCGAACGGGCGGGTACGCGCGTGCTGGGATCCATCACGCACTATCTTGAGAAGACCCTGAAGTTGAAGGTCAACCGGGAGAAGAGCGGGGTGGGCCGCCCTTGGCAGCGAAAGTTCCTCGGCTACACGGTGTGTAATCGGAGGTACAACGTTCGCCTGAGAGTTGATCCGAAGGCGGTTAAACGCCTGCGGGGCGACTTGAAGGCGATCTACCGCCGGGGCCGTGGGCGTTCGCTGGGCCGGATCATTGAAGAACTGAACCCCAAATTACGCGGATGGATCAACTACTTCCGCCATATCGGGGTCAAGCGTGTTCTGGAGGAGTTGGACGGCTGGATACGCCGTCACTTACGCCAGGTACTGTGGCTTCAATGGAAGCGGTCCTATACCCGTGCGAAGAACCTGATGCGGCTGGGGCTTGAGGAAAAGCGGGCGTGGGATAGTGCCCAGAACGGGCGCGGTCCTTGGTGGAATGCCGGCGCCTCGCACCTGAATCAAGCTCTGCCGAAGAAACTCTTTGACCGGTTAGGACTGGTATCGCTGATAGACTATTATCACCGGCTCAAATGGGCCACATGAACCGCCGTGGTACGGAACCGTATGCCCGGTGGTGTGGGAGGACGGCGGGAGCAATCCCGCCTCCTACCCGATCCGCACAAGTCTCACGCTTGTGTCAGTATTTCGTTGTGATTGTCGAAAGCGCTACCGGCATCCGCAAACTCCACGCTGACACAGCGCAGTTGTGCATGCCAGCCCCGTACAGAGCGGCCACCGCCTGCCAGATAGCCGGGCAGGCTGGCCAGACAGCGCCGTCGCAGCAGGGTGTGCAGATAGTGATGCTGGCCCCTGGCGGTGGCATAGGCGAGGTCACAGGAATCCGGCTGGGCTGCCAGGGCGCGCTGTAGACGCGCAGCCAGATCCAGTGGCAGATCCGGTGTGTCACAGGGAACCACCAGCAGGAATTCTTCAGCGGGATCCGACGGTAAAGCATCCAATCCCGCCAGTGGTCCCTGGAAACAGGACAGGCGATCACTGAACACCCGGTCGGCATAGCCAGCATAGGCGGCGAGGTTGCGATTGCAGCTGATCTGCAGGTGACAGGTCTGCTGTCGAAGCCGTTCGCTGACCCAGGCGACCAGCGGCCTGCCTTGCCAGTCCAGCAAGCCCTTGTCGCGTCCGCCGCTGCGGCGTCCAGCGCCGCCCGCAAGAATCAGGCCGCCGCACTGGGGGGTTTGCATGCGACTCACTTGTTTTGTCCTCTGTTTGCGGTTCTTGCCGGCGCCGGGCTGTGGGATAATCCGCGCCTTGGCAATGGTAACCGATTCTATGACCAGCATCCTCGCAGTTGATACGTCCACAGAAGCCTGTTCAGTGGCACTGTACCGTGAAGGCGAAGTGACGGCACTGCATGAATTTGCACCGCGGCGGCACAACCAGCTGTTGCTCGCCATGTTGCGTGAACTCATGCCTTCCGGTCCTGCAGCGCTGGATGCGGTCGCCTACGGGTGCGGCCCGGGCTCGTTCACCGGGTTGCGCATTACCGCCAGTGCGGTGCAGGGCCTGTGTTTCGCGACCGGCCTGCCGGCATTGCCTGTCTCGACGTTGAGCTGCCAGGTCTACGGGGCCATGCGTCTGGGGCAGGCAGGGGAGGGGGATTGCGTCCTCAGTACCCTGGATGCCCATATTGGTGAACTGTACTGGGCACTCTACCGGATCGATGGCAACCGCGCCGTGGAGGTCAGCGCAGCACAGGCAACGAAGCCCCCAGGGCTGGCACCGTCTGGCGGCGGCCCACTGGTCGTGATCGGCAGCGGGTTACAATATCGGGACGCCATGCCCCCTGCTGTTGCCGCTCGTTTCAGTGCCGAGTATCCGCAGCTGCTGCCTGCAGCCCGGGACTTGCTGCCGGAGGCGCTCCGCGCCCTGCAGGGGCAGCGAGTGCAAAGCGCGGAACAGGTGTGCCCGGTGTACGTGCGCGACGAGATCAGCTGGAAAAAGCTGGCCGAGCAGGGGCCGCGAACATGACGGAATGGCTGCAGGCCCTGCTGCTGGCCCTGGTCCAGGGCATCACCGAATTCTTGCCCATCTCCAGTTCGGCACACCTGGTGATTCCGGCTCTGTTGCTCGGTTGGGATGACCAGGGTCTCGCCTTCGATGTTGCCGTGCATGTGGGGACTCTGCTGGCGGTGGTGCTGTATTACCGTCGCGAGCTGCTGCAAATGACGGCCAGCTGCGCCGGCCTGTTGCGCGGACAAGCCGTAAACGACGATGTTCGGCTGGTCATGTACCTCGCCCTGGCCACGGTGCCGGTCGTTATTGTTGGATTTCTGGCGGACGAATTTATCGAGACCCGGCTGCGCACCCTGCCGGTGATTGCGACTACCACGCTGGTGTTCGGACTGTTGCTGGGTCTGGCGGACTGGCGTGCGCGCAGCGGGGCACCGGCACGATCGCTGGCGGCGGGCGTGGCCCTGCTGATTGGTCTGGCGCAGGCCCTGGCCCCCGTGCCCGGCGTATCCCGCTCCGGCATCACCATTAGCGCCGGCCTGCTACTGGGCCTGGACCGCGCCACCGCGGCGCGCTTCGCCTTCCTGCTGTCGATCCCGGTGATCGCCGGCGCGGGATTGCTGAAAGGTCTGCAGCTGGCACAGCAAAGCGCCCCTGTGGACTGGCTGCTGCTGGCGGTGTCGGCGCTGGTGGCGGCGGTGACCGCTTATGCCTGTATCAGCCTGTTCCTGCGCCTGCTTGAGCGCCTGGGTCTGATGCCCTTCGTCTACTACCGTATCGCGCTCGCTGGTCTGCTGTATGCGCTCTGGCTACTCTAGCCATGGCTGTGCTGACCGTTGTTTCCCCGGATCGAGGTTTTTTCATCCATGACACCGCAACAGTTCAATAGTGATCTTCTGGCATTTCTCACTGCAGCGACCACGCCGTTCCACGCTGTGGCCGCGCTTGTCGGCAGGCTGGAAGCCGCGGGATTTACCCGCTTGCCGGCGGAGGGTGAATGGAATCTGCAACCGGGGCAGTGCTGCTACCTGACCCGCAATGACAGCTCCCTGCTCGCGTTCACGGTCGGATCGGATTCCGCTCCCGAAACCGGCATGCGCATGGTCGGTGCGCACACGGACAGCCCCTGCCTGATGGTCAAGCCCGCGCCCGAGAAGCAGCGCTCGGGCTACTTTCAGCTCGGTGTGGAGGTCTACGGCGGTGCCCTGTTGAACCCCTGGTTTGATCGCGACCTGTCGCTGGCGGGCCGGGTCAGTTTCGCGGACGCAGAGGGGGCGCTGCACACCGCGCTGGTGGATTTTCGGCGCCCGCTGGCCGTCATTCCCAGCCTGGCCATTCACCTGGACCGGGAGGCCAACCAGTCCCGCAGCATCAACCCGCAAACCGATATCCTGCCTATCCTGGCGCTGCAGGCTGACACCTCGGTGCCCGATTTTCGCAGCCTGTTGCGCCAGCGCCTGCTGGAAGAACATCCGGACTGCGGTGTCGACAGGGTACTGGACTACGAGCTGTGTTTTTACGACAGCCAGCGTCCGGCCCTGGTGGGGCTGCGGGAGGAGTTTGTCGCCTCGGCGCGGCTGGACAATCTGCTGAGCTGTTTTGCAGGGCTCCAGGCCCTGCTGCAGTCTGATCGCCGCCGCAGCTGCCTGCTGGTCTGCAACGATCACGAGGAGGTGGGCAGCCAGTCCAGCTCCGGTGCCCAGGGGCCGATGCTGTTGTCGACCCTGCGCCGCATCGCCGGCAGCGAGGAGCGGCTGGGCCAGCTGGTGCAGAACTCGATGATGATCTCTGCCGACAATGCCCACGGCATCCATCCGAACTATGCCGACAAGCACGACGACAATCACGGCCCGCGGCTCAACGGCGGTCCGGTGATCAAGGTCAACGCCAACCAGCGCTATGCCACCAACGCCGAAACCGCCGGCCTCTACCGTCTGCTGGCGGCGCAGGAGGAGGTTCCGGTGCAGAGCTTCGTGGTGCGCAGTGACATGGGCTGCGGCAGCACGATCGGCCCGATCACCGCCGGTGGTACCGGCATCCGCACCCTGGACATCGGCGTGCCGACCTTTGCCATGCATTCCATCCGCGAACTGGCCGGCAGCGAGGATGCCTGCAACCTGGGCCGGGTGCTGCGTCGCTTCTACAATCACCCCGGTTCGCTGGCGCCGGTCTGAAATAGCCAGCCGCCCGCTGAGGCGCTAGAATCCCACGCTTTTACCAGATCGGGGCAATCATGAGCAAACAACGCGTTCTCACTGGCATTACCACCACCGGCACCCCCCACCTCGGCAACTATGTAGGCGCGATACGTCCCGCGATTGCCGCTTCCAACGCTGCCGACACGGAGTCGTTCCTGTTCCTGGCGGACTACCACGCCCTGATCAAGTGCCAGGATCCGGCGGTGGTGCGCCAGTCCAGCAAGGAGATTGCCGCCACCTGGCTGGCGCTGGGGCTGGATACCGAGCGTGCGGTATTCTATCGGCAGTCGGATATCCCGGAGATCACCGAGCTGACCTGGATCCTCTGCTGCAGTGCTGCCAAGGGCCTGATGAACCGCGCCCACGCCTACAAGGCCGCGGTCCAGGCCAATGAGGAAGCGGGGGAGGATCCGGACTTCGGGGTGACCATGGGCCTGTTCAGCTATCCGGTGCTGATGGCGGCCGACATTCTCATGTTCGGCGCCCACAAAGTGCCCGTGGGCCGCGACCAGATCCAGCATGTGGAAATGGCCCGCGACATCGCCCAGCGCTTCAACCACAACTTCGCCCCCCTGTTCACCCTGCCCGAGGCCGAGGTCGAGGACCACGTGGCAGTGCTCGCGGGCCTGGACGGGCGCAAGATGAGCAAGAGCTACAACAACACCATTCCCCTGTTCCTGCCGGAGAAGCAGCTGCGCAAGGCGATCAACAAGATCAAGACCAACCTGCTCGAGCCCGGCGAGCCCAAGGACCCGGACGACTCCACCGTATTCCAGATCTGGTCCGCCTTCGCCTCAACGGAAGAAACCGCGCGCATGCGCCGCGAGTTCGAGCAGGGTATCGCCTGGGGCGAAGCCAAGAAGCAGCTGTTTGAACTGGTCAACGATACCCTCACAACTGCCCGCGAGCGCTATCTCCAGCTGATGGACGACCCGGCCCACATCGAGCAGGTCCTTCAGCGCGGCGCCGAGCGGGCGCGGGCGTTCAGTACGCCGCTGTTAGCCCAAGTTCGGGAGGCCGTTGGAATCGCGCCGATGAGGTAAGTTTACTGTCGTTGGTGGTCGCGGGCTTTTTGGTCCTGTCTGGACCCGCTCGGGCCATCCATGGTCGCTCGTTCTTCGACACACCCGATAAAGCGGGGTGGGCTCTCCTGTCTCAGACGGTCCAGCCAGGACCAAAACGCCCGCTCCCTCGCACCACGGCACGTAATTCCTCGCGCCTCCGGGAGAATTACGCACCATGCCTGCCAGAGGCCTCGGGGGCTGGAGGGGCTTTGCCGGACCGTTCGAGACAGGACGTCGAGAAACGAGCGTCCATGGATGGACTTGCAGCGTGTCCGGCAAAGCCCCTCCAGTTCCCGAGGCCGGTCGCACCGTAACCAAAGTTGGGATAAGCCCCGGGCTACCCTTCGCCCCAGGAATACCGCAGTTCGACAAACGCACTCCGCGGCCTGCCGACGAAATAGCGGTACTGGCCGAAGCCCACATCGGCCCGCTCCGCATAGTCCTCGTCCAGCAGGTTGGTGATGCGCACACTGGCGGCCAGGCGCGGGGTCAGGGGGCTGCTGATACGCAGGTTGAGCAGGGAGTGCCCCTCGTACTCGAAGCGATTTTCCGGCTCCAGGTAATACTCGTCCATGTACACCCACTCCAGCTCCGCTACCGGTGCCGTGCCGTGACGGGGGGCGAACTCCCAGCCCAGGCGGGCACTGCCGAACAGCCGCGGAGCGGTGTCGATATCGTTGCCGTCGATGGCCTCGTTGACGCCCAGGGGCAGGGCGTTGTTGCCGTAGCGGTGGCGTGCAGCGGTAACGTCCAGGCGTGCATACCAGGGCCCCGGTGAACGGTAGTCGAGGCTCATTTCCAGGCCGTAGTGTTCGGTTTTGGCGCCGCTGACGTTGCGCCGGTCGGCATCCTGGAAGATCACCTCGTCCTTGTTCATGTGATAGACAGAGAGGTCATAGCGCAGGCCGGTGCCGGTGTCGCCGCGCAGTCCCAGCTCGATATTGTCGATCACTTCCGAGTCCAGGTCGGCCACGGACTGGCCGGACTGCAGGCGGTACAGCTCGCTGGTGTCCGGCGCCCGGAAGCCGTTGGCAAGGCGCAGGTAGGCGTAATGATCGGGGCGCAGCTCGACGCTGGCACCGGCATTGACGGACCAGTCAGTGAAGCTGTCGCTGCGATCGGCAACCCGGAAGAAGCGGCAGGCGGAGGCCGTGGGGGCACAGGCCGGGCCGTCCTCGGCCAGGTTCTCGTAATCGTAGTGGGTGTATTCCAGACGCACCCCACCGTCCAGAGTCCAGCGCTCGTTCAGCGCATGGCGCAGCTGGCTGTAGACGGCGGCGACACTGGCCTTGACCTCGTAGTCGTAGTGGGTGCCCCGGGGCTGGTTGGGGCTGAAGTCATTTTCCTGGTTTTCCTTGAGCCAGCCATCGGTGTACTCGAGGTCGGTGCCCGCGACCCAGCTCAGGCGGTCGGACTCCCCGTGCAGGGCAGTGCGCAGCCCCAGGGACTCGTGGCCGTTGCTCTCCACCGCTTTCCAGGGCAGGAAGTGTTGCAGGAACTCCATGCGATTGCGGCGCAGATAGGGCGTGATGCTCAGGCGCTGGCCACTGGTCAATTCACGGCTGGCCTCGCTGTAGACGCGCAGCGACCAGACATCGCGATAGGCCTCGGGGTTGGGATTGCTGCGCCGCAGGGCGCTGTCTTTGTAGGCCTCGAAACCCTGGATAAAGCCCGCGGTCTCCTGATTCAGATTGGCGGCGTCGACCACGCTCTGGAAGGCCCAGACGTCGCCATCGTAATCGTGGCGCAGGGTCAGTTTCTGCTGGTCAAAGCCGGACTCTTCCTGGTAGCCGCCGTCCGTGGTGGCGTTCATTCGCAGGCTGACACCGTGGCGGCCCTCGACGTGGTCCAGGCGGTATTTGCCCCGGTAGTAGTCGTCGGGCCCGGTCTCGATGGCGAGCTGCTGGCCGGCCCCCTGCTTCGGCGCGGCACTGAGGATGTTGATGACCCCGTGCATGGCGTTGGAGCCGTAGGTCGCCCCCGCCGGGCCCTTGATGACCTCAATCCGGCCCGCCTGCTCGATATTGGCGTCAAACAGCTGGTTGACGTTGCAAAAGCCCGGGGCTCGCAGGCTGATGCCGTCTGCGGCCATGAAGAACGAGCCGCAGCCACCGGCGCCGGTAAGCACCGGCGAGCGCAGCGCGGTCAGGCTTTCCTGGCCGTTGCCGCGGCTGATCCAGGAGCCGGGAACCTGCTGCATGATTTCATTGGGGTGGGTGTGACCGATGAGATTGAGGTCGCTCGCATCAACTGCCGACCAGGCCAGCGGCAGGCGGCTGGCGTCCTCACTGATCCGCTTGGCGCTGACCAGGATCTGTTCCAGGCGCTGCTCGGCCGCTGTTGCCGCAGTGGTGGCGGTGGCGGCAACCGCGATCGCAAGTGCGCGTAAGACGGCTTTAACCTGCGGCGATGACATTGGGATCCCTCTTGATTGCGCTGGGTTGATCGCGGTTACGCACCGCATCGGCGATACGCTGCAATGGAATGCGCAACATCTCGCGCAGTTCCTCGGGGGCGTCACTCTCGGTGAGCGCCTGTTCCATGCACCAGAGCCACTGATCCCTTTCCTCGGGGCCGATATGGTAGGCCGCGTGGGAGTCGGTGAGACACACGGTGCCATACTTTTCGGCATAGCGGGGCGGTCCGCCCATCCAGCCGGTCAGGTACTCGGCCAGCTTTTCCGTGACCGGGCCCAGATCCTCGGCGTGCATGGCGCGCAGTTCCCGCGCCTCCGGCCGGGTATCCATGATGCGGTAAAAATTCTCGCAAAGCCGGCGGATGCCGTCCTCTCCAAGAATCTCGAATGGCGTATTGGCTGTGGTCATAGTCGTGATGGCGATTGTTTTCGGGGGGCACAGTCTACCCGTCTTTGGCGCTGATTTCCTCTCTGTCGGGGTGGCTGTCTGAACCGGGCGCGGCTGGTTGGCTAGAGGATATCGGTCATGGACAGCCCGAAGCCGATACGGCTGTGGCTTCGGTCATAGTCGATCAGGCTCTCGCCATAGCCGTTGAAGTACTGGATGTACCCCTTGAAGCGACGGTTAATCGGAAAGGTCCACTCCAACTCGACCGCGCCGCGGTTATCGTTGCGCAGATTGTTGCGCAGGCGGACGCCAAATTCGTGCTCCCGCCACTTCCAGATGCCGGCGATATCGCCGTAGCCCATGTAGCGCATGATGTCCGGATTGTCATCATCGCTGCTACTTTCGGGAATCCGGGACCAGACGCGCACATTCAATGCCATGCGCCGCCTCTCGAAGCTCGCCATACCCATGATCCGGTTCCAGCTGCGGGACAGGTCGCCGCCCTTGCCGTTGGATTCGTGCTTGAAGCCCGCGCCGACCACGGTGTTGGTGAAGCCCCAGAAGCGCCAGTCGTTGGCAAAGGTCAGGAAGACTTCCGGCTGGTAATTGGTTTCCCGGAATGGCGAGGAATCGTTGTAGAGCTGCCACCAGTTGCGCTGGGTGTAGGCAACCCAGAGATTGCTGCCCGGGCCGAGGATATCTTCCCAGGCGATGGTCTTCAGGCTGATCTGGAACTTCGCTTCTACCCGGTCCATGGCGTCATCCGGTTCCAGCGCGGCCCAGGCGTCGCGGTTGAGGTTGTTGTTGTAGGTGACCGGCAGCAGGTAGTTGCGCTGGTGGGGCGTAATCACCCAGGCGTTGCCGGACAGGGTTGTCTCCTCCGCCAGCCGCATGCCCAGCAGCAGCTCTTCTTCGGCGAGATTCACTGGTGCAACTGCTTCCTCGACAAGCGGCGCGTCCACCAGCTTTCCGGGGGCCGCGATGCCCTGGGGGGGCGCTTCTGTCGGCTCCCCGGCAGCGGTCGCGAGGGCGTCGTAGCATGCAAGGCGGCGCTCGTTGTCGGCCATGGCGGCGCAGGTCGCGAGGCCGCCTGCCTGGGCGTGAACGGCGCTGCCCAGGGCGGTCCAGAGCAGGGCCCGGGCGAGAGAGGGAACCTTCATGACGCTGGCGGTTTCCGGAGATGAAATGAGGCGCCAGTTTACCGGAGCCGGTCCCCGGGGGACAGCCACGGGACTCAGCTCTGGCGAGCCCCACAGGAACTATGGCGGGTGCCCTGGCGACGCACTGTCTGCTAGAATCTGGCGCTTCCCTTCGGGTACATGACAGGAACGCAGCATGAGTCTTGCAAACAAGGTTTTGGCGGTCAACAACGACCTGCCGATTCGCACCGGTGCCCCGGTTCACTCCGGCAAGGTGCGGTCCGTCTACTGGCTGGACGCCGCGGACAGCGCGCGCCTGATCAGGGAGCGCGGCTATCCGGTGGCCGCGGATGCGCCGCTGGCGATCATGGTGATCAGCGACCGCATCTCCGCCTTCGAGTGTATCTGGCGCGGCGAGGGTGGCATGGCCGGCGTACCCGGCAAGGGCGCCGCCTTGAACGCGATCTCCAATCACTGGTTCCGGCTGTTCCGGGAACAGGGGCTGGCGGACAGCCATATTCTGGAAATTCCGCACCCGTTGGTATGGATCGTGCAGAAAGCCCGACCGGTGATGATCGAGGCCATTGCCCGCCAGTACATTACCGGCTCCATGTGGCGCGCCTACGCCCGCGGCGAGCGCGAATTCTGCGGTATCCGCATTCCCGATGGCCTGCAGAAGGACCAGAAGCTGCCCGAGCTGCTGATAACCCCGTCCACCAAGGGCATTCTGCAGGGTATCCCCGGCGTGCCCGAGCAGGACGATGTCAACATTACCCGGGACGACATCCTCAACAATTACGCCGCGTTCCAGTTCCGTACGCCCGCGGATGTGGATCGCTACGAAACCCTGCTGCGGGAAGGTTTCGACGTCATCAGCCGCGAGCTGGCCCGCATCGACCAGATCTTCGTCGACACCAAATTTGAATTCGGCTACGTGACCAACGCCGCCGGTGAAGAGCAGCTCATCTACATGGATGAGGTGGGAACGCCGGACTCCTCGCGCATCTGGGATGGCCCGGCCTGGCGCGAGGGCAAGGTGGTGGAGAACTCCAAGGAGAGCTTCCGCCAGCTTTTGCTCAACCACTTCCCAGACCCCGACATCCTGCTCAACAAGGATCGGATGCCGGAGCGCGTGGCCCTGGCCCGGGACAATGAACTGCCGGCCTCAGTGCTGATGGCGGTCTCCGACACCTATGTCGGTATCGCGGAGAAAATCACCGGCCAGCCGCTGGCCCTGCCGGAAGATCCGCGGCAGGAGATCATCAACATCCTGGGTGCCGGGTTCGGACTGATCCGCTAGTGGTACTGAGGTGGGGCTTTGTCTTATAGTGGGAAGTACGAACACCAGACTATGGAGGTGACGCCATGTTCCGCCCCGTTTTTCAGAGCCTGGTCATCCTGGCCGGGCTTGCACTCACTGCCTGCGCCGGCAGCGATTTCTCCCGCGAATCCGCTCTGAGCCACGATGGCCTGGAGCGGGTCTCCGGTCATGACTTTGCCGAGGTCTACCTGCGCCCGGGCGCCGATCTCGGGCACTACCAGCACCTGTCCCTGAGCGCGTGTGAGGTCTCTTTCCGCAAGAACTGGCTGCGCGACCAGCAGCGTGACAGCAGAGCGCTGGCCTCCCGCGTGCGCCAGGAGGATGCGGACCGGATCCGCCAGCACATGGCCAGCGCCTGCGACGAGCATTTCCGCGCGGCGCTGGAACGGGAACCGGCCTACGACCTGGTCGAAGAGGCACCCAACGGCGAGGACGTGCTGTTGCTGCGTCCTTCCATTGTCAATCTGGATATCCATGCGCCCGACGTCCAGGGTGCGGTACGCAGCCGCTCCTACACCACCTCGGCCGGCGAGATGACCCTGAACCTGGAGCTGGTGGATGCCTTGACCGGCGAGGTGCAGGCCCGGGTTGTGGACCGCCGGCGCGGTGTGGAACAGAGCCGGCTGCAATGGACCAACAGCGTGACCAACCGCGCCGAATTCCGGCGTATACTGCGGCGTTGGGCGGATCTGCTCAGGGACAGCCTCGACCGTGTGCGCGCTGCCCAGTGATCCATGATTCCGATAGCGTAGCGAGGAGCTGCCCGTGAAGGTCGTCAAGATTACCCCGGATGTCGCCGTGTCGGAGCAGATAGTGCCCGAGGATGTGGCAGCCATCGCAGCGGCGGGATACAAGGTCCTGATCAACAATCGCCCCGATGGCGAGGCCCCGGGGCAGCCGACTTCCGCCGACTTTGCCGCTGCGGCGGCGCAGCACGGCATGACCTACCTGTACTATCCGGTCAATGGCATGAACTTTCCGGGCCCCGATCTGGAGCAGCTCGCCGGTGCATTTGCCAGCGCCCGGGGGCCGGCGCTGGCGTTTTGCCGCAGCGGCACCCGCTCCATCAACCTCTGGCTGGCAACCCGCCCGGAAGCGGAGTGGCCGGAGGCAGTGCGGCTGGCCCGCAGCCTCGGCTACGATCTCTCCATGGTGGGCCAGCGCTGAGGTTGCCATCCGCGGCTGCGCTGGTTAGCCTGTCGAGCTGACCCACTGAACGGACTACCCATGCCTGCTTCTCCCCGATTGTCTCTCGGCACCCTCCTGCTGAGCCTTGCTGTCCTCGCCAACCCGGCGCCGGCCAGCGAACTCGCCGAGCTGGTCGCCGCCGATTACGAGCGTCACCTCGGCGCGCTGTTTACCCATTTCCACCAGAATCCCGAGCTGTCCGGCATGGAGGTCAAGACCGCTGCGCGCCTGGCCGCGGAATTGCGCGAGGCGGGGTTCGAGGTCACCGAGGGTGTCGGCGGCACCGGGGTGGTGGCCCTGTTGCAGAACGGGCCGGGGCCACTGGTGATGATGCGCGCGGACATGGATGGTCTGCCGCTGGAGGAAAAGTCCGGCTTGCCCTATGCCTCCAGGGCAAAGCAGGTGGATGACTCCGGGCAGGAGACATTCGTGATGCACGCCTGCGGCCACGATGTCCACATTACCAGCCTGGTGGGTACGGCGCGGCTGATGGCGGCGCAGCGGGAGCAGTGGTCCGGCACCCTGATGTTGATCGGCCAGCCCGCCGAGGAGCGCATCGTCGGCGCCCGGATCATGATGGAAGACGACCTGTGGCAGCGCTTCGGCCAGCCCGACTATGCGCTGGCCTTCCACGTCGCCGCGCAGTTGCCTGCGGGCCAGCTCGCGGTTACCGAGGAATCTCCCTACTCGGGCGCGGATACCGTCGATATCATTGTCCACGGCATCGGTGCCCATGGCGCCAGCCCCCATGAGGGCATCGACCCGGTGGTGCTGGGCAGCCAGATTGTGCTCGCATTGCAAACCGTTGTGTCGCGGGAACTGGCACCCCGGGATGCCGGGGTGATAACCGTGGGTGCCTTCCACGCCGGCAGCAAGCACAACATCATATCCGACCGCGCCCACCTGCAGCTGACGGTGCGGCATGACGACCCGGAAAACCGCGAACTGCTGCTGGACGGCATCCGCCGGGTGGCGGAGAACATGGGGCGGGTCGCGGGGTTGCCCGACGACCTGTTGCCAGAGGTGATTGTCTCCGAGAGCGAGTCGGTACCGCCGACCGTCAATGACGCGCCGTTGACCCGCGAGTTGCGGGAAGTCTGGAGCGGCCACTTTGGGGAGCAGGTGTTCATGGAAGGCAAGCGCAAGGGCATGGGCGCCGAGGACTTCGGCTTCTTCACGACCGATCCCTATATCCCCAGCACCTATTTCGCCGTTGGCGGTACGCCGAAGGAAGACTTCGCCCGCGCTGCCGCCGGCGGTGACCCCGTGCCCTCGCACCATTCCCCGCAGTTCAGGGTGGTGCCGGAGCCCGCCATTACCCTGGGTATCGAGGCGACGGTGGTGGCCCTGCAGAAGCTGCTGCAGGCACCCGCACAGTGAGCCGGGACAGCTTTTTCCCGCGACCGGACAGTCAGTCTCCGGAGCCCGTCGAGGCGCGCCCGGCCAGCACCGTGGTGCTGCTGCGCGACTCCCCCGGGGGTTTGGAAACCCTGCTGCTGCGGCGCAACAAGGCGCTGCTGTTTGCCGGTGGCTATTGGGTCTTCCCGGGTGGTGCCCTGGAGCCGCAGGACTGGGAGCAGGCCGCTGGCGATGAAGACCGCGCCACCCGCCTGGCGGCAGCCCGCGAGGCCGGGGAAGAATCGGGTCTGCGCCCCTCCCCGGATGACATGGTCCTGATCAGCCACTGGACCACGCCGGTTAACGAAGCCAAGCGTTTCTCTACCTGGATCTACGCGGCGCCGGTGGACAGTGACACCGAGGTGGTGATTGACGGCAGCGAAATCCACGACTCGCGCTGGGTAAACGTGGCGGCCGCAGTCGAGGAGCACCACGACGGCATCCTGGGCGTGCTGCCGCCCACCTACGTCACCCTGTGCCATATCGCCCACTACCGCACCGTTGCCGAGCTGCTGGCGCGGGAGCTGGAGCGTCCCCCCGGGGAAGTGCTGCCGCGGTTCTGCCACGGTGACGGCACGGTATTCGTCATGTTTCGCGGCGATGCGGGCTACGACAGCGGTGACGGCTCGGTGCCGGGCGCGCGCCACCGGGCGACCCTGAGAGACGGTCGCTGGCATTATGAGTACGAGAACGTGGCCGCTGAATTCCCCTGCCTGATTGGACCCTGAGACCGATAGCGAGACAGACGACCATGCCCCGAAGTGCCGACCCGGTGAACCCGCGTTCATCCCACCCGCTCTGGGACTGGCCAACCCGACTCTTTCACTGGTCCCTGGTGCTGTTGCTGCCCCTGGCTTGGTGGACCGCGGAGGAAGGCCAGATGGAGCGCCACCAGTGGGTCGGCTACAGCGTCATCGTGCTGGTACTGTTCCGCCTTTGCTGGGGCTTCGTCGGCAGCCGTCATTCCCGCTTTCGCGACTTTCTTCGGGGCCCCGGTACCGTGCTGGGCTATATCCGAGGCCGCGTCGCGCCCGGTCCTGGCCACAATCCGCTGGGCGGCTGGTCGGTGATGGTGCTGCTCACCCTGCTGCTGGTGCAGGCGGGCAGCGGGCTCTTCAACAGCGACCGGATCCTGTTCAACGGCCCCTTCCGCTATGCGGTGAGCGCGGATACGCGGGACATTCTCGGCGCGGTGCATGCGTGGGGGTTCGACGCGTTGCTGGTCATGGTGGTGCTGCATCTGCTGGCGATTGCCTGGCACCAGTTCCGGCGCCGCGAGAAGCTGGTGCAGGCCATGGTAAAAGGCAGGGCGGAAGGCAAGGAAGGCGCGACAGCGCCGGCACCCTGGTGGCTGGCGCCGTTGCTGCTGGCTGCGGTTACCGGTGTTTGCTGGTGGGTGCTGCAACAGGCGCCGCCGCCACCACGGATGTGGTAGGGCGGCACCCGGCGGGCACTGCCCGCCTGCTGGCTCAGTAGAGGTAGTTGTCCGATTTGTACTCGTCGTGGCAGGCCTTGCAAGCCTGGCCCACGGCGCCGACCTGCTGGGCGATCGCGCCGCGGTCGCCACCGGCAACCGTGGACTGCAGGGTCGCGGCTTCCGCTGTCAGATCGTCAAACTTGCTGGCAAAGTCGTTCAGGTTTTCCCAGATCTCCGGCTGTGCCCGGGTGGTGCCTTGTTCCGAACCCTCGGGGAAACCCCGGAGGATGTTCAGTTTGCTGACTGCCGCCAAATCGTCGGCAAATTCCTGCATTTGCTCCTGGTTCCAGGGCATTTCCCCTTTTACCATGGCGCCGATGGGGCCGAAGTTGGCGCCCAGCAGGGCAAAGTAGGACTGGCGGTAGGACTGGTGGAACTCGTCCTCGTCCAGGTGGGACAGGGCCAGGGGCGAGATGGCCAGGGCCGCGGCCGCAGCCAGCATGGCCACGCGCTTGCGCAACGGGTTCGACATGGAAAATCTCCTTGCTGTGGTTTGGATCCTGCATGTTGTTGGGCCGTGCGCCAGGGCAAGACTCACGGACCCCTTTAACTATACGGGATGGATACGGTTCTCGACCAATTTTTTGAACCTGCCTCGGGTTACGCCTGGGCGGCGTGGGGAATTGCCTCCGGGTGGGCTACCATTGCCCCCTTGACGACATGGGGTAGCAAATGAGCGCGCAGCAGTGGGATTACAGTTTTGATGTGGTGGTGGTCGGATCCGGCAACGGCGGTCTGACCGCGGCGCTGTGCAGCCATGAAATGGGCACCCGCGATGTGCTGGTGGTGGAGAAATCCAACCTCTATGGCGGCACCAGTTCCATCTCCGGTGGTGGGGTCTGGATCCCCTGCAACCGCTATGCCCGCGCTGCCGGCGCCGAAGACTCCATCGACAAGGCGCGCACCTACCTGCGCCAGCTGATCACCGAAGAGGAAGTGCCCGAATATCAGCTGGAGGCCTTTCTCGAGAACGGCCCGAAGATGGTCGACTTCCTGCACCAGCACACCCGCGTGCGCTACGTCACCCTGGAACACTATCCGGACTACTACACCAACCTCGACGGCGCCATGGTCGGCCATCGCTCCATGGAGCCGGAAACCTTTGCCGCCAGCGAACTGGGCGAGGAGTGGCGGCGCCTGCGCCGGACCCACCCGATGATGCACCTGGGCGGCCTGATCGGTATTACCCAGGTGGAGGCTGCCCTGCTGGTGGGCCAGCAGCCGGGCTGGTGGAAGACCGCCCTCAAGCTGGTGGCCAGCTACCTGACCGATATCCCCTGGCGCCTGCGCGACAAGTACCACCGGCGCCTGGCCACGGGCTGCGCCGGCGTGGCGCGTTTGCGTGCGTCAATGCAGGACCGGGACATGCCCCTGTGGCTGAATACCGCCATGACCCGCGTGATAGACGAGGACGGGGCGGTACTCGGTATCGAGGTCAAGCGCAATGGCGAGACTCTGCGCATCCAGGCCCGCAAGGGCGTGGTGCTGGCCGCGGGCGGCTTCGAACACAACCAGGCCATGCGCGAGCAGTACCTGCCCCAGCCCACCGACCATCGCTGGAGCGCGGGGACCCTGGACAATACCGGTGACGCCATCCTCGAGGGCCAGCGCCTGGGGGCGAAGATGCACCGGCTCAACGAGGCCTGGTGGTGCAACACCATTTCCGTGCCGGGGGAGGAGATTCCCCGCCTCAGCATCATGGAGAAGTCCTACCCGGGTTCGATCGTGGTCAACCCCGCCGGCGAGCGCTTCAGCAACGAATCCCAGAACTACATGGCGTTCCAGCAGGAGACCTTCGAGAAGCACAGCGAGGAGAATCCCTGCAACCCGAGCTGGCAGATATTCGACGCCAACTTCCGCGCCCGCTATTTCGTCGGCCCCCTCTACAACAGCACCTTCCGCCCGGACTGGGCGATACCCAGGCGCTACGAGGACGAGGGCTTCTTCGCCAGGGCGGACAGCATTGCCGAGCTGGCCCGCAAGATCGACGTCGACCCGGACGGGCTGGCCGACACCGTGGCAAAGATGAACGAGTATGCCCGCACCGGCGTCGACCCGGACTGTCACCGCGGCGACTCGGCCTACGACCGCTACTACGGCGATCCGCGGGTCACTCCCAATCCCTGCCTGGCGCCGATCGACAAGCCGCCGTACTACGCCATGAAAGTGGATCCGGGTGATTTCGGTACCCAGGGTGGCATGGTCTGTAATGCCGACGCCCAGGTCCTGCGCGAGGATGGTTCCGTGATCCCGGGCCTGTACGCCATCGGCAACTGCAGCGCTCCTACCTTGCCCTGCTACCCGGGTCCGGGCTCCACCCTGGGGCCGGCGATGACCTTCGCCTACCAGGCGGCCAAGGCGATTACCGGGTATCGGGAACCGTAGCGCTCAGGCCGCCAGCCAGCCCAGGGCAAATACCAGCGTGGCGCTGGCGGTGCCCCAGGAGCCCAGCACCCGCAGGGCGACCCGCTGCCAGTGGCGCCGGGCCCGTTCACTGAGGTCTGCAAGCAACAGCAGGCAGGTGAAGGCGCCGAGGCCGGTTCCCAGCAGCGAGGCGGCGGCGGGCCCCGGCGCCAGATCCCCGGGGGCGGAATCCAGTCCCAGCAGCAGGCCGACACCGGCTCCCGCGGCGTAGAACAGCGGCAGCGGTGGGCGCCACTGCAACACGACCAGCAGCCCTGCAAGCACCGATGCCAGTAGCAGCGCCGGTTCCAGCTTGAACTCCGAGCCGTTTCCCAGCCCCGCCAATACCAGGCCCAGTGCCAACGCCGGCAGGAAACCCAGGTGGCAGCGACGTATTGCTTCCAGGCCATTCTGGCCCGCCATCAGGGCCAGCAGCACCAGTGCCAGGGCGTGCGCTGGCACCAGTAGCGGATGCAGAATGCCGCCGTAGAATTCCCCTATGCCCTGCATTGGGCTGTGGGCCAGGGCGATGGTCGGCAGGCAGAGCAGGGCGCCAGCGCCAACCCCCCGGGCCATGAAAGGCAGTCTCAAATGGCGTTGCCCAGGAATACCATCCCCCCCAGGGCAATCACAGCGCCGCCGGCGCGCACTGCAATTCTGCCGAGTGGCCAGCGTACCAGCAGCCCGAAACCGATTCCCGCCAGGTGCAGCAGGCCAGTGGCGATGACAAAGCCCAGGCTATAGGCCAGGGGGCTGGCGGCCTCGGGCAGTTCCGTGCCGTGAGCGTGGCCGTGGAAAATGGCGAAAGTGGCGACGATCACTCCCGCCAGCCACAGGGGCGGCCGCGCGGCGAGCACGATCATGGCACCCAGAACCAATGCCGACAGGGCGATGCCGATTTCCACGCTGGGCACAGGAACGCCAGCGAGCCCCAGGGCGCCGCCGAAGGCCATCACCAGGGGAAACACGACTGGCAGCAGCCACAGCGCGGGATTGCCCAGGAATGCGCCCCAGAGCCCCACGGCGACCATGGCAGCCACGTGATCCCAGCCCAGCACCGGGTGCAGCAGGCCACTGACAAAACCGCCGCCAATCTCCGCGGCCGAGTGCGCCTGGGCATTGCCTGCCAGCAGCAGGCCGAGTCCGGCGACCCAAAAAAGTCTGTTCATCGGCATTGTTGTTTCCTCTTGAATCCGGAGCCGCAGGATAGCCTGCCTGGCAGTTGTGGTGGAAGGCCTCCTGCGGTGCCAGCGGCCGGGATGTTTGCCCGTGGCGTGTTTCGGGTTTACTGTACTGACCCAACGCAGCGCAATGGGAGCTTGCCCAGCCGTTACAGGCGGAAAGTATTGCTGTCATAACGAGTAGACGATGGGGGCTACCCGCGCATTTGTCGACTCATTCGAACCGAAGAGGATCCAACGCATGTCTGATTCCCGTGAGCTTGGCATTATTGTCTACGGCGCGACCGGTTACACCGGGCGCCTGGTCTGCGAATATCTCAACGGGCAATACGGTGTGAAGGGCACCGTCAACTGGGCCATGGCCGGGCGCAGCAAGGAAAAACTCATTGCAGTGCGCGACGAACTGGGCATCCCGGAAGACATTCCGCTGGTGATTGCCGATGCCGACAACGCCGATTCCGTGCGCGAGATGGTCGCCCGTACCAGGGTGCTCATCACCACGGTTGGCCCCTATCAGCTCTACGGTTCAGACCTGGTGGCTGCCTGCGCCAGCGCCGGTACCGACTATGTGGATCTGTGCGGTGAGCCGGCCTGGATGCACGAGATGATTGCCGCCCACGGTGACGCCGCCAAGGCCAGCGGCGCGCGCATCGTGTTTTCCTGTGGCTTTGATTCCATCCCCTTTGATCTCGGTGTCTGGTTCCTGCAGCAGGCCGCACAGGAAAGGTTCGGGGCACCGATGCCGCGAGTGAAAGGGCGGGTGCGGGTAATGAAAGGCACGTTCTCCGGGGGCACTCTGGCAAGCTTCAAGGCCACCATGGCAGCCGCCGCCAAGCAGCCGGAAATGGTCAAGCTGCTGATGGACCCGTTTGCCCTCACCGAGGGACATGCCGGTGTCGAACAACCCTCCGGCATGGCGCCTGTGTATGAAGAAGAGTTGCAAAGCTGGTCGGCGCCTTTTGTCATGGCCACCATCAATACCAAGAACATCCACCGCTCCAACTTCCTGCTGGGCCACCTGTACGGGAAGGATTTTGTCTACGACGAAATGCTGCTGACCGGCCCGGGCCAGCAGGGCGAAAAGATGGCACTCGCGGTTGCCGAGGACAAGTCCATGGCCGAGGACCCGCGCCAGCCAGGCGAGGGCCCGTCGAAGGAAGAACGCGACGCCGGTCACTACGATGTGTTGTTTGTGGGTTCCAACCCACAAGGACAAACCATCAAGGCCAGTGTCAAAGGCGACAAGGATCCGGGCTACGGTTCAACCTCCAAGATGATCGCCGAGAGCGCCGTGTGCCTCTTGCAACATCGCGGCAACGTGCCCGGCGGTATCTATACCCCCGCACCGGCGATGGGCGGCCTGCTGGTGGAGCGTCTGCAGAAAAACGCCGGTTTGACGTTCCAGCTGGAAGACTGAGCCAGCGATTTTCGCGTCCGTGGCTGGAGGAGTGCCGACAACATGATTCGCCTGGGCCGACTCCGCCATATTGGGTTGCGGACCCGTGCGGCGATTGACGCCCGCATGCACCCGCCCGGGGGCGAACCGGCCTGCAATATTTGCGGCTGCAAACTGCGCGGAGAGGAGGCGCTGTGGTCGCAACGCGAAGTGCCCAGTTGCCACGTCTGCAAATCCACCTTGCGATTTCGCTCGTTGATGGCCGCCTTGCAGCTCCGACTGCATGATCGTCCCGAAGTCGCCCTGGCAGGCGTTGCCCCCGACAAGGGAATTACCGGCCTGGGGATGAGTGACGCGTCCGTATATTCATATTGGCTGGAGCGGAAGTTCTCCTACCGTAACACTTTCTTCCACACCCGCCCCTATCTCGATATCCGCAACCCGGGATCACACTATCTGGCAGCAAATGACTTTGTGATCAGCTCCGACGTACTCGAGCATGTGAACGCCCCGCTGGATCGCGTATTCGCCAATTTGCACGCCCTGCTGCGCCCGGGTGGAGCCCTGGTTTTTACCGTCCCATACACCCTGGATGGGCAAACCACCGAACACTTCCCTGGCCTTCATGACTTCGAGATCATTGGCAGGAAAAGCAGCCGCCAGTTAATCAATCGAGACAAGGACGGTCGCGAGACCGTCTACAGTGATTTGTGCTTTCATGGCGGCGACGGAGCAACCCTGGAATTGCGGATATTCTCGCTGCCGGATTTGCTGTCCCACTTGCAGCGGGCAGGGTTCAAGGATGTCAGGATACATTCGCAAGACTACCCTGAGTGGGGTATTGTTCATGCAGACAAGTTAGGCGCGCCTATTTCCGCGATCGCCTGATGTTGCCTTCCGGCCCAGCGCGGAACCGGAACAGACTGGAACACTGTCGAACAACCTGGAATTGGACGCCGCCAGGACATTAACTCACGAACGCCTGGAGAAACTATCGAGACCGGGTTCCAGCCACAGGCTCGCGTTCCCCTGAATTGATTGATGGCATGGGGTACTTCTTCTGTATGTCACGCAATGCGAAATAGCGCACATGTTCCTTCTCGTGCGCTAGTGGAAGAGTATGTAGCATGTTTTGGGCCGCTTTCGACCCTGAGCGGAAGCTTGTTTGACATGTGGCAGGCGCACTTCTAACCTTATCTACAAATTATTTTCAGGCGACGGGGAGGCAGTGATGGGAAAAAGCATCACGTCTGTAACTGCGACTGTCATTGTTTGTGTCCTATCTGCGTGCGGCGAGGGTGGAAAGTGGGTTGAGGCCCCCGACACCCTTTCCATGTACGAGCGCATGGACAGAGCTAGACAGATGGAGGAGCAGATAGCGGCGAATGAGAGACCGAATGCAGAAGGTCGCACTTGCCCCGAGTTACTTGGCCAGATGCGAGAACATATTGCGGACGCGAAACCTGACAACATTATGTTCCAGCAAATGGTACGCAATTGCGGAAACATCGGAATGCAATTCGGCGCCGAGGTTCGATGCCAAGCCGGCCGGCTGCAGGTGAAGTGTGAATGATGACCAGTGGGCTAGTGGCATGTACAGCAAGAGTCGTCTCAATGATGTCCGGATTTGTTATCGCAGGCTCGACGTTCGCACAAGAGCCTGAAATCAGCAATGCACGCGTTCGTCTGGGGAAGGAAAGCAGCCATGTTCAATCGCGATTACCACGCCGGCAGGAACAATGACCCCGTGCACGGGAACATGTATTCCACCTCCTACGCCCTTGGGCAGATGGAGCGCCAGGCCGAACAGGACCGCCTCGCCGGCAGTCAGGGAAGCAACCAGTACGCTTGGCAAATACTGATCGTCGGCGCCCTGCTTGGTGGCGCCGCCTTCGGTGTGCACCTGATGGGCTGGCTGGTTCTCCCCTTCTGGGCCTGGTTCATCATCTGGGTCGTGGCGACCCACCTGGCCTACAGCGGCCTCGAACGACTGTCCGGCACCGTCCGCGGCACCCTCATGGGCTTGCTCACCGGCGCCGTCGCGACAATCCTCGCTGCCTTCGAGCTCGACCTCTGGTGGACCGCCGGCACCGGCCTTGCCACCGCAATGATCGTGTATCTGCTGTTTCGCCGCATGGACTGATCCAACGCGCGGGCAACCGCGACCGTGCTGTCAGCTAACTGAACTATCGCCGGAGCTCGCGGGCCTCACAACGAGATCCCGGCTGCCGGATACGGGCGCTCGCCGCCCAGGAGCGCGACAAGGTGGAACGCCTGTGCGGCTACATAAGCCAGCCGCCGGTGGCCGAACCGTTTCGCAACCGCTCAGAATCTACTTGACTCTGCAGGCAAAGTGGCCGGCCGGTATTGGCTGCGGATTCAATCGGTCGAAATTACTGCCTGATTTAGTCCGCTCTGAGGTGTTACCTGGCACGGAATAACCTCCGGTGTTATGTCCGTTACTTTCCGAAAGGTCGCGGTTGAGGATTCGAAAATCCATTCCAAATGCGGTA
>TARA_R110002110_G_scaffold42638_3_pt1 | contig 31531 bp, 40 predicted proteins | sample TARA_R110002110 | Tara Oceans TARA_R110002110 (sample SAMEA4397330) | marine metagenome | biome: Polar Biome; feature: [SRF] surface water layer (ENVO:00010504); material: water (ENVO:00002006), including particulate matter (ENVO:01000060) such as... | depth 5 m | reverse complement strand
GTGGAACAAACTACCTCCACTTGGCTGTATGTGTAGTATAAACGGTCCAAACTTGTAAATGACTTTAATTAGACTTATTTTGGACGCGGGTTCGATCCCCGCCGCCTCCACCATTTATTATGTTTAATTTTAACTTCAATTGGTTTAAAAAAAAAGAGCCCATAGAAGAGCAGTTAGCTCATGAATATGTTGATGCAATTGAATATGCTCTATGGGAAATTAAAGAAGAATATGATTTTCCAACAGAAGAAATAGATGTTGTTGTGAAATCAAAAAGAAAAAACTTTGACTTTTTACATAAAGAAAACCGAAAAAGAAACAAACCAAAATAGATACTAATAGAAATAAAAACGAATGGAATGGAGGTTTTTATGTTAAAAAGAGTATTTTTTATATTATCGCTGCTCATAACTGGATGTGTAAAACATCCAAACACTCTAACTGGCGAAGGCCTTTCAGGGTTTTCTGGCTTTAATTTCGAACCCTCTCGTAGTACCTGTATTAATGGGGTTATGGTAGCAATTGACTATGCATGCGCAGTCCAGATGACAACGGAGGTTAATAGACAATACGCAGTTATTGGATGTACTGATATCACTGAACGCCCGGAAGCATTTGATTGGAGCAAAGTTAATGTAATCGCACTCTTTGACCCAAGATTGCCGGAACCTATGCACTCTACAATAATATGCATCGATCCTATAACAAGACTTTATCTACAACAGTCTCCAACTGAAAAACGGTGAAAATACAAGTAGCATTTTATAAAGGCGAAGGCAACTTTTTCAATAAAGTTGTAAGATGGTGGACGGACAGTATTTATAGTCATGCCGAAATAGTATTACCTGATGGATACACATGGGTAGGAATCAGCCCATTCATAAAATCAAAGGTCGACGAAAGAAAAAAGATAATGTTCGTTCGTAAAGAGTGGGATTTTATAGACATAGATATAACAGAAAACCAATACAATATTATAATGGAGTTTTTCGAAGATACTAAGGGGCAGGGCTATGATTGGATTGGAATGTTATTATCGCAGTTCCTTCCGTGTAAAATAAAACACAAGAAACGGTGGTATTGTAGTGAATGGATCTCTTATGCACTGCGTATTGCTTGTATAATAGACTGGAGAAAAATAAGGATATATGAAAGAAAAGATTTATCGCCAGAAGTTTTATATCAACTTCTAATTAAGCCAAATAATGAAATATGAAGTTGATGAATGGGTTCTATATTGTCAGTTTCCAGAAAGCGAAGTCTTAAAAGACAATAAAATAGAATCCGTTATTCTAGAGGTTTTATTAAACGATTTATTTTACGACTATAGAATCTACTTAAATGATGGTTCTGGTAAACATAAAAAGGTAAAAGAAGAAAATCTTCTTAAACATAACAAAAAATAATAGTAGAATATTATAAAGGAGAGATTATGAGTGAAGAAAAACGTCCAACCGTGATGGTGTCCGGAGGGTTTGACCCTGTTCATGTTGGACATATAAGAATGATTAGAGAAGCTGGAGAACATGGTGATGTCATAGTTATCGCCAATTCTGATAATTGGTTATATAAGAAAAAGGGCTTCCATTTTATGGATTTTCAATCTCGGTATGAGATTCTTGATGCTATAAAGGGAGTAGTTTTGGTTGATTCAGTCAATGATGATGATGGTACCGTATGTGAAGCAATTCGTCGCCTTAAACCAACATACTTTGCCAATGGTGGAGACCGGGGAAAATCAAACACCCCTGAACAAGATGTCTGTGAGGAGTTAGGGATTAAACTTTTGTGGGGGATTGGAGGCGATGAAAAAATGGCTAGTTCTTCGGATCTAGTTAAAAGATCTCGCGACTTTAACGCTCCACCCAAAAGAACGATACCAAAACATTCTGGCAGATAATGCTGGATGTAGTTTAGAACCATAGTTATTGTATGGAAAAAGTAATGTTAACATTGAAACTAGACTCTTCATTTCGGCCTATCGAAGTAATAGATGCGACAGAAGCATTAGTCTTGTGTATTGTTGGCAAAGCAGCTGCGGTTGAAAACTATAAGAAAGAAATAAGTTCTGTCACTAAGACATTTATTCTGCCGGCAGTTATAGTACTTAAGCGTTATGTTAGATTTCGATTAAGTACAGTTGCATGTAACAGAACAAATATTATATGGAGAGACAATAACCAATGTCAATACTGCGCCAATCATTTTGCTGATGAAAAATTAACTATGGACCATATCTTGCCTAAATCCCGCGGCGGTCGAAACACGTGGTTAAATTTGGTCGCTGCTTGTAAAAAATGTAATCAGAGAAAAGGCAACAAAACCACAAAAGAATCTGGAATGGTGCCGATTAAGAATCCCAAAAGACCAAAAGCAAATGTTTTAAGAACTCTTTCTAAAACTCAAATAAGTTCAAAGTGGAAGAATTATTTATGGGACTTTTCTTAATATCATATGGTTATCAAAGAGGCATTAATCTGTTATTTATCTGAATTTGGTTATAACGGTTTCTATTATCCTTCTAAGGAGAAAGGAATAATAAAACAAAATTCTGAATATGAAATTTTACCTTGGATCTCAGGTACTCAGGACAGTTTATCCGCCATTAAAATAGAAAAAAAGAACTTCTTACCCTTGACACTCGGCGACGAAGGGGTTAAAATAACACTATCCAAACAAGAAGAAATCGTTGTGTGGATATTTAAAAAAGACATACCAAAGGAAACAGATAATGTCAAAGAACCTGAGAGAAAAATTAACCAACCTTAACATGCAAGAAAATGAGATGGTTACCCTATCATATAGTGAAGGAACAGAGGTATTCGTTCACAACGAAACTGAAATTGAAACAGCACTAGCAGAAACAGATGTACTACGACAATTTAGTGATCTGTTGGCTACTCCTGGTCTTAAGGCTCATACCGTATGGGGAAACGAAAACGTCCTTGATGTCCTAAGAGAAAATGAGCTTCTTGAATCCTATCAGAGAGATGACACTTTTAGTGAATTCTTAGCGGCAACCCTAAGTGAAAACTTTTATGATATTGAATTCATCGAAAGCACAGTTGAAAGATACGATCATAAGCGCGGCTTTTGTACTTTAAGCACTCAAGTACAGGTCACAGCCGGTGACATAATGAAGCTATACCCGTACCTCGATGGTTGGACTGCTTCTGTTCAAACTGAAAACGGTACTTTAACATTTGACGCATAGCTGGCGCTGTTCTGCTCGCCTGTAAGCAGAAGGGGAGCACCCGACCCAAACGTAGGTGCGGTTGTAGGTAGGCCTTAAACCTTCAGTTCATTCTCTGAGAACTATATAGTTAGAGAGAGCATGCTGGCGATGCTCGAAGGCAATCAAAAACCAGCACTCATTGGGGTGAGGCGACACAGGCAGTCGCACCGGGTTGTTACCCCGGCCGTTGTTGGTTCGAGTCCAACTGCCCCAGCCATTTTTTAATATGAAAAACAGCAAAAAGTACCGTAAGAATGATAGGGTCTTGGTTAAAAGTTACGCCGGCCCCGATGTTGTGGTAACTCTGAAAGAACGTTACATTGCGGCCAAATCTGAATTAGGAAATGGTGTTGATGGATGGAATGCTCAAATAATAAACGATAAAGATGTTGACAAGTTACGTAAACATGGTGTACCATATAAAAGGGGAGAGAAACCAATGGTATGGGTTTTTGACTATCATATCATCAAAAAAATATAAACTTCAATAATATAACTACTTATATTCACAAGGCGGCCCATTGTCAAAAAAGAAAAACTATGTTTTAGATACTAGTGTTTATTTAACGGATGCAAACTCAATATTTAAGTTTGGTGAAAACGATATATATATTCCGCTTAAAGTATTAGAAGAAATTGATAAACACAAAACCCGACAAGACTCGGTTGGTACTAACGCCCGACAACTTATTAGAACTTTGGATGCCTTAAGAGATAGAGGATCTCTTGAAACAGGCGTCCCTATAGACGATAACAAAAATAGCGGTACCTTAAGAGTATTATCATATTCCTGTTTAAAAGATATAATATTTCCACCGGATCTAGACATAAGAATTCCGGATCACGTTATAATAGCCACAGCATTAGCTGTCCGAGCAATCAACAATAATAAAACAATTATTGTTAGCCGTGACATTAATATGCGTGTTATTTGTGATTCTATTGGTTTAGAAGCTCAAGACTATATTTCTGAAGAAGTGGTAAATTCATCTGATGAATTATATACTGGGTTCATTATACACGCTGTGGATGAACAAATTATTGATCAGTTTTATGATGGTGAAGACATTTTTATCGATAAAGAAGAAATAGATGAAATATGGTTTCCTAACCAATATATAATGCTGGTCTCTAACTCAAATGAAAAGAAATCTGCGTTAGCCAAGTTCGAGAATCATCTCAGGCCACTTGGAAAAGTATTACACAAACAAATACCGGATTGGAATATTAGTGCACGCAACAAAGAACAAGCATTCGCTATCGATATGTTGATGGACCCCAATATAAAGATTGTATCTTTAATCGGCCGGGCTGGTAGCGGGAAGACGCTTATGGCTATAGCCAGTGGTTTGCAACAGACGATAGGTTTAAGAGCGGAGAACAACCACTATGACCGTCTTATCGTATCGCGTCCCATCCAGCCGCTTGGAAAAGACATCGGGTTCCTACCAGGAACAATGGAAGAGAAAATGCTTCCTTGGCTGATGCCTATTCAAGATAATCTTAAGTTCTTAATGGGTGATAAAACATCCTTAGAAATGTACATGGACAAAGGTAAAATTGAAATAGAAGCCCTAACATACATCCGCGGCCGATCGATCGCTAATGCGTTTATTATCATCGATGAAGCTCAAAACCTTACCAAACATGAAATAAAAACGATCATCACTCGCATCGGCGAGGGTACTAAAATTATTTTGACGGGTGATGTAGAACAAATTGATAATGTATATGTCAATGAAACTTCTAATGGTTTGGTCCATGCTGTAGAAAAGTTCAAAGAATATGCGATCGCTGGCCACATGACGTTCCGAAAGGGTGAGCGCAGTGAGTTAGCCACATTAGCATCAAAAATATTATAATTTTTTTAACATTAATGATAAAATATGTTATAAATATCACCCAATAGGAGAAAAAATGGGAACCAACATTAGTAAAACACAAAAACAATCAGCAACCAACAAAGATTTGGCAAATACAGAGACTATAGGAGCAGAAGACTTCGCGCAGCAACCATTGCTGTCAGCGCTGTCAGAAGGTGATGACTCGGCAGAAATGAAAACATTCTTAATTAATTATACTGGTTATAAAATTAAACCAGATGATGGAAAGGTGAATGTAAATATGATTGCAGAACTTTTGGCCGCTGAATTTCCAGAATTCGCATATTCGTTTGCGGAAGAAAACTTTATTAGAGGCTACGAAGCGGGGTTAGAAGATGCATCAAAACTACATACGAGAGCAACTGAAGAAACAACTGAAGAGTGATTTCTACACTCCTTCTGGAATACACGTATATTATAAAGAATCTTTTCATTGTGACAAAATAGATTTAGAAACCGCAGTCGCAAATTTAGAATCTATTTTACCATTACATCTATTATCTGAAGTTGAAATGATAGTAATCGGATGGTTTAAAGAGTTTGAAGAAAGGTCAATTAGCGCATTCTATAAGGATGGCGCGCTGTATATTTCTTCTTTTCAAGATGATAATGAAGAATTATATAAAGATCTATTACACGAAACCTCTCATTCATTAGAAGCTTCATATGGAATGGCAATATATGCCGATGAAGAAGTAAAGAACGAATTTCTAAGAAAGAGAGAACATCTTTATAGCATAATGTGGTCGAAAGGTTTTAAATCACCCAAGTCGGTATTTAAGGATGTTGAATATAGTGAAGAGTTCGACAAATTTCTTTATACACAAGTAGGCTATGATAAGCTCTCATCGTTAATGATGGGTCTATTCATCAATCCATATGCCGCCACATCGCTATCGGAATATTTTGCTACAGGATTTGCAGAGTTTTATATAAATTCAGATCACAAATATCTTAAAAAGATCAGCCCAGCCTTATATAAAAAGCTTATTTTATTACAAAGCGAAGAAAAGCTTGACAACCAATACTAAACCAGTTATAATATAACAATATAACTGGAGTGGCAATGTCACATATATCATACTCGGAACTTAAAGACTGGGCTTTCTGCCCTTTTTACCACAAACTTACGCGCGTTGATAAGATCGACGGCTTCAAGGGCAACGCATATACTGCCTTTGGAAGTGCTATCCACTCTGTATGTGAAAAAAAGCTTCTCCACGAAGCGGTCGATGATGACTTCTTTGTACAAGAATTCGAAAAGAACATAGAGTCTCTTGACGACGATATCGAGGTTAATGAGAAGTTAGTAAGTGATATGGTGGGTCAAGGAAAAGAGATTATCCCCGAAATTGAGGACGCCCTCACTGACTATTTTGAAGAGTTTGAGGTAATGGCAGTTGAAATGCCCCTTATGGAAACTATCGAGAACGATGATAAACTCTTCAAGGGCTATATTGATGCAGTGGTAGCAACACCTGATGGAAAAATCCATATCTTTGATTGGAAGACATGTTCTTGGGGCTGGGACTCAAAGAAAAAGAGTGACAAGCTTGTGACGTACCAGCTTACGTTGTACAAACACTTCTTTTGCCAGAAGATGGGAGTCGATCCAAAAGACGTCGAGACGCATTTTGCACTACTTAAACGTACGGCAAAGAAAAGCAGAGTTGAATTCTTTCGCGTAACGAGTGGCGCAAAAAAAACCGAAAATGCTCTTAAACTTTTGAGAACCGCATTGTACAATATTAAAAACAAGCGCCACTTGAAAAACCGCTTATCCTGTACCGGCGGGTACGGGTGTAAATTTTATAAGACAGAACACTGTCCATGAGGAATAAATGCAAAAAAAGAAGATTCTGGTCCTAAGTGACCATCCACTCTCCCCATCAGGAGTTGGAACACAAACAAAATACATGATCGAGGCGCTCCTTAAAACAGGTAGATACAAATTTATCTGTTTAGGCGGCGCCATTAAACATAATGATTATACACCAATTAGAGTTGACCACTGGGGTGATGATTGGCAGATATTTCCAATTGATGGTTACGGAAATCATGAAGTAATAAGGTCTATATTACAAAAAGAGCGCCCAGACGTTCTCTGGTTCATGACGGATCCCAGATTTTATGAATGGTTATGGGAAATTGAAAACGAAGTGCGCGCAAACGTTCCAATGGTTTATTACCATGTATGGGATAACTTTCCTGCCCCACATTATAATGGTAGATACTATAGATCCACTGATGAGGTTGTTTGTATCTCTAAAGTAACACACGAGATCCTACAAGAAGTAGCACCAGATGTAAATTCAAGATATCTACCACACGCTGTCCCACCAAATATATTTTTTCAAAGAACATCAAGCGAAGATAAAAACAAGATCGCAGAGCTTAGAGAAAGAATGTTATCTGTATCCGATGTAGAAAAAACTGTAAATCCTAAAAAGAAAATATTCTTCTGGAATAGCAGAAACGCTAGACGCAAGCAGAGCGGCACACTTATTTGGTGGTTTAAAGAATTTTTAGATGAAGTGGGCCACGATAAAGCAACTTTAGTTATGCACACGGATGCTAGAGATCCACACGGCCAAGACTTACCTCATATCATAGAACACTTAAAATTAGGAAACGGTCAAGTACTGTTGTCAACTAATAAAGTCGCACCGGAAGATCTAGCTATGATGTATAACGCTTCCGATTACACTATTGGTATTAGTGACGCAGAGGGTTTTGGGCTATCAACATTAGAGTCCTTATCATGCGGTACTCCGATTATTGTTAGTATGACCGGTGGGCTCCAAGAACAAGTAACTGATGGGAAAAGCTGGTTTGGCTGGGGCATTCAGCCGGCGGCTTCATCAATCATTGGCTCTTTACAAGTGCCCTATATTTACGAAGATAGGATATCTCAAAAAGATTTCAATGCAACAATGAAAAAAGCTCTTAACCTCACATCGACAAAATATAAAAAAATGGCGGCTATGGGTCTAGAACATATAAAAACTAACTATAATTTTGAGAACTTAGAATCCAGTTGGGTTCAGACAATAGATGAAGTCGTTGAAAAAAACGGCTCATGGGAAACACGCATCGGATACAACCGGTGGAACCTACTTGAAGTAGCATAAGGAATAAAAAATGCAAAAGAAGATTTTATTAAAAGCACCCATATTAACTCGCTCTGGGTATGGAGAACAAAGCAGATTTGCTTTACGTGCACTGAGAAGCCGAGAAGACTTGTTTGATATTTACATTCAACCACTTACTTGGGGACAAACATCGTGGGTTAACATTATTTCTGAGGAGAGAGATTGGATCGATCAAAAAATCGAAAAAACAATTAGCTTTATCCAAGAAGGACAACACTTTGATGCCACGCTACAAGTATCAATACCGAACGAATGGCAAGAGCTATCGCCATTAGATATAGGATATACCGCCGGAATAGAAACAACGAAAGTAGCTCACCAATGGATAGAGGCTGGAAATAAAATGAACCGAATCATAGTTGTTTCTGACCATTCCAAAAACATCTATAAAAACACAGTTTATGACGCTCATAATGAGCAAACAGGTGAAACACTTTCCATTAAGCTACACAAGGAAATAACATCTGTTAACTACCCAGTTAAAACATATGAAAATCTAGAACAGATAGATCTACAACTTGAGTATGATTTTAACTTTGTGTGTGTAGCCCAAGCTGGGCCCAGAAAAAACCTTATGAATACTATCAAGTGGTTTGTGGAAGAATTTCATGATGACTCCGTTGGCCTTGTTGTTAAAACAAACATTGCAAAAAACTGTCTAATGGACCGCGAACTAAGTTTTAACCAGTTATTACAACCACTTAATAAAGATTTTCCTGATAGAAAATGCAAAGTGTATCTTCTCCACGGTGATATGACAGATGAGGAAATGCATGCAATGTATACTCACCCTAAAATCCGAGCAGCGGTATCTTTCACACATGGTGAGGGTTTCGGTCTGCCATTATTTGAAGCTGCTTATATGGGCGTCCCTGTGGTAGCACCAGGCTGGTCCGGACAATGTGATTTTCTTTTCGATAACAACAGAAAGGAGAAATTCTATAATGTATCCTTTGACATCGCAGCAATACCAGAAAGTGTGGTTTGGGAGGGCGTTCTTATTAAAGAATCTGGGTGGTGTTATCCTAGAGAAGCTTCCGCAAAAGAAAAAATGAGGTTGTGCTACAACGATATCAACAAGTTAGATAGTAATCCACAAGACACAGAAAACAATACTGCGGCATATGCTGGCCCCCATGCTGAATATCTAAAAGAAGAATTCAAAAAAGAGAAAATGTATGCTGAGTTTGTCTCTGCAATAGGGATTGAAGAAGGATTTAACGTTGAAGACTGGGTTAATAATTTGGACATTGAAGAAATAGAGTGAATTTTGTCTTCGTAGCTGACTTTTTCTCGGACCAAATCCTCGGCGGCGGAGAACTCAATAATGAGGAGTTAATTAAACTTCTTATTTCAGATGGTCATCAAGTCAAAAAAATTAAAAGCTCTGTAATTACAACAAATTTTATAGAAGAAAACAAAAACAGCCGGTTCGTTATAGCTAATTTCGTTGGTTTAACTAAAGAATGCATAGCTGCTCTATACGATAAAAAATATGTCATCTATGAACACGATCATAAATATCTAAAAAATAGAAACCCTGGCGTATTTAAAGACTTTCTGGCGCCCCCTGAAGCGCTCGTCAACAAAAAGTTTTATGAAAAAGCAAAAACTGTCTTTTGCCAAACACAGTTTCACTTAAACATTATAAAGAAAAATATAGAACTTGACAATTTAGTTAACTTGGGTGGCAATTTATGGTCTGAGGCCTCACTAGATTTCATGGCTAAATGTGCAACAACGCCAAAAGCCGAGACGTACGCTATTATGGATTCCCCGATAGAGCACAAGAACACCCGTGAGGCAGTTATGTACTGTCAACATAAAAAGTATGACTATAAGCTTATCAAAAGCAATGAATATACAGAGTTCTTAAAACTCATGGGAAGTCATAAAACTTTCGTTTTCTTCCCTAAAACGCCGGAAACACTTTCCCGAGTGGTAGTTGAAGCTAGGATGATGGGTATGAGTGTCATTGTAAATAAGATGATTGGCGCCACCAGAGAAGAGTGGTATCAACAAAAAGGTGTTACTCTAATCCAAACAATGAGGGACAAAAGAACAGAGATAAAAAATCTTGTTGTTAATGAAATGTTATGAAGATCTTATTAGTTTTAAATAAAACTTACCGTGACATTTTAGACGGCGGCTGGTGGTATTTATACCTACCGTTAAAAGAACTGGGCCATGAAGTATATTTATATGACACAGTGGATCCTCTCGAAAAAGACTTTAAAAAAGTTGTAGAAGGCTTTAAACCTGAACTAATATTCTGTGTGATGACCGGAGATAGATTAATCGGCCCATACGAACCATGGGAATATTTGAAGGCAGAGACTAACAGCGGCCGCACAAAAACCTTTAACTGGTTTTGCGATGACACTTGGAGATATAACGCATTTTCACGACACGCGTGCCATTTTTTTAATGTATGCTCGACTCCTGAACCTGAATATGTTCATCGTTATATATCAGAGGGTTACTCTAATATAATAGTGGGCGCATGGCATGCCAACATTAATCTATATCCTCGGTTAATATACAAAGATAAAAACATAAACATGTCTTTTATGGGCGCCCTCAATAACACAAGAAAAGAGTTTTTTCAGAGACACCACGAGATACCAATTTCGATGTTTTCTGGAATTTCCCAAGAAGAGATGTTAGATGTCCACGCTAAGAGTAAAATTGGGGTTAATTTAAGTGTTAATGAAAATGACCCAGAGAAAAAAACACAAATGAAACAGAGAATGTTTGAAATCCCAGCCGCCCAAACTTTGTTGTTTACACAATATCACGGCGCGCTAGAAAACTTTTTTGAGCCCGATAGGGAAATAGTGGCGTTTAACAGTGATGAAGAATTTATTGAAAAGAGTAAATTTTTGTTGGCAAATCAAAGAGTCGTTGAGAAAATAGCCATGGCCGGCCACAAGAGGTTCTTAGCCGAACACGAATCAAAGGTCAGATTAACTAAAATACTAGATAGAATCAAGGAGCTTTAAATGAAAGTATATGTACCATCGTATTCCAGCCACGCCGGGCATTGGATTTATAAGGGGTATCAAGATGCGTGGAAACATCTTGGGTATGATATTTGGGCTGATAAGGAGGTAGACTCATCCGGAGCATGCACGATGACGACACCACTTCCGCATACAGCAGAAGAACTGCAGGAAGAATATATTATAATGTCTGTTGATGCATGTGTAGTTCAAAATAGTGAAAAGTTTATGGACGCGGCAGCAAAGAGTTATAAGACCTTTGTTTATGTGCAGCCAAACAGATTTCCCCACCCATGGGGAACACATCCAAACTTTATTTCGATAGCACCAGATAATGTCATCGAACAGTTGAATAAAATCGATAATGTTTATTTGTGGACGTTTGGAGATGATACTACTTCCTATCACAATAAATGGAAAAGTGTTCACTCTATACCTCTTGCTTTTGACTCAGTTAACTACAAACGCTCAATAAACGATAAATATAAAAAGTTTGATATATGTTTCGTTGGAGGTTGGGCAAACAATGGATTTGATGAAAAGAGAAAAATAATGATTGATATCTTTTCACACTTTAAAAAATCAGAACTTAAGTGCGCCTTTGCTATCGAAAAAAACCTCTCACACGAACAGGAAACCGAGCTAATAAGCAGCAGCCGAGTCACACTAAATATACACGACGCATACCAGAGAATTCTTGGAACAGATACCAATGAAAGAACATTTAAAACACTGGGCTTAAATGGTTGTTTAATATCAGATACAGTTGGTCAGCTTAACAGGTTATTTCCTGAACTTGAAACCTCATTAGATTCTCAAGAAATAGTAGAAATCACTAAACAGCATGTCCAGCTAACTGATGTAGAACTAAATGACATAAAAGAAAAGAATATACAGAATATTTTGGAAAATCATTGTTATACTAATAGAGTTGAGAAACTGTTAAAACTATGAAGCCAAAGATTGCTATTATAATCCCCTGTTACAACTCGATCGAGTTTATCGATCAGTGTATAGAATCGGTCGTAGAACAAGACTACGAAAACTTTGAGATATATGTCTATGATAACGAGAGCACCGATGGCACTTACGAATATGTAGTAAGTATTGCAAAGGGTGGCATAGCTATGAATGTCTTAAAAATCAAGAACGTATATCCGAATTCATACAAAGAGGCCTTTGACCACGCATTTCAAACGATCGATGCAGAATACTTTACTTTCATTGCATCAGATGATTATATATCAAAAGATTATATATCCAACTGCATGGAAGTTATTCTACAAGCCCCAGAAAAAATAAAATGTGTGCAAAGTCACATAGTGGGAGTACAGAATGGCATCCAAGTTAATAACATACAAAATGCATATACAAACCTATTAGACTTCAAACAACAATGCATGGAGAAGAGTCCAGTCTGTACACCAACGGTTATATACCATAGAGATATCTATGAACACCTAAACATGACTGCACATAAAAAGAATGATGTGGCGCCGGCGGGAGCCGGCGACTATGACATGTTCTGCAGTTTAGCAGATAACCAAATACTAATATATCCAATACCAAATCACATGGGCTATTACTATCGATGGCACGGTAAACAGTGCACGTGGAAAGTACATGAGATCAAAAAGAAGTTTGACTATGATCATCTTGTACAAGAATATTGGAGAAACGAATGGTTTTAATAAAAACATGAATGTTTCAGATTACATTATAAAATATCTAGCAACCTCCAACATAAAACATGTGTTTTTAGTTTCTGGAGGAGGATGTATGCATTTAATAGACTCAGTTGGCAAATCGAACGAGATAGAGTTTGTCTGTAACCATCACGAGCAAGCTTGTGCTATGGCTGCTGAGGGCTACGCGCGCCAATCCGGCGGTGTAGGAGCCTGCATAGTCACAACCGGTCCCGGCTCAACAAACGCCATAACCGGCCTTATGGGTTGCTGGACAGACTCAATTCCAACAATATTCATTTCTGGCCAAGTCGCGTTGCACCAAACAAAAGCTGCCACCGGCCTAAACGTAAGGCAGATAGGAGACCAAGAAGTAGATATTGTGAGCATCGTGAAGCCTATCACAAAATACGCAGTAATGATAAAAAATGCTAAAGACATCAGAGTACACTTGGAAAGAGCTTTTTACGAGGCAACAACTGGCCGTCCCGGCCCGGTCTGGTTAGACATCCCTATGAATATTCAAAATACTGAGATAGATGAAAAAGAGCTTACTCCTCCTGTACACAGAGCTTATCAAGCGCCCGCGCCAACAGAAGAACAAACAAAAAAGATTCATAGGAAGTTATTAACAGCCAAGAAACCCCTTCTCATTGTCGGTAACGGTGTACGTCTTTCCGGCGCGCAAAACTTAATGAACTTGTTTTTAGCACATACTAACATCCCGGTACTAACTGGTATTAATGGCAATGACCTTATCAACGAAAGCTACGAACACTATTGTGGGAGGTTTGGTATCTTAGGGCAGCCCGCCGGAAACCATATCCTGCAGGAAAGCGATCTAATAATAAGCGTGGGCTCCAGATTATCAGTCAGACAAACCGGATACGCGCACAAGGATTTTGGAAGGGATGCATATAAGATATATGTTGACATCGATCCAGAGGAATTGAAAAAAGATACCCTCCATCCAGACATGCCAGTATGCTCAGACGCAAAAGAATTTTTTAAGGCCATGACAACCGCAACTATATCTGATATATCAGAGTGGCAGAAAATATGTAAAGAAAAGATATCGATGCAAAAGATGGTGATGAAAAAACATATCCAAAATAAGAAATATGTCAGCAATTACGTCTTAATCGACCGCTTAAGCGACCTAAACGACGGTAGTATGCCAATAATAACCAGCGATGGCTCAGCTAACGTTGTTACCATGCAAGCAATGCGCCTTAAAGGCACTCAAAGGATGTTTACTAATACAGGGTGTGCTTCCATGGGATACGGCCTTCCAGCGGCAATAGGCGCCTGTTTTGCAAATAATAAAAAACCAGTAATTTGTATAGAAGGAGACGGAAGCCTTCAGATGAATATTCAAGAATTGCAGACCATGGTACATCATGAACTTCCAATAAAACTAATAGTGTTGAACAACAACGGTTATTTGTCTATAAAGATGACACAAAAGTCTTATTTAGGCGGTCGAATAACTGCTACCAACCCTGACTCGGGTGTAAGCTTTCCAAACTTGGAAAAGATCGCCGCGGCATATGGTTTAAAATATTTTAAAATTTCTACTAACAAGAACATCGACACTATCTTAAACAAGATGTTAAAATACGATGGTCCACTAATGTGTGAAGTAATGTCAGATCCAGATGAGTTCCATGAGCCAAAGGTAGTGGGTCGACCCCAACCAGATGGTTCAATCATCCCGGGCCGCTTGGATGATATGGAACTATGTTCTTAGTAACTGGCGCCAATGGTTTTATTGGTTCTTATATATCGGATAGATTAGAGCGCGAGGGCCATCAGGTATACCGCGCAACTAGAGAAAAAATAGATATATTGGATAAAAAGGCATGTGCTCACTTATTTGAGAATGAAAGAATAGAGTATGTAATACATACTGCAGTCACCGGTGGCCGCAGAACACGAACAGATACTGCCACTGACCTATACCAAAATATTGTAATGTTTGAAAATTTGGCGTTGTGTCGTGATCAATTTAAAATGATGATAAACTTTGGCTCCGGCGCCGCGTTTGATCGAACAAAGGAAATAAGTTTAGTACAAGAGAATAATGTATTAAAAGAATTACCAACAGATTATTATGGACTTTCAAAGAATATAATTGCCAAAAGAATTCATGGGATAAATGACAACATCGTAAATTTAAGGATATTCAATTGCTTTGGAGAGAGTGAGCTACCAGATCGGATGGTAAAGGCAAATTGCATCAGACACATTAACGAAGAAGAAATGGTTGTTCATTCAAATAAAAAAATGGATTTTTTCTATATTGATGACTTATACAAAGTAGTATTAACTTACCTGGAAGAGTTTAATGGTGGTTCACTACCCATCGACCTCAACCTCTGTTATGAACAAAAAATAGATTTGCTTGGAATAATAAACATAATAAACAACTTGACATCAAGGGTAGAACATGTTAAATTAGTTCATAAAGCTAATTCATTGTCATATACTGGTTCTCCTGAACTTATAAAAACACTAGGAATAAAGATGTATGGAATAGAAAACGCGATTAACAAGGTATATCATTCCTTACAAGGAGCACAATAAAATGAGTAATAAAAATAAGGTATTCGAAGACCTTTTCGTCTTAGAAATGACAAACAACCACTTGGGAAATGTAGATAGAGCCCTCCAAATCATAGAGGAATATGCACCAATTGTTAGATATAACAACGTCCGTGCAGCAGTGAAACTACAATTTAGAAATATTGATTCTTTTATTCACAAGGACTTTCTTGATAGCGATATAAGACAGATTAAACGGTCTATAGAGACACAAATGTCGAAAGAAGAATATAAGAAGATAGTGAATTATATAAGAAAAAGCAACATGATTCCTTTGGCAACGCCGTTTGATGAAGCTTCAGTTGACTTGATTTCTGAATTAGACCTACCCATGATTAAAGTCGCTAGCGCAAACGCGAATGACTGGGTGTTATTAAACAAAGTAGCAAAGACGAAAAAGCCGGTTATGGTTTCTTTTGGGGGGACATCCTCTAATGACTGTGATTCATTAGTAGAATTCTTTCAAAATAGAAACATCCCAGTTGCGGTTAACCATTGTGTATGTATGTATCCAACGAAAGATGAAGACCTACAACTAAACCAGATTGACTTTCTTAGAGAAAGGTATCCCGGTATTCCAATTGGTTTTTCCACACATGAAAATACAAGTTGGACAAATTCTATGTTGGTTTCATATGCCAAGGGTGTACGCTTGTGGGAGAGGCACATCGATATTGAAGCTGACGGCGTAGAGGTGGCTAAATATTCATCTCTCCCTCATCAGATTGATGAGTGGTTTCGCGCATATAACAAAGCACGCGCGATTTGTGGCCATCCTAGCTCCGCACGCAAAGACGCAACCACAAATGAAAAAGCCTTTTTAGACAATTACATCAGAGGGGTATATTTGAAAAAAGATATGAAGGCCGGCGAGATCCTCACAGAAAATGACATATACTGTGCACTCCCTTTACAAAAGGGCCAAGTATCGGTTAGAGAGGTCATGCTTGGGTTTTGTGGTATGAAGTTATCCAAAGATATTAAAAAGGATAAGCCTTTAAGTGTCAATTCCGTGGATAACGAATATTCGAGGAATAAAAAAATGGCTGAATATATTAACAACAGAGGGGTATAACACACACTAATGGCAACAAACACCTTTAGAATAGAGGATACTCACTTTGAGCTACAGTCCAGTGAGATCACAGATAAATTCGTGGTACACTCGACTCCTAAAAACTATTGTGTTAAGTTTGAAGCATGTCCTATTGATGAAACAGTCAACAATCTTATCGATAATAACGATATTTTATTAATCGATCGAAACGTTTTGGATATTATAGAGGATAAGCTAATCTTTGATCGCCGCAGGATACTTGTAATAGACGCCATAGAAGACAATAAAACAATAGAAACAGTATTAGATGTTGTCGACTTCTTACATAAATTCAATTTTACGAAAGGAGAGAAGCTGGTTGTAGTTGGGGGCGGTATTACCCAAGACATTGGTTCTTTTGTTGGTTCTATTTATAAACGCGGAATTAACTGGAAGTTCATACCAACAACACTGTTGTCTCAATGTGACAGCTGTATAGGCGGGAAGACCTGTGTTAATTATAAGAACTCAAAAAATCAGCTAGCACTATTTTCAACACCATCTGAAATAGTTATAAACATTAATTTCTTACGCACGCTAAAGAAGCAGGAGATAACTTCAGGCTTAGGTGAGATAATGAAAGTGTTTATCATTGGTGGCCCCCACTTTATTGAACTATATAAAACGCACGTTGAAAACGGTACTGTAAAAAACTATGACAGTCTCAAAACTTTGATAGTCAATAGCTTACATATTAAGAAAAAAATAGTAGAGAATGATGAGTTTGAATTATCCTCACGTGCTGGGCTCAACTACGGCCACACCGTAGGTCATGCAATTGAAGCGCTGACAAAATATAAAATACCCCATGGGCAAGCTGTATCAATCGGTATGAGAATTGTTAATGATATGTTCAACTTTACAGACGAAACTATAGAAAGCTGCCTTGATGATCTAATAGGAACCGCCGAGCGCTCAATTTTAAAAACGCTTGATTATCGGCAGTTGCAAAACGTCCTACACTCAGATAAAAAGACTATAGGTAACGCAGCCAGATTCATCTATATCGATACTTTAAAACAAACTAGATTTCAAAGTATGGAAATCAATAATGAGTTAATAGAACAAATACATAACACTGTTGACAAAATAGTAGGAAAACATGCAAGCTAAGAAACAAAAAATATTAGATCTAATAAAAGAATATATAAACGAAAAAGCTGAGTCCGAAGCTTGGTCTTCTGGTGAGGACTGGGTTTCTTATTCAGGCCCAACCTTTGATGAAAAGGAATACGTCGCAGCTGTTGACGTTATACTTGATGGGTGGATGATTCACGGAAAGAACTCTAACACATTTGAGAACAACTTCCCAGCCAGATTGGGAAAACTATACGGCGCCCTCACAAACTCTGGAAGTTCAGCTAACCTGTTAATGGTTGCAGCCACCAAATCCCGTCGTTTTTCTAAGCGTTTAAAAGACGGTGATAAAATAATAACTCCTGTAGTGTGCTTTCCTACAACCATTAACCCATTAATTCAACATAACTTAGTGCCAGTGTTCGTGGACGTGGAATTGCCAAGTGTCAACTTAGATTTGGATGCTGTAGAGGCAGCCTTAGAAAATGACCCAGACATCAAGGGGATTATGTTTGCACATGTTTTGGGTAATCCTCCCGACATGGAACGCTTAATAAAACTCATCGAAAAATACAATTTAGTGTTCTTAGAAGACGCATGTGACGCTCTTGGTTCTTACTACGATGGTAAAAAACTTGGTTCTTACGGTGACATGTCTACGTGTTCTTTCTTCCCGGCCCATCATATGACCATGGGTGAGGGTGGTTTCATTGCCACGAACAGCCAGAAGACTAAGATCATTCTAGCCAGCATGCGTGACTGGGGCCGTGCGTGTTATTGCAACACCATGAAGCCCGGTAATGTAACCAGCGGCACAGCCTGTGGAAACAGATTCAAGAACTGGTTGCCGGGCCAACCCGAGGCAGTCTACGACCATAGATATGTATTCGATGAAATTGGGTATAATCTTAAGCCCTTAGATCTACAGGCAGCAATGGGCCTACAACAGCTTGAAAAGCTTCCAATGTTAGATGCTGCCCGCAGAGAGAACTGGGCCAAGCTAGGTACCATATTTGAGCCTTACAAGCAATATTTCCACATGCCAGTTGCGACAGAAAAAGCAGACCCTTGCTGGTTCGCATATTTATTGACGATTAAAGATAATGCGCCCTTTTCCCGCTTCGATATTGTAAACCATTTAGAGGCTGCAAAAATCCAAACGCGTTCATACTTCTCTGGCAATATTCTATCGCACCCGGGATATGTACATCTGGCAGAAAAATACGGAGATATGAACAAGGCATTTCCGAATGCACAGTTAGTAACTACGAATTCGTTTTTCTTAGGAACATATATCGGTTTAACGGACGAAAAAATTGAGTATATTAAGAGTTCGGTCGACGCCTTCTTTACCGGCTTGAAATGAAAGTTGTTTATGTCACAGGGTGTTTAGGCTTCATCGGCGCCTATGTTACGCGCCTCTGCTTAGAAAAAGGCTGGATGGTTTATGGCGTGGACAAATGTACATACGCGGCAAACCGCACTCATTTAGAAGAGTTCAAAAAACATGAAAGCTTCCGCTTTGAAGAAAGTGATATTAAAGACCTTGTATATTTGCGAGACTGTGATTACATTATAAATGTGGCTGCTGAGTCACATGTTGGTAACAGTATTATTGATAGTAAAGAATTCATAAGCAGTAACGTTGTAGGGGTACAAAACTTGTTAGACTTAATCCGTCACAAGCCAGAAAACTGTAGCCGACGACCAGTGTTTCTACACTTTAGCACCGATGAAGTATACGGAGATATACTTGATACAACCCATTGTGAGACTGACATCTTAAAACCAAGCAACCCATATTCAGCTTCAAAGGCCGCAGCAGATATGTTAGTTCTTGCATGGGCTAGAACATATGGAATAGAATACAATATTGTAAGGCCCACAAATAACTATGGGATTGGGCAATATCCAGAGAAGCTAATACCGCTTTCAATTAAGAATTTACAGCGCGGCCTTAAAATCCGGCTTCATAACGATGGCACTCCTGTCCGGAACTGGTTGCATGCTTCAGATACTGCTAGCGCAGTGATTGCAGTAATCGAATCTGGGAAAAGAAACGAGATTTATAACATAGCCGGTGGTTTCGAACAAACAAACGCTGAGACTGTAAGAAAAATCATTGAAAGTTATTACGATAAAGCACCCAATTGGAAACAATATGTTGATTTTTCGTACTCGCGCGAAGGACAAGATGTTCGTTATGCTCTTGACGACTCTAAATTAAGAGCAATAGGTTGGACACATAATAAGATTTTTGATGATGAGATAACACTAATAGTCAACCACTATAAGCAGAGGTTTATATGGTAAAGTGGCATAACAAATTAAAAAAAGATATCATTGGTATCCCACTGTCTGACAACACGCCTAAGTGGCAGTGCTCGTCACCAACACCAGAGTGGCAACTAGCTGATTTGGGCCGCCGCGCTGATTATCTTGTTAGTGACTTTAAAGATTACGAAAAAGACCCTGAACTTGAAAAGCTGATTTCTGGAAAGAGGTTAGCTTTCATCGGACCAGCCCCAAGCCTAAGCGGCCAAGGCCTGGGTGAAATGATAGACTCATATGATTTGGTAGTCCGGATAAACACAGCCTATCATATGCCAGAAGATTTATGGGAAGACTACGGAAAAAGAACAGATATTCTTATTAACTGCTTGAACTTCAATAAGATTAGAGCGCTCCAAGAAAACATGGATTTCACAAAGTCTATTAAATACCTTGTACAACCACAACTTTCAATGTGGGATATTCGAAAGGGTGAGAAAATCATTCATTCGTGGGAGATACCCTACCATGGTGTCTGTGACGGATATTTATTCAAGATAAACAAGGAGATAGGCACGACTACCAATACGGGCCTTCTTGGGATCATAACTTTGCTGAATTATAATATAAAGGAACTGTATGTTGGCGGCTTCACATTCTTTGATATGGGCTCCGCTAGCGGCGAATATTATAATAAAGCACATTTAGCACAAACAATAAAATATGACCCGGTACAAGTCGTTAATAACAGACTTACCAGCGCGTCCCTAAGATTGGATGACTTACATATACAGAAACCACAAATATATTATTTTGGTAAAATTATGGAAAAGTATTATGGAAATACGCTGCAAACAGATGAATACTTGACACATAACTTTAAGTTATGGATCGATGGAAGCCTAAAAAACCGTCACGAATCAGAGATAAAAAAGATATTAGAAATAGACAAATATCTTAAAGATAACTATAATTTAGCCATCACTACATGGAAAGGAAAATAATAATGAAAGTTGTAGCAATGATCCCCGCCCGCTATGGGAGTAAGCGAATTCCAAAAAAGAACGTACGCTTACTAAATGGAATACCTCTCATAAGCCATATCATCCGAGCCGCTAAAGGTGCAGACTGCTTTGACGAAATATACGTTAATTCTGAATCAGGTATTATCGGTAAGATCGCTGAAGATGAGGGGGTTAAGTTTTATAAAAGGCCAAATAAGCTATCAGCTGACGACGCCACAAACGACCAATTCACAGAGGACTTCTTACAAAATACAGAGTGCGATGTTGTAATTCAAATACTGCCTACGTCGCCATTTATAACTCCAGAGGTTATCAAAGATTTTACAGATACGATGGTACAACAAAAAGCAGATACTTTAATATCAGTATTCAATCAACAGATCGAGTGCGTACACTTAGGCCGCTCCATTAACTTTGAACAAAAGAAAGTATCCCCACCATCACAAGAGATAGAGCCAGTCCAAGTATACGCATGTGGTTTAATGGCCTGGCGAAAAGACAATTATTTGGAGAACATGAAAAAGTATGATTGTGGGTATCATGGAGGTGATGGAGACGTAGGGTGCTTTGTTTTAAGCGGCCACTCAACTATAGATATAGATAATGAACGAGACTTTCAATTAGCTGAGTTTATAGCGAGAACCAAGGACAAGATATATGAGCCGCAATACCATGGTGACTATCACATAGAAGTTGACGTTCCCGCAATCTTAGCCCAAGATGGAGTGACTACTAACAACCTACATGATACAAATAAAGAAATAGTTAATGTTAATGATATTAGAGCGTCCTTTGATAACTCAGTATCTTGGAGTCATCGTGTCGTAAATACAGAAAATAATAGCGCTACTTTGATACATCAACAACCCGGTGAGGGTAACCGCACACATTACCACCCAGATTGGAACGAATGGTGGTTTATCGTTGATGGAGAATGGATCTGGGAGATTGAAGGTGTAAAGAAAGTAATCAAGAAAGACGATGTGGTATTCATTCCAAAAGGTGTAAAGCACAGGATCGAAGCGACCGGTGATAAACCTGCCATTAGGTTAGCAGTAAGCCGTGAAGATGTTGCCCATGTATATCCTGAAGGAACAAACGAGAAACCATGAAAATTGATTTCACAAATCAAAACGTCATAGTCACCGGAGGCACCCGCGGAATAGGAAGACAAATATCTGAAGATATGGCCACTCTCGGAGCCCAGGTCATGGTTACCGGCACCCAAGAGCCATCTGAGAAACTAATGAAGAATATACAGTTTATACAAGCAAACTTTTTAGATGATGTATCAACTGATAACTTTCTTAATATAATATCAAGTGAAACATTCAACGTATGTATAAACAACGCCGGCATAAATAGAATCGATCCATTCCTCGATGTCAAACACGAAGACTGGAATGACATTATCAAAGTAAACTTAACAGCCCCTTTCAAAGTTCAACAGGCTGTTTCACGCTCTATGGTCAGAAAGAAGTATGGCCGTGTTGTTAACATAGCATCTATCTGGAGTGAGATAAGCATACCTCATCGAGCGAGCTACTCAAGCAGCAAGTTTGGTCTCAGAGGCTTGACGCTTGCATCAGCGGCAGAGCTAGCACAATATAATGTGCTTATTAATACGATCTCCCCTGGTTTCACATTAACCGACCTCACACGTAATGTTTTAGGCCAAGAAAAAATGAAAGAATTAGCACAACAGATTCCAATGCGGCGTATGGCAGAAGTTGATGAAATATCACGAGTTGTGCTATTCATGGCTAGTAAGCTTAATACATATATATCAGGCCAAAATATCGTTGTCGACGGCGGGTTTACAAACACTTAAATGAACATAGCACGAAGTACTAAATTTGGGATAAACATTGACTTTGAAAAAAGCCATGATTCATATTTATATGATAGAAAGACAGATCGAGAAATATTAGATTTCTTTGGTATGTATGCCTCATTGCCTCTTGGTTATAACCATCCAGTTTTTAAAACTAAAGAGTTTATCGATGAATTCATGCGTGTTTCTAGCTTTAAAATAAACAACTGTGAGTTTGTATCAAATGAAACATTAGAATTTGATAAGATGTTTAGAGAATATGCCGGCCAAGGTTTATATAAACATTTTCATTATTCATGTACAGGCGCCCTAGCTGTAGAAGCAGCAATCAAAACCTGTTTAGAATACAAAAAATATCACACACTAAACATAGTATCGTTTGAAAACAGCTTCCATGGCATTAATGGTTACGGTGGCTTTGTAACATCTAGATTCTCAGGAACTAAAAGCAGACTTGCCGGCCTACCGGTCAACTACTCCACAAAAATTAAACCAGACTTAAGGGAAGTGGCACGTGTCTTTAAAAATGAAAACCCCACTTGTTTATTAGTTGAACCAATTCAATGTAGTGCCGGCGACCTTTATTTTGACATAGAATTCTTTCAAGGCCTGCGCAAAGTGTGCGATGAATATGATGTACCATTAATATTTGATGAAATACAGGTGGGATTCGGAGGTACCGGAAAACTATGGTATTTTCAACATTTAGATATCATCCCAGACATTGTGGTTTTTGGTAAGAAAACACAGTTATCCGGTATTATGGCGATAGAGAAGTTAGGAGATATATTTAAACCAGAAAAAAGTGTCAGGCTAGAGGTCACATGGGATGGAGATGTATCAGATATGGTTAGATGTAAGTATATTATGAAGGCCTATCAGGAAAACAACATACTTAAAAATGTCGCCGACCGCTCTGTGGAGCTTATAGACGCGTTAACAGTTATGCCACAAATAGAAAACTTGAGAAATTGTGGCCTTATGGTAGGTTTTGACTTGTCAAACACCAAGAAACGTGATATACTATTAAGTAAGTTGTATAAAAGTGGTTTAGTCTGTAACAAAACTGGAAACCGTTCAATAAGGCTCAGGCCTAATTTAAATATTACAGAGCATGAGATACAACATGCAATAGAAATATTTTATAATGCATTAAAATAAAAGGAATTCATAATATTATGCTGATTAACTTCGAGAATATAGAGGATAAGTGTCATAAAGCATCGTCTTCACCGCAATATCATAAACTTGTTGAAAAAGTTAACAAAGTAAAGAAGATTTTTTTAATTGGTAATGGTGGCTTGCATTATGTCGCCAGTCATATGTCAACTGACTTATCTCGGCTAATTCCTGGAAAGGCAGTATATTCATTTGACAGTGTTGGTTTTATTACTTCTAACGCTAATGACCATGGATACGATAAAATCTTCATTAGATGGTTAGAAACAATGACAGAAGGTGTTGATATACCAGAGGAATGTTTAATTATAGGACTCTCGTGTTCTGGAAACTCCGGCAATGTTATTGATGCACTACATTGGGCTGAAGATAATGGATATGGCACCTTTATGATGAGCGGTCAGACATCTGAGATATTACGTGATGATGTAGACGAACTGAATTTAAACTGTAAGTTTTTTCATACGGTAGAAGTTCTGTGTTTAATGATTTTCTATGATCTTATCCACAGAACTGGCAATCACTGCCCGTCAATTAGACAAGAAAAAGAAAGATTATCTGACTCGCCATTAAGGATGGCAAACGAAGAAACATCGTGGGAGCCTCTGTAGTAATGAGTATAGTTGTCACAGGCGGCAGTGGGTTTTTGGGAACGCGTTTAAAAGAATTCCAACCTGAATGGACCTATTTGTCGTCAAAGGAATGTGATCTAACAGATCAAAAACAAACAAATGAGTACTTTAATGATGTCAAGCCGGATTCTATAGTTCACTTAGCCGCCAGGGTGGGAGGAATTAAGGATAACATCGAAAACCAAGCAGAATTTTATTACCAAAATATCATGATGAATACCAATGTGCTCCATGCTGCCAAGGAAGCGGGCATAAAGAGAATACTGTCATCATTGAGTACATGTGCTTTCCCTGATCACTTAAAAGAATACCCGTTTGATGAAAGCAAACTGTTCTCTGGCCCACCGGCCAGCACAAACTTTTCGTACGGAATGACAAAGAGAGCGCTACAAGTACAAAGCATGTCTTATAGGAAACAGTATGGGCTGAACTTCTCGACATTTAGCCCGTCAAACATTTATGGACCACTGGATCATTTTGGTTCCACTGCTTCACATTTTATAGCTTCATTGGTACACAAGGTAGCCACCGCTCCGGAGGGCACAACAATCGAGTTATGGGGTACTGGAAAGCCACTTAGGCAACAACTTTATGTCGATGACCTATGTAATATAATTCCAATCTTGCTGGATAAACATAACACAGCATTCCCAATCATAGTAGCTCCATTTGAGAATCTGACAATAGCAGAAATGGCTCAAATTTTAGTTAAGCAAACAAACAAAAAACTAACCTTAGTTTTTAATGGTATGACAGACGGGCAATTTAGAAAAGATGGTAGTAATAAAGAACTTATGGATTTGTTAAGTGGTTTTGAGTTCACTCCATATGAAGTGGGAATTAAAAAAACATACGACTGGTATGTAGAGAATCAACGAAATGGATAATAAACAAAAAGTAGCTTTAATAACAGGTGTCACTGGACAAGATGGTTCATACTTGGCAGAGATGCTTTTAGATAAAGGATACAAGGTGGTTGGTGCCAAACGCCGAACATCTTTGATTAATACGGACAGAATTGATCATCTGATCAATAAACCCATGTTTTCATTAGTATACGGGAACATGATTGATTCGGGCAATATTCATCGTCTATTATTAGAACACCAACCAGATGAAATATATAATTTAGCTGCGCAGTCACATGTTAAGGTTTCATTTGAAACACCGGAAGAAACAGCAGAAATAGTAGCATTAGGAGTTCTTAAACTTCTGGAGGCGGTAAGAAACGTATGCCCACATGCTCGGATATATCAAGCATCATCATCAGAGATGTTCGGAGACAATCCAGAGAACCCCCAGTCAGAAACCACGAGGTTGACCCCTGCTAGCCCTTATGCCTGTGCCAAGGTGTTCTCCCACAACCTATGTAGAAACTACCGTGAGAGCTACGGGATACACGTTTCTAGTGGCATCTTGTTTAACCACGAGTCTCCCCGCCGCGGCGAAACATTTGTGACTCGTAAAATCACAATGGCAGCATCACGAATAAAAATGGGTTTACAAGAAAAGTTATATCTTGGGAACCTGGATGCTAAGCGAGACTGGGGGTATGCGGGCGATTATGTAGAGGCTATGTGGTTAATGTTACAACAAGACATACCTGATGATTATGTAATAGCTACGGGAGAAACACACTCAGTTAAGGAATTTTTAGAAGAAGTGTTTGAGTATGCTGAGCTAAACATTGATAAATATGTTGAAATAGACGCTCGTTTATTCCGCCCTCATGAGGTTCCCTTGCTTCTTGGCGACCCAACAAAAGCCAAGGATAAGATAGGCTGGACACCCAAAGTTAAATTTAAAGAATTAGCTAGAATGATGTATGATGAAGATCTAAAGTATTTGAAAAATGAAACATAAACCCGGCGATCTAGTAAAGTGGATAGAAGAGTCAGATGATTTTCTCGTAAGGGACGCTGGGATAGGTATTGTAATGACGATTAACACATACAGCTACATGAAAACCAACTATATAAACTACACTGTGTATAGAAATAAGCACAATGATAAAATGTCTTTCGACGAAAGAAACATACAAAATCTAAAAGGAGATTAAAATGCATTTATCAAATCAAGCGATGGGAGCCATCATGATGGCACTTCAAGAGTCGCTAATGACACAAACCGATATCGTTCCAATTTTGAAAGGGTTTGAATTGGAGTCCGGTAGCGGTACCGAGGGTCTTATAGTAAAGAACCCACCAACCATCAGGGTTACAAATGATGAAGAACTAACGGAAGACGACCTAAAAGGTCTGGTAGAGTAGAATACAGTGCCAAGATACCGTTACCAGTGTGAAAAATGTGAGGATGTAACTACAATTTTTCACCTGATAAGCGAGCAGATAAAGTCAGGCTGCACAGTTTGTGAGGCCACAGGGTCTTTAACCAAACTCTTGAACACAACTATTATAAAGAAAGATGATAGACACATTGTACAAGAACAAAAAACAGGTGACTTAACAAAACAGTTCATAGAAGAAAATCGAGAGATTTTAAAAAATCAGAAAAAAGAGAAAGATAAAAGACATGTCAAAGTTTGAAATAATATTATCGGCTATATTACTGCTTTCGGTAGCGATAAACATAGGACTTTTTGTTTACGCCAAAGCAGTAGCAATGCGTCTTCTTAGTATAGCAGATGAACTATTTGATCTACAACATATGACTGATAGCTTTGCTAAACATCTTAATGAAGTATATGAACTTGAAACATTTTATGGAGACCAAACACTCCGTAGTCTTTTAGAACATGCAGTATCTTTTAATGAGCACTTAGAAACATTTGAACACATATATAATTTAATAGAAGAAGAAATTGAACAAGAACAAACAGACCCCGACGAACCAGAGTAGCACCCCAAAGCGTCGTAAAAAAAATTATTACTTTACGAAAGACCATGAAAATGCAATAATCGCATATTCTAACACAACATGTATACGTGAGCGTACGCGATTATATGAAAATTGGATTATGCCGGCCTTCAATGAAATGGTCGACAAGATAGTTTTTACTTACAAATTTACAAATCTCCCAAACTGTGATTCGCTGCGAGAAGAATGTAAAATTTGGTTAATGACAATACTAGACAAGTACGACCCTTCGAAGGGCTCGAAAGCGTTCTCATATTTTAGTGTAATAACAAAAAATTGGTTTATACATAAGGTTAAAAAACAACAGAAACGAAACCGGCGGGAAATAAATTTTGATCTGCTATCAAAATCTTACGAAGAAGAATTCTTATCAACCACCGAGTCGTATGTATCTAACAGAGAAGAAGAAGAATTTTGGGATTTATTTCATAAAGAATTGAAGTCTTGGGACTCTTCTCATATGAAAGATAATGATTTAAAAGTATATAAAGCCATAATAGTGCTTTTTGAATCTAAAGAAGACATTGAAATTTTTAATAAAAAAGCTATTTATCTATACCTGCGAGAAATCACTGGCTTGAATACCAAGCAAGTGGTAAACTCACTAAAGAAATTTAGAAAGAAATATTCTAATTTCAAGCAAGACTGGGAGAGCGGCGGCTTATGAAAAATAAAATAGACAGTTTGCTCATAGAAGCTATAGAAAATATAAGACATGATCGCAAGTCGGCGCAAGAATTTTTGAATGAGATAGCAAATCAAATTTTCAATGATGCCGAATTAAACAGGAGTTTAAGCCCTGTCGCTGCTAAGCATGTAGAAACGATGCAGCGCTCCAATGAACAACTAGTAAAGATTATATCTCTCCAGCAAAAAAGCCAAAATACTTCTGTTGAACTCTCTGATGATGACAAAAATCAAATTTTTGATATGATTCAGGGCTCTGGAGAAAAAGAGGGTGTCAAATAGAGAAATATTTGACTGGACCACGTGGAGCGACCAAGGCTCAGCCTTAGAACTATTTGGCCAGATGACCCGCTTTGGTGTCACTGACGAAAAATACATTGATAAAACTTTATTCAAAGCAGTGGCCCTGACTGATACATTTCAATTATCTGCCGCTCAAACAATGGCGATTGATGGTGGCTCCACTGGTGGAGGCGACGGTGCAAACGCGAGAACAGCATTCCGGGCAAGGATAATCGGCGATAATTCACCGCACTCATTCATACCAGATCCATGTGACCCAGCATATTCAGGCAATATAGATTATGTTTATAAACTTATAACAATGCACACTATGTTTATATCAACTTCTACGACACAAAACATTCCTGTGACCCGCGGCGACATTGTTTTAGTCAGGCTAAAACGCTCAAGCCAAACATATAGCTTAGAATATGGTATGTTCGAGGAACTAATAGCAGTAGAAGATCCTTCCGGTACCGTGGGGGAGCATTGCTCTTCTTTAATAGATTTGTTCGGAGAAATAGTCCATGAACCATTTCCCGCCTACACCGGCGGTGGCGGAGCTACATGGACCGGTGGCCCGGGCTCATATGCAATCACCGGCGATGCCGGCGCAATGACAGAAGGAAAGAAATGTGGCAGTATCATGACACCACCATTTTTTAGATTTTCGAAGAGTCTATCGGCGCTTGATCCTCGAATTCGGGGAAGATTCCAAAAGTTTTTTGCGGCCGCAGAAGGCGCCGGCCTAAAGGTCAGAATAACTTCTGTCAGACGCAGCCCCAAACATCAGTGGGTTCTTTATAAATACCCTAAGTGTTTCGGTGCAATGACACCCTGTATACCTTGTAATTCTAAACATCAATATGGTTTTGCTGTCGATGTAGTTTTTAAGCAAGCAAACGGAAGTATATGCAAGGAGGGTAACGGCTGTGTCCAAAGGATTCTTAGACCGATAATAAAAGCTAATAATCTGGAGATAAAAAATGTTGGAGATGCAGATTATGTGCACTGGGAAGGTAAATCGGCAGCAGATATAGCAGCGTATAAAGAGTTAAAGGTAAAGTGCAAGGCTCACTATTATGATAACAACCCGGCAACAGCCGGTGTCGCCGTTCGCAACTGGCCACTTAACTTTAAGGACAACATAGAAGTTATCGGAGTTACCGGCGCCGCGGCCGCCATCGCGGCCGGTACACCAGAGGATAAAAAGTGCCCAGAAGGACAAACATGGCTTGAGGCAGGTGAATCAGATACAGAGACTTGGGATGACGGATGTTATGCAAGCGATGGTGCTGTGGAAGTCGCCAGCAATGAGGGCGGAGAAGAACTAGAACCAGAAGCGGAGGGATAAGTTAAAATATGTCATACAAAGAAAAACATGACTGGTCGACCTATAGCGATCCAGATACTGCAATGGGAATATACGGCAACACTATACGAAAAGGCCTATCGGGTGATGGGTACAATGCCAAAACACATTTTAAAGCAGTAGCCCTCTCGGATATGTTTCCACTAAGTGCTAATCAATATATGGCAATCGATGGGGGAAGTACCGGCGGCGCCGATAACAGCGCCCAAAGATATGCTTTTAAAGCAAGAATAATTGGCGAGAACTCCCCTCATTCATTTCTTCCCGATCCGTGTGACCCGGCCTTTTCTTCAGACAACGCCGGGATATATAAAGTAATTGCTATGCACACCACTTTCATTTCCAGTGAGATGAACTCCGGAGACAACGTGACACGCGGCGATGTCGTAGTAGTAGAATTAAATAAAACTGGTTTTTCATATGATTTGAAATATGGGAGGTTTGTATCTATTAGCTCAGTAGAGAGCCCCTCATCCGAAGCCGGCACAGTCTGCGCCAGTCTTGTTAGTCTTGTTGGTGAATGGGGAGGTCCAGCCATGGCTGTAGCACCCACAGCTGGACCAGCGACCTCTGGCCAGGACGGCGAGCCCTCGACTATCGGTACTACAACCTCAACCAATCCCAAACTCATATACTTTTATCCTGGCATTGGATACGGTACAAAACCTTTTGTTCAGAAGGAGATAAGTACGATGAGTATACCAGATGATGTTATCTTAATTCTCGCCGACAACGCAAGTGCTCCGTTTAGTAGTTTAGAAGCGGCCGCAACAAAAGCCCTCAACGGCAGAACTCCCAGTGACATTAAGATGGGCGGCTGGTCCGGCGGTGGTCGTGGTGTTTCAACCGCTCTCGGCTCTGGCACCTCGTTCAGTACTATAATCTATGCCGATCCCGAGCCTCACCAGTTGTTGGGTAAAACGCACACAAATGCAAAAATGTATTACAGGCCCGAGAATTGGGGCGGCAAGAATGGCCCAGATATCAGAAAGAAGCTCGCCCAGCTTGCTGCTGAAATGGGCCCCAACGCACACCTTGTTACTGAGGACCACGATGCGATTCTCAAAAAAGCACTAAAAGAGTTGATATCGTGAATAGTATCGCTAATAGATTCAAGAGGGAGGATAATAGTTATGTCAAACAAAGAGAAACACGACTGGACCACGTTTACAGATAAAACTACTTCGATGGATTTGATTGGTAAATCATTTCGAAAAGGAATGAGCTATGATTCTTATAGTGGGAAAACCAAGTTTATGGCCGTCGCCCTTTCTGATATGTTTCCCTTAAGCGCGAACCAAGCCATGGCCATTGACGGAGGTAGCACCGGCGGAGACACATCTAACGGAAGATTTGCTTTTAAAGCCAGGATAATAGGAGAGAATTCACCACACTCCTTTCTTCCAGATCCTTGTGACCCTGCTTATGCAAGTAGTACAGAGATCACATATAAAATTGTAGCAATGCATACTACTTTTATTAGTAGTAACTTGCTGGAGGGTCAAGCTGTAACCCGCGGCGATATAGTGATAGTTGAATTAGAAATGTCTAATCAAACATATGAATTAGAATATGGAAGATTTGTGGGAATATCTAGCGCTGAAAGCCCAGTTAACACTGCTGGTACTGCCTGTGCGT
>TARA_R110002110_G_scaffold415618_1_pt1 | contig 31534 bp, 26 predicted proteins | sample TARA_R110002110 | Tara Oceans TARA_R110002110 (sample SAMEA4397330) | marine metagenome | biome: Polar Biome; feature: [SRF] surface water layer (ENVO:00010504); material: water (ENVO:00002006), including particulate matter (ENVO:01000060) such as... | depth 5 m | reverse complement strand
CCCGCCGGTCTCTACACTGTTATACCTAGCAATATCATCTTTGATTTGATCCATCACCCGCTGGGAAAGTCGGAGTTTCCATCCGTGCGTTGATGGAATATTGACCACTTGAAATTGCGGTACCTTTTGTTGATGCCAGTGAGTGTTGGGAAGGTTCTCGTCCGTGATCCCGATATCGATGGTTCCTACGTCGTCGAGCTTCTGCAAAGAACCGTGAATCAACTCCGATATGACGGCTGTCATCGAAGAGACACGCATATCTGTCATCGGCATTGTCAACGAACCACAGCCTTGTCCAATCTGTACCTCTTTAAGCCCAAACTCTGGGTCAAACAGAAGACTTCTTAGCCGCTCTGTGCTCGCCGTGGCGTAGAGTTCAGCTGCGAGGTCATTGAGCGTGGGATTGTGGTCTATTCCTTCCGTCAGCAAAAAAGCGCCGTTTCCTCGCCCGAAAAGTGCTGCTTCCATAAGTCGGGGCGTTGCATCGCCTGAGTCCAAATTTGATAGCGCTTCACGCACACTGAGGGAAGCCGTGGTATTGATGGCACAAGCAGTGCTTTTCGGCAGTATTTGACGCCGTCGTTTTCTTGTTTCCAAGTCTTTCACGATATCGCCATCGTGAATTTTTGGCGTGAACCCAAGGAAACTTATTTCCTCTCGCAACTCTTTTACTTTTGAAATCTGCATTGGCGAACGAACCAAAGCATGACGGGCTAAATTATGCGGACGGAGGATCCCGTGATCGCTGAGTAAATCGATTTGCACACCTGAGCGCGCAAGATGCATCGCGATTTTTGAGCCGACGCTACCACAGCCTAGTATCGCAACAGGGTCAATTGGGGCCGCCCCTGATACCTCACGGAGCAATACAGCGTTGGCAACATCGCGCTGCATAGCCGGTGCGACGATCTGAGCTGCACCATTGGCAATCAATGACTTGCGCCCTTGTCTTGCCCGAATCTCAAAAAGATACGGAATTAGTTCGATGTTTGACGGCGCATCAATCAATTCGAACGGTCGACGCACACAAAAAATAATGGCGACCGGAATTGGCTGGGCAAAATTATACCCCTTAAAACATCGTTCAAGGCTGCCGATAAATTCTATGAGCGGTTGGTCGCAGCGCAACTCCCTCGCCCTAGCGATAAGCTGTCCGTAATTTTCGACAGTTTCAGGAAGATATGAGTCCGAAACATAGGGCTTACCGTTTGGGAGCGGACCGGCCCAAATGAGACAACCAACCGTATTGCCATATGAGAGTTTTTCTTTGGGGGTTGAAGTGAACAGTTCCATATCTGTTGCCTTCATCGGCACTTTTTTCTTGCTGACATGCAGGTAAACTGATGCGCCAGCCAAGAGCTCGGCATCGTTCTCGCCAGGGCGGTAGTACTTGGCTTCGAAGACCTCCCGCCCAGCTTTTTTTCTTAAACGTTCACGACAATATTGTGCATCGATCGTGATAAAATCTGAGATGTCTCTTCGCAGGGTAGGCTCCCAACCTTGCCTGGGGTCAATCAACGTGCCTTCGGCGGCCTTTGAGAGCCAGCGAACTAGTTGGTCAACGAGATGAAATGTCCCAAACTCGGCAAGACCGAATTGAATAAAAAATTCGGATTGATTGCCGTCTACAAGGCATGGACGTGGCAACTCCGTCGCGGGTCCGGGTTGAAGATGCGGTAGATCGCGGGGGAAATCTGACCTTAAATAAATGGTCGGGGAGACCCAAGGATAGCGAGAGCGAATTTTTACTTGTACGGGCTCTTCAGTCCGAACTCCGTTGGGACTATGGCCATCCACTTTCATATGCAAAGGCAACTCGACGGCGATGCCGAGTTCCATGAGTGCGTATCCGTCAGTAACCTCAAGTATTTCTGTGGACCGACAAGCGGCGTGGCAACTCGCGGCTTTGAGAAAGCTCTCAGCATGACCTCGGAGGGTAGCCTCCGACACCGGCACGATTATCCGTGCTGACGGGGCTGTGCCGCTGTAGCCCCGATGCCCAACGACGTAGAAGCGCCGACGGCGGCGGCCGTCAACTTTTTGACAACTCCGCTCGTTTTGATTTCGAATTCTAAAACGCTACTGGCCTCAGACCAGTGCTCATCAGTACAGATAAACCGATCCTCATCGTTCCCAACAATTTCAATATACTCACGTTTTGCACGGTCATGCGGAGGGTTGTCATCATCCTTTTTGACTGGCTTGCTGCTAGCAATAACGATGGCGCCTTTCCTCGTGTTTGAAAGGGCATCCCGCGCATCAGAATCGACTTTCGCTTTTTCTCCATGGTCTTTCCAACTGTCGAAGCTCATGCTTCTCCATGAACAATGGTGTGGCGATTGCAGAATATCGTACTCGAACCAATCTGGATTGCTCTCGCCATGTCGTTGCCATAAGCGTTGCCAAACGGCGACGCCGGCATCGCCACCAGTCAAGAACAGGCATTGGTCGGCTACGCCACCACCCTTGAGAGAAAATCGCACGACCACAGAAGAATTATTTTTTGAGAGCTCTTCCTCGTCTTCATCACTATCGGTAAGTAGCGGTCCTAGAAGCCGTACTTCAAACACGCCCTCGTCGGATCGGTTACAGGTCGAGAATGTGTCATCGGTTTTCACAACGATTTCGAGAACATCATCTGTCTTGCCATTCTCGTCTTCACCCATGATCAAGATACGATCACCTTCTTCCGTCGCCATACCTGAGTCTTTGAAGCGCTTGACCCGCCTTCTGGCTTCTTTGGCCCAGGCTTTGGCGTCTTTGCAAAGTGGTTTTTTGCTGCTGGCACGTTTGAATACAACCGGAGATGACCACATCTCCCGAATTAAAACTTTGTCGTCGCCCTTTGACCAATCCTCAGGAGCCCCGAGATGGAAATGGTCTCTTAATCCATCAATGTGATCAGCGTCAGGATGGCTGAGTAGAAATGCATCGACATAATGACGACCGGCGTCATCCGTGTTCAAACGTTCTCGGAGCTCAGTAGCAACGTCTGGAGTGTCATCAACATCGCTGTCCGCAGCGTTCCTGATGTTTATATCGATCAGAATAGTTTGGCCGTTATCGAGCGTGACAAGGGTCATATCACCATTGGATACGGGGAAAAATGAGATCGAAGCAACCATTGGTACCACCATGTTCAACATTTGTTCTTGTGAAATAAGAACACCGGAGGCTCGCGTCAAGATTGATTCCGGCAATGCCGATTCGCAAAGTCAAATAGGTTCACGGATATCGAATATCTGCAGACCAAGGGCTGATGTTGTGTCCGAAGGATGACCGTCTTAGACGCTAAGTTTATAGAGCAGCGGGTTTTATCTCGATGGTGATGTAGCGGCCAAACGGTGCGAGTGATCAAAACGGCGATACGTTTGATTGGCGCTGATCGGGCTCAATGCCTGGAAGTGCCACGGGCCGGGGGGATGGAACGGGGGCGCGCAGCGGGCCCCCTTCCCGAGCGCAGCGAGACAAGATCGGTGCTGGTACTACACCAGCACACATCTTGCCATCATAAAAGATGGTTTAGTCCTGCCTAAATGGACCTCTGGTTTGATTACTGGCGCATGATCCGGGTCGCGCTTCCATTAGAATTTATCGAACGTATTGTTTGATTAAGTTGAAGCACAACGCATAATAGATTTACGAATTAATTGTTGCACGATTGGGCCCCGAAATCATGGCGGTGAACAAGAGACCGACATTCACACTGGCGAACCTCAATGCCGAACTCGATGACTATCTCCTGGAGAATCGTTCTTCGATCACCGGTATTTTTCTACTTTCGGCCGGTTTGCTCGATCTCATCGTCAACATTCAAGGCGGAAGCTATCTCACCATGCTCCCGCTTACGGCGATAAACAGCCTATTCGGCATCGGTTCCCCGGTGGTTTTCTCGGTCATCGTATTGCAAATGCTGATGATCGGGATCGGTGGATATCTCAGCTACAACTCCGCGTACCGCGTCCATCTTGGTTTCGCGTTGAGAGAAGCGACGGTTTGGTCGCTCTTCGCGGGGCACGAACGCGACCGAGAAGGCGCTCACATGGAATTGAAGGACAAAGCCGTCCTGATGTCGATCGAGTTGGTGTTCTTCCTCATGATGGTCGCTCTGTTCTTCAGTATCCGAGACCACATTATAGAATGGACGATCAACCTGCCTTACAACGAAATTCTCGCGGCGGGCATTGTCTTAATTGCGGCGTTGGTCGGGTCTTGGATTTTCTCCTCTTTCTTTCGCCGGTTATGGGACGACAGGTCGACGTTGATCGGCGTCATATCGAGCCTTGCGATTGTGCCTCTCGGACAATACGCGCTCGACGCCAACGCCGTTTTCGCCAACGCGGGAATGAGCCCGAGCGCTATCTCCGAATTTCAGGGGTGGCAATTCGGCATTCTCATCTTCGTGATGGTAATACTCGCCACGTTCTCAGTCCGGGATTTGGATGAGAGCGTGAGCCCCGGAATCAATCTCGGCCCTCCGGCGGACACAGTTACAGCTATAGATCTGGACCCGGCCAACAAGCCGACCAAATGCTTTCGAGGAAGCTTAATCGCTTCGAGTGGCGAAAGAATCCTCAGCTTGTCACAACCATGGAGCGGCAGCGGCGATGTGTTTCGATTGCATCGGCTACCCCACAACCTGCCGATCATTTCACGTCAATTTAAAACATGGAACTTGTCGCAGTTCGATCGCGACCTGAGCGACCCCGTGGACTATCGAGGCGTGACAAACAATGGTCTTTATGAATTCACGGTCGATGTCGTGTCGAGCACCAATGTTGGTTTGCTGGACCAACCACCTCTTTGTCTCCACCGTGTGGCCGTCGCGCGTGCCGAAACGAACTTACTCAATACCGAATTCTTGAAGTCTTCGATTGGCGAATGGGCACGCCACAAGCTCAACAGCATTGTGGAAGAACGCTTAAACGTCGCCCTTCCAGGCTGGCAAACAGACGATCTAGAACCGATTGAAATTCGACAACGTCTCGCTGGAATTCGAGCCGGCATGAAGAATTTACTTGAGCAAGAAGTGCCGGCCCCAACTGAAGTTTTATGGGGTCTTGATCAAGTCAGCGTAACGCAAAAAGAAGGGAGAGCGCGGCGAATTGCTGAGATTCTTCGCGAAACCGTTCAACAAACGAACGAACTATGCAGTGTTTTTTTGCAAAAGTCCGTTCAGATGGCTGCTGCGGAATTACCTCAACATTCGGAGGAGGTAATCCGCAACCTGGCGGAATTTAGCATCAATAGGAGTGGGATACCTTACACCGAGGCTCGCGCCGGTCACGATCAGCTGAACGAAATATCTGAGGATTACATCCTAGAATTGCTATCGATCCGGCTCGCAAAAGTAGACGTGCAGCTTTCGGAAAAATTCGCTCAATTGGAGCATGATGTCGAAGCTTTTATCAACAGCTTCGCCAGCGATATTCAAGAGATCCACGAAAAGCTTATTGCCGCCGAGACCTCGGGTCTCTCGCTTCTGACACAGGACCGCCATTTGATGCGCTTCATCAGAGGGCGCGGCGCGCGAAATTCCGCCGACGATTTGGGGCCGAACCCATTTGCGAAAGACCATCCCGAACGCATTCCGGAGGGAGACGAGCAACCCTTCTCTCCGCCGGGCGAAGACGGACCTAACGAGGATTCAAGCTCGTCCGGTGCTGATGATTCCGGGCAAGACGAGGAACCGGCCGTGCGCCGGCGTCGGCGATAGAGCGTCTAGAAGACCGGACATGTCCTAACTGGAGCACCTATCTTGCAGCACCCAAGTCCAAACCTCGTTGTCGGTTTTCGCGCCGGTCGCGTCCCAAGATTCGAGGATCCCGAAGACGACTTGAACTTCGAGGAGAACGTTCAAAAACAACGCGTCCTTTGGACGAGCTTAGTTCGAGCCCTTTGCGAAGCCAACTCACAACTTGAAGACGCGCAACGCGTCTGGATTGAAGTCCGCTACACCGCGCCGGACAGCAACCAAAGCATATATCTGGACGTCCTATGTTGGAGCTGCGGGACTAAGGATAGCGTCGCCACAAACGGCATTGCGAGTATTGTGACGGCGCTTCTCCCTGAAGAGTATGCTTGGCTGCCGCTAAAGTGCGGATCGATCGAGTTTGCCGAAGGAAAGGGTTGGCAAGTTGCTCGAATCTCGAGGCGGTTGGAATTCGTCAGTCTTCCAATGAGCGAGATCGATTTCGATGACGAGAGCCGACCGACGCGAGCGGGCACCGACCCTCTCGGAGCATCCACCAGATTGCGCCAATTGCCCACGGCGGATACTGATCCCGAATTCGTCAAAGTGGAGCCCCACTGTCTCCCGGTCTTGGCGGACCTGCAAATCGAGCCGTTCGCGATGCGGCGGGTGCTCGGACAAATGCTGCGCCTTTCTCCCGGCGTCGTCAGCGTAACTCTCTCGCCGACGGATTTGACGGACCTCCGACAGTTCCAAAGGATCGCCTCTTTCTGGTACGGGTTCTCAATGAGGCGAACCGATACGGTCGAGGAGAACGGCCCGACCGTATCGCTTGTCGATGTCGAAGACAGCTACCGCCGTTTCGTAGTCCCCGAAACCAATTTGTGCCGTCTTTCCTTTCGGATCGCCGCGTCGACCAAGAGCGCGGCAAATGCCTTGGCCCTTCACATGGCGGGGAGAATGGGGGGAGTCGACCGATTCGACATCACAACCTTCGACAACCCGCCGACCAGGGCAGAGTTCCCAGACCCTTGGGACGACGTGCCGTCGAATGCTTGGCCAGACGACTACTGGCGAGAAGAAGCCGCCGCCACTCGAGCGCAACTCGCCCGGCAAGAAATCGACGACGACATCGACGAGGGTTACTTGCATTTCCTGGCGGGGTTTCCCTTTCTGTACGACGGCGAGGAAGCGAGCCAAATTCTCGATCTACCGAGGGCGTTGCGGGACGGGTTACCGGGCGTGGACACCAAGCCGATTGCGCCGTTCACAAGTAATATCGGCAGTCCCTTTACCGTGGTGGGGCCGGATGGCAAATCGTTTGCGCCGCCGCCCGCGGATCGAATGCGCATTGGCGCGGCGCACCCCGGCGGTGGCGGGGCGGCGGCCCCAACGGAGGAAGCGTTTTCCTCGGATGCTTTCGTCGGTCAATTCGAACGCGCGGTCTGGCACACCATGCCCGTCAACGATCTGAACAAACATGCCTTGATCGTGGGAAGCACCGGTTCGGGAAAAACTCAATCTGTGTTATTTCTGCTCCGCGAGTTGATGAGGTTGAAGATACCGGTTCTAATCGTTGAGCCGGTCAAGACGGAATACCATGATCTCCTTACGCGTATTCCGGGCATCGAAGTGCGCCGACACAGGTTCGAGGGCACGCCCGAAGGCAAACCGGTAGACGACTTTCTCGCCTTCGATCCAATGCACTTGCAGCCGGGGGTGAGTGTGGCGCGGCACGCATCTTACCTCAAATCCTGTTTCGAATCGGCCTTTCCCCTCGACAATGTCTTGGCCTTGATCATGGAGGCCGGTATCAGGAGTTATTACACCTCGCCAAGACGTGAAAACGGCTGCAATTTACGCCTGTTCGCGCGTGGCGGCCCACAGGTTCACAAGTCGTTCCCGGTAGAAGGGGGACATCGCTGGATCACGCACCCTTCCTTGGAAATGTTCTTTCGCCATTTTAAGGAGAACTATTTGCCGACCGTCGTCAAAGCGACAAAGGGGCAAGGCCAGCTTGCCGAGTTGCAGGAGCAATGGAAGCAGATTTTCGAACGCAGGTTCGACGCGGTCTATAGCGGAATGATTGGCAAGGCCGCACGAAAGGCGAACGAACGGCTCAGAGAGTCCGATGGACGATTCAATGGGTTCGGAGACCTGCTGGATGGCATCAACGTGCTGGAATTGGACGCGATTCCGGATGACGATCAGAAGTCACTTATGATGTCGTTCATTTTGATGTTCCTGTTCGAAAGGCGTCAGGCGGAGGACCTGTCGCTTCGCGAAAAAGGACACGACCCCGACGACTCTCTTAAGCATGTGGTGATCATCGAGGAGGCTCATCGCCTTCTGGCGAACGTAGCAAACAATTCGCGGGGCGATCTTGCCGGCGCAAGCGCCAAAGCGAAGGCAGTCTCGATGTTCACCGACATGCTGGCGGAAATTCGAGCCTTCGGGCAGGGCTTGGTTATCGTCGAGCAAATACCGACGAAGATCGCGGTCGAGGCTGTCAAGAACACCAATCTTAAGATAATGCTCCGCCTTACGGCGGAAGACGACCGGCAATACCTGGGTGAGGCGATGAATTTCACCGAAGAGGAAAAGAGTTTCGTTACAAGTTTGCGGGCCGAGCCCGGACGCGGAATCGACATGGTCGTGTTCGAACAACAGCTCGATCAACCCAAGCTGCTGACGCTTCCGTTAAATCGTCGCGTTCCAGGCGCAGCGCCTCACGACATTCTGTTTCAAGAGCCATTCGACGCGGGATTGAAACGCGATGAGTGAACTTGGCGGTGGATCGATGGGCGGTGGTGAGGCCGCTGGCGGGCAAGAGGGCACCGGCGAGACCGAAACCAGTGGCGGTGAAAGTTGGGGAGATAGTGAGACCAAGGAAAGTTGGCAATCATCGGAAGAAAGCGAGGGTGAGACGGAATCGGGTTCCGGCGATACTGGTTTTCAGAGCATACAAAGTGAGGCGCAGACCGAAACTATCGACTATTCCTCGGAAGAGGTCGACGAAGACAGTTCCGGAGAATCGGAGGAACCGAATACTGACCGTATTTACGAAGGTAAGATCGACTATTCCTCGGAAGAGCAGCCTGCGGATGTGACCGTCGAACGTCAAGAAGAAATGGAACGGAATGACCCAGAACCATTAGAACTGGCAGAAGGCGAAGGGACGGCGCAGGCACAAGAAGAACAAGAGCAGCAGACACGCGACGAACAGACGACGCAGGAGCAGGAAGGCCGGGACCAGCAGGCGCGGGACGAACAGGCGACGCGAGAACAGGACGACCGGGACCAGCAGACACGCGACGAACAGACGACGCAGGAGCAGGAAGGCCGGGACCAGCAGGCGCGGGACGAACAGGCGACGCGAGAACAGGACGACCGGGACCAGCAGACACGCGACGAACAGACGACGCAGGAGCAGGAAGGCCGGGACCAGCAGGCGCGGGACGAACAGGCGACGCGAGAACAGGACGACCGCGACCAAAAGGCGCAACAGCTACGGGAAGAGGTGCATGACGGGGCGAGGCAGAAGGAATCGACCTCTACAGAATCATTGTATATTGAAAATTCTAATAGTTCCGAGTTTCACGAACATTCGGAGCTATCTCAAGAGGACGCCGAAACACTCACGAATTCCATAACGGAACATGCTTTTGAAAAACATGGGCATGAGTACGGTGTAAAGTCGAAAGAGGAGTTTAGGAAAATTATCAAGGATCATATAGAGAATCCTGATGATAAATGTGAATTATATGATGGCGAGTGCAGCGCAAGATGGCGCGATGACCACGAATCGATTATGATACATAATAGGGAAAGGCTTGATAAGAGTAGCATGTTTAGGCCTAGAGACGGCGTGGAGTATTATAATCGTTTGAAGAGAGTTTATGGTTCGTAATTTTGAAGAGTAGACTAATAATGAAAGAAAACGTTACTAATTCGAAGAATATTAAAATTTCCTATTCGAGTGGCCGTGTATTGGCTCAGGCCTTAAATGAAGTCTGCCATGGAGTTAACATTCCGGAGGCGGAGTTCGAATTGCGATTGGGTGTTTCAAAATCCGAAGCGGTCCAAATTCTCGATGAATTAATATCGCAACTAGAGCAAAAATGAATACATTTTGATGCACGTAAGACTGTAAAGTGTATTTGTAAATTAAAATTTTAATTCAGTTACTGGTCCCTCTCGCAGGCTAGGATTTCCCATTCACCCCAAAATCAGCGCGTCGGCGATTTCTTTTTGCCGCTTCAATTCCGCCAGCTTCTTTCTCCGCTCGGTTTCCATTTCCTTTATCTTGTCCTGATAGTCGACGATCGCTCCTTCCGCGCCGGACGGCTTTACGTCAGCCGTCGCAGACGCGACTTGTTCCAAGTACCGGCTGGAGGAAAACCCGCTCGGCGGTCCCTGGACCTCGATCCAATCCGGGTTAGGAGACGGGCGGCCTTGCACCTCTTGGTTATGGGACAGGCTACCGACCGGAGCGCGCGCGACCCGGGGCGTCGGGCGAACGGAAAGACCGGAGGACGCGGTCACCCTGTATGCGGACCATTCTCCTACTGACGGCTCCGGTAAAACCGGATTCGGCTGCTTGTCCATCAGCGCCACCATTTCGTTGTATTGGGTGCCAACTTTACCAATGACACTGTCGATCAATTCCTCGTCGGTTAGGGAGGATTGGTCGATGCTTCCCTTTTCGACGACGGCCGCATCGCGCTTGATGCCACCGTTCTTGAACCGTGTGGCGATATCCTCGTACTGACCACGCCGACAGGCGTAAAGATTCTCAATAGCCTGTCCGATCTTCGAGACGCTTCGCTGGCCGTTTTGGGCGGCCACCGTCAGTTCACGATTGATTCGCGCGACCTCGGCAGCCTCGTCACGTTTCGCTTTTTCATTGGCGGCCACGCCGCCCGCCAGACCTCCACCAAGCGCGCCAAGCGCGGCTCCCTTACCGCGGTTGCCCTTCCCGGCGACCAATGCGCCGATACCCGCTCCGACAAGAGCGCCCAATGCCGTGCCCGCGAAGACCGTGTCACGGTAGCTCGTCTTGATTTGGCGCAGGGGATCTCGCAACGGATCGCATGAATCGTTCGGATCGCTCGACATTCCGGGGCCGCCGTCGGTGACGCATCCGCCGAGAACCAATGCGCCGACCAGGGCAATGGAAACGATACGCGAAGAATTGCTCTTTATCATTGACGGCATAACGTATTTTCGCCTCTCCGTAACTCATCCACCCGCGCCGCTTGCTTAATCTCCGCGAGCCGGCGGCGACGGTCATTCACGCGGTAGTCGATATTCATTCTCCAATAAGTTATATCGGCGTCCGAAACTTTTCCAGACGTTTTTCTAGCTTGTTCCAAATGTTTTTCGACAATACGTGGAATATCTCCGAGACTACCCTTCAGTCTCAACCGGGTGTGGCTATCAGATACCCGGCGGATCGAACCCGACGTTCTTGAAGACGGTTGATCGGCCAAAGTAATTATCGTGTTCGCATAATTCGTGAACTGTTGGTCTAAAATTCCCTCGCCCCTTTCGGCACCGCCTATTATGCGCAACAGGTTCTTCGTCTGTTTGCGGCAAACATCCTCAAGACGCTCGTCTTTGATCGTGGCGAGTTGACTCTCCGCTTGAATGACTGTGCTCATAATCATGCGGCCGCTCATGTTGGCTCCCAAGGCTAACGAGACGGCCTGCGACACCATTTGTTCGGTCAGTTCTTGCTCACGTTGATTGAGTGCAACCGTGCTCTTCATCAATAGGGTGCGAAGTCCCTCCAAACTCGTTGACAAATTTGGGGTTTCCAAATCTCCGTTTGCGAGTTGTTGCCTCAGTTCTTCGATCGTCTTCTCCATCTCGCGCCTTTCGGCATGATCTGTCACGGTCGCTGTATCCCCGAGCGTTTTCAGCGCGTGGGAAATCGCTTTCTCGAGTTCGGGATTCCCCCCCAACTCCTCATATTTTTCATTCCGTCGATTCATGAAGAACGGCGCGCTCAGAACCAACCGCATCCCAGTCAACGATCGACGCGTTTCGCCCCGAGCGGTAAAAAAGGGCACTTCCTCTCTCGTGAAAACGCCTAGGTCGCGCGCCGGTTGACGGGCGTTTCCGCCACGCACGATATAGCCGCCGGACTGGCCACCCGTCCCGTTCGGTTGAATCGGGCGGAACAAGCCGAACACGATCTCGTCTGCATTACCCACCATGTCGTACAAACCAAACAGATTGGGCGCGCGCCGTCCCATATAGCCCGCCCCGCTTTTCGTCGGCGGCCGGGCGCGCGGCGAAACAACGACGGCGACTTCGCGCAGATTTCCTGGGCGAAGCGCCCCAGACTCTTCCCGAACACTGTAAAACCGTCGCGCTCTCGCGGCGGCGCTTACTTCACCGCCCCGCGCGGCAAACTCCCATTCCGTTTCCGTAGGTAGTCTGAGATAACCCGGGGCGGCCCCCTCCCACGGGAGAATCGACGATTCTTGTCGTCGAAGGCGTCTTGCGTCCTCAGAAATCAGCCAGTTCGTATAGTCCCGCGCGAACGCCACCGCGTCGAACCAGGAAAGGCCGACCGCCGGCAATACTCTCGTGCCTTTGACGCTGGCGGCGGCGTCCTGTTGCTTGCGGCACTGCGATTCCAATTTTGCGGCGTCATCCGTTCGAAGCCCAAGCAACCCCGCTTTCCAGACAGCATGCTGTGGTTCCGTCAATTCGTAGGCGGAGATGTAAATCACTCGGACCATGGATTCGGCGGACAGTCCAGCCTGTCCGCCGAGCGTGAATGAACCACTCAAAGGCAGGGTTCGCGGACCCCGAATGAGATGGTTTCTTCGGTTGCGATCGTTTAGGTGCACATCTTCGATCGGCTGGCCAAGATTTACCGATTTCGCATCGAGCAAATGGCCCGCCGGAACATCCAACCGGCGAAACACTATCCGCCGGCCGCACGGCATCGGAAGGACCAAAGTCTTCGGTAATTCGGTGGCGGGCTCGATCTCCCTACAGGAGATACGGTCCAATTGATCGAGGCGTAGATTCTTGGCCTTGCGCTCTTGCTCGATTGCACCTGGATCGTCCAAACGGCACCATTGTCCGATTGCATTTGGTTTCGCATCGGCGGCGTTGCCGAAAACCGCGAGCGAGATCGCGACCGTGCAAACGCCCGCTGCTGATTTAGCGCCCATCTTGAATTCCGAGACTAGGTATTAGACGCGCATTGGAGAGGCCCGCCCCGAACGAGGCGAGCGCGCCTAGCAGGATAACCAGAGCGCCCAATCCTATGGTGTAGATAGGCTCCGCGTTCAAAACGATCTCGACGCCCGCAATTCGAGTCCGGATAGCCGCATTTATCGCGGGCTCCCCCAATAAGACCAACAATGCGCTCAGAGCGACCGCCAAAGAAGACAATACGAACGCTTGCGAGACAGGTAAAACGGCAAGCCCGATCGGAGGTATGCCAATCACGGATAGTAAGCAAAGCTCTCTCCGCTTGCGGCGAACGTTCATCCAAAACAAAAGGGTCAGGGTCAGCACCAACCCAACCGCAACCGGGACTGCCAGTGCTAGAACGCTTTGACGCAACGTCCGATCGAGACTCAACACGAGCGAAATTTGTCGGAGCCGGGTCGATGTCCGAACGCCGCGTTCCGCAAGCCAGTCGCGAATCGGCTCAACGTCCTCGATATGCTTCGCGAAAAGCCGAAAACTCGGGAACACTCGTTTCGCGTGAGCAGCGGGTTCGCCGGTGGTGCTAAACTCCGGTGACGCTACATGCTCGCGAAATGCCTCGCTCGCATAAACGAAGGCCGGATTCATCAGGACGTAATTGGACTCGGCAATACTCGGAGGAAGTATCCCGGCGACCCGGAGCGTTCGCTCGAGAACTTCGAACTTCGGTGTTCCGACACCCCGGGTAAGTCTGCCGATGATGCGGTCTCCCACTTTCAATCTCAATTCATCGGCGATTGGGGTAGCAAGAACGATCTCATCGAAGCCAACGACTATTCCTCCGATCGTCGCCGTCAAAGGGTCGCCCGCCGAACTCGGCAACATGAACCCCAAGACTTTCCGATCACGAGAACCCAATCGACTAAATTCGACCGGGGAAGCCAATAATCTCGTCGCTGGTATCAAATACCGAACACCTTCCATGTCCTTCAGTGAAGCGAGGAATCGTTCGTCATATGAGCCAGCTCCTACCGGCTGGATTTGCGTGCTCGCGGGGTCCTGCGCCAATTGTTCTTTCATCCCGCCGACGATGCCTTCCCTAGCAGCCTCCAATAGGAGTAGAGGGACCGTCACCGATACGATTCCAAAAATTAGGACGCCGGATGTACGCCGGTCGTGCCAAATGTCGGCAAGTCCGAGGCGTAAAACGATCGGAAGCCAGTTCATCTCCTAGGCCGGCACCAAGCAGCTTCGCGAGGTTCCCTCCTGTTGACAGGAAAAGGTTTCGAATCCGAATCTGTCGACCAAGTTTACATCGTGGGTGGCGCAAATCAGTGCCGCGGGCATGGTCTTCGAAAGCTCAAGTAAGATTTTTATTACATTCAACGCGTTTCCACGATCCAGAGACGCCGTCGGCTCATCGGCGATGATAAGGCTGGGCTTGTTCGCGAGAGCGCGAGCAATTGCCGCCCGCTGGCGCTGACCCACAGACAATGCAGCGGGATATCGACTCCGCAGCGACTTAAGGCCAAGTGCATCGATCATATTTCGTATAAAACCCGGATCGATAGTACCGCCAAGGCGCGCGCATAAATTAATGTTGGCCTCGATCGTCAGATACGGCAGTAAACCGTCCGTTTGAAGGACATATCCGATCGAGCGAGCCCTTACATGCGCCAATCTCGCAAGCGCGCGGTGACGCCAGAGGCCGATGATATCCAGATCATCACCCTCATGCGGGGAATAGAGGAATTGCCCTGAATGCACAGGCGCGGATAGCAATCCGAGCAGTTCTAGAAAAGTGCTCTTCCCCGATCCACTCGGGCCCGTTACCGCAATATTTTGCCCAAGCGAAAAGTCAAAATCCGGTATCGTCAGAGAAAACCGATCGTTTCCCGAAGACTTTTCCAAGGAGACCGATGACAATCTAATGATTCGTCGCATACTCCAACCAAACCTATGGGAGATATTCAAGCGGAATAGGGTAAAGTTGTTCTCCTCGGTTTCCCTTCACGAAACTAATCCAACGATCACTACCCGCGATGTCGCTGTAAATTTGAAGCTTGAAAACCATCTCATCTATCAGAGCCTGCTGCTCCGAATAAGACAAGGAAATCCACTTGTCCCGAGTCAAATCCAGTATCCGCGTCGGATAGGGTACTTTTTCGAGAAACTTTGGAAGTAAACCTTGCTGCACGATCGATTTATGCTGAGAGATGTAGCGCCTTGGATCTTCATGCGTCCCAGCCGCAAGGCCACGCAGCTCATCAAAGAGTTCCGCGACCGTTTTGCCGGCGCGATCGGCTGCGTTAACGATTTTACGGAGACTACGCGCCAAATCGTCCAACTGATTGCGCGTTAGAAGCAGGCCGGGGGTCATGGTGACCCGCTTCGGCGCGGTTAAATCCTCGGAGACAGTCCAACCGGTCAAAAACGCGGGTGCTTTGTCGCCGGCCGCGGCCCCGATGAATTTCTGTTGCACCCTGAACACCTCGTGGACAAGTAAATCTCCGAGATTGGGTTCTGTCGCGGTTTCTCGTCTAGCAATACCCTTGCCTGATCTGATTCTCCGAACCAATCGTCTGGCTTGGTCACTCAGTTGGCTTATTTCTTCTTCGAACTTTCGCTCAGAGCCGGCCTCAATCGGGAAGTATTTGTTCCTATTGATGTCGCCTGTTTCTCCTAGGACAAGATACTGTTCCTCGGCATCGTATCTATTCCCCGTTTGCTCGGCCTGAGGCGTTAGAAGATGAATTGGCACAATGGCAATTTCATGGGTCTTAGCTTGTCCGCGAAGAGTCTCGGTCGATACGTCCCGGTGCCGCGCCTTCGGATCGTTTGGCTCGATTGCCCCCGCGTCCGTGATGAGGAATACCACCTTGATATCGATTCCGCGCCAATCGAGATCGTGAATGGCGCTATAGAGACCGGCGATAGCATCTTCGCTAAACCTATGAGTAGAGACCGAAGCCTCCCTCATGTTCGACAGGGCGCTGACGAATTGCCGCAAATTCTGTGCGTCGCCGAAATCAACAAATTTCTTGGTCACGTATTCCAGTCCGGGTCGGTCGCTCTTGTTATTCCGATATCCGATCAACCCAAACCTGATATTGTCCCCCGCTTCGTCTTGGGTCAGCGTCTCGACAAGCCGCGACGCAACTTCTTTCGCTTTGTCGATATACGGCTGCATCGATATCGTTGTGTCGATTACGAACGCAGCGCCAATCCTTGTGTCTTGCGGTAGCAGCGGCGGTTCCGTGGATGGGGATCGGGAACCGGATGCCACGCTTGAATTTATGCTTCCGACTTTGAGCAAGACGGTCGGAGTGCCATCGTAAAGCGTTATTTTTTTGCGATGGTCCAGCACAGGCAAAATGTATGGTTGGGTGGAAAAATCCAAACCGCCCACCCGGGCATGGTCGGTTTCACTCGCGACCACACCCGGTGCCTTCTGTGTCCTTTCGACGGACCGAATTAAGGATTTCGCTTTCTCGGACATCATAGGTGACCCGATCACGCGCCGTATTGCACTTTCCGATTCGAAGAACAATGCGCGGCTGCGTTCGCCGGCAGGGGCGAACTGCATAACCAGCATTGTCGTCCAGTCATGCGTGAACTTCGCGTTTATCCAACCATGCGGCGCCCGATCATGGTGTAGGCCGATTCTGAGCCACCGATCACGTCCGACAGTCTTCTCATCGAACACATAGTAGACGCTGAATATTGGGATGGGCTTCCCGTCGTCGGTCGAACCTGGCAAGGAAGAAATCCGCGCGTTCGGCAGCGTAATCACTCGCCGCGCGAGCGACGGGTCAGCGCTGGCATTATTGGATGCAAGTTTGGCCGACGAGGGCGAGGCCGGCCAAAGACCGAAAACGCACCCGATAGCAGAAGCACAAATAAACAGTATGGCTATAAATATTCTCATCGGTTGAATTTCAGATACCGGTGTTTATTGAGAAGTACAACTGGCAGCCAGGTCGACCGGCCACGTCCGTAGCAACGTTACGGCCTCTCGATCCGAAGATGCTGCTCTTTTCTCAATTTGTTTCTTCAGTTCAAAAAGCCTGCAAGACGCAAGTTTGTCGCCCAATTCGTAGGACTTCCGATAATAAGCATAGGCGCTATTTGACGACGGCGGAGGTTCATGATTCGCCTCGGTTGCCTCCCGGAGATCGGGATTATAAATGTCGCCAATCGCTCTTGCCGCTTCAGCGTTTCCTTTGTCCGCGGCCTCCCGCAACCATTTCAGAACCCGCGGCCCCAGTCCGCAGCCGACAAATTTTATCGGATACCGTCGCATATCCGACAAAGCATCGGCGTTTGGACGCTCGGCAATATCGGCCGGAATTTCCGGAAGATCGTCGCATGAAATAGGTCCGATAGATGTTACCCGGTCATCCTCTTGATTACTGTTATCGCGCGTATCGAAATCTCCAAATATCGTCGCCCCGATCGCTAGAATTACAACTACGAAAACTGCCGGCAGGCTTTTACGTTTCAACCATTCAGCAATTGCTTTGACGCGGCCCGGTTGCTCATTGTCATCATCGATTTCGACATCATCCGAGAAACCCTCTTCATCAAGAAAATGCAGCTTGCAACCAGTTTCGCGCTGCAATTCCAACGGACATTCAAACTCGGACAACGAGTCGATATCCAACTGTTCCTCATCGAGGCAAACGACACAATCAGAGTTCGTACATTTCGCTAAAGCCAACTAGTTTACCTCGCCGCAAGCGTTCCGCCCAAAACCCATGACATCAATCAATCATTGAGGTTGGTTTTATATTTGAGCAAAAAAAGTGAGCGCGCAACAATCAATATTACCGAATTTAGTTCTCTTGATGATTGCCAAAGGGAATCGTGAGCGCTAAATCAACGATTGTATCGTTTGACCGAAATCTGCCATTGTGAAACGGTTAGAGTCCGTGTGCTGGGAGGGCCCCAAGCGTCGGCAATTGGGTGCGGGGAATAAATGACGAATCACATAATAATCGGCGTCGGAGGAACTGGCGGCCAAGTTGTGGCTAGCTTTAGACGGCGACTATACGAACACCTCAAGAATATCGACCCGACAAGCGGTACCGATAATCGCGACTTGCTGGTCGACTACCTCTATGTCGACACGAAACCGTCAGACATTGAGGCGGCTACGCGGACATCAATTGAACAAGACCCTGAAAGCGGATTGGATTCGCTTTGGAGAACTCAAGGCAGATCGGTTGCACTCGAACCGTCGCAAACCTGTCTGTTGGAAGCCCACAATTTTCAGTTCGTGCTGGATAACCCGGAAGACTTTCCCAACATTCACCCATGGCTGGGAAACAGTAATCTTTGGAAATCGGAAGGCCGCGACGATGATGTGACCGCAGCCGGACAAATTCGCCGTTTTGGACGTTATATCCTCGCTAGGAATTGCAAACTATTCGATACGCAATTTGAAGCCGCGAAGGCGCGAGTCCGAGTGCGCGGACATACGACGCAAAGCTCTCAAGATGCGTACAAAGTTCACTTGATCGCAGGATTAGCCGGCGGAACAGGTAGCGGTATGTTCTTGGACATCATTGCCAGGATCAGAGCCCTCACTAGTAACGATAACAACACAAAAGTCCTGACTTATTTGCTACTTCCTGAACGTGAACCACCAACAGATTGGGAAACACCCCGCTATCGAGAAAACGGCTACGCCGCACTGAGTGAATTAAATGCATTAATGGTGAACAGGTTTTCTCCCTTTGATATATCAGGAGAGAATAGTCCCATAATCGCAAATCCGCCGGTCGATAACGCCTTCATTTTTACCAAGGTAAATAAGAGCGGTGTAAGCTTTGCCGAGAATCCAGATACCGTACCGGAAATTATTGGAGAGACAATCTTCCAAACGGTCGTTCTTTCCGGAGATGCGACAGATCGATTAACAGTTGATGCCAACTCGACGAACCAAGCATCTGCCAAATGGCAAGGAGCTTTGTTGGGAGAAAACTATGATCGCACTGCCGAGAGGGATTCCGCACAGAAGTTCGATAGCAGCGGTACGCCGATTGATTCTCGTTCACTGCGGTTCCTAAGTTTCGGTATGAAACGGCTCGCAATTCCAATTCGCGAAATCGAAGAGGATTACACTTGGTCGTTTATTAGATCGGGATTATTGCAAACACTGTTTAACACTTGGAACGACGGCTTGGGTTATGCCGATAGGGCAACGACACAGGTGAGCCCGGCCGTCTCAGTCGACCCCGTTTTGGAAAGAGAACTGGGACTTGCGGATGTTCAATTGCGATTGGACGAAGCAAGTTTAAGTGGCGATAACAACGATTGGCAACCGGCGGGACGTGTCTTCAGCAATTTGCTGAAACCCGTGCTGGAACCAATTGCCCGCGATAGAAGAAGTGCGGCGGAGAAGGGTACATCCGGCACCGTCGCTAGATTTTTCCAGCGTCTCTTAGGCGGGGGAAAGACGAAGACCTATCAGTTCACAGACCTGGACGCGATAGAACGATTGACCGAATCAGCGGCGCAGCATTTCAACAATAAATTCAGAGAGAATGTTGGCGTCGAGCAATTCTATCATCAGAGGGGCCAGTTCGTTCGTGATCGATCGAGGCAAATCTGTGACGGCATCGAGAGTTACTTTTTCGCCCGTTGGCTGGCTGGCGAACTTTCCTTAGGAGACGTAATCAGCGCGATCCAAAACTTACGTGATCGTCTTCAGAAAAAATCCAAACAGATCGATTTACAGAAAAGGCAAACACTGAAAGATATTGAGAAGTCCCAAGAGAGCCTGGACCAACTGAAGGCTCAAATAGATAAGCTCAACCATGGCATTGGCAGTTTGCTTGCCTCCCCATCGAAGAGCCTCGGCCTAATCGAAAATTTCAGCGAAAACACCGCCGAATGTTTTGCGAAAAGGTGCCGGAACGTCGCCCTGATATATGCAGGCAAGTTGGTCGTTAATCTACAAGAAGACTTGGGAAAGCTTGGACGTGACACCGATAAGGTTTTCGCCCTGTTCAGAGACGGTGTCGCCAATACTCAAACCCGTCAAACAAATCTGAACCTCTATCAAAAAAGCGCGGTACGGGATAGTTATGTCAAAAGAATGTTCGATGCGGAGCGAACAGAGGATACTCGGGACAGGCTACTCGGCAACCGAGAAATCCAGATCGAGCTTGCGCGAATACTTCGTGATGAGCTGCGAGCAGTTCTTGCCGGGCGAAATAGTTTCGGCGAAATCCCTAATCAATTTTCGGCCCAGTCTTTGGTAGCTTACCTCCAGAGACCGACATTGGACTATTTGACGCAAAGCCTAAGCACCAAAGACGCGCATTTGTCGGAAGTGCTTGAAAGTAAAATTTTAGAGCGCCTCTACGCGGAATTTAATGGCAGGGACGACGAACTAAAGGTCCGCATGCGATTTTGGGCGGAAGAGGCTGCTCCCCTGATTCAATTTGATGAGAATCAAGTGCAGTTGAAAGGCACATCCGCTCCCCGCTCGTCGTTTGTCGTTTTCCTACCAAAATCTTTAGCTGAAGGACCAAGCCAAACGACGTTTGACGAAAACCTAGAAGACACCATTAGGCAGTCACTTTCTCAAGGTACGGGTACGGTTGAATTTGTACGAACGATAGACGCTGCTCACGAGATTACTTTTTTGCAATTAACCTACATGTTTCCCTTGCGGGTTCTGTTTTTGGTTAATGAATTGGGCAAGCATTATAAGACAGCGGTCGACGGACCCAATGGCGCATGGTTGAAGACGCAGCTTAACATCGAGGCTCTGCCGATTGATTTTCCACCATTGGAAAAATTGACGCGAATTGAAGCGCGCCAAGACGCACGAAAGTTATGGATTTTGGCTGAGGCCTTCGAACTCTTGCATGAAGTCACACCATCATCTGGAGAAGATACTTATTCTTACGTCAATTACATTGATGGTGACGGAGAGAAGAATCAGAAGACAGTAGGATCGGAAATCTCGGCTGGCACAAGATCAATAGACGAAGACGGTATCGCAATTCTTCGACACCTTGTGAACTCAGAAATTGGTCGATTAAGCAAGAAAATGGAACGAGATAAGTTTAACCGAAAGCTAGTTGAACGAGAAGAGACGCTCGCGGAAAGATACGAGGGCGACATAAGGAATCCAGAATTTTTAGATGAGAGAAACGCGATAAGAGAGGCAAGGGAACTCTTAAGAAAAAAGGCTTTCGCCTGAAGGTCTCCAATCTGGCCTATGGGTACTCCTCTTGCGAGCGCTTGTTCGGAAGAATCAAGGACTTCAGACGGATCGCTATCCGCTACGACAAGATCGCCCGCAACTTCCTCGCCGCCGTCTGCCTCGTCGCTACTGTATGCTACTGGGTATGAGTTCGGAGCCTAGCGCAGAGTTTGGGCATTTGGGTCATGTCTGTGTGTGAAAGTTTCTAAATGCTCGATCCAACGTGATGCGGGACACACCAATTTCCTCCGCCAAGGATTCTATACATTCCTGCCCTGCAGTAAGTCTTGCATAAGCTTGTTTAATTTGTGAGCGTGACAGAGCTGGCGGTCGACCAAGCCGCTTTCCTTGATTTCGCGCCGCTTCCATGCCCTCGCGGGTCCGGCGCGAAATAATGCGCCGTTCATATTGTGCGAACCCAGCCAGCATCGTATAGAACAGTTCTCCCTCCGGAGTGCCCGTGTCAATCTGCATGCTGACGATTCGCAAGTTGATGCTGCGTTCCCGCAGGGCTTCGGCGGTCAGTATGGCATCGACGGTCGAACGGAAGGCCCGGTCCAAATCCCAGATCACCAGCGTGTCTCCCGATCGGAGCGCTTCAAGTGCCTTGTCGAAAACGGGTCGGGATTTGGCGACCGCTGAGGCGTGCTCGACATAAAGCCTGTCGCAGGATTCCTGCAGTCCCAATATCTGGCGGTCGGTGTTCTGATCAGCGGTGGAAACGCGGATATAGGCGAGCGTTTGAGGTGAGTCCGTCATATCGGCACCTTTGCAAAAGGGATCCCTTTTGTTCGGTGCGCCAAGCGGTCGAGCCGCTCGCTTTTCAATTTCGATTCTGGCGGAAACCTCAACTTCTTCAAGTTGAATTTCAGCGTCTTTCGGTAAATTATCCTGTCGATCAAAACCCATCCTTTATGATCAACAGATATCTTGCACTTGCCGCAATAGCTTTGTCGGTGATGGCCACGACCTATCCACAAATTTCCGTGGCTGAGAATTTCACCGCCGCGAAGTTGCTGAAACAGAGCGAGCAAGGTCAGCGCAATTTCATCGAAATTTCCATCTCGATGGCTGGATCGATTGCCACGCAGGCTGATCCGAAGATCGCCCGGTGTTTAGATAATTGGTATTTCAAGGATGCCTCACGACGGGGCCAGCGCAAGAGCGATATCTTAAGGGTCATGCGGAAATACCCAAACCATCATCCGAGTGGATTGATACTTGCCGTTATCCAAAAAGCGTGCGGATCGTTCAAGCGGTAGTCCAGGTGTTAATTGCCGATATCTGGGGGCGCCAGCACCGAGATATTTTGTGGTGCGCTCATTGCCGGGGTCGCTGACGTATCGAGTTCCGATGCAACTGCTTTGGGCATTTGCTCTTCAATATCGCGTTTGATTTTCTCTAACTCTTCCTTGGTGGGCGGATTGTCTTCGTCCATCACCCGGTCGCGGGCATGGCCGAGGACATCGACCCGGTAACGTAGCAAAGCGTCATAACGGTCCTGCGCTTTATCGCGTGCTTCCGGTGTTTTGGCGTTCTCGATATCTTCGAGGGCTTTCTCCATTGCGGCGTCGGTTGCTTCTTCCGCTTCCCGCAACTCGTCCAGGGTGTCTTCATAGAGGGCGGCATATTCTGGGTCGTTCTGGAGCAGCGCCATCAGGGTGGAAAGGCGTTGGTGATCGCGCCCATCTCGCTTTTTCGCTTCGGCAGGATCGGCACTCTCTGGCAGGAAACGTTTTATACGCCCGACGTCGCGACCGGCGATTTCATTGTTGAAATCGTCGGTGTCGCGCCTACGGCGCGCTTCGCGCGCCTTGGAATCCAAAATTTTCGTTTCGCCCTCGTGATCCACCTGTTTCCACCGTTCTCCCCGTCGAGATTTGTACATTTTCAATGGCTTAGCGCGCCATATCCTTTCCTATTATTGTACCAAAAACGGCGGAATATTGCGAATTTGGGGCCTTTATGACCTGTCAGCGGTCCCCAAGACCGCCGCGCTCCTCGATATGGCGCAGGAGCGTGTTCCAGAGGTCCAGAACCGTCTCCGGTCCTTCTTTGAGGTGATCGACTGCCTCTTCGCCATCGTCGTTGACCACGCTGCTTGCGAGACGCGCGGTGTTGACGATCTGCTGATGGTAGACCCGCAGCTTGAACACGTCCGGGTTAATATCCTGCGCGAATTCCTGCCTGATCTTGAGGCCGTCGAGATAAAAGTCACGCGTCCGGTCCACCATACGCAGCCAGCCCAACCGGAATTCTTCATCGAACAGGTTCGCAAACGTCTCTGAGCGGTGAATGGGACAGTTTGTGCATTCCCGGTGCGCGCGCTTCTTATAAAGAAAATTCCGTTGGCATTCGCGGTTGGAATAACAGCCCGCATAACAGGTCCATACAAGCTGCTCGATGGCCGTCTCCATGACGGTGTCGAGCTCGTAGGCCGATTGCAGCGAAAAGCTGTGCCACTTGCGATACCGGGGATCGAGCAGCAGCGCCCGAATGTCAAAGTAGAGTGCCCGCACCGTGGCGACCGAATGTCCGGTGCTTTTGGAAACCTCCGGCACACTCTTCGGCCAGCAGAACCCGAATACCAGAAGCGGGATCGCGCGGCGCTGGATTTTCGAATGCGGTTTGATGGGCGCATCGGACTCGAAAAACGCTGGCGGCTTGAGCGGGTTCTGATCGGGCGACATTTAGGCTGATCAAGAATTCTTGTTTTTGAAGGGCTTAGAACCAGCGCACGAAAATCTTCTTCGATAAGTGTGTAGGAGGGCTCGCAAGTCCGTTGAGATCGGTTGACGCTTGGTGCATATCTAAATTCACCTCCTTGAAAACAACGCCTCTGCATGGGCGGCACATTCGAAAGGCGATTTGTGCCCAACGAATGTCCGTTGTTCAACCAAAAGGAGGTGTTCCATGCCCTTGTGTGTCAAATGTAACCGCGTTGTCTGCGTTCCCTGTATCCGTGCCCCGGACGGTCCGGACTCGGTCCCCAAGATCTACGTCGCCAGCGACGACGATCTGCTGCGTAAATCCTATTTCCGACGTCTGGCCATCGCGAGCGCCGCTCTCAAATCCGAACTGGAGCTGTCGCGCCGGGAATTCCCTGACTGGATGGCCGACGTTATCCATGGCTATGAAGGACAAATCCTGTGGAGTCACGGCGGTGTGTTCACCGTTTCCGATACCGCCATCGATGATGCATTCAACGATGACGGCTCGTTCCGCTGGCTGTCGGATTTCTTTGCCTTTGCACTCACTCCGCCGAAGCAGCGCCCGCATTATGGCGTGATCACCCGGCTGCGGCTGATCGATCTGGCGTTCCGCATTGCGCGGCCGGATACGGCGCAGCATTTCGGGCGCTAAATCGACCTTTCACCCGGACTTCCCCCCAGATCCGTCTTTTACCGAGACGATAGTGCGCACAGGACGGGGCGATCCAGCCCCGTCCATACGGCAAGGAGATTTCATCCATGTTCGGAATGGAAAAACACCGCGAGGCCAGCCAGTCGATCTTCATGAGTTCGATGAAGGGCCTCGCCAATACAGGCGCGGTGGCGGCGACGTTCTTCACCACGCCGATTGTCTATAGCGCGACCGTCGACTGGATCGTGGCATTCGCGATCAATCACTACGGAGAGGCCTGGGCGGACGTCGTCAATTTCGTCTGGTTCGTGCTGGTCGCGTGTATCGCGTTCTTCATCGCACGCGCCTCTCTTTCCACCCTTCTCGTCATGGGCGGCATCGCCGTGGCGACGAAGTTCATCTGACCCTCCACCAACCCTGAAAGGAAAGCACCATGAGCAACTGGGAACATAAAGGCGGCGCCCGTGTCGATCTCTTCGAGAAGAAGAAAGGCAGCGACTGGCTCGGAATCGTCGGTCTGCTAGCGGTCGTGTTCTTCATCATCGCCCTGATTAGCTAACGGCTGTTCAGGCGGAGACGACGTGATCGTTACACAACGGCGGGGAGCTTCGGCTCCCCGCTTTTTTATCAAAAGGAGACTATGAATTGTCACACCCCTTTAACGAACAATACCGCTTCGGCAGCGCCGGCTGGGCCACCGAGGCCGATCTGAACCGCGCCGGTCTGTTCCGACCTCGTGGCCCGCAAATCGGCTATTTCAACAACAAGCCCCTGCATCTGGACGGCGATGCGCCCATGATCACCGTCGGCGGCGCCGGTTCGGGCAAGCTGCGCGATCTGCTCGGATACGTCGTGTGCAACAGCCCGGGCCAGCGCATGATCGGACTTGATCCGCGCGGGGAACTTGCATCGGTCTCCGCGCATGTTCATGCGACCAATGGCGAATATGCCTGGCACTGGAACCCGGTTGGGCTGTGCGGTCTGCCCGGCAACCGCTGTAACCCGCTCGATATCCTTGATCCCGCTTCCGTCAACTTTCATGCCGATTGCAAATTCATCGCCGAGGGGCTGATCCCGCTCTCGGGCAGTGGCAGCGGCAAGTATTTCGAGCTGCGTGCCCGCGAATGGCTCGAGAACCTTCTTAAATCCATCGCAGAACAATCGGGGCATGTCAGCCTGCCGATGCTCTACCGCGTCATTAATACGGTCGAAGCGGATCAGGCCCGCTGGGCCGATCAGCTCGAAGCCATGCTCAAAAGCCAATTCGAGGGTGTGCGCCGCTGCGCCGGTGAAATGCTGGTCAAACAGCAGGACGGCGAAAAAGAGTTCGGCTCCATCATGGGCGAGATATATGCCTATCTCGGCTTTATGGACGACCCGGTGCTTCTGGCCTCGCTGGAACATCCGGAGTTCTCATTGTCGTCCCTGTGCGACCCTGCGCGGTCCTGCAAAGTGTTTCTGAACATCCCGGCGGAATATCTCTCCATCTGGTCGCCGCTGATCCGGCTCTTCTTCACCATCACCATGCTCTACAAGGCCCGCGCGCCGGAAGCGCCGCGCGTCATGCTGTTGGTCGATGAAGCCGGTCAGCTCGGAAAGTTCGAAGCATTGCTTCGTGCTTTCACCTACGGTCGCGGTGCCGGCGTGCGTGCGTGGGCCATCTTTCAGGATGCGGGTCAGATTACGCGGAATTTTGGGCAACCTGCATTGCAGGGGTTTTTGGGCTCGGCGCAGATGCGCCAATTCTTCGGGGTGCGCGATTACGAGACCGCACAGCTGATCTCCAACATGCTGGGCCGCGAAACGCTGGAATACGATGACACGCTGAAACAGGAAGCCGCCAAACGGCAGAAACGCGATGCGGTGCGCAAACTCTTCATTGAGGGCGGCGATCCGTTCGACGCCGCGCACGGCATCAATCAGGCGAGGTTCGAAGAGACCCACCGTACCAAACAACAGCGCTCTCTGATGAGCCCGGACGAGATAATTGCCATGCCTGAAGATCGCCAAATCCTGTTCATCTCCGGCAAGGATCTGAAACCGATCTTCGCCGAGAAATACCCTTACTACACGCGCCGGGAAATGGCCGGGATGTATCTGGCCAATCCGTATCACCCGCCGATCGACAGTGTGTCGGTCGCCACCCGGTTCGGCACCAAACGCGCGGCTATCGTGCAGGAACGCGTACCCGGTAGCCTGTCGAGTTTCCCCCAATATGCGGACAAAACCTGGGCATATGTAAATGGCTACAAACCCAACTTTTGAGAAGGATGACGCGATGAGCGAAGAAAAGGACACCAAACGCCCGAGCCATCTGGCCTATCAGGTCAGCGACCGGGGAGAGGGAGATGCGTATTTCAACCGCATCGGGGCCGCTTGGCCGCACAAGGATCAGCAGGGTTACAACATCCAGCTTGAATCCACCCCGGTCGATGGACGTATTACCCTGCGCACGCCGCAGGAGCGCATCGATGAGTTGCGCAATGAGCCCGAGCAGAGTCAGACCAAACCCGATCAGGGTCATGAGCGGTGAGCGGGGCTGAACGATCCGTTGCGGCGGCACCCACCATCGCGACCCGCGCAGAGCTCACGCAACGGATCGAGGCCCGGCCCGAACCCGCACCGCAACAGCACCTCACGCCGAGCGGGTGGGAGACAGCGGAAAGCCAGCGGCAGGTGAATACCGCTAACGAGAACCGCATCGCGGCATTACGTACCAGCTTGGGTACCGCGCACGAGACGCTGAACACCGATATGCGCCTCGCCAATCTACGTGGCCACGCTAAGGCGGATTTTGGGCATAGCCGGTAGTTCTTTCCAGCTACGCGAAACGAACCGAGAGGCGGATGATGGTGACATCGTCCGCCTCTTCTTTATTTGGCTCAGCGCTCGATCTCCGGGCCGCGGTCGTGGTCCGGATTCTGCTTTGGCTGATTGTCCCGCAATGCTTTCAGGCGATCCTCATGGCTCGGCTGAATTGGCGGCTGCGGCGGTGTGTCAGGCGTTGGTGCCGGTGCTGCGTCGGGTTCATGATGTGGCTCCCGTAACGCCGCCACCCGGTCGAACTGATCCTGCATCGGCGATCTTGCGCGGTCTTCCAGCTCGGTGCCGATATCCCGTTCCGGTGCTAATGCCGATATCTCCTGTTCGTAAGGCTGGCGGTCCCGCGATAGCTGGGTGAGGAGTTTTGTATTCTCCTGCCGTTCCCGGAGAATTTCTGCCTGCAGCGCACGCCGCTCTTCCAGCTGCGCGGCGACAATCGCGTCCCGCTGCTCGCGGTCGCGCTTCAGGGCTGCATAGGATTCTAGCTCGTTCTGCTTTCGCAGTTTCGTATGTTGGCCCGTAAGCCGATCCCACAGCCCGCGCATGCCTGCATTAAAGCGTTCCTGCCGGGCGCGAGTTTCGTCCGCTTGGCGCAGCTGTTGCGCGGCGTCCAGCTTCAAACGCTCGGCTTTGTGATCCGCCGTCAGGCCAAGGCGTTGTTCTTCGAGCTCTGCGGCTTTGGCGGTGTGATTATCTCGCGCCTCGTCCGCATGGCGGTTAAAGGCATGCGTCATATCCTGCGCCATCCGCAATTTAGCGTCATCGACCGATGAAAGGCCGTCCGGCTCGCCGAGCTTGGCAACGACGTCTTTGGCCTTCTTCCCGACGTAGCGCGCGATGGACAGTACTTCGCCGTCATGCGTCACCGCCACATGGCCGCGCCGGTCACCCTTGGCGAGCATCATGCCGCGTTCGCTCAGGGCCTGTTCGAACGCGCCTTTGGAATCGGACACCGCCCAGCAGTCCTGCATCTCGGCTTTGAGGTCGCGGGCATTCACGCCCATGCGTTTGGCCTGCTGATACTCCGCGAGATCGTAATTGCGTGGATCGCGCGCTTCCGAGTCCATCAGCCCGCGCGGCATTGTCCAGTCATTCTCCATATAGAGCTCGCGGGAGAGCTCGCGGAGCCGGTTCTTGAAGAATGGCAGATTGATCGCCGTCATTGTATCCGCGTCGATGCGCGACCAGACCACATGGGCGTGACGGCGGCCTTCTTTTTCGTGAAAGACGATCACGCGCGGCTGGCCGGTTAGGCCGGTTTTTTCTTCGATACGGTCAGCCGCGTTTACAAAGATGTCGACGCCGACGTTTTCGGTTTGCGGCGGGTTGAGAGAAACGGAAAACAGGAATTGCTTGCACTTTGTGCCGCGGCTAACGGCGTAGGATTCTTTGAAAGCGCCGACGATGTCGCTGGAAACGAAGCCGCGGATTTGATGCAATTCGACATGTTCGTTTTCTTCGGTTTTGAGAAGGTGCAAGCCAAGTTGTTTTGCGCCGCCGCGCTGGGATGCTTTGAGGATCATGGTTCAGTCTTCCTTGATCCGGAGCGCGCTCATCAACAAGGATTTTATCTCGGCGATGTCGTCACAAGCGGTCAAGAGAGATGATTCTGTTTCTGGCCACAACGGCAATGATCCGCAGCGGTTGGCCCCCGCCAGGTCGTCCAGATTGCGGGCGAAATTTGACCGTCCGAGTAGAGCAAGAATCTGAGCGAGTTCTTTAGGTTCCTCGGCCGCAGACTTGACGCGCGCCGAATGCCGGCCGCTATCTTCGCTATGGAAGAGGCGCGAACGGATATAGCTCCCAAGTGGCTCGCCGTTCGCCTGAGATTCGAGGATGCTGCGTTCTTTTTTTGTTAGACGCAGGGAGAATGGGGGCGGGCGGTTTGGATTCCGGTTAGACATGGACCGGATGTTAGATCTGCCTCAATGTCCCCTTGGGTGAAACCATGGATCTACCTATCACACCATCATTTTTGGGATGAAGAGTTGGGACGGACCCCGAGGCGAAGACCCACGATTAGCCATTATGTGGTCTATACTCTTCGCGTTTATGAATAAGCTTAACAAGCGGTACCGCGCTGCATTAGTGATTAGTGTTTTCCCAAATAGAAAACCTGCCTTTGGAGATCAACCGTTTGGATGTACAAAAACAAAGTAGTAAAGGGCATCATTACAATCGGATTGGTTATCATCGGCGTGATTGGGGTTGTCCCGGTTTGACGTGCGGAGGAAAGGCGAATGAACGACATTGGAAAGATGACACGCGCATCCCGCGAGGCTCAAAATGCGATGAAGCATAACCGGGGCGCTGTCGAAATGGCTCAGGAAGCCGCTGGTAGCCCAACATTGAAGTCGGTATTGGCTCTGCGCGAAAACACCGCCGTCGCACGGATACTTCAAGATGTGGAGCGCGAGCGTGCAATGATGGGGGCGGTAGAGGGGCCACTTGCAGAGCTGCGCCGAGCCGGTGTTTTCAATCAGACATCCCAGCTCAATGAAGAGTTCCGCAAAACCCAACAGATGATGGAGGAATTCAAGGCGCGATTTACACTGCCAGAAACCACGGCGGCGATGAAACTGATGCAGGAGTTTCAGAAGAACCCGTTGGCCGACGTTATGAAGCGGTATGCCGAACAGGCCAGTGAAATTCAGAAAGCGATGGAAGCCATGCGGACGCCATGGCTGGATGCGCAGCAGGCACTCAAATCCATGGCTGGCTTTGCCGAAATCCAAGGCATTGGGAGTATGCTCTCCCGCCTACCAACATTCGACAACCAAGTGAGCCTCGCGCTTCGCGCTGATCTCGGAGATTGGCGGGATAAAATCACCTGGCCGAAACCGGTACTAACAGACCTGAGCGCTCGTGCGGAGGTATATGTAGGACTCGGCTTTGATCCAGCGCTCACTGACTTTCCGGCACCAGCGTTTCAGGAAAGTACTGCTATCGCTGGTTTGCATCGCGCCCCACCGCCCGTGATTGAAGCTTACAGAGACCCAATTTTCCGTGCAGAGGATGCAGAGGAAGAGGAGGCTTTGGTTCGAACGAACGCCGCTCATGATCGGCTCCAGCGCCTCGAAACCAACCTGCGCAATTATATCGATAATCTGATGACGGCCGCATTTGGACCAGATTGGCCTAGGTATCGGTTGCCCAACGGACTGTATGACCAATGGGTGCAAAAGCAGGAAAATGCGGAGAAAGCTGGCCGTCAGCCGAAACGATTGGTCGCATACGCAGACTTCACTGATTATGAATTAGTGATCTGCAAACGAGACAATTGGCGTGAGGTATTTGGCAGCCACTTTGGCCGTCCCGAAAGCGTCCGAGAGAGCTTTCAGCGCCTGCATCTGATCCGCATAGACACGATGCATTCACGGCCGATCGGCCAAGATGACGAGCTCTTGCTCTATGTTGAGGTAAAAAGGTTGGTTAGCGCCATCCGCCCCCAGAGCTAGAGATTACTCTGAAGGCAGTATTTGTAAATTTTGTCTCGTGGGCTAGGAGGGAGTTTCAATGCCGCTTGAATACGATCCTATGAGTTCGAAGATCCTTTATCAGGGCAAGAAGGTTGGCGAATACCGCGTCGAAGACGGCGTTGCTAAGGTGTCGCTCGAAATTACCTATGAATGCAGTACGGCAGAATGGATCGTACCACTGTCTTGGTTTGACTACGGGCTTAACCAGCTTCAGCAGTATCGCGACAACCAACGTCCTGTCAGTTTGGAGGTGGGAACTGACGAAGATGACATAGGGGAGAGATACACATCCCTTCGTCTTCTTACTGAGAAGACCATCAAACGGAAGGGATATGTATGGCGGTTTCATAAGAATGATGACGATACTTGGCCATCCGTTCTGCATGGGCATGAGTATGACAAGAACTTGAAGCTGGATGCTGTTACCGGAGAAATCTACGATGCAGGGACGCGCGAGCGTTGTATGAGGCTAAACAGGAAAACACTGAAATTCATCCAATCAGAATTAAGGGAGTCACCCGACTTTTCGGACTTGGTGTTGAAATGTATCGGTGGCGATGAGGAGACGTGAACAACCGTTTTCTTTGATATCCGCTATACTCTAACAACAGATGGTCAGAAAATTTGGTCTGAACTGCCTGCTAGGTTTGAGCGGCGACATCAGCTTTACCCAACGCCGCATTCCATTCCGACAGAACATCAAAAAAACGGTTCAAACCTTCTCCCCTTAGGTCCACCATTCTTTTCAAAGACTTAGCCGGAATCCGCGCCGGCTCCAAT
>TARA_R110002110_G_scaffold107895_1_pt1 | contig 31617 bp, 36 predicted proteins | sample TARA_R110002110 | Tara Oceans TARA_R110002110 (sample SAMEA4397330) | marine metagenome | biome: Polar Biome; feature: [SRF] surface water layer (ENVO:00010504); material: water (ENVO:00002006), including particulate matter (ENVO:01000060) such as... | depth 5 m | reverse complement strand
CTGATCTTGTAGTCCAAGCTTTATCCGGGCTGCAGCCAAGGTTATCTTTCGAGTAACAAAGGTTTCTCCTCGCCGAGGGGATTCATGATTAAATAGAATACCGCTAGAGGCGTGGATGCCGTAGGACTCTCTGTAGTTCCTGACAATGTTATGGGCGAACACTTTAGCACAAGCGTAAGGAGATGCCGGCATAAGCCTTGAGGTTTCGTTAAAAGGGTATTCTGGATTGTCTCCGTACATCTCCGATGATGATGCTTGATAAAATTTGATCTTATCACAGAGATTCATATTTCTTATCGCCTCAAGAATCTTAAGAGGTCCAATAGCTACTCCGTTAACTGTATGCTCTGGCATGTCAAAAGACACTCTTACATGAGATTGTGCGGCAAGGTTATAAATCTCGTCGGGCTCATAATAGTGAATTAGTTTATAAATACAACCAGAATCCTCAAGATCGTAATATTCCAGACTTAAGTTTTCGTGGGAAAAGATATGATCTATCCTTGACGTGTTTATCAGGGAGGTTCTTCTCTTTAAGCCGATCACTCTGTATCCCTTGGATAAGAGCAATTCTGCTAAATAGGAACCGTCCTGTCCAGTAACTCCTGTCACAATCGCTGTTTTCATTTAATAGCCTCTCACATTTGGATAGTTCATTATAAACCAATCACAGGTGTTTTTTAAGCCCTCTTTTAAGGGAGTATATCTATTCTTATCCCAGCCCAAATCAATCAGCCTCGTGTTATCGCTCGGCTTCCTATGTTGTCCGGATGGCATATCTGTATTCCAGGCTATTTCCCCACTGTAATCTAGCTGCTTACAAATAAGCTTCACCACATCTGCTATTGAGTGCTCTTCTGTGTTTCCAATGTTTATTGGTTCTTTGTCGTCGTAATTATCGAGCAAGAAAAGAAGTATCTCTGCTATATCTTTCGAGTATGTGAACTCTCTAACTGGAGTTCCGTTGCCCCACACTTCAACAGATGGGCTGTTTGATAGCTTTGCTTCCCAAATCTTTCGGACCAACGAGGGGATGACGTGACCGTCATCTAAGTCGTAGTTATCGCTTTCCCCATAAAGGTTGTTTGGAATTGCACAGATAAAGTTACACCCGTGCTGCTGTCGATAAGCTCGGCTCTGGACTTCTAACATTCTCTTAGAATAGGCATAGCCAAAGTTAGAGGAGTGAGGCTCGCCAGAGTGAAGCTGATCTTCTGTAATCGGATAAGTAACTTTATCTGGATATACACAAGTAGATAGCAGGGATACCACCTTCTTGACGTTGGATTTCATACACGAATGAAGAAGGTTTGTATTCATTTTGATATTCTCTATAAAGAAATCGGCAACATAATCAGAATTCGCCTTTACACCTCCGACTCTTGCCGCCAAATGAATCACTGCTTCTGGATTTCCAATATCAATCTGCCCAAGCAAATCCATCTCTTTTCTTGTTGGCGCTAGCGCCGAAGGGGACGCTTTTCGAAGCGCGCTCCCTACCATGCCCGAGGCGCCAGTAATTAAAATCTTACTCAAGCAATAAATCCTATCTCATATGAAGACGGCATATCTTACGGGAATGTCCAGAAGAAACATTACCGCCCATATGAAAGGTGTCCGTGTGAAAAATTATAAGGGTGCCAGCGGCTCCGAAAATAGGTACCATCTTATCCTCTATAGCAGTATAAAGCTTTGGATAATCAATTTTAATCCTATTTTTTTTATTTTGATATTCATTATTACTTTCTTGCTTCCTAAGCTCTTCTCCAATAGTGTGAGAGCCAGGCACTAAAATAAGCGGTCCATCTGACATGTCGTTGACTTCGCTGGCATAGAAAAAGAATTTTAGAGTAGGCAATCTATCAAAATGTAGATAGCCGTTTCGCTCTATGCCTCGGTCATTAATAAATTCGTGAGTTACGAATATTTCAGTAAAATGTGGCTTGCCCTGAAATCTTGCTTTGCTTGTAGCCTGTAAGATATCTGAGCTGAAAGCCTCAAACATGAAAGGTCTTTTGGTACTATTTTCCTTTAGGCTACCAATCCTTTCAGCTTTACCGAATTTATAATTATCATCCCTAGAGTTTTCCAATATATCATCGACTTCTCTGATAAAGCCTATTTTTACTGAATCCGAAAGGAAATTTGGTAGCAAACAATACCCATCTTGTTTCAGTCTCTCAATAATATCTTGGTATGTGGGTTCGCTCACTGGAATCTTACTCTACAATCTTTAGGACTTCTTTCCAAGGTTCTGAGCTATTAACATTAAAATTAACAGCGTGGTCGTCGATATAATATTTCGCCGGCTGCTTTATGTTTGTAACTTCATCGAAGTAATGATCCATACCATATTTGAGGAGCCATTCTTCTATAACAGGGACCGGTCTGCTTGAAACGATAATGAGACGATATCCTCTACTGATGAATTCTTTAAGAGCTTCCTCTGTTCCCTCTCTTGGAGGATCGTATGCGTTTTCGAGTCCCTGGAATCCTTTGGAATATTTATGTATAACTCCATCGAAATCGATTGCCAAAGTGGACTCTTTGAATGTTGTCTTTACTTCTTTCATCAAGAGTCTCCGTTCTCTTCAAGAAATTTTATTACTTTATCGTGGATCCTTTGATCGACATTCGCCTTCCATTCTTCTGTATTGTTTTTGATAGATTCTCTAATATGGGTTGCTGAAACGAAGCCCACATCTTGAGGCGGCTTGTGTTCGTTTGTCTCGTATCCCACACCTCTGCCCCAGTTGACGCTCTCGATGTCTGGTATTACCATAACTTCAACATCAGATCCTTCGTAGACATCTTCGACCATCTCTACCGTCTGCTCTGTCGTGAAGGGGTTTTTTTCATCTGGCGGGATATCCCTTACACATATTAAAACAGGAATGCCCTGATCTAGCTTTTGACTAATAAGCCACTTGTGACCATTGTGCATCGGTTGCCACCGTCCAATAAACATTGCTCTCTTTTCACTCATTTTATACTACTCCTCTAAATATTGTTTAAAATAAATTTCTCTAACTTGTCTGTAGATTCTTCTATGCTCTCGCTTTCAGTATCTATTTTTAAATCACAAACCAAAGGGGCATCGAATGGATCTGATATCCCTGTAAAATTCTTAATCTTGTCTGGGTGGTTATCTGGGAGGAGGGCTTTTGCATAAAGACCTTTAGTGTCTCTATCTTTTAATTTCTCGATGCCACAATCAACATAAACTGTTTTTGTATTCTCGTACTCCTTCCTTATCTCCGCTCGAACATTTTCATATGGATTAATCGCGGATAAGATTGCCACCACATCATTCCGAGCCAAAACTTTTCCGAGAAAGCCGAGCCTTCTAATATTAGTGTTCCTGTCTTCTTTAGAGAACCCCAAATCTTTACATAGCCCCTCTCGATACTCGTCACCGTCGATCACTTCGACTCTCATTCCCTTGGATCTTAATCTCTTCTGGACTATCTTGGCGATGGTAGACTTGCCGGATCCGCTAAGACCAGTCATTTGTATTAATACTCCAGATGTCCTTCCCCAGTTGACTGTAGTCCACAGCCTCTCGTGAAAGAAGAATGCTATAAGTTGTATAGAGTGATAAATTAGTGTAATTATAGAAGCTTTTACAACACTATCGGTAGCCATAAAAGAAATGGTCGATAAAAGAATGAATGCGGATATTCTCCATGTAAATGCCTTTGCCATGCTCCTCTTGTTGTTATCAATCATCATACTTTCCTCCTATTATTTTTCTTTGTCTGTCAAGCTTTTCGGCGAGATTTGTTTGTTTTCATATGGCTTTTTTTATTAAAAAGTTCAGATGCATCATGCCCTAGAAACATTGATAATCTTGCTAATTCTTCGTTGTCTCCGGAAAATAACTTTTCATAAGATAGGATGGTCAAATTAGTGATTCCAGCAAGCAGTTTTTTCGGGTTGTAAAAATCTCTTATTTCTTGATCTATCTCAGACGTCGGAGAGGCTCTCTTTATCTTGTCATAAAGAAAGAAGCCTCGACAGCGGTGGTTTTTCCTGCTTCTAACAAGATCAGGTAAATGCCTCGTGACAACAAGAACATCCCACTTATCATCCAGTATCTGGAATAGCTGCTCATGTCTTATCTTTGAAAAAGTTTCATCTGATATAAAAATGCCTCGCTCGTTTGAAAATTTTCGTATTATATTTTCGCATGTCTTTTCAGATCTCCCGCCATGTAGCTTTTTAAAGCTGTGATTCTTCCCATCACCCGAAGAAGAATAGATTCTGCCTTGATAATTTTTCACATCCGGAAATATGTGTTTCTGTAAGAACGTTGTTCCCGTTTTGTGATATCCGATATGGATTTTATTTCTCTTTTTGTCTGGCACAATCAGTTGTCCTACTAACTCATCCCACTCTAAAACCACGAATGAGGAATCTTATCATAAATAGTATCAGGCTTCCTCAAAATAATGGAAGCGTTCATGATCTTGCCATTCGAAATCTGCTTGAAATCAACGATATCGTAGCCGGCGTGGTGAAAAGATGTCAAGTATTCACACTTTCTAAAAAAGTGGTCGTCCCTATTTGATTCCTTCCACTCTATGAGCCCCTGTGCCTTCTTCGATGATCCTTCCTTGTTTACATATACTTCGTTAGAGGTAAGACTATCTATATACGGCTCATAAGCAAATAAATGGGCGACTGGCTTCATCGAACTGTAAATCTCTCTCATCGTTTTGGCTAAATTGGAAGAGTGGTGTAGGGCTCTAAGAGAGATAGCATAATCATAATAATTTTTATTTTTAATATCATTAAAGCTTCCCAAAATCAATTCATATTTTTCTTCCGGTATTTCATTTTTTTCATAGTTTTTTCGGATCACCTTATCGACTGCCGAAATGTTACACTCCGACTCATGTTCTAACCTCCTATAAATATCTTCCGTATAAATCGTTATTCATAATCTGGCGAAGACTATTAATCTGATCTTTACTTAGAAGCTTCTTGTATTGATCGATGGATTTACTATGGAGTTTTTCGAATTCTTCTCCACCCTTGTGTGTTCCGGTGTTTCCTTTGGCGCGCCATCCTTCATTCTTGTATCTCTCCATGTCTGCTCCTATCAAATCGCTTAATTCAATGCTACTCACATCCATTTTTATTTTTTCGAAAAAATGCTTCATTTCGGATTCTGGCGATTCAATGATGTCTTCGTAATGTATCTTTAAGAATCTATCAGGAAACATTTCATTTATAATTTTGTATTTGTCAGCATATGATTTTGCTGCCTCCATACAGGCATTGAAGGACCAGTCGTGAGTTTTCATAGCCGAAACGGATCGATCTAGCGGACTCCGAACTACCATAACCCAATAGTGACTATTCGATCTGCTCAGCCAGGAAGGGGCATAAAACAAGCACTGATTCCATCTAAAGCCCAATAATTCAGATTGATACAATTTGGCAATCTGTGAGTACAAATCATCTTGAGACAGGCTCGAATTTTTATTTATCACATCTCGCCAATCTTCGTAACTTCTGCCGCCTCTTATCCTCTCATTTTTCTTAAAGACTCGTAATATCTCTTGATGATATTTCTCCTTGTCTAAATATCTACTTTTTTCCTTCACTATATCCATAGTTACATGCCTGTGTGGCCATCCAGATCTGCCGACCATAGATAATGGCTCAACAAAATTGCCATTGAAAGTCATACATTTTTCTTGACTTCGGATCAGTGAAGAAAATAGTGTTGTGCCGCTCCTAGACAAAGAATCGATTACTAAGTATTTCATATATTATCACCTTTTTTTAAAATTTATAATTCCACTCTTCTATCTCTCCAGACTTTGTATAGATATCGTTTTCTGGATTTTAATCAATATATTCTTTTGTCATTATTTTTTTCCTTTCACTCTATAACAATGATGAGTATTTGCTTAGTTGGTGCATTGATTTATAGGTGCCATCGCCTTGGTGTAAATGACCACTCCATATCTCAGTTACCCATGAGAAATCTCCTGGCTTTAAAGTATTGAATATTTCTTCAAACTTTATGTTCCCAGTACCAATTGGAACCCCTTCACCGTCTATGCCGCTAGCATCTGAAATGTGCATGTGTTTTACATGTGGAAGAACTTCTCTGCTATAATCGTTTAAGCTTATGCCGTTGTGATTACAGTAGAGTCCGGCGTGACAGATATCAAACGTCATTCCCAAATCAAAATACTCACAAAATTTAACCATATCTGATGCTGGCATGAAGCCGTATTGAAACCACTGCCCTCCCAAATACCATGGTCTGGGTGGTAGATTTTCTGGTAAAATATCTATGTCAGAAGGATCGAAGTTCAGCCTCTTGAAATTATCGATGGATCTCTCGATCATTAGTTCATTCGGTTTTTCGCCAACCACATGTTCTAGGCTCATGCCGCCAAGGTGCATAACGATCTTTGGTTTGGCAGTAGGAAACTGTTTTGCTATCTTAAGAGTTTTGTCGATAGCCTTCTGGAGTATTTCGATAGAGTTCTTCACGACGATATCGTTATCAGAGCACAGATCAACCAACTCTCTGTCTACTATCTCTGGAGCATGTATAATGAGTTGAGAGTGCTTGCTCTTTCCCTTAAAATCGACATCCAGATCTGTATCTGAGCAATGGAATTCTACAACCGGGGAATTAACGACTTCATATTCGTCATAATCATGGAATCGGCATTTCACTCCCCAATTCTTGCTAAAGCTTGGAACTTTCCATTCTTTAATGGGTATGATCTCCTCAAAATCTTCCTTGGAAATATACTCCCCTTTTTTAATGTTTCTTTTTAGTTGTCTTCCCAGGAATTCATCAATCTCGTGCTGGAATATTCCCTTTCCGGGAGATTTGTATACTATGTTTTCTAACGAGAACGATTGTCCAGCTTTCATATCGACCGTAGTGATTGCCGACTTGGCGAATGCTTCCTTAGCCAATGTTTCTGCTTGGTTAATCTTCTTTGTTGAGCCCATAGCCCTCTCAAGGTTTCTTATGTTCTCTACCATCTCTTTGAATTCAGCAGGATACATTGATGCTTTGTGATCTGGACCTTGAGCTTTTCTATCGAATGTGATATGTTTCTCTACCACTGTGGCGCCCTTAGCGACTGCAGCAACGGGGATAAAAGTCCCTCTTTCGTGACCAGAGTATCCAACCGAGGTATGAATCTCCTTTAAAGTGTCTAAAAAGCCTAGATTCACCGACTCATATGGGGTCGGATACGTTGAATTTGCCAGTAGCATAGTATAATCGAATCCGATGGTATCGTAGTGCTTGACACACTTTCTAATCTCTTCCTCTGACCACATTCCTGTCGAAATTATAAGAGGCACACCGAAAGAGGCACATTTCTCTATTAGCTTATAATCTGTCATATCGGCAGATGCTATTTTAAGGGCGGCAACTCCAAGCTCGCTAGAGAAGGTAGCTGATTCCTCATCGAAGGGAGTGATAATTAAATCGACACCAAGAGAGATACATTTTTTTGATATCTCCTTATATTCTTCATCGCTTAGCTCAAATTCCTTTAGTAAGGGAATAAGATAATCAAAATTCCATTCAGCAGAATTTGGATTTTCAAGGATATCTTCTGAATATATATTTTCAAGCTTTCTCTTCTGAAACTTTACAGCGCTAACTCCAGCTTCTACCGAAGCTTCAATCAGTCTTAGAGCCGTGTCAATAGACCCATTATGATTGATACCTATTTCACTTATTATGTACACTTCGCCTTTAGATATCATTTTCTTCACCTAAAATTTTTATATCATTTTCTACCATTTTCTTTACCATTTCCTCGAAAGAAGTTTCAGGCTGCCAACCTAAAATATCCTTGATTTTTTTTGGATCTCCACATAGAGCGTGAGTATCATCTGGTCTAACCAGCTTATCATCATACTCCACATAGTCGCTCCAGTCGGCAATACCGATGACAGAAAATGCTTCGTCTAAAAAATCTTTTATCGAACGAGTTTTGCCGCTAGCCAGGACAAACTCTCCGTTCTTTCCAGAAAAGAATTCTTTTCGCTCTTGTTGTAACATTCGCCAGATTCCCTCAACATAATCCTTGGCATACCCCCAGTCTCGCTCTATGTTGATGTTTCCAAGAGAAAAGCTGGATGAGAGCCCAAGATGTATTTTGGCTACTTCAGAAGTTATTTTTCTGCTAACAAATTTCTTGCCCCTTCTCTCGGATTCGTGGTTGAAAAGTATGCCACAGCAACAAAAGATACCGTATGCGTCTCTATAATTCTTAGTTATCCAGTGGGCATATAACTTGGAAGAGGCATATGGGTTTTTTGGCCAGAAAGGTGTTATCTCGTCGTGTATCTTGAGGTTCTGCTTGTTGCCGAACATTTCTGACGAGCTCGCTTGGAAAAACTTGATGTTTTCATTCGTCATCCTAATAACTTCCAGGAAATTCAATGTGCCGGTGGCATTGATTTCGTGAGTAATTATCGGACTTTTCCAGGATTCCGATACAGAAGATTGAGAAGCAAAATTATATATTTCATCTGGCTTTGTTTTAGCCACTACCATCTTTATTGATTCTATGTCTCTTATATCTATTTCAAAAGATTCTACTGCCTCGTGTAGATGAGAGGTGTTTTCACTACTCAGCAGCGAGCTTCTCGATATCCCGTACACCTCATACCCCTTTGAGAGTAGAAGATCAGCCATGTGGCTGCCGTCCATGCCAGTTATGCCGGATATTAAGGCTTTTTTGATTATCTTCTCTTTCTTCACTGGTATATCTAACTACCAAGCCCGATCACAGACTCGGCATATTTCATATCTTGAATATTATTGATGTCAACTGCTCTTTCGGGAGGTAAAATAACACCCTTCACATTACCTTTGAAAAAATTCTTATTTTCTAAAATTTTATCCCACCAGCCCATATAGAAAGCTCCAGAGGGCTTATAATATTTTTTTATGAACTTACTGTTAGTCAAACCACATTCTAGATTATCAAAGATTGGCAATGTCCACCCGTCTTTCATTACACATGCCAATTGGACAGTATCAGACATCTCTGTCATACTAACTACGGTATCGCACTCTCTTGTCAGCATATCCGAACCCTTTTTAATATCTTCGGGCAAAACAAACGGACATGTAGGGAGGAAATAGGCAAACATGCTCTGTTTCCCACCCTCTGGCAAAGTGAAAGCTCCCATATAGTCTAGCATCGCGTTGAGGGCTGTAGCTGTTACTGTCGCGTGCTGAGCCGGGCGTAAGTGGCGCTCAACAGGCAAATCCGAGACTGCCTCGTATATGTCGTCGCTATCTGTCGATACAACAATCTTGTCAAATACTCCAGATTCGACTACGGCATCTACTGTCCATCGGATGAGCGGCTTTCCTCCAAGAGGATATATATTTTTATTTTTCAATCTTGTTGAACCTGCTCTGGCAGGTATAACTGCTACTTTCATATCAATTTCGCCACTACCTATAATATTTGGATGCCTGAATCTTCTTTAGAGCCTCAACTAGTTCTTTGTGTTCTTTATCTGGTATCTGGATTAAAGGGGGGCGTTCTGCTCGACTCATAATTCCAACTTCTGACATTGCAGATTTAAGTGCTGGATGCCAACCACACTTCATACCCGCCTTCAAGAAAGGTCTTTCAACTTCATTAATGATTCCCCAAGCTGTTTCTGTGTCGTCATCCTGACAAGCCTGATAGAAGTCCAGACTCACCTTCGGGGCGAAGCTTCCGACACCAACCAAATAAGCGTGACACCCCATCTTGTTGAAGTGAATAAACTGTCTTTTTCCCCTGCCGGAAATAATAATATTCAGTCTGTCGCCAACAGTCTCAATAACTTGCTCAGAGTATGCCGGTGTCTTGCTGTCCTCTTTGAGGGCAATCACATTATCTATGTCTGCAATTCTATCTAACAAGCCCATTGGGTAAAATGCTGCTGGACCACCCTTCGCCGAAGGAAGGACTTGTTCATGGATCAAAATACCGATATTTGAGTTTTGAGCGACGGTATTAAAATGGTCATATACTTGATCGTCGTTATAATGCCTCTCCATAAAAATTAAGCTGATAACATCGGCGCCACAATCTTCGGCGTGTTTTGCAAAGTCTACGCTAACACTAGTTGGGTTAGTCAAGGGATCGGCGACAATCACCACACATTCTTCAGACTTGTTTTTTATATGGCGAGAGGCAACTTCATTTAGTTTCTTCATTTCATCCCACGAAAGCAAACTAAACCTACTGTTGTATGTCATAATATAAAAGTTTCGAACACCACTATCGTAAAGAAAATCAATATAGTCACATGTGGCGCTATAATCAACTTCGTGTGGCGCCTTATCCTTGAATGGCGTGATTATTGGAAACACAGGACCATTCAGGCTTTTTTTAATTCTATCGTAACTCATTAGTATGCTCCCGTACCTTTTCCTCGGCTATGAAAACCGTGGTCACTTTGTAATGCTATATAATAACAAACTAACTTACCAATGTCAATAAAAAAATAAGTTATTTTATTATAATTTTGCCGTCGTCTTGGAGTCTTTTCAATAGAATCTGTTCTTTGTCTCTATCGTGACAAGAGCCCATGGGCGGAGTGGGCTCAAAATAATGTCCTCGGTGTCGATTCTCTAAATCAAATCCGTATACTTCTGGTATAATTCCAGATGAAACACAGGCACAGATGAATCCAACTCCGACGGTAAAGTTCTTGTTTCTGCCATATCCAAAAATGCTTTTCAGGGCGTGCATCTCTTCATATTTAAATCTAAATAGGCGACAACTTGAATCAGTATAGGAATATCTCAGTTGCCATGGACCAAGATCCGGACCAAAGTAACATATATCTAAATCACGAAGCTTTTTCACAAAATCGGCTGGCTGGTTTTTCCACTTCTTTGGATCAAGCTTCTTGCCGGCAAAGACATGGTTATTTACAACCCTAATAGTAGTTTTTGAGCCAACATCGTTTTCATAGCCTAAAGCGGGTGCCCTGTTAAATCTAACAACCTGCTCACAAGAATCGATTGAAGAGCCTGAGCCTGAGCCTAGCAGTAAGTCACTAGATCCTACTATGGCGATTTTTCCGGATAATATAAGATCCGGGCTTAGGAAGTTTATTTTCATCCTGTCAATTCTTTCCTAAGCTTTGAAAAGCAGCTATTAATTCCATCATCGAAGCCAACTCGGTGTTCCCAGCCTAAATCTCTTAAGGGAGACGTGTTAGCGACTGTCTCCTCTACTTCTCCTGGGCGAGGGGGCTTAGTGTCGAATTTTACATTTGGAAAGTGTTTCTTGACCATATATTTGATCTCGTTGAGAGATATGGATTTACCGGTGCCGACATCGTACCACTTTCCGCCAAAATCTGATGCCGAATTCATTGCAAAAATATTAGCAGAAACAATGTCAGTAAGATGAATCATATCTCTCTTCTGAGTACCAGTACCAGTAATGAATGGGTTTTTCTTCTGTCTAATAAACTCCATCCAGTTAGCTATAGCAGTGGCGTAAGGTCCGTCCGCCGACTGAGATTCAGAATATACATTAAAATATCTCAAGCTAACACAATCAAGCCCATATAGCTCTGAATATAATTTACATTCCATCTCTGACACAAGTTTTTGTAATCCATATGGATTAGACGGAGAGTCTCCGTTACCAACTACAGCCGAGGAGTCAGAATAAATAACTCTTTTCGCTCCCACCTTTCTAGCATAATTTAGAACAACACTTGTTGCTATAACATTATTCTTCATAGTATCCACTGGATTTTCGATACTGTCGCCGACCCTTGGATTACAAGCGAGATGGAAAACATAATCCGGCTTGAAGTTCCAGTAGCGTGGATGAAAAGAGGAGCCTCGGTGTTCCTTGAGAGCCTCTATAACATTCCTGGATGGGGTTTCCTTGATGTCTGCTCCCAGCACTTCATGTCCAGCTTTAGTCAGCGTAGAAAACAGTTCACTGCCTATAAACCCCTTATGTCCTGTTACCAAACATCTAGCCATCCTGAGCTCCTTATAAATTCATTTCAATTGTCTTGTATAAACAATCGTTAGAAAACTTTTGAAAGTATTCTTCATTATTATATCCGTCTCTAGAGGGCAAGTCAATAGTCTCAAATTTCTCCTGCTGCCTAAGCCAGAGCTCATCTGATACTTCCATTTCGAGGGGCATTTTTAAAATGTCGCTGAAGATTACAGGAAGCGAGCCCATAGCCATAGATTCCCAGATTCTAATAGTCGATGGACCGGTTCCTCTCGGACACAAACTAAATTTTGTATTTCCCAACACTTCAATATACTTTCTAGAATTATTCTCTATCTTTTCCTTAGAGCCTTCAAAATGCCAAGAGCCTGTGTCGATGACTAGACAGTCTTTTCGAGATTTGAGATGCTCGTATAGCCTTCTTCGAACGGGATGAGTCAAGAAAGAGCCCATGAAGCTGAAAGTATACTCTCGTTCTTTCCATGGCTTCGAGAGGCTCACGTCATAGTTACAACTATAGTGAGGTATGGCTGTGAAAGAATCAAGCACTGTCGAATGGGGGGTAAAAACTAAATTACCGTGAAAATTTAAGTTTCTAACCAAAATATGCTGACATACAAAAAATAACTTCTTTTCTTTATGGTCCGAACATATTTTATCTATCTTTCTTTGGGTTTCGCCGATGCCTGATCGGTTGATAAGCCACGCTAGTGGCATCGCCACATAATGGTAATCAGTCGAGATGTGTGAGGCTCGCTCAATTAATTGTGAATTAATTATCTCTTCAGTCTTAACGGGATCTTTAACTTTACTAAAGTCGCCTGCCTCAATTATATTCATATTTTGCTTCTCCCATTCTTTTTGGCTATTTTCTCCAAAAAGTTATCTCGGACAGGCTTTTAGAGTGAGGCTTCTCAACATAATTCTCAAAACCAAGAGCTTTAATAGTGTCTATTATAATCTTGGTATCATCTATCGTCTTGTTTGTACAGAAATGGTGAAACTCAACACACATCTGTTTTACCGTCGAAGGTATATCGGAAATATCTCTCAGTATATCGTATTCGGCGCCCTCAATATCCATTTTTATCACAGAAATGTTTTTGTATTTTTCAAACAAAGAAGAGAGGCTTACAGTCGATGCGTAATAAGAGTCAAAATCCTTAACGCTCCTGTGGTCTGGCAAAATCGACTCTGAGACATGATCATCCCTTGTGTTTTTGTACATCTGAAGGATATCACCACTAGTAGTGTGGAGCGCTTCCTTTACCAGTTCGTAATTGGTTAATCCTCTCTGATCCTCGATGAACCGATGGCTCTTTGGGGTCGGATCTATTCCAATTACATTACATTGTCGTTTCGATATCATCTCTAGATCGAAACTAATATCTTCGCCGACGCCGGCAGAGATTATCGTGCTGCCATTTGGTATCAGATCTAGATCAACGACCCAGCCGCCATAGTTTGTGCCATATAAATTAAAACTCATTACTACATCCAGGTGCTTGTTATATTCTCGATTTTCGAAATAGACTGGAAGTAATCATAGTCCTTCTTATACAAAACTCTTACAGAATCAATAATCTCATTCAAGCTAGATTCATCGTCTGTTGATTTTCGCGGGGGAGCTTTTCCAAGTCGCTTCTTGAAATTCAAATCTCTAAAATCGATATACTCGACCTTCGATGGATTTAGTTTTTTATGCCAACTGTATTGTGTGTTAAAATGAAAAAACTTTAATTTGTCTATATCATTAACTCCGCTATTCAAAATCTTCTTACACATTTCATATGGATTATCTTGCCAGCCGTATTTTTTCACTTTCAATATAGCTCCGGTGTTTTTGTGCGGACCAGATTTACTACAACGTTGTGTGAAGTAGTACGCGCTCAAGAATCTATCAACCGGATCACGGATGACGACCCTTACTATTTTTCCTTCAGGGTGGCGGTTAGCGACAGCATGTCCTGTATTCGGATTTCCAGTAATTCGAGGCTGCTCGGTGGCGCCCGCTTCCTTGCCGGCATATGCTTTGTAAGCTCTGCCTCCAGTTTTAGGAACATGATAAAATACATTCCCGTCTGACATTTTATACATCATATCGCTCACTCCAAAATATCCAATATTTTCTTATAGGATTTGTTTTCTGTGCTAGCTAATAAATTCTTTATTTTATCTACTAAAAATTGTCCAAAATTCTGATAATTCAATTCACGAGAAGTATGTACATGAAAATTAACAGCGGGAGATTTACCGAAATATATCCTATCGTTATTAACGGATAACATGTCTAATCGAGCTCGGGTTTTCGGAGAATTAAACCGCCACCAGCCGATATTATAGTTTATAGGCAAGTTTAAGGAGACAAAATTTCTCTGTACATATTCTAAAGGTTGTTGTTCATAATAAAACCCATACTTTTTGTAATCGGCTGAAAGGCTCTTCCACTCTTTCACAAAGTCTAAGCTCCTCATATGGAACATACCGCCATTATAAAGTCCGTGCTTTGCCTCTACTTCCCAGTTATTTGTCATGTGCTGACATATACAAGCGTCAATGTTCTCGTTATTGAAGGCATCCAAGATCTTTTCTTCTAATGGTCCGACAAAAACCATATCCGAATCTAAGAAAAGTCCATGACCGTTCTTTTCAAGATGAGCTTCGATAACGTCAAACTTTGTCATCATAACACTCATCCACCTATCTTTTTGCTGAGGAGATCCCGTGTTATGATCACAATCGTCACTTTCAATAAGCTTCAGGCATGTAACGTTCGATATATCGCTGTATTTATCGAAAGCGGCTTGATCACAAGAGATTATCCAATCACACTCGTGAAACTCTTCCAAACTCAACTTCAATAAGTCAAATTCTCCAATCGTCTTCTGAGTGACAACCGAACATACAGGCAATTTCATAAAATTATTCCACCCTGCTTTTCTTCTTGAGATATTTTCTTATATTTCGTGAAAATCTCTTTTTCTTCCTGTTGCTTCCAGGAATTATTTTCTGGGTTTGTAGATAATCCTTTCGGATTGAAATAATATAATCCGTAGACACCATCAAGCTTTTTAAATATCGAGCCCCCATGGGCACTTCTCAGAAAGAACTCCCAGTCGCCGGCAGATTTGTATTTGCTTTCAAACACTCCATGTTTATCATGGATGGTTTTTCTCCACATAGGATTGTTGTGAGGCTGATTTCCACGTAGCATAGCTTCTTTTGAAAACTGCTCAAAATTATATTTTTTGCCGGCGGAACTATTCTTGTCGAAAGTCTCATTCGGCTTATCTGTAATATATGAATCAGCATAAACTAAATCAACCGAGGGGTTTATCATGAGTTCAATGGCGTGTCTCTCAAGAGAGTTAGTTGCTTTTCTATCGTCTAGGTTTGCATTCGTAATGAATTCTCCCGTCGATTTCTCTATAGCATAATTCCATGTACCGTAAATGCCAGGGTCTTCTTTCAGTTCATAATATTTAATATTATCAGGGTATTTCTTGATATACTTATCGATAACTTTCTTTTCTTTTCCGGGCGAGTTTGGGTTAACCAAAACCAGCTCACACTTCTCCTCAAATATTGTCTGATTAGTAATATCTTCTAAGAATTGTTCTATGTGGTCATCTCCGTCAAAAACGGAAGTTATTAGTGATATCTTCGGAAGAGTGGCAGTATCAAATTTGATTATTTCTTCGCCGTAAACAATAGTAGCAATTTTTTTATAGATATCTTTCTCATTAAATTTTTCTATAACATGTTTAGCTAATTTTTTAGCCTCAGACTTCTTGGGTCCATAGTTTTTGTATACCTCTCGAAGGGCTCCCTTGAACGAGGTTCCTTTTGGGTGGCACCATAGGCTATCAGCCTGTAATACGCCGTCCCAAACAGCCGATGGTTGAACTGGAGCGATATCATAATCCACCTTAGTAAAATGAGCCTTACTCTTCGCTTTCCCCTTCTTGTCTTTTTTGCTAGCATACAAAAAGTCTACGTGACCACTCCAGTTAGGCGCGACGACGGGCATTTCGTTATATACTGCTTCGAATAGGGGAAGACCAAAGCCCTCTCCGTGGGTTGCCGTAACAATAGATTTTACTTTTGGGTGAACATATAGCCCAGCCATCTCTTCTTCTGTCAAGTTGCCGTGTAGAAGGTGAACCTTACATTTTCTATCTTGATATTCAGCTATTAATTTTTCTATGCTCTTTTTACAGTTATCCCTGTCTGCGACATTATTTCGCCTTTTGCTGGTTTTTACTATTAATCCGACTTCTTCATCTTTGAACTCTTCAATAAACCATCTTATTGTATTCTCTAAGTTCTTTCTTGGTCCCCATTGTGCTACTGTAAGAAAATTAAAATCACTATCCAAATTCAGATTCAACTTAGATGGCTTTGTATTCTTAACTGGATAATGGACCACTTCCGTTGGAGTTTCATTCTTGAATACTCCTTCTTCACCAGTGCTTTCATTTTTCGCTATGTATTGAGTATTCTCAAATCCGTATTTGGCGTGTTCAGATGGCACTATGATCTTATCCATGATCATGCTTTTCTCAATCCATTGTGGAGCAATCTTGGTTGTCTCTATGCCTGCCGTCACGCCTATGTTGATAGGGGCGATCTTCTTCCACTCGTTAGGAATTGTTACTTGTATCGTTATATCTAAGGTGCCCTGACTCTGCTTAAAGGCAGCCGTCTTAAATCCAAGTCCGTCAAGCCAGCGGCTCTCTTCGCTGTCTCGAATCGTGTGACCAGTCTGACCCCAGCTTATGTTCTCAAAGTAAATATCAAAGTGTTCCTCATGAGCTCTGAGGGCTCGAAGGATCAATCGAGCATGTTCTCCGTAGCCGCTTGACGTTAGCGCCGGTCCAACTACTAAAACTTTCTTTTTCATACAGTTAGCATCTCCCATTTATTATAATTTTTTCTTGTTTCCCAGGAGCCACATCTTTCGTGGATATCTGTCAGCAGAGTATCCCACTGTTTTAGTGTTTTCTCAAAATTATAATTTTTTTCTATATGTTTTATTCCGAGTTCTCCGAGCTCTTGTCGCTCTTCTTCAGTCTTGTAATACATTTCTTTCATAGCCGAAAGAAAGCCTTCCTTACTTATCCTATCCTCATAAATAAACGGAACAGCCTGTGAACCAATGATTGCCTTCGACGCTGGCTCAATACCTACTCCAAACCAGTTCTTGCCATCGGTAACTTGTTCTTGGAGCCCTCCAGTCATGGTGACGATGATGGGAGTTCCGGCAGCAAGAGACTCGAAAGTAGATAGTCCAAATCCTTCAGCATCCGATATTCCGCAGGTGACATCTGCCGCATTATAAAATATATTTAATTCAGGTGGAGGCATTTTTTTAGTTGAAAACATTACTTCCCCGTTTGTAAGACCAAGCTCTGTAATTATCTTTTCTAAATCCTGACCATGGTTGTCTTTGGGGTCTGTGTGCATGAGCAAGCGAGCCTTATCGTGCCCAACTTCGTCGAGAAAATCTTTAAACCACCAAATCAAACTTCCGGACATTTTTCGACGAGCGTTTCTACTGTTCCAAAAGACAAGAAATCTATCGTCAAAGCCGGCTTTCGTTTTAAAGTTATTTATAATGTCCTTAGACACTCTATTGAATACTTTCGGATCCACTACATGGGGCATCCGATGGCATTCTGTATCTGGAGATACTGTTCTAACAATATCGTCGGTCACTTTCGATATTGTACACACTACATCGGTACTAGCATAATAATTTTTATTATAATGAGGGTATGGCTTATTGTCCCACACATGATAATAGACCATCGGCACTTTTGATCTAATTTCGTCTTCCATGTCCCAAAGCCAAGTAAAAAACCTGGGATCTGTCATAAACCAAATCATGTCTGGCTTATGATCTCGAAGGATCGCTCTTACGAGATTCTGATCTCCGTAGCCGTCCACGGGGAATACTATCCAGTCGTCACCGTGCTCTTTTGTCTTCTGAGGCTTATAGTTCTGGTGCTTAACTGCTCCGCCTAATGAGAGTACGGAGTATTTGCCGGTATTGAGAAGGCTTTCAAGGATATACTTAGTCTGAGTGCCTACACCAGAAGGCGAAAACGGATGATCGCTTATTGTTAGAATCTTAATTTTTTTATCTGTCAACTTATCCCTCACAAAGGTTTCGCCAGAGAGAGCAATTACGGCAAGATGTCTTTTTCTTGATGTGGTTTCCGCTCTCAATATTGTAGATAGCGGTATTCAGTAACTTGAGCGCGTTGCCCGTCTTTTTCTGTCCGCTTGAAACCCTAATAGCTTCAACAATATTTTTCTTGGCTGTTCTCTTCAAGAGTATAAAGTATGTCTCTATTTTTTTTAAGTCAATGTCGTATTTTTTTGCAAAAAAGTTTTTATAATAGGTCAACTGATACGTTGTCATCGGATCTGTCTTTTTCTGCCAGTTCCATCCCCAAGAGCACGTCTTCCAGTCAATAATATGAAATTTGCCGTCACTCGTTTTTATAACGAGATCCACGAAACCTTTATATCTAATCTCGCTCTCTTCTTGACCTTCGATTGGCTCGTCGAGGGATTCTTCGACAGAAACAAGCTCGTAATTACCAAACCTTGCCTTCATGAAGGGAATAACATGAGGAAAAAGGCTTTCCCCCTGCTTCACCATGTCTTTAAAGTCTTTTGATTCAATATCTACGCCGACACTCTCCGCTTCAGTTCGGAAAATAGAGATAAATTGACTCTCCACATCTTTGACAACATACTCTAGATCCTTATGATTCTTTTTTGAGATAAGAACCTCTAGGGATGAATGAACTGCTTTTCCGAAAGCTGTATGGATATTGCCTTCAAATTTATACAACTTATCAATTCGAGTGAGTTTATAATAATGAGGGCAAAAATCCCAGTCTTTCACGCCGCTAAAGGACAGATATTCAGTTATATGGAGATTTTCTTCTTTATTCTTCTTATTGTTGAGAATATTCACTGTACACTTTCTTTCTTTTTGTATACTGCCTCTTTGGCTTCTCAGCCTCCTCAGTATTTTCAGTGCTTTCAATAGTATCGGCTTTATCGTCGATTTCGGGGCTTGGCGACTCGCCAATACTTATGTTATCCGCTATAGTTTCGCTGACTTTATCCAAATCCGCTTCTTCCTTCGGCTTCGATACTTTATCAGCAGAAATGTTTTTTTTCTTTTGAAAACTAAAAATTCCTGATAGTTTTGGATCGCTACCTCGGTTTGATAATGTTTGCTGTTCAAGGCATGAGGCAACCTCAATGCCGTTAGCCGTCAAATAGTCCAAAACGTCATCTACGACAACAGAAACCGGCTTTCTGTTTAGCCTATGTGGATCTGCTGCTTCAATCAGCACCTCAACATTAACAATGCTACCCTTATTCTTTATTTTAAAAATTGCCATATGTCTCTTCCTCCGAGTTTCTTACAAGCTGATTAATCTTACTATATACCTTTGGGCTAATAACTTTAACATCTTTCATATTACCTAGAAAATAATCCTCAAAAGAATTTGCAAAGTATTCTCTTAAAGAGGTTGCTCCATACGGTGAAGAGAACATATTATTCGTCAGTTGAGTCATCAACGGGTACCCTATCTCTTTATAAAAATAATTATCAAGTTCAGAAGAGTATTCCGAATCTGTAAACAACTCTATAGATGGTACATCATATCCTATTGATTTAAGTTTGTCAAGCAATTTTAGCCGCTTTTTCACAAATTCGCCCTCAATTACCCTATCCCCGTAGATTTCAAGAGAATTGTGTTCCTCGACGGCATGAGCAATCTCGTGAACTAAGTTCCTGAGAAGCTCTTCTTGACTGAAAACATAGGATGGAACGATGTATATAGCGCCGTCCTGGTATACCGAATCGACTTCCCTCTTTCTCAGAGATTCGAATTCTCCGACATATACAGAATCTATGTTATCCAGAAAAGATATTGGGAGCATAGAAGATATTTTATGTAATATCGAGTCTATCTCTATTCCTGGTGGCAAATCTTTTTTATTATATACATCTATCCTGTTCTCCCATAGAAGATGCACTGATTTCATTCTTTCATTAGATTCTCGTAAGAAACTCATTTTGGTGAAATCTCTTGCTCTGCCTGCCCATCGCTATTGTAATTGTCTACATCAGTCATAGCTTGCTGATATCCTCTTAGCCAATTTTCTTTAGCAACTACGAAAAGAAATTCTGGAAATTCAGAAGCCAATGTTTCGATGACCATCTCAACCGTGACCTCTCCGTTTTCTGGAGTGTATACTTTACCAACATAGTCTACCAGCATATGCTTGAGCGGTCCATCGGATGGGTTGACAGCCATTTTAGATTCATCAGTATTTTCAGTTGCCGAGGCTTCTGTTGTTTGTTCTTTGTTTTTCATTTTTTCTCCTATAATATTTTTGATGCTAGTGTTGCAACTTGGGAGCGCTCACCAGTCAACAGGGTAACATGACCAGATAGATTGTAGGGCTTAAATTTCTCGACAGCATAGGCTAGCCCATTGGAAGTCTCATCAACATAAGCATTATCTATCTGTTCGACATCTCCTGTAAGAATTATTTTGGTTCCCTCTCCAACTCTTGTTATTATAGTCTTTAATTCATGAGATGTCAAGTTCTGAGCTTCATCAATTATTATGTAAGAGTTCGCTATGGACCTGCCTCTGATATATGTTAACGCTTCAACCTGGATCTTGCCTGCTTCGATATACATATCGAGCGTCTCTTTCTCATTACCCATTAGGAATTCCAGGTTATCCTGTATTGGTGCTAGCCATGGTGCCATCTTTTCCTCTATTGTGCCTGGGAGAAAGCCTATATCTCTCCCCATTGGCTCAACCGGACGAGACACCACCATTCTATCATAATGCTTGCTTTCGCCTATTGTTTGCTCTAGTCCGGCGGCAATTGCCAGCAGAGTCTTGCCACAGCCTGCTTTTCCCACTAGGGTTACTATCGGGATGGTTGGATCCAGCAACAGATCGAGAGCATAACTCTGTTCCTTATTTTTTGGTCTAACTCCCCACACATTAGTGTTGTTACTGTTTGTATTTCTTATCGGAGCGAGCGGAGAGCCCTTTTCAACGAACCTGGCGAGGGCTGTTGATTTTTCATTTATATTTGATGATAACATAATGAACTCATTAGGCTGAAGGTTTTCTGAAGCTTTTTCTTTTAAGACGAAATCTTCTCCAGAATAAAATTGATCAATCTCTTCCTGAGCTACCAAAATCTCTTTAAACCCGGCGAAAAGTTCGTCTGTGTCTTCAACTACTTTATCAGGATTGTAATCTTCGGTTTTGATGTCTAGAGAATCACCTATCACTCTAAGATTTATATCTCTGGTTACGAGAACCGTGTTATCTCTGCCCACGTCGGCACATACCTTGAGAACCGTGCCGATAATGATGTGATCGGGGACATTTCTGTCTAAATCTGGTGGCAAGTCTTCTACTTGGTTAACGCTTACTGTTTTAAGTATACCTTTGTTCTCGGCGATTTCCACGCCTCTAGAAAGATTGCCCTTCTCTCTCAGGGCATCAAACGTTCTTATTATTTTTCTAGAATTGGCGCCGACGCCATCTTGCCTTTTCTTGTGCTTGTCTATTTCTTCAAGCACTTTCAAGGGGACTATAATATCATTTTTTCCAAAATGATAAATGGCGGACGCGTCATGTAGGTAAACACTTGTATCGAGAATATAAGTGGTTTTATTCATAAAAATCCTATGGATCTATAGATAAATAGTATCTGATAGGCATTTTAGTATTTCTCAAAGATAGATACTTTATGCTTAACATTAAAAACCAACTCAAAAACTTATCTTTTTTCTCCTTACTTCTTCCGTTGATGATTAGCTGTACGTCTAATAAAATCAGCCTAGATGGCACTGTACCTGTAACTTCTTGTACAGCGGGTCTGGGCGAAGATTTCCCACTAGCCGGCATATACAATTCAACAGTATTTGTTGAGGGCGTTGTTGTTGATAAGAACACAAAGAAAGCTTTCACTGGGTATACCGGATCTGGGGGGATTATATGGCAAGACACGGATAGCACCGTAATATTAACTGCTGCTCATGTATGTGATGTAAGCAGTCTCATCGATTCTATTAAGAAAACGGTGCCCAACCCAGATGACGTAAGACATTTTTTGAAAATCTCTGATCGTAAGAATAGAGTCTATCACGCCATATCATATGTTACAGCACTTAAATTTGATGCATGTTTGATACAAGTAAGTAAAATTGAGGGTGCCAGGGCTCTCCCACTGGCTGAAGGCAATCCGACTCTAGGAGAGATCGTTTATAATGTATCGTCGCCCCTCAGTCTTTATTCTAGCGAAGGCTCTCCGATGTTCAGGGGGTACTTCAGTGGCAACTTTAAATTTATTAATGTGTCAGATGAAAAACATTCTCTCTTTTCACTCCCAGCGGCACCAGGTAGTTCCGGCTCCTTATTGCTGAATAAGAATATGGAAGTTATTGGGGTTGTATCTGCTGTGTATACTCGATTCCATCATTTAACAATCTCGCCAACGCTGCAGCAGGTAAAAGATCTTATGTCAGGGGATTCGCCACACAAAGTAAAAGTGTTTATGGATTTTACTCCCCAGATTGTCGTTGAAGAAAAGGTATTCCTTTGGGGCACCGAAGTGCCAGAGTGGGACATCCTTGAAGAAGAAGAAGCGGAACGATGGAAGATCAGAAAATAGTTTAATGTACTATTTTTAATTTTTCGTTCTCGTCACTAAGCCTTTCGTTCTCCATTACCAAATATTCCAGTTGATCTTTACTAGCTAAAGACTGATTTACGAGTTCTTGTATGATATCATTATTGGCGTCAATCTCTTCTAGTATTTGTTCTGATATTTTTATTAATGCAGGCGCGAGCTTTAAAATATTTCTCATAACATCTAAGTTCTCTTCTGCCGCCTTAACGTATGTCATTCTGACCCCTTAGAATATCCGTCTTTATACCAGCCGGAGCCCTTGAGCACAAACGAGGACAGCCCTATAACTCTCTTCAGAGTGTCCTCCTCATTACACCCCTCACAGTCCGTGAGAGGCTCGTCAGAGCTTTTCTGTAGCTCCTCCCTTGTCACGGAGCATTGCTCACACTCATAGACGTAAATAGGCATTAGAATTGCTCCTCTTCAGTTGATTCTTTGAGCGCTAAGGTGGATACGTCGTTGCCGCTGATAGTTTTTGATACCAAGTCAAAATATCCGGCGCCGACTTCTCGCTGATGCTTGACAGCCGTATAACCGAGATTAGCATTGGAAAATTCCCTCTCCTGAAGTTCAGAATAAGCCGCCATTCCCGTACTTCTGTATCCCACAGAAAGTTCAAACATACTATTATTCAATGTATGAAATCCAGCCAATGTAACAAACTGAAATTTATAGCCCATCGAGCCGAGTTCATCTTGGAATTTTCTTATTGTTTTCTCATCAAGATGTTTTCTCCAGTTAAACGACGGAGAGCAATTGTATGCTAGCATTTTGTCCGGAAACTCTTTTTTGACTGCTTCAGAAAATTTCTTTGCCTGATCCAAATCTGGTTTAGATGTTTCACACCAAATCATATCAGCATATGGAGCATATGCCAGCGCACGAGCAATGGCTGGCTCGATGCCATCCTGTACTCGGAAAAAGCCTTCGCCCGTTCTCTCTTTCGATAAGATGAATCGATGATCCCTTTCATCAATATCTGACGTCAGCAGCTTAGCTGAATCCGCGTCAGTTCTTGCCACCAAGACGGTTGGCACGTCTAGAACGTCTGCCGCCAATCTAGCAGCGATCAAAGTCTTGATGAATTGTCCAGTAGGAATAAGAACTTTGCCACCCATATGTCCACATTTTTTCGCTGATGAAAGCTGATCCTCGAAATGTACGCCAGCGGCGCCTGCCTCAATCATAGATTTCATAAGTTCATAAGCGTTGAGAGGACCACCAAAGCCGGCTTCGGCATCGGCGATGATGGGAGCAAACCAATCTTTATCAGATATATCTTCAGCCATATCTACCTGGTCCGATCTTTGTAGGGCATTGTTTATTTTCTTTACCACCAGAGGCACACTTCTGGCAGAATATAAGCTTTGATCTGGGTACATGGTACCATCCAGATTTCCGTCCGCTGCCACTTGCCAGCCGCTACAATATATCGCCTTAAGTCCGGCTCGGACTTGCTGGATTGCTTGGTTACCTGTAACGGCTCCTAGTGCATTGATATACTTCTCTTCATTGAGAAGTTTTCTTAGCTTTTCAGCCCCGTTCCGTGCCAAAGTGTGTTCCACTCTCACAGATCCCCTTAGCTTTTTGACATCCTCGTCGGTATATGGTCTTTTTATTTCATTGGTCATTTTTATCTCCTATAGATGCTTGTAGCAAACTGTTGTTAAGAACTTGTCTAGGCTATCAGATAAACATAAATTCTTAAAGATTTTTTTAGCTAAATAATTGTCGTGAGAATCTTCTATCTCTTCGTTTAATAGTTTATTAAAATATTCCTCGGTGCACACGCTTCCATTTGTTAATTCAGTCTTATTCTTTATCCACTGCCAAAGCTGAGTTCTAGATATCTCTGCTGTTGCGGCATCTTCCATGAGGTTGTTAATAGGGACACAGCCCTTTCCTTCGAGCCAACTATTCAAATAAGTAAATCCAATATTTATATTTTTTCGAAAACAATCCTCCGTACATTCTCCTGAAGGTATTCTGAGAAGATCTTCCCTGCTAACATTAGTCTCTATTTCTCTGTCTATTTGGTTTTTTCCCTTCATATGTAAATCAAAAACATCTTTCGCTACAGATATTAACCCTGGGTGGGCAACCCAGGTGCCGTCATGACCGTTGATTGCTTCTCTCTCTTTGTCTTCTTTTACTTTCTTAAGAGCAGCTGAATTTGCTTCTGGATTATTTTTAATTGGTATTTGTGCCGCCATGCCGCCCATGGCGTGAGCCCCTCGTTTATGGCAAGTATGAACTAATAAATTAGTATACGAACTCATGAAATGCCTAGACATAGTTAACTGATCTCTATCCGGCAGCGATATAGTCGATAAAGTCTTCATGAAGCTGAAAATATAATCCCATCTTCCACAGTTAAGTCCGGCTGAATACTCCCTCAGTTCATAAAGCACTTCTTCCATTTGAAATGCTAGCGGCAATGTCTCAACTAGCACTGTGGCTTTTATCGTCCCTTTTTTGATATTATAATATTCTTCAGTAAAAGAAAATATTTCAGCCCATAGGCGAGCCTCTAAATAGCTTTCTAGCTTTGGCAGATAGAAACATGGTGGCTCGCCACGGTTGATCATCTCTTTTATATTTAAGGATACAAAGATACCATAATCAAAGAGTGCCGCTCGGATTGGGCTCCCATCATGATTTAAAAAGTTTTTTTCTTGTAAATGTAGCCCACGAGGTCTTACAAATAAAGTTGCCGGCGTTTTATTTAATTTATATTCTTTCCCATTCTCAGCCACAAAATCGATATCTCTTCGGATAGCATCGTATAGATTAGCTTGCCCGTTAATACAATTTTGCCACGTCGGCGAATTTGAATCTTCGAAATCTGCCATAAAAACATTTGCGCCGGAGTTTAAAGCATTAATCACCATTTTTCTTTCAACGGGACCGGTAATCTCGACTCTTCTGTCTAATATCTTATCCGGTATTTTATTAATCTTCCAGGTGCTCTCTCTTATGTGCCGTGTCTCTTTTAGAAAATCAATTCTATTACTAGGAGATAAATCGTCCTCTCTAGCTTCCATCAACAGATGAGTTTTCTTTGAAAACTTCTCCGATAATAAATTTAAAAATTGAGTTGTTTTTTCATTAACTACCTTTCCTTCCATTATATGGAATTCCTCCTTTTTGTCAATGTTCTTTATAATATAATTTTTGTACAGAGCTAGCCATTCTACTAGATCCTTTTTATCGTTTGGATCTTCTCGTAGGCGACAAATTTGCTGATATTCAAAACTCGATGAAGACTTTCTTAGTAATTTACAAAATTCTTGTACACGCATCCACTGTCCAATCTTTGGTGTGCTCTACGGGTTTTGAACCCGTGACCTCCCGCTTATAAGACGGGTGCTCTAACCAACTGAGCTAAGTGCACTTATTAGTTATTATGAGAGTACCACATTATGAACAGTATTACAAGTCATTTTTCCAAAAAGAAACTCTCTATTTTCATTCTTTTAAGTTCTTGCCGAAAATCATTCTCGCTAACGCCTAGAAATCTAGCAGCAGAATTTTTAGACCTTGTGGCGCTAAGCGCCAGCTTATAGAGAGCCTCTTTACATATGTATCTTAAAGCTTTTGATAATTGCAAGCCGTATACGGGGGTGCCGGCAACATTTATTGAGTATTCTAACTTTAAAGCTATTATATCTTCTAAAGTTAAATTATTTAACATTATCTCAAAATCAGAAGAAATCTTATTTTCTCTTTTTAATTTACTTCTAATACTATAATATTTATTTTTTCCTGATATTCTTTTTTTTCTATTCCAACTCATCACTCACCATGGTGCCTTTGTTGCCTCCTGCCCAACCACCTCACTAAAATACCTGATCATTTTATAGAAGTCAAGAAAAAAATCATTTTTTTTACTTTTTCACGTCGGCGGAACACATTTCGTCCGCTTCTTTTGGAGAAAGAGATGCCTTGCCTTTGAAACTTTTTCTATTGCCCTTAGTTTGTGCACAAGCCCATTTTCTTTGCTTATCTGAATATATTTCTTCAAGCTCTTCAATTCCTTCGTCTGATGGCGTCTCGCCCATCGCTGCCCCCATTTCTTCTTCTTCTTTCTCTTTCTCATAAGCAATATTGGAAGGCTCTGGAAGCTCATCTTGTAATTGATCTTCAAACCTATCAAAATAAAGTTTTAGGTTAGCAATAAGATAATCATAAAACATTTTCTGATCTTGTTGATTATCTAGATCGGCGTATGCATCTACTATCTGCTTCTCAATCCTATCATATGACTGCATTGCTACATTTCGCCCGGTCAAATCTTCGCCTGGCAGCGTTTGGAATGATTCTTTTTCCTCTTCATCGGAAGCAAAATCTTCGTCGCCGACGTCAATGAATTTATCGGCGTCTGCTGGTATATCATCCTTTATGTCTACATCGATCTCTTTTAGTTCTTGTCCTGCTTCATCGTCTAGTTCGATGGGCGCCAAAGAATTAACGACAGCATTGATGATATGACTTCGAAAAGAACGTCTTTGTTCAATGTCGGTGGTAAGGGATTTGTAGCCAGTCTTGAGGGAGGAAACAACTGTCTTTAACAGAACTTGTAAAACATTGATGCCGGTGCTTCTGTGGGGAGGAAGTTCTTCTTTCTCCTGGAGGAGTAGCCTATGTATACATTCTTTAAGTTTATGTTCGAGTCGAAAATTGTCCATCTTATCTTTCTGGAATTTAGTGACATATATCACGTCTTTCTCTTTTGCCGCTATAGCTTCACTTAAAGCTATAGCCTGCTTTTCGATCTTCTTACGGATGACCTCTCTTACCTTTTCTTCATAAATAATATCTTCTCTTGTTATCATATAACTTTCCTCTTTTTCGTCTTTATCCTTATCTCCAGAATATCCTACCACTGCCGCGGCTGTCGATATTTCAGAGACATCTCCCTTAACTAGTTTCCATATTCTATCTTTATCTTCTGGATTTAGCTTAGGTGGAAGAAGCTTTTTAAATTTTTGCTCGTCACCGGCTTCCATTGCCGGCTTCATATCTCCACTAGCACTTATACCGCCAGCTTGAGGAGGTATGGGCTGGATCTCTACATCCACACCCTTATTCTGACCGACCCTCATAGCGCCAGTATATCTGCCGTCTTTAATATCTTTTTGACCCAGGACAAGGATGACTTTATCGCCCGCCTCTACAAATTCTTCTATGAATTCGTAAGTTGCTTGGACTGGGCTGGGCGCATCTGGGAATAGCTGAGTTGATACAAACGCTTGGGCTTTACCGGCAAGACCATATCTGTTCAGATATATATCCCAAATCTTCTTCGAAGCTTCAGCAGTTACGCCTTTATCTTCCCTCGGCGAAATTAAAATATACATTTCTTCTGTTGTTGGATACATTTCTTCAACGGCGCCAAGATGCCCAGCATGTGGCGGCTTAAACTTTCCTGGAAATACGGAGACTATCCTGTTGAATTGTTCTCTTTCTTCATCGATTTTTTTCATGGGAGGTATATCTCCTCGTCCGAATCGGAATAATCCGAGAAGCTGATTAATCGGGGCAAAATTGCCAGTAAACTTGTAAGTTTTTCCGTCATAATCGAAGACAAAGCCCTCTGAGGCTGTCGAAACATTATCAATTGATTTAAGCTTTTGTAGCTGCTTGTTCAAGATGGTCATCGCTTCTTCAGAGCCAGAACCTTCTATGGACCTAATAGCAGTGGCAACTTCCTTCCTGAGTCTTTCTACTTCCCTCTGATTATCTAAAACGAATACACTCTCTAGCCCGCTTAGCGCCAGAACTGAGAAATCATGAATTATATCTTCTAGTGGATAAATTATTTCCTTAATCATATCCTTGCTTTGATTAACAAACGAACGAACCGAGTCTCGATATTCCGTTTCTTCTTTCGGTATTTTGGCGAGTATTTTAGTAAGATTACTTCCCTTTTGACCAAGCACTCTTCGTAGGATCATATCTCTAATATCTTTCGAAGCTGAAGGAAAGTTTTCTTCTATTCTTTCTCCGACTTTCTTAACGACATAATCGCCAACAACGTTGCTATCGGATAGTCCATCGGCTCTCATCAAATCATCCAGCCTTTTTATGATCTTCATTGTAGGCTTATCGCTAGTAAATTTCTGAAGGTTTTTTACAGCGTTTACTTGGACACCGTAATCCTCCTCCTCCTTAGAAGCCTGGATAGATCCCAGTGCCTGTTCAAGTTGGGACACTAGCTCCTCAGATTCTACTGGTACAGTCTCGCCACTTTCTTTATCGATAGCAAGATGTCCAACTCGATGAATAACCAGATTTTTAGTATCGTAATTGACAACGTTGGGGCTTCTCGGATCCATGATCTCGGCATTATAGAATATATTTGCATCGGGACCGAAGAGATCTATTTGTAATTCAATCGGCATAGATTGAACTGCTTGCTCAAAAGCATCGAAGCCGTCTACAAAAGCTCTTTCCAAGTTTCCCCTGCCAGCAAACTTTTGAGCCAATCCGGAAGGATCTAATCCTCCTGCCTTTATGTTGGATTTGTTTCTCGCTGCCTTTGCTTTCTTATCTCGGACGCTATAAGATACAAAAAGATTTTGACCGTCCGTTTTCTCGGTACCGACCAATTCTCCTTTAGTAGCTTTGCTGAAAATATCTTTCATTTTCGAAAATGAAAGATCGGGATTGTCATACAGATGACTCATATGTCCTGCTAATCCGCCCATAAAAATCTATTCCTTTTTACCCTCTTCGAAAATTCTTACTCTTTCTTCCAAAAGATTAACTTTTTCTTGAAGTCTTCTATTGTTTCTTTTTATTTCTCTTAGGTGACTCTGAGCCATTTCTACTCTCATTTTATCAGATTGAGAAGATGGTTTTAAGGCATCTAAAACTTCTTTGATAGATTGAATATAGCTGTTAGTGTTTGGCGATTCATAGGATTCTCCAAGCAAAAATCTCTTTGTCATTTGACGAAAATTCATAGGCTACTGCTCTTTTGCCGCTTCAGCAGCCTTTTTCGAGGTACGTCTTCGGCGAAGAAGAGAGCCAATTCCAGACTCAACCACCTCTTCCGTCGCTTTGGCTGTAGCAACTGTTTGTTCAGCCTTCGCTTTCACTTCTGTCGCTGCTTGTTCAGCCTTCGCTTTGGCTGCAGTCGCGGCTTTTTCAGCCATGGCTCTCGCTTCTGCCGCCGCTTGTTCAGCCTTCGCTTTTGCTTCTGCTGCTGCCTTCAATACAGCTACCCTAGTTTCCTCTACTGCTTTCTGGGCAGAAGCTTTTACACTCGATAGCTTCTTGGCTATCATTCTTTTTTTCTTTTGTTTTGGACTACTCATTATTATTCTCCTCCGCCAGTGTCGGCTTCTTCGCTTTGCTCCGAGGAGACAAATTGAGCCACCGTTTCTGGAATTTCCTTTTCTAAAATTTCAAAAGCATCTCTTAAGTTTTTTAGTCTTTCGTCTGATTCGAAATCAACTTTACCAAGTCCTAAAAATGATTTTCCCAATTCATTTGAAAATTTACTTTTTAAGCGCTCTAGATCCTGCTGTGCCTTTTTTGATAATCTATCTATTTTCTTTTGAGCCATCGCTCCCGATACCCCACTGGCTTTTTGGCTGATAAATCCTCCAGCCCCCTTTGCCATTCTCGACAACGGATCACCAACGGCTGCAGCCCCCAAATCTTTCAAGCTATCAAAAAAACCTTCATCAATCATTTCGTTGATGATTTCATCTATTTCGTTTTCTTCGAACTTTACGCCAGCCTCTTCTGCTGCTTCGATAATCAAGCTTCTTACGGCTGCCGATGATTCGACAACAGGATCTGGCTGCTTTTCGCCATCGATCTCTGTGTCTGCTGGCTCTTCTGTGCTTTCCGGAAGTGAAAAGCCCCATCGCTTCATCAGATCACGATTAAGTTCCTGATTTCTTTTTATCTTATGGTTCTCTATTGACATTATTTATTTTCCTTTTTTGAATCTTCCCAATCTCGTAAGCATAAGTTTCCTTCTAGATATGCTTCCTTTTCCATTTCTCTCAGATGATCATTTTCCTGAGCATATCCTTCTTTCACCTCGCCTAAATCATCGAACTGACCACAGCAATTTTGCTTGTGGTGAACGAGCTCGTGAGAGAACGATCTTAATACATCTTTCGGGTGCCTATTCATCGTATAAAGAGTAATCGCCATATTTGATGGATCGTAAAATGCAGTTTTCCCAAGAGGGTTTTCACAGTTACTTTTATCCGTTCTTAGCACGATTCTAACCGGTTTCTCATACCCGAGCCTCTGCTTAGCATACGGGAGAAACTCTCTTATTAGATCTTTTATGACGTTGTTGCTCTTCATGACACTATAAGTAGATATTTGAAACAGAAAAAGGCTTTAGATATCTTGAACCAAGATTTCGAATTGGTCGATGTAGCAATTTTCGCCACCCGGTTGACCGAACGAATAAAATCCCATTTGAAGATTGGAATTTGTCGGATCGACATAATATCCATCTGACGAATCCACCCACTGACTCTCAACCAGTTCCCATATTTCATTTCCACTGGTGACATCTCCAGCAGAACTAGTGTATACATTTATGGTATCGCCTGAAGAGCCTACTGGAATAACATCCATCCTAACTCGGTGCCAAGTATCCAGGACATATTCATTGTTTGTGGATCCTGAGCACTGGATTGAGGTAATACCGACACTATTTGGTAGAGTGGGACTTCTTATCTGTAACCAGAGAGATGATCTGCCACTAGTGGCGACCTGACCGACGGCAGCCCTATTCGACAATTGAAGTGTATATCCACCTGGTATGGCACTATATACTTCGGCGGAGTTGATGATGCTAAGTGTAGTCCCATCAAAA
>TARA_R110002110_G_scaffold119973_3_pt1 | contig 31711 bp, 23 predicted proteins | sample TARA_R110002110 | Tara Oceans TARA_R110002110 (sample SAMEA4397330) | marine metagenome | biome: Polar Biome; feature: [SRF] surface water layer (ENVO:00010504); material: water (ENVO:00002006), including particulate matter (ENVO:01000060) such as... | depth 5 m | reverse complement strand
TAACAATTAGGAAATTACTTATGAACTCAGCAATTCAGATGTACGCGCTTAGCTTAGCCCAAATTCAAACTGCCATTCTACGTGGTGGTAGCAAGCGGACCATCCTAGTCCAGGGACACATGGGTTCGGGTAAGTCATCACTGCTTGGCTCGTTATCTAGAGAGTTACCTAATCACACACCGTGCTATTTCGACTGCACCACTAAAGATTTAGGTGACATAACCATACCTAAGCTGTCGAAGCTAGACGACGCCGATTACGTTACGTATGCGACGAATGAGGAGTTAGGTGCACATCTAAATGGTCCAATAGTTCTGATGTTCGACGAGTTCGACAAGGGTAACCGAGCGGTTAAGAACTCGTTACTGCGCGTGATATTGGAGCGCAAGATAGGTGCATACACGCTGCACCGTGACTCGATAGTCTTTGCCACCAGTAATCTGGGTGCAGAGGGTGTTGGTGACTTAGTGCCGCCCCATGCACGTAACCGCATGACAGTAGTAACTTTGCGTCAGGCTGACAATATGGAGTGGATAGAGTGGGCCATAAATAACAGGGTAGACCACACACTACTCGGTTATTGTAAGGACAATCCGCACCTGTTCTATGGGTTCGAGGATGTTAAGAACCCTGATGACAATCCCTCTATCTATCACCCCAAGCAGCAGCGTGTAGCGTTCGTAACGGGTAGATCTCTAGAAGCCGCAAGTGACTGGCTCAAAATGCGGGAACACTTCGACGACCAGACGTTAACAGGTTTACTCATGGGTACTATCGGTGAGCGAGCGGCTATGGACTTGATGGCGTTCGTCAAGATGGCCGACCAGCTACCCACGTTGCAGTCGATAAAAGATGACCCCCACAACGCCAAGGTACCGAGCAGTGCCGCTGCCGTATGTATGGTTGTCTACCGCAGTCTGTCTAGCATGGGTGCCGATTGGATTGATGCATGGATGGACTACATGATGCGCCTCGATAAGGAAGCCCAAGGTATGTTCGCCAATGGATGCCGCACCGAGAAGTACATGCACCGTAAGATCGTAATGACCAATAAAAAGTTCACCCGATGGGCGATGGACCACAACTACATGTTCGCCGCTGATAAGAAGTAACAGGTACGTCTCGTGCCCACGTACAAGTCATCACACGTTAACACGTTATTGAGTTATCAAAGGGGACAGCAATGTTAGCTATAGGTAAACAACTTACACCAGAGCAACGACTATCTAAGGCTGTGATAGATATCATGCCGCGCATCCCTGCCCTTGCAGGTGTGCTTATGATTGGGGATAGGTCTATAGCAGATGACATCCCTACAGCGTGCACCAATGGTCGAGATGAGATGTACGGGCGAGAATTCGTGGACTCTCTCGACGATGCAGAGCTACGGTTCCTAGTGATACACGAGGTGTTCCATAAGATGTATCGCCATCTGATAACGTGGGCACACCTTAAAAAACTAAACGCTCACATTGCCAATGTGGCGATGGACTACGAGATAAACGGTAAGATCATTGAGGAGTACGCCTCCGATGGTTGGGTAAAGATGCCCGAGGGGGGATGCCATAACCCCGCCTATAGGGACTGGGGGACAGCCAAAATATTCTGGGAACTGTATGACCCCGATGCAGACAACGGCTCATCACAAGATAGTCATAACAAGGGTTTCGATAGCCATGACTGGGACGGCGCGAAGGAACTTACACCCGACGAACAGCGTGAGTTAGCACGTGAAGTTGACGAGGCAATACGTCAAGGCGCGTTGATTGCCAGTAAGCTTGGGTCAGGGGGTATCGGTTCTTTTGGAAACCTACTCGTGCCGCAGGTAGATTGGCGGGAAGTGTTGCGGGAGTTTATTCAGACCACGTGTGCAGGTAGTGACTACTCAACATGGCAACGCCCCAATCGCAGGTACGTGTCGTCAGGCTACTACATGCCTAGCGGTATCAGTGAGCAGGTGGGAGAACTAGTCATAGCCATTGATACGTCAGGGTCTATTGGTCAGGTAGAACTAACCGCGTTCATGTCAGAGATACAGGGTATATGCGCCACCGTGCACCCCGAGGTTATCCGCCTGTTGTATTGGGACACGCGCGTCTGCCAAGACGAGAAGTACGACATGCAATCCCTCGATGGACTCGTGAAGACTACCAAGCCTAAAGGTGGTGGTGGCACTAACGTCGAGTGTGTTCCCGAGTACCTCACTGAGCATGGTGTCAAGCCGCAAGCCGCTATTGTCCTCACCGATGGATACCTTGGTGGTTCATGGGGGAAATGGGCCTGCCCTGTGCTATGGTGCATATTAGACAACAAGAGTGCAATTCCTGATACAGGTAAGCACGTTCACATAACATCGCAGGAGCTATAGCATGTATAACTACACACTTGTAAGCGACATACTGGATTCATGGATGGAGCCGCGAACGTGTTCAACCGCATCTATGGCTAGTGATGGGGTTGCCCCAAACTATAAACCTTCGGTGGTTAAGCCGGAGGCAATTCAATTAGTGGACCGAGTATGTAAAGAGATACGTGGGGTGAAGTCACACCCACGTAACAGCGGTAGCGCTTGGATATACCGGGACGATTGCCCATACGTATTGGGGTGGGTTGGTTTTGGAGTTAGCACGGGTCATGGCACCGAAATGTACTACGTGCAATCACGGACAATTAGTAACGCTAAGTTCAGTGAGGCCAGCGACCAACACTTTATGAAACAGACTAGTAAAGTAGATGTAGCAGTACGTAATGCTAAGACGTTCCTACGCATGATGTCCCCGCTAGAACTAGCGAAAACTCGTATTGATCGCGTGCAAATTGCAGTATCGAGTGCCCTAGCGACAGCACGTCAGGAACTTGCAGCCTCTCGAAGAGAGGTGCTTGTGGGTTGCGGAATAGATGTTCAAAACGAGCTACGTCATCTACTGCGTACTGACCATGAGTTTATCGACGCTGCATTCAAAGAGGGAATCGCTACGTTCTTTGATAGGCAGGATGAGGTAACGAGATTGAAGAAGTGCAAAGTGCTAATGTCGTTTGTTCACGTACACAAGCGTATGGGTGCGCAGGTGTTTGATGTGGTAGACATTGGGGATCCACTTGACGATCGAGTGATATATCCTGCCGCTTTACATTCAAATACCTCCTTAAAACACCTATGGGATGTAATCCGGTACACCGGGGACACACTACCAGAAAGTATTATGCAGAAACTATCCGTACTTAATATCCTAGAGGACGATGATTATGTCGATGGTGTTGGGTATTCCGCAGGGGATGGTATGTTTTATGTTACACAATAATGAGTGAACCACACGATAGTGATTTACCATATGACGATAGCATATACCGTATTTACATAAATCCACACACTAATGTTACCGAATTGTCGTGTATCGGTATAGAAGTTGACCGTATGCACTGGCACCCAGGTAAGGCGGAATACCCTTCAGCGGATGACCTACCTATGTGGATGCAGGAGAAGATTGCCCTATTGATGATGATCCCTTTAGACAAGCCAACTGTAGCTATCGAGGGGGTGGGTAAACGTATTGATGCCAATGTTTATTGGGTATTCCGTGACCCAGTGGATGTTCCTTGGTTAGCGGATTATATAACTTGACAGAAATAATTGTACTAGGAGTTACGACGATATGTATGGTGTAGGTAAGAGGATTAAATCCAGAGGAACGTCAAAGAATATTAAAAAGAAATTACAGCATATTCGGAATATAACGGAGCCTGCTAATAACAAAATATTAATTAAGGGAGTGGGCACACGCGTGATGTCCAAACGCTTCGCAGACATGTCTCCCGCAGAACTAATTGAATTCTGTGATACCTCTCGCGGAGATTTGGGGGCGCTAGTCTTGGCACTTGTAAATCATCTTAGGAAACCGCCGGAGGCTATGACTACACAGGGATTAATTACAGCGTTAGGCACTTTGCTAGAGGAATCTAACGCTGAACAGCACGCGGCGATTAAGATTCAATTGGGTAAAAAAGAGGCTGACATCAAGTTATCGTCTGACGCCCGTAAAACGCTTAACCAGCTCGTCAACAACCATCCGTTATTAATCATAGGAAATCGTAATGATATATAGATTTGTGGTTCGAGTAGAAGTTCCAGAGGGTGACCGAGAAGATCGCCCCGAAATCCAGAAGGCTGTAGCGGATTCAGTCTTGTATGAAAATAACGTCGGGATCGATAACGTGGTCGTGCTCTGCGAACGCCATCAAGTAAAAGTTGCCGTGACAAAAGATGATATGGAGCTACCTTTCTAACGCTTGGTAACACCGTAATCAACTGGGGTGTAGCACGTGTTACACCCCGTGCGTTTCTAGATACCAGTTCCCACGGAGAACAACATGACACCCGAAGCGAAAGTTAAGAAGAAGGTAGGCCAGAGCCTAAAGATGTTAGGGGCTTACTACTTCTACCCAGTTACCGGCGGGTATGGTAAGAGTGGCGTCCCAGATATCGTTGGATGCTACGAGGGGAGGTTCTTTGGTATTGAATGTAAAGCAGGGGGGAATAAACCAACCCCCTTGCAAGAAAAGAATCTATCTGATATAAGGAGTAACGGAGGCATAAGTCTCGTCATTAACGAAACCAACGTAGCGGATGTATTGTACTATATTGGTACGGAGCGGTCTCTAGACCAGACTGAATCTGAGTGGTGAGATCTGAATGTCTAGGAGGTACACCATGCATAAAGACCCCCAGACTGAATCTGAGTGGTTAGATGTTGCAGCGCATTGCTTAGCGGCTTATCTGGTTGCTCCAAAATACTCTCCGATGCGGATACTATTTTCCTTGGGAGAGAAACACGCTAGGAAGAAAGCAGCGCAATCCACTGAGTAACTAAGAGCGCCTACCTTAACCGTACGCGGGTAGGTGCTGACTAATTATCTAGTACGTGCATTAGGAGAACACTATGGATACCCCTCATCGATACAAGCGACGGCCAAGGCGTCAAGGCGACAAAGTACGGGCATACCTGCGTAAAAACAAGGAGGCTACAACTCCTGAGGTTGCAAAAGCTACGGGCGTATCCTATGGATATGTCTACCGTTTAATGCATTCACAAGGGACTGACGTATACAAGCAACGGTCAAGACTTAAAGGCGACAAAGTACGGGCATACCTGCGTGAAAACAAGGAGGCTACAACTCTTGAGGTTGCAAAAGCTACGGGCGTATCCTACGGGTACGTCTACCGTTTAATACATTACGTCGGTATTGATAAGTATTCACAAGGGATTTCCCCCCAAGATATTGTATTACCGCGTCCGTACAAGAAAAGAAAATCCCCTAGAGGCGACAAAGTACGGGCATACCTGCGTGAAAACAAGGAGGCTACAGCTTCTGATGTTGTGAAAGCTACGGGCGTATCCTATGCCTATTCTATGGATTTAATAGCAACTTTCAACTCAGGGCGAACGTTTGAAACGCCTCCACCCGAGGCGTTAAGCGAGGCGGCTACACAGATGCTAGAGGGGGATACAAGACAACCTGGAAAAAAGTTGTGCACTGCCAACCGAAGGCAGGTTGGTGGTCAACACTATGTAGGTTTATCCGTCGAGCCTTGGGCAGCAATGGAAGCGTGGATGACTAAAGAGGAGTTCGTTGGGTTCTTGAAGGGTAACATCATTAAATACATTGCACGCGAGAAGAACCCTAATGACTTAGATAAAGCAGGCCATTACATGCAGAAATTGCTAGAGGCTAAGTAATGGATTTAATCACGTTAGATTTTGAAACTTACTACGATAAGGATTTTTCCTTAACCAAGTTAACTACTGAGGAGTACATACGCGGTCCCCAGTTTGAGGTGATTGGCGTAGGTGTAAAGGTGAATAATGAAGGAACTGAATGGGCGAGTGGCACCCATGAGCAGCTCAAAGACTATCTGCACACTTTCAACTGGGCAGAAACTATGGTACTTGCTCATAACACTGTTTTTGATGGTGCCATATTGTCTTGGGTTTTTGATATTCATCCTAGGATTTATACCGATACTTTGTGTATCGCCCGTGCTTTACACGGGGTGGAAGTTGGTGGAAGTCTGCACGCGTTATCTAGCCGATATCAGATCGGCACTAAGGGGACGGAAGTATTAAACGCTTTAGGTAAACGCCGTGCGGATTTCTCTGGAGAAGCCTTGGCGTTATACGGTGATTACTGCATCAATGATGTCGAGTTAACGTTCAAACTGTTCAACATCTTCCTACGTAACGGGTTCCCTAAACAGGAACTGAAGGTGATTGACCTGACCCTACGGATGTTTACCGAACCGTTACTGGAATTGGATGTAGGGCTACTCGAACAGCACCTTGAGGATACCCGAGAACGCAAAGACCAACTGCTCGAAAGTGCCGGTGTATCTAAGGAAGATCTTATGTCTAATCCTAAGTTCGCCGCTGTGCTGGAGGGCTACGGTGTAAAGCCACCTAGGAAAACAAGTTTACGTACGGGTAAAGAAGCGTTTGCATTTGCTAAGAACGATGAAGAGTTTAAGGCTTTAGCCAGTCACGAGGACATTAGGGTACAAGCGGTAATAGCTGCACGACTTGGCACAAAGAGCACACTGGAAGAGACTCGAACCCAACGATTCATCGATATAGGTAAACGAGGCACCCTGCCTGTACCTGTTCGCTATTACGCGGCGCACACTGGGCGATGGGGGGGTGCCGATAAGATCAACATGCAGAACTTACCTAGCCGTGGCCTCGATGGTAAGAAGTTAAAGCGTAGTATCTTAGCCCCAGAGGGGTACACGTTGATTGATGCTGACTCGGCACAGATTGAAGCGCGTGTACTTGCGTGGCTTGCGGGGCAGGATAATCTGACACAGGCATTCGCTAACAACGAAGATGTCTATAAGAATATGGCATCACATATCTACGATGTCGGTGAAGACGAGATAACTAAAGAACAACGGTTTGTGGGTAAAACTACCATTCTCGGGGCGGGTTACGGTATGGGGGCAATTAGGTTCAAAGACCAGTTACAGGGGTTTGGATTTGATATGGAACTCGCCGAGGCACGACGAGTGATAGACGTTTACCGGGATACCAACTGGAAAATCCATCAGCTATGGCGCGATTGCCAGAATATGATCAAGTACATGACGGCTGGTGACACCATTCAAATAGGTAAGAAAGGTGTGTTGAAGGTGCTGGTAGAGGAGCAAGGTATCCTCCTACCATCAGGTCTGGTACTACGTTATGGAGATTTAAGCGGGGAGATTATACCACCGGGGACGGTTGTACCCGATGATAAACCGAAAAGCGATGCTTGGGACGCTGATATTAAGGAGCCAGAAAGCAGCGATTGGGTCACGAAATATAGCTACAATACTCGGCGCGGTCGTACCAAAATATACGGTGGTAAGGTGACAGAAAACGTGTGTCAGGCGATAGCGCGTTGCATTATTGCAGAGCAAATGTTAAAAATCAGCAAGAGATGTCACGTTGTGCTAACAGTGCACGACTCGATAGTCGGGTGTGTGAAAGACGAAAACGTACCGGAAACACGGGCGTTCATGGAGGAATGTATGCGTTGGGCACCTGATTGGGCGAAAGGTCTACCCCTCAATTGTGAGAGCGGTATAGGAAAATCTTATGGGGATTGCGGATGAACGTAAGTTTACATCATATAGGATTAATCACTGCCCTATTCATTGTAGTGGCAGGCGTGTGGTACTACCTATGGTACCTATTAACGGAAAGTAAAAGAGCTGAAGAAGCGAAAGAATTTGATGATTTGATTGAGGAGTTACATCAATTACGCGCTAAAGCTAAGCAGCCTGATTTGTTTAAGGCGGTAGATTTTGCTGATAAGTTGGAGCATGACGGGGTATCTGATTTACCAGATAGGGGTTGAGTAATGGATGTAGATGTAAACCCCTATTTCGACGGTGACGACTACGTAACCGATAGAGATAGCGTACGCCTTACCAGCCAGCTAGATAAGGTTAGGGTGTATATGGAAGGCGCAGACTATCTAACAGTGCAGCAGATTTCCGCTGATATACAGCAGCCCGAGCCGAGCGTGTCAGCACAGATAAGAAACCTACGAAAAGACCGCTTCGGTGCACGTACGGTTAACAGAGAGTACAGGGGCGATGGTTGCTACGCGTTTAAACTGGAACCAAAAAGGATGCCGATGACATATAAAATAGCCCCGTGGTCATTCAGTAAGATCAAGGCGTTTGAACAATGCCCTAAGCAGTTCTACCATGAAAAAATACTTAAAGAGTACCCTTTCGTTCAGACCACCGCGATGCTTTACGGTAATGAGTTTCACAAATCCGCAGAGGATTACATACGGGATAACGTACCACTCCCTAAGAAGTTTGGTTACGCGCAGCCGGTGCTTGATTCCCTCAACGCTAAACGAGGGGTCAAGTACTGCGAACAAAAGGTGGGGGTAACTGAGAACTTAACCACATGTGGATTCTACGATAAAGACGTGTGGTTCCGTGGGGTTATAGATCTCTTAATCGTTGACACGTTGGAGGAAACCGCATGGGTCATTGACTACAAAACTGGTAAGAACGCACGATACGCAGACAAGGGCCAGCTAGAACTGATGGCTCTGGCGGTATTTCTACATTACCCCGAAGTGAAGAAGATTAAAGCCGGGCTAGTGTTTGTTGTTAGTAAAGACCTCATCAAATCTGAGTACCATGAATACGGTACCAAAGAACTATGGGCTAAATGGTTAGGTAAATATGAATCTATGAAGACCGCCGCCGCTAATGATGTCTGGAACCCGCGCCCTAATGGGCTGTGCAGAAGCCACTGCCCTGTTACCGTGTGCGCACATAATGGGAGTAACTAATGCCGTACAAAAACAAAGAAGACCGGAAGAAACAAACGAACAAACCTGTTGATAGTGAAGAATTTAAGGCCCGTATGGAAAGACAGCGCGCCAGAAGGGATATGGATAAGGCAGGTAAAGACGTTAACAAGAACGGTAAAGCCGATAGAAGAGAAGGTAAAGATGTAGCGCACAAGAAACCGTTGGCACGGGGGGGTTCCAACAAAGATGGCGTTACAGTACAAAGCCGGAAGCGCAACCGCTCGGAAGGTGGAGCCTTGAGTAAAGGGCGAAAAAAATAAGTTAGTGCCACACTAACACCGCGCCATATGGCGTTGCGATGGAGAACAGCGTGCGAATATTGGATAACAAGGCGCTATTGTTGCGCCTAAAAAACCCGAACAAAGTGACAGAAGTTGTCGAGAAAAGCCGGGGACTACCAGATAATAAAGTAGTAGTGAATTGGGGTGTGGACGAAGCACACTCGCTAAAGAAGCTAAACATAAACGTACCCTCACCTATTGAAGGTCGTTACAAATGGTCTGGGCAGTACACCCCGTACGAACACCAGAAGGTTACTTCCGCTTTCCTGACTATGAACCGCAGGGCTTTCTGCTTTAACGAGCAAGGCACGGGGAAAACTGCGTCGGCAATTTGGGCATCGGACTTCCTGATGACCCAAGGTAAAGTACGACGTGTGTTAGTTATATGTCCACTATCGATCATGGATAGCGCGTGGCGTAATGACTTATTTAGTTTTGCCATGCACCGTACCGTGGATGTGGCCTACGGCGCTAAAGAGAAGCGTAGGAAGATCATCAACCAAGGCTCCGATTACGTCATTATTAATTACGATGGTGTAGAGATTGTTGCCGATGACATTGCCAAAGGTGGATTCGACTGCATCATTGTGGACGAAGCTACGCACTATAAAAACGTTCAGACCAAGCGATGGAAGACACTGAATAAGCTGTTAACCGACCAGACTTGGTTGTGGATGATGACAGGCACACCTGCTGCACAGTCCCCCCTCGATGCCTATGGTCTAGCAAAATTCGTTAACCCTAACTCTGTACCCCGGTTTTTCAGTTCGTTCCGTGACATGGTGATGTACAAGATCACCAACTTCAAGTGGGGGCAAAAAGATACTGCTACTGCGACAGTGTACAACGCCCTGCAACCTGCGATCAGGTTCACGAAGGAGGAGTGCCTAGACTTGCCGCCTATGGTGTACGTCAAACGTGAGGTAGAACTTACTCGCCAACAGGCAAAGTACTACAAAGAACTCAAAGCTAAACTTATTTTACAGGCCGCAGGGGAACAGATCACAGCGGCTAACGCTGCCATCATAATGAGTAAACTCTTACAGATAGCCTCGGGTGCGGTGTACACCGATACCGGAGAGGCGTTGGAGTTTGACATTAAGAATCGCTACAAGGTTCTACGTGAGGTGATCGATGAGAGTAGTAAGAAGGTGCTGGTGTTCGTGCCGTTCAAACATACTATCGACATACTCAGTAATAAGTTGTTAGCCGATGGTATACCCACCGAGATAATACGTGGGGATGTACCCGCAGCAAAACGAACAGACATCTTCAGCCGATTCCAAACTATGGATAACCCGAAAGTACTAGTGATACAGCCCCAAGCCGCTGCACATGGGGTCACGCTGACTGCCGCGAACACCGTTGTATGGTGGGGACCGACAAGCTCACTGGAAATTTACGCACAAGCTAACGCACGTGTCCATAGGGCAGGGCAAGATCATAAGTGTACCGTCGTACAGCTCCAAGGATCTGCCGTAGAGAAACGTGTTTACACACTATTAGATAATAGAATAGACGTACACACAAAAATGATTGATCTTTACAAAGAATTGCTTGACTAGGCCACTATACGGTAGTAGATTAAATACCCCGACAGTGTTGTCGTGCGATTAGGAGAGCTTTAGATGGGCGAAGACAAGAAGTTAGCGGAGAAGCTAACACGAGTTTATTTGAAAATACGCGAGAGGAAGGCTCAGCTTTCTATCGACTTTAAGCAACAAGAAAAGGAACTTACCCGACAGCTAGATAAGGTCAAAGCCGCGTTACTTGGCTACTGTAAGGAGCAGGGCGCGGAAAGTGTAAAGACTTCGGAAGGGATTTTCTACCGTTCAGTGAGGACGCGCTACTGGACCAGTGACTGGGAGGCTATGCACCAATTTGTTATGGAGCATGACGTACCTGAGTTTCTGGAGAAGCGGTTGAACCAAACTACGGTACGAACTTTCCTAGAAGAAAATCCTGACGCGATCCCGAAGGGACTCAACGTCGATTCTGAATATGTAATTTCTGTGAGGAAAAAGTAATGATTGGACCTTTTATATCAATCAAAGAGATAGCTAAGCACTTCTCTGTATCGATTTCGACTATCCGTGCATGGGTGCGCCAAGGGTATATACCAAAAAATACCTACATTAAAGTAGGAAACACGTATCGTTTCTCTATCACTGACGTGTGTAACGCTTTAGCTAATACGGGCAGTAGCGATACCAAGGAACCAGATAGTGCTACACCTGATATCGATATTGTTTCAGACCCAACATCAGTCGATCCCCCTACTTTAGTTTCGGTAGATTCTGTCTTTGGGGCAAAAGCTGAAGACCATTTCTGGACAGATACCATTGCTGCGGTAAATAAGTCAGTGGAAGGTACCGATATAAAAATAGATCCCACATGGACCCCATCGAACGGAAACGACGAGGATTTGTGAGGGTATACCTATGCAAAACGCAGGTGAAATACGTCGCCGTATTAATATCAACAGAAGTGAATTCTGTGAGTATCTCAATGGGGTACCCGGTACTACGTACGGGGACATCCTAAACGTAATTATCTTAAATGCTGCTAAGATTTCTCGGTCTTACTATGCGGGGGTTTATGATGCGAGCAACCCGACACGCCCTAAGTGTTGGTCAGTAGACACCAGTGAACCCGCACCAGAGGTGAAGCAGGAAGACCGCCAAGCCAACCGTTGTATGGATTGCGCTCAAAATATTAAAGGATCTGGAGCAGGCACCTCACGAGCGTGTCGTTTTGCACAGCGTGTAGCCGTGGCACTAGAGGGGGACTTTACTAAAGTGTACCAACTGCAATTACCTGCAACTTCGTTGTTTGGTAAAGCGCAGGGGGGCAAGATGCCAATGCAAGCCTACGCTCGGTATCTAAGTTCGCATGATACACCTGCTATATCCGTGGTTACCGAATGCACGTTTGATTTGGAAAGCCCTGTACCTAAACTATTTTTCAAAGCAATTCGTCCTCTTCTCCAAGAGGAAGTCAGCCTCGCCGCTTCGTTATCGGAAAGCGAAGAAACTAGAGAGGCTATAGCGATGCCAACATCAATGCCCTTAAAAGGGTCAATCTTTGCGGAAGTAGACGGTTTTGTCTATGACTCCACAAATGCAAACTAGGAGACTTCTATGTCTGAACAGTATTTGATTAAGAAAACGACTGCCCTGTACCCTAGAGTAGATAAAACCTACAGGTATGACAGCGAGCAACAACGATCTATTCCATGTGGATCATTGGATGATGGTGCCGAATACTCGCTATCTTTCGTCATGGATGAACTAACTGCGCAATCGCTGTGGTCGTACATGAAAACAACTTACGCTGAAGAGAAGAAAAAGACTTGGCCGGAGATAAAGAATCCGTTTAAGAAAACAGAACAGGGGATGTTTACGTACAAGGCTACTCTGAAGGGTGCATACAATAACGATAAAACTAAAAAGCCATCACAGTACGACGCGAAGACAAACGAACTACCGAACGATTTTCAGCTAACAACTAACAGCATTGTGAACATTGCAGTGAAAGGCATACCTTACAGTGGCTCGATGGGCACAGGTTGTTCCCTAAGACTGCAAGCTGTCCAAGTGCTACAACTTGCCGAGCGTAAGCAGGAATCACCGTTTGGTACTGAAGAAGGGTATGACTCCAAGGAAGGTAATCCGTTTGTAGAATCCGCAGTGGCGGCAGTGAACGGATTAGAATTGGTTGCTGACGTAGCGGTAGTGCCTACTGAGGAGTCTATTGAGGAGCCTACTGAGGAGCCTATTGAGGAGCCTACGAAACTCGTAAAGAAGACAGCATCTGCACCGCCAGCGGATGACAGTGACCTTAGTTCGATTATTGATGATTGGGACGACTAATAAAAACTAGCGTCACAATAATTGAACTACGTCACGGTAGGGGGACTTCCTTCTACCGTGACGGTTTAGGCGATGGGTGGGCGAATGGAAACAAAAACATTTTTATCGAAGGCACTAAGTAGTGGGGGCTACTACTGCATTTTTGCAGCACGGTCGGGGGACCAACGTAGAGTACAGAAGTTTTATGATTCCCTGGATGCTGTTGTCGATGCGGCCTACAATCTTGATCAGGAAGGGTACGATGTTTACTACGGGCTAGCCACGTTCGATAAGGCAGGGTCACGTAAAGTCGATAACGTAAAGAGATTAAACTCTTTTTTTCTAGATCTTGATTGTGGACCCAGCAAAGAATTTTTAACCCAAGAGCAAGCTATACGAGCGCTAGAGCGTTTTTGTAAGCGTAACAAGTTATCAAAACCTACTATGGTTAACTCGGGACGTGGTATACACGTGTACTGGTTCCTAGCAGAACCCGTAAGTTTAGATTACTGGCTACCTGTAGCAGAACGTCTCAAACGGTTATGTTCGGAACAGAATTTCTACGCTGATCCTTCAGTAACCTCAGACGCGGCGCGCGTGCTGCGGGTTCCCCACACGCATAACTATAAGACTACTCCCCCAGCGGAGGTAGGATTTTTCGGGCTAACTCCCAAGTTTGAAACCGTTGATTTTGATGCGTTCTCGGAGTTAGTTGGGTCTGAGTTGATACCAGTTCCTTCAAAAATTGTACCTAGGGAACTAAGCGCAACTATGCAAAACCTGATGGGAAATCAGGAAAACTCGTTCAAAGATATACTCATTAAGACTCAGAAAGGTGAGGGGTGCGAACAGCTTAAATACATAGTCCAGAACCAAGAGACTATGAGCGAACCATTGTGGAGGGCGGGGCTATCTATTGCTAAGTTCTGCGCTGACGGTGAAAAGGCAATGCACCTGATATCCAAAAGGCATCCTGAGTACACTCCCGATGACACGCAAGGTAAGGTAGACCTGATAAAGGGTCCATACACATGTGCACGTTTCGACGAATACAACTCTGACATATGCCCCAACTGCCCACAGTGGGGGGTGATTAAATCCCCTATTTTATTGGGTAAGAAGCTACGAGAAGCCGAAATTAACGATGAAGGTAACTATGTAGAGGAAGCTACGGAAGAAGCCGCCTCGAAATATGAGATACCAAAATATCCACCTCCATACGTACGCGGGTCAAACGGGGGCATATATATACGCACCGCCAACGAAGACGGTGATATAGAAGAGAGGCGTATATACCATAACGACTTATACGTAGTTCAACGTATCAGGGATCCCGAGCTGGGCGAGTCATTGGCTATGCGGCTACACCTCCCACGAGACGGGGTGCGGGAGTTCACATTACCGATGAGTTCAGTAACGTCTAGCGAAGAGTTTAGAAAGAAACTTTCATCCGAGGGCGTTGCAGTTAAAAGGATGGATGAATTGATGGCATACACACTAAGTTGGGTGGACGAATTACAAGCCACCAGTACAGCAGACGATGCCCATGTTCAGTTTGGGTGGGTCGATGACAAGATGGATATATTTATTTTGGGTAACCAAAAGGTGAGGCCAGATTGCATAGAATTTAACCCTCCTGCTAATCAAACTATAGGGTTTTTCCCCCACTTTGAACCCAAAGGCACCTACGAAAAGTGGCGTTCAAATCTGGAATTGTGGAACGACGACAAGTTCTTACTGCAACAATTTGCGCTTGGTATGGGTTTTGGCAGTCCCCTAATGGAGTTCCTAAACGAGAACTGCGGTTCAGTAGCGTTCATTAACAATGATTCCGGCACGGGGAAAACTATGATGCTGCACGCCACAGCCGGTATTTGGGGTAATCCAAAGAAACTTGTTTTAGATAAAGCCGATAGCGTTGCATTTAAGATGAACCGTGCAGAAGTTATGCACAGTTTACCCACAGGTATTGACGAGATTACAAACCTAACCCCGCAACAGATGTCCGATATTATATACCAAGGCACTTCAGGTAGGCAGCGGGGGCGCATGACTGCCAGTGCAAACGTGGAACGGCATCAGGGCAGGGAGTGGAGTCTGTTAATGCAATATACAGCGAACGCTTCCGTTATTGAGACAGTCAGTCGTGTGAAAGCTATGCCGAGAGCGGAAGCGCAGCGGCTACTTGAGTGCCGAGTGGAGCGTATATTCGACAAGGTAAAGGACAAAGAACTGCAAGATAGGTTCAAGAGTAACGTCTTTAGTAACTACGGACACGCGGGACCTATTTTTATACAGTGGGTGATGAATAATTTAGAGGAAACAAAAAGCATAGTAAAAAGGGTACAGAAGCGTGTCGATGAACTGGCACAGCTAACATCTGAAAACCGTTACTGGTCAGATACCCTTACTGCAACAATCGCAGGGTTGATAATAGCTAAGAAAGTCGAGCTTCATGACTTCAACGTACAGAAAGTATTTAAGTGGGCGTGTATTGATTTAATAGATCAAAATAAACTTGGGTTAACCGAAATGGGCGGGAGTGTAACTGACATACTCGGCGATTTCTTTGCAGAAAACATAAGTTATATCCTCCAAATTAAAAGCACCGCAGACAGGCGCGGCCTGCATGGTAACGGGCTTGACGAGTATGCTATCCCCGAACAGATAGCGCGGGGCAAATTAGTAGCACGGTACGAAACTGATACTAAATTGTTCTTCGTCAAACCAAAACCCCTTAAAGAATGGTGTGGGGGACTACAGATTAACTATAAGCATTTGGTCAGCGAGATTAAGAAGCAGTGTGGGGGTAGGACTAGGAGGGTACGGCTAACGAAGGGCACCCTTCTAGAATTAGGTGTTACTAGTGTTCTTGTAATGAAGTTCGATACAGGTTCTGATGATGAAGATACTGAAGATTTATGATCTGTCACCAGATGGCGTTACTATAGAAGTTAACTGGAAGGACATGACTATTGGTTCTTCTATCTTTGTACCTTGTATAAACACCGGCGAAGCAGTTAAACAAGTTACTAAGATATTTTCTGATAGGAGCTGGGAGTTAGAACACCGGCTACGTATAGAGGGGGGGAATTTGGGGGTGCGTTGCTGGCGTACAGTATGATAAGATACATTAGACAGCATAAGCCCACCCCGGACAATTATCTGTCGTTCTCCCTTACCCCCTTTCCCAAGGGGGTTATTTTTTCTTATTCCACAACTCGAAAAGAACCCTAATCTTTTCTTTGATCTGCTCGATGTCTGAGTGCATTTTTGCGAGTACGATCACTAGAGTCACGAATCCCGCCGCGATAGGCCATAGTACTGCTATGGCGTCCATGATTTCCACGTCTAGGGCTACTTTGTTATCAATTTATTGTAAGGCAGGTAGGAAACCGTGTGCCTTTTCGGTATTGTCGTTCATTATCTTTAGCATATAGGGGGATAGTGTTATGCCGTTATACATCCTAGCAGTAGTTTTTTCGTGTTGTTTGATAGAGGCTTTAATCGTTTTAGCTGAAATAGCCGCCGCCGGATACTTCCGGTTAAATTTATCAATAGCCCTTTGTGTTTTTGTAAGTTCTTCCGAATCATTCGTACGAAAGGCATAGTAGTATTTCCGCGTTAGCTTAGTACGTGCATCAGTAATAGAGTTACTTATACCTCTCAATCGTTGGTTCTCCTCTTGCTGGCGTATATAGTTTGATGGGGCAAACCCAAAGAACTGTCCAGCTAACTCACCACCTGTTATATCATCGTACATAGGATCGTGACGGCGCGTGTAGATCCCATCATCACGTTGGTACCGGACAAGCCCTTTATACGCATTGGAAAAAGCAGCGGGGACTAACTGTTCAGCCCCTCGCTCAAAGTTTCCATCTCTCAGCTCATTAATCCCACGATAGATTTTTTTTGCAGTGCTAAATGCAGGGCCACCAAGGTATAAACCAAGGAACTCTTCTGGTGTCGGGTCAGTATTAAAGCGATTCTCTTGAATTAATAAACCAGTCATACGGATACGTGTGGATACATCTGCACCTGCACCTACCCCCTCTAATGCTTGGTTAAACCAACCTTTGTACCAACCTTCATCTATGTAATTACGCACTATGGTATTAAAATCGTCCTCCTCATCACTCAGGTCGAGAAGAAGATCGGCCACCATCTGAACCGCGCCATACAACGGCAGACCGTGAACACCGGAAAAGAACAGAGCAGAACCATGAATAGCAAGCATTTGCTTCATCGCAGTACTACCGAGAGCTTCGGCGGCGGCGGCTGAGAAGCCCTCTGCTTTTTTAGCCTCGACAAAGATATCTTTTAACTCAATCGCAGTCTTTATCATGGTTTTGTACATACCTAGACCATAACTCTTGTACATACCCGCTACACGGCCAAGACCTTGTTGTAGGACGGTTGGTGCAGTTTCAAGCGTAGAACCACCGTTGTATTCGTCCATGTCGTAAAGAGCTTTGTGAGCCGCTTTATCTTGACGCTCCCCTAATGGCATACTAGGGTTTTGGGTGGTGATACGATCTAAGGCGAGGTTATATGCTGTCAGGGCTGTAATTTGACGGTTATACCGGTCAGCCTGATTAAAGAGTACTGCCGATGCACCAGTAGCAAAGTCGAGAGCACTGGTAATATTCTTACCTAAACTTTGATCCCGCCCCCATTGTCTGGCCCTACCACCTTCTGCTAAGCCCAACTGATCAAACAAGAACGAACGACTGAGGTGTCCTCGGGCGTGCATAAGCTTCACTAAAGGTGCAATACGCTCTAACTCTTTTCTACGCTCGTCGGATACTTCTAAGTCTTTTTTGACTGTAAAATCACGGTTATCAGTGATGTCGTAGTAAGACTCAAGTCCGTGCGCTATTGCTACCCTGGCTCCCGCTGCCCTCGTTTTCCCAACCAGTCCAGTGGCTTCTTTAATTGTTTCGGCGTTCTTCCTAGCGCCTGTAACAATAGACGAGGCTTTACCCATCTCTATACGAGTTTTTTCAAACCCGTAGTCCCCACCAAGCATTGGGTAAGTAAAACATGGCAACTGGAATAACTGTACTGCGGCTGATGCCACATTACCCCCAAGTGTGTATATAAACGCGGTCTGATTCACCAAACGTACGTACTGTTCAACCTCCTTACCTTCTGCACCGTACTTAGCGAACCGAATACGTGTCTCCAGATTAGCGACAAGCTCATTGAATTTGTAGTTTTCGCTAGCGAACTTGTTTGGTTCTTCAAAAGACTTCTCGTTGAACTTCTTCTTTACTTTTGCAAGGTCCACCTCAAGTTGTTGGATTACCGCCGTGTATTTTAATTTCTCAATCTGCCGTGCAAGGTCAAGACCTTTAGTTTTCATAGCATAAATTGAATCAGTCTCGTATCCCGGTGTATTTTTACGTCTTTGTATGGATTTAGCGAACGACGACTCTGGTAACGTGTTTATAAACAAATTCACAATTTCGGCTTTACTTACGTCGTACGAAGCTTTTCCATCACCTTTGGGGGCGTTTGCATCAAGAATTTCAATAACGTTACCTACAAACGAAGTAGACGGCGCATTGTTAAAGTTATTGTTATTAAAGTCCCCATCTCTTGTGATAACAGAATTTTCAAGTATTTCGGGATCACCCGTCAGCTCCTTTGCCAGTTGGTCCCGCTCCTGCCTGTTATTAAACATCTGGAATACGTAAATATCTCGTCCATCTTTAGCTTCTTTAAAGCTGTATTCAATCTTATACCTCCCATTACGCATCAAGGGGAAATATACCTCCATAACTTTACCTTCAAACAACTTTTCAAATACGTTCTTTTTCAATTTTTCAGCCGCGTCAGGGTTGCCTTCAAGCAGACGGTCGATACGTTCATAAATAACTTCTTTTAACATTTTAAATTGGGCGCGGTACATACTCCGCATGGTGTTGAAGGCTCCCTGCCCCCCATCGCCCAGTGCATTCCAATCGCGACGTTGTGCTTTCCAAACGGCTTCTAAGTCATTACCACTCTCGTCCGTCTTTCCTTTATAGTCACTTTGAGGTTTATTTGGGTCCACCTGATAGATAGTAGCGCCGTACTGGGAACTATAAATTAGAGCATCGAGGTGTTCTTGGCCCTCTGACTTTGCCTTGTTCCGCCATCGGTCTACAATTTTAATTTGTTCTTTAACTTTATCGGCTGACCACTCCATATCCCCACGCATAAGCTCAAAGGTCTGATGGAACTTAAACGCTAAGGCACCCAAGCCCTCATCCACACTACGCGCTACATCAGATAATCCTTGGAGGTTAAGAAGTTTAGGTAGGATCCAAGCTTGCTTCTCACCTACGCTACCCATAAAATTACTCGCCGCATCGCCAAACGCTTTCCTACTTATAGGTTTTTGGTTACGTAGCGCTTTCTGCGTATCGCCTACCTCTTTCATTACTTTTTTCACACCTTTTGCGGTGGAATTCATCGGTAATATATTGGCGTTACGGGATTCAGGTGCGGGGGCAAGGATACGATCTACAAAGTCGTCAAGGGTTGTTTGGGCTGTTTCAAGCTTCTTAGGCTGCATACCAACAAGTCTACGTAAGAAGTTTCCTAGAATGTTAGAGAAACGTTGTAGCGCATTGGTTCCACCTTCTGGATTGATCTTAGCTAGTTTGGTTCTGAATTTAGAATTAGCCTGTCCTTCGGAAAAAAATTCATCGACGTTTTTAGCCCCGTACGCAGTATCAAGATAGGGCTTAACATCCTCGAACAACTTCACGACCTGTTTCGTCATAGGATGGCTTGGCTTTGCCAACGTAGCAGACCCCGCCGCGTGGACCATCTCATGCACCAGCACGTGGGGGTTCATACCGATTTCAGAGTTGAGCTTGATGGTGTTGGTCGTAGGGTCAAACGACCCTGCGGTCTCTAAGTCTTTAACGATCTCTATCTTAGTACCGCCAACAACATTGGCTAGCTTGTTTGATACCTGAGCTATATGTCTGTTTGCGGTTGTAGCAGACAACGCTTGTAACGCACCCTTTAAATCGCCAGTACCTAGTAGTTCTATTACGCGGGGGTTTAACGGCACGTATAGTGCTACGACAGCATCGCGCTCTAGCTTGATCTCTAAAGGGGACTTCTGACTAGTTATAGCTTCGACAGTTTTTTCGCTATAAGGAATAACCAGTACTTCTGCCGCTATCCGGTCTTCTGCCGCTACCAGCGCCGCGAACGGTCTTTTCGCTGGGACAGCCTTAGACGTTTTTGGTCCGCGATTTCGAGCAGTTTGGATAACCTTCTCAGCGTCGCTCGACAAAACGCGCTGTTCTTGCGTCGCTGCTTTCCCCGCAGCTCTCCGCGCTTGCTCTCCTTGGTTCCTCTCTACCGCCGCTTTCCTATTTGTTTCCGCTTTCGCTACCGCCGCCTTTTTCTCTCTTAACTCTTTTACCCCCTTGTCTTGTGCAATTCTTTGCGCGTCGCGTCTAGCGGGCGCTGCCTTTTTCGTCGCTCTTGTCGCTGCTGCTCTTACTTCTTTCGATCTAGGTGGGAACAATGGTAATTGTGCATCTGGCCCACCTCCTCCCAGTGCCTTAACCACGTTTAATTGAGTTTGTTCGGGTATATTATCTTTGTTAGCAAACGTAACGAACTCGTTACGTACCTCAGGGTCATTAAAGTCCCTATTTATAGTCCTCTTACGTATTGGTGCGGTTGGCGGGATGCCGAGACCGTCCAGGAACTCTTTTGTTACTGTCTTTGGAGTAGGGGGTGCCTCCGCTACAGGTGAAGTCTTACCGCGACCTTTAATACCCATCTCGGGGAACGAATCTTGCGTCGTAAAATCTACCGCCTGAAACAAATCAGGCTGCCCAGCTTCATCACCAGACTCAGACTCAGGCTCAGGCTCAGGCTCAGGCTTTGGCGGTTCCGCTTGCTGAAAGTCAACGGCACGGCGAATGCTTGCTAGTTCTTCCTTGGAAGCCTCGGCACTCTGCACCCCTGATTTTTTAAGCCTGCCCTCAAAGTTCTTCGCTATTTCTGCCACCGCTAACCCGGGTAGCGTGTCGTAGCTAATTGGGGGTGTTGACTCAATAGTCTCCTGGAGACTTTTTAACCGACCCTCCGCTCTTTTTTGTTCGCGTTTATCGTCACGGCGACCCTCCGTAGACTCCAAATTAGATACGGCACGTAGAGCAAGTAGTTCTTCGCCTGCTTTTTCAGCCAATTGGTCCGTTGCTGCCATCTCAGCGATTTCGGCATCGTCGAGTTCCATCTTATACAGACGGTCAACCATGTCCTCTTGTATCGGAGCGGTCGGAGCGTCTGTAATGCTCCCTCGCTGTGGTACTCGTTCCCCTCGCGCTTCTAGCTGTGCACGGAGCGCTGCTTCTGGATTGGCTCCCCGAGCTTCTTCTAGCTCACGCGTAAACATATCAGGCTGTGCACTTTCAGCAACGGCCTGCTCGAAGGTAACGTCATCTCCACGGGCAAACGCATCGTAAGCTTCATTCTCTAACGCAGATGCTTCACGCCCCCGTGCAGATACTTCTACTGCTTGAAACATATCAGCTTGCCTAGCTTTCACTTCAGCTTGCCTAGCTTCCGTTTCCGCTTCCGCTTCTAGCTGCGCACGTAATACCGCCACTGGGTCAGGTATGCTCCCTCGCTGTGGATATTTTGGTATCACATATCGGGTACTGGGACTCCTATGCGGAAGCATATCAGGTTGCCTAGCTTCCACTAATGCTTGCCTCTCTCTCGCTTCAGCTTCCGCTTCTAGCTGCGCACTAGCCACTAGGTCAGATATGCTCTGGGCTTGTGGAGCTTCTTCTAACTCAAGCGGAAACATATCAGGCTGCGCAACTTCCGCTTCAACTTGCCTAGCTTCCGCTTCAACTTGCCTAGCTTCCGCTTCAACTTGCCTAGCTTCCGCTTCAAATTCCCTATATTCCGCTTCAGCTTGCCTAGCTTCCACACGTTCACGTGCGTACGCTTCTGTCGCTGTCTCTGGCAGCCCTGTTTCGGGACTAATCCTTGGCGCACGAGGTTGGTTAAACCTAGGGTTGATTACTTCTACAGAACGACCCTTAATGAAAAAGTCTGCTACAGCTTGTACGATTGCACCAGCGCTACCGCCAACAATTGCCTCGTCGATTAGCCCTGCGTCGAATAATTCTTTTTCAGCGTTGTAACCCTGTTCGTTCCAGTTTTGTAGCACTGCGGCGGTTGTTTCCTGTGCGGCCTCCACCCCACCGGTAGCCAATGCACTACGTATTCTACTACCACCTTCTGCGACGGCTTTACCGCCGATTTTACCCATTAACTTAGTAGCACCCGGAAGTTTTAATATTCTTCCCAAAGGTAGCATGTCGAGTGAACCGATTGCGCTACCGCGCAGAGTAGCGAGATTACGTTCTTCTTCAGTAGCGCCTGCGGCACGTGCACGTTCACTGGCTTCCCCAGCACCTGCGCCAATACCAACAGCTCCAGCCCCAAGTAAAGCTGCAATACCACTAGCCCCTGCACCTAAAGGCGTCGCTGCTAACCCCACTGCACCTGCGGCTCCCAATGCCGCAGCCATAGAGCCTACGCCAGCAGCTATGTTGTATGTATAGGAGTCTTTATCCCCCCGTTCTGGACGTAGGTAATCAGCAGCGGCTTGTATTTTTTCACGGGCAGCAAGTTCGCTTTCTTCTTCCGCGAGTGCCGCAGTCCCCAGTGCAGCTTGCTCCACAGTGTTGACAACACCGGCACCAAAGCCTGACGTGGCGTCTTTAATAAAGCCCGATTCTTCCCTACTAGACATACGGTCTCGTAGCTCTGCCTGCTGTTCTATCCATGTGTCGATAGAGGAGTCTTGCTCATTCTGCATACGTGCTTGAATAGCACTAATAATCTGCTCTCTAGTAGCTCCTTCAGGGCCTTCTATCTCGTAGGTTCTCCCCCCAGGTCCTTGGATGTTATACAGCGGCATATGTTATTCCTCTATTCTTTATTAGGATGCATCACTTGCGCGGGTCGGGTCAGCGTTTCACCTTCTTAGTCAGTTGCCCCCACTCAGAGCTATTAATTAGAGCCGTCAAGCGTTCTTCCTGCGCAATATACCCCCCCATCTGGAGCCGGTGGGTGACGTAGATCTGTACCCCGCTGTAAGCCTTATCAAGGTCATCTTTTAATTTTTGCTTATCCTCTTTGCTGTAGTCATCCCAATCCTCGATGTTTATTGCCTCGATTGCTCTTTTTAAGAGGGGATCCCTCTCTTCAACGCTATTAAAAAGGTCGTATCTGATCTTCTGTAACTTCACAAGTTCTTCACGTGCCGACTTAACTTGGTCGCCGCGTCGCTTTGCTTCCGCCATGCTTTCTTTTGACTCTTGAAGTGCAACTTTGAGTCTATCGGATACATTATCTCGGGCAGCCTTATGATCCGCTTTAGCTTGCTCTATCTTAATTTGCACCGTTCGAGCGTCTGTCTCACTAAGGACTCTTAGCTGAGCACGTCTATTGCTCATAGCTTGTGCGTAAGCATTATCAGCAGCGGCTTGTGCGGACTTACCAATATCTACGTCCATGTCCATCGTGCTCTTTGCAATCCCTATACGACTAAATAACCTGTCCCGTGCCGATTTTTCTTGGGCTGTACGTTCATCTGCCATGCCCTTAGAACCGGCAGCCATAGTTGAACCAAATCCGGCAGTCCCTGCGGTGCCACGTAAAAACGCGGAGATCTCTTGATCTCGTAACTTTTTGGGGTCTTGTTGACTAACATCCATTGCTTTTAGTTGAGCCAGATATTCGTTCATCTGCGCCGCTTTCGCGTCACGCCCGAGGTCCTTAGCAGCAGCGTTACGAGCGGCTGTCGCTTCAGCGTCAGGGTCTGGGTTATTCATATTTAGTGCGGTAAACATACTTTGAGCCGAAGCGCCCATTGGAATTTGTTGCGCTTTAAGCTGCCCTAAACCTGGAACATTCTGATAACTTGGTACATTGGTAGCGGAGGCTACGGATGCAATTCCCCCGGCTGGAGCCGGTGGTATAGTGGGAACTACGGATACATCTTTCTCGCCTACAGCCGGTGGTGTAGTGGGGGCTACCTTGGTTTTAGGAAAATATTGGTTTGGTACAGTAGAATCATCACCAAGGTCTGCGCCTGTATACGGGAATCCGTCAGCTGTAAACTGACGGCCCTCATCTAGCTGTCGGGTAAGTTCCCTGTCTTCCGCTGTCTTCGGGGATTCGTCCTTCGGAAGCATAATGTCCTTTCTAGCGGGAAGCTCGTCATCTTTATCCTCAGTTACAGACGGTAGGGAAACGTCTTTTATAGACTCAGGAACAGAAGGCACTGGAACAACTGCTCCAACTGGGGTGTACTTTGAATACTGCTGTTTAATAGTCTCAAGTACCTGAGTATCTGTCATGTTCGCTACACGAGATGCATATATCCCCCCCATCGCTGCCGCTTGTTTTCGGTAGTTAGCAATCTGAGCCGACATCCCTGAGCCACCAGCTTGGAGTGCAACTTTGCCGCCTTCCGCCATGCGTACAGGAGCTTGACCTTGTTGTTGACGTTGCGCTAATGCACCCAACCCCGCTTGCATTCTCTGCATCTGTTCAGGGTTAGCCGCGCCTTGTTTCGCCACGCGCTGCATATTCTTTTGTTGGTTTTTCTGCGCATTCTGCATGATCCCTGCCGTTTGACTGGAGAGTTCTTGCTTGGTCATATCAAGTAGCTGACGTTCTGTCTGCTGTCTAATAGTCTGAGGGTTTTGTTGCATCTCCATCTGCACTTTGCGCAATGCGCCGTCTTTCTCAGACTTCAAACGCTGTAGTGCTAGCAAATCAAGGAGTTCTTGGTTCCCTGCGTATCGTTGCTGTAGTGCTTGAGGATTACCTCTGTACGCATCAACACGCCGCGAAATTTCTTGATCAATTGCCATTATTTAATTTCCTACTATTTTACCGAGTACCGACTATTTCTGACTACTATTAATCCCCGTACCTACCGGAGTGGTGCCTGGAGCGGGATATCCCTGTTGGAAAAGTTCAGGACCGGTAGGGTTTGCGGCTACATTGGTAGCGTTTGCGGCTACTAGCGCTTTCGCTGCGGCGAGTTTCTCATCGTCCGTTTGTCCCATCCCAAATAACTTAGACACTAAGTCATACATTCCGCCAGTACCGGACATAAATTCTGATAGGGTACTAGGTTGGGCATAATTATAAGACTGCGCACCAATCGGCAGACCTTGTAACAACGACTGCTGATACTGTACTTGTTTGTAGGGGTAATCGCGCTCCTCCTCAAACTGAAGTCTGTCCGCTGATATACCTTGTTGCTCGATATCCCGCTGGAGCTGCCCCGCCTGCATTTGATTGGCTAATGCCGTCAAGCCGAATTGATTTGTTTGGTTCTGAGCCTCTAGCCCCCGCTGCTGCTCTGTATTGAACTGCTGCTGCCCTTGTTGGTACGCTTGTTGATATCCTTGGCCCGTAGTATTTGCCATATTAAACAGCATAGATCGGGTAAGTTCCGCATCGGATAACGCTTGCCTAGAACCACCATAAGCACCAGCGCGAGTGAAACGCCCCGCCTGATCAACACGTGATTTCTCGGTTTGTCTACGTAGCTCATCAAGCTGGGGCTGTAAAGCTACGTCTATGTACGGGTTCATATACTGCTGTGCAGTACCCTCTTGCGTAAACGACTGTGGCTGATACCCACCCATTTCGGTTGTTGGAACTGCCAACCCCGCAATACCTTGAAATGCTTGGTTCTGTAGGTTTGACGTCCCCGCAGTAAGAGGTCCCGAATAGCCCTGATACGGTTGATTGCTAAGTGCGGCACCCTTACCAAGCATCGATGTTACATATGGACCTGCCCAATTAGATAAGGAAGATTCCCTACCTGTTTCGTTTCCTACAATCGGATTTGCCAAAATATCACCTCAAACTGGGAGTAAGTTTTTAGGGCGAATCTCTTTACCCTGTTTTTTATTGCCGGTGCGTTCTTCCCGCACACGACCCATCATTCTTTGTAAGACTTTTGCACCGGCATCGGAGTTCCCGTTACCAAGATGGCTAACAACATCAGCGGGGATAACAAACTCACCATCACTTAGACGTGCTTCTTGCCGCCCGTCGATTCGTGCAGGCACTTCATCCGACATACCATCAGTGCTACCGTTTAAATACGCCCCCTTTTCTAGTTCCGCAAGGCCGCCTACTGCCATTTGTTTTGGTTCAGGGCGGCTTTGCCTAGCTAGGTTGTTTACGTTAGCTTTTGCTAGATCAGCAGCCTGCGATTCCATACGTGCACCTGCTGCTGATCTATCTGAGTCTTGGTTTAAATATTGCGTATCAGTAAAGTATCGCCGCCCGGAACTACCGGGGCGTCTGTTAGGGTCGTACATCATCGGGACTTGTCTACCCGTGCCTTGAGGTCCTAATAGACCTTCTATACCACCAGTATTGGAGTAACCCATTTGCGGCTTGGAATTATCGTAAGTAGAGTCTTTAGTCTTAGTACCCCCCGTACCCACCGCAGGGATGCCTTGAGTGGGATATCCTTGAGGGCGCGGCCCTTGAGGGCGGATAGAACCATCTGACATTTCTTCCCCCATCATTTGAGGAACTTGTCTACGTAGGGTACTTAACGCAGGAATACCCCCTTGGTACCCTGTTGGTTGAATCTTTGGCTGGCTTAAACTAGAGTTAGTACCTATTGCGGCAAGCCCCATAGAACCAAGTCTTAAGGCACCTTCGGGGGTAGTAGCATAGTCTATGATTTTACCTCCTCCTGTGGTAATAAAATCTAGCCCTCCATCAAATATAGCGTTGAGACCCTTGGTCCACCAAGATGCTCCATTCGCGGTACCCGCATTTGGATAATCCGTATAGCGCTCGACCGTCATTATAAACCTCCAATCATACGTAGCAACTTATCAGTTGTATCTTCTACTTGTCCACCCTTTGCATAAGGACTAGGGAACATCTTGTCTTGCTCAGGATTAGCAAATATGGTGTTAAAGTCGTAGAAATAATCTATATCTACCGGATCAGGTGTTTTTACACTAACCTGTTGCCCATCAACATCGGAGGATTGCATTGCTTGCTGTAAGAACTGACGGCCTCCCGCACGCCTTGCTTCGTCCTGCATGTTAGTGTTTATATTACTTTGCATTTCAGTAATAGTATCCAATGTCGTATTTAAATTTTGATCTATCTTAGTGTTTGTTTGAGTATTAAGGTCTGTTAATGTATCTAAATTCTGATCTATCTGATTAGTCAAATTAGTTGCACTATCATTTATTGCTGCATATGTACCTGTCGGGCGATATATCGAATCATCTGTAAGTTGAGTGTATGTAGTATCGCCATCATACAGTTGCTGTAAAATATTCTGGTCGTCTATTGTGACAAGCCCGTCACCGTTAACGTCGTACTGAGCTAACTGGTTTTCAGTCATAACCTGTTGACCAGCGATGACATCAACCACAAAGTCAATATCAGTCGGAGTAACTGCTTCTGCGGGCTTACCTACGAGGGAAGCTACTCCTTCAATTTCACTGCTAGTTGTCTCTCGGTCTACCGCCATCTGGTCCGATATAGCATCGAAACTTAGACCAGTTTCATTAGACAGATCTTGAATCGCAGCGTTGGTAGCTTCATCACGGGTTGAACCGGCGGCCTCGTAGTCAGTAATCCTAGCGTACAACCCAGTTGGAGCAGTTGTTTCAGTGCCTTCCGTGCCAACTAGACTACTGAGATCTGCAATTTCACTGCTAGTTGTCTCTTGATCTGCGGCCATCTGAGCGCGTATCTCAGCATCGCTTCTACCAGACTGCTCAGCTAGAGCTTGAATCGCAGCGTTGGTAGCTTCATCACGGGTTAACCCGGCGGCCTCGCCAGCATCAATCGCAGCGTACAACCCAGTTGAAGCAGTTATTTCATTACCATCGGCGTCTACTTCGGCAGGAGTACCTACGTTATTGGCAAGCTCGTAATTTGCACGGTCAATCCTAGCTAGTTCCACGCCAAGACCGGACATACTGTCCATCAACTCAACTTTCATACTATTGAGAGAGGCTCGATCTGCGTCTGTTAGCCCACTAGAGGCTAGAAGATTGTCAATGGTCTGTTTAAGAGAATTGTAACGAGCAGTGGGTAGGTTTGCTTCAGTCTTACCCGCCAATTCAGATTGCAAATACTGACCGGTAAGCGCTTCAATATCCGCGTCTGTTGGTGCATCCATTCCAAGGTCTGCGTAGGCTTTTCTAACTTCCTCCGCGCTAACCATTCTTGGATCTACATACTTACCTACCGCAGCTTCTTGCTTAGCTTCATTAAGATTACCGGTGTACAACGCAACTTCTGCATCAGTAGGCTTGTAACCCATACCTTCAAACATCGTCCGAACTTCGGCTTCAGTGGTGTATCCCCGATCAAATACTTCGGTAAGCTGTTTAAGTACCGCAACCTCATGGTTTGCATCGCCTTGTCCTACATACTGTTCTGCTTCTTCTGTACTTAGTGTCAGGTTACCCTGTGCCGCCGCCGCTGCCTGTATTTCTCCTACATCTACGTAACGTACATCAACGTAGCTAGCAACATCAGTGGTAAGAGTAGAGCTATCCCCCTCCTTCGCAAATGAGTTAACGTCTCCCACAGTTGGTACATATAAGGGATTGGAATCAGTAAAAGCTGCATAGGAGTTAGCTTGGCTAGTATAGTTGTCTGGATCTACTAGGCTAAGAACGTTAGTAATTGTTATTGGATCAGTAACGCCCAAATCAGTTAGTACATTCTTCACGGCAGATACACGTACGCTAGTATCTACGCCGCTAGTCTGCATTGCTGCATTAACATCAGCATTTGTATTCACTAGAATGTTAGAGGCAAGATTCCCAAGATTAACTATACCCGGTCCACCAATGGCAGCGGTGGCTATTGAGCCACTTACAGGACCTCCAATTAATGCACCCATAACAGCCGCAGCAGTGACGTCCCTAGGGACAATAATCGAGCGATCTATCTGATTCAATCTGCCCGATACATACCAAGCAACCGCACCTTCTTCGACGGCTTCAGCAACAGCCTCTTTACCGGTTGCTTTGGCTATATCCAAGCCGCCTTTTAACGCAAGCGCCAGTAGATTTTCGCCTAACCTCCCAGAGCCAGGGCCTCCAAGTAGCAGTTTCTCTAGAGCGGCCCCACCGAAGCCCAATGTAGCGGCGGTCAGCCCCGTTGATAGCAACCCTGATTGTACAGCAAGCTTCATAGCGTATTTTTCAGCTTCAGCTACTGTAAATTGCTTCCCTGTTTCGGGGTTAACTACATTAATAGCCACATTGTAGGCACGGTCGTAGGTCCCGGCAGCGGTGCCACCGTAACTTTCTAAGAGATCAGTAGCAATAGCTGCGGTCACGCCAGTAATTTTTCCCGCGCGTTTACTCAGCACCTTACCCATAGCTAAGGCTGCGCCTTTAGCACCCAGCGTAGCAACGCCACCAACGGCTAGGGGTATAAGTTCTTGGGGTAATTCAACAAGAATATATTCTGTTAAGAACATCATAGGATGATCTGTTAACGCCCCTGCGTAATTCTCCAGGGTTGCGAACACATGGTCAGCCCACGGAGCATCGTCAGGTACCTTAATCTTATTCGTTGTTGCCACTAGGTTAGCGTATTCTTTTTTATACTTATCGGTATTAGTAGCTGCGCCAAGTTTTAGCATCTTAGCTGCGAATTTACCGACTGCTGTATCCGCTGGAACAACACCAGCCAACGTCGCCATGCCAGAAATGACGTGTGCAGTACCGCCCCCAACTTTTATAATGTTGGCTATAGCGTTAGTAATAATAGAGTTACCGTCAGCTAGATTAATCATGGCTTTAAGACTTGATTCGACAGGAGTCATTGACGTTATCTCCGTATATATGGAGGACGCTAGTTCCGTTGTCCGCGTATCCCACCCTAGCCATTCCGCTATTGCGGTCCAAGTTTCACCTTCGTCAGCCGCAGCAAAAGCTACCTCTACTTGACCTTCCTCGATTAATATTGTGATATAATTTTTGGCATCCCAGCTAGTTGTCTCTCGGACTGTAACGCCATTAACGCCGACCCTTGGCCTACTAGTTACCGTACCTGTTTCAGGATCCCAACTCGTAAATTCTTCCGGGTATACAAACGTTGCGCCGTTCTCGGTGTATACAAGTTGGGCTGTACCATTATATATGTCTAAGGGCCTAACACCATCCGCTATTGTAGCTTTACTATAAATAGGCGGGGTAGTTGAATTACTTTCCTTATAGTTTAGGTCTAATGCTAAGGATTCTTGCGCAGTAGCTTTTGCACCTACTGCTACCTTACTCATATCATACCCTTGTTCAGTAAGTATAGTTATATCTTCTGCGGTAAGTGGTTTATCTGTGTCGTATGTATTTATAAAAGTGTCAAGGATTTCTTTCTGTTTGTTAAAATCGCCTAAGAGTTCTGCAATAGTTTCTGGAGAGTCATAACCCGCCTCCTTCAGCGTAGATCGGATCATAGCTATATCATTGGAACCTAATTTACGCGCAAGACTGTTCTCCTCAGTACCAAATCTACTATAGATCATTGTAGATAGGGCTGTATTTATAGCATTTTCGGTTGCAGCACGGTAATGAGCCTCATTTGTAAAGTATCTTTCACGACTACCTACTGATAAGTAGTGAGCATAGGCGTCTGTATCAGATGGTAAATTATTAAGCGTTATGTACTCCTCGGCCTTAAATCCAGGGTCCATGAAGGTAGCCATATCTTTGTTGGTTAGCTCAAATGTAGCGAGGAGTGCTTTATCTGCCCTGTCAGTGCTTACATTTAGATTTATTTGGGCATCTCTAATTTCGGCTTGGCTAGCGGTTAGTTCTTCATTATCTGCTACAACAAGCGCACGTAGCGCAGCTAAATCTGTTTCATAGTCATCGGTAACGAATTGTGCATACGCTCTACTTTTCGCGTTTAAGTTTTCTTGCGCTTGGCGCTTCGCAGCATCCGATCCACCATTGTCTCGAAGATTTATCGCTACGTCACGTGCCGCATTATATTCATCCTTCGCATTTTGTCGGGCATTATATTTTGCTAGATATTCTTTACGACGTTTCGTATAACCTATGCCCTTCTCATCAATCGCTGCCGCTAAATCTTGAACTTTTTGATAGTCTCCGCTGATTTTATCTAACGTATTACCGATAAGATCGCCAAGATCAGAGTTTTTGATTCTCTCGTGCAGTGCAGCAGTTGAATAACTTTTTAATGCATTTAATGCGACTGCACGGTACTCATCACTAGTACCTCCAGATAACATTAGAGCCGCAGTTTGTTGGAATCCGGCGGTAACGATATTTATAGTCTGCTCACTAACATTAGGGTCATCCCCTATGAACTTTTTTACAAGTTCACTTGTTATAAGGCCACGTGTTAGTGCCCCAGCCATTAGCTCGGGGGTGATTTCTTTTCCCTCAAGTTGGGCATAGAGAGCTGCACCAATCATATTTTTAGTGGTATTTGGTAGGGCTTTATTTATATAGGCACCTACTTCGGAGTTAGGGTCAAGTATTTCAAACTCCTCCCAATCTGCTAGTTCGCTAAGTTGGCCCAGACCCGCAGCTACCGCAGCCGATAGTCCTCCTGTAACAAACGCCTTTAGTGGATCTGTGCCGTAGATTATGGCCTGGGTAGCCTGATTAGCAGCAC
>TARA_R110002110_G_scaffold269772_2_pt1 | contig 31720 bp, 25 predicted proteins | sample TARA_R110002110 | Tara Oceans TARA_R110002110 (sample SAMEA4397330) | marine metagenome | biome: Polar Biome; feature: [SRF] surface water layer (ENVO:00010504); material: water (ENVO:00002006), including particulate matter (ENVO:01000060) such as... | depth 5 m | reverse complement strand
GGTCGTCAACCAAGAGGAAATGACCGTTTCCGGCGTGGACGAAGTTATCCCGCCACCGTCAGGTGATCGGGTTGTTCGCACGAACGCGGATGACATGTGGTTGGAAGGCCCGTCCATTCCGGCGGCGACAACGGCGCTGACATTTCTGTTCAAAGGCAGTCTTGATGTGCAGTCTGGAACCGGCGACCGTAACGTCATGGCGCTGACTGCACTGGGCCTTGTCCTGTCTGTCGAAACACGGGCAACCCAGCGCGCGGCCAAGGCGCGCATGGAAGACAGTTCAGGCGGCGTGCTTTACAACAGCTTCTATTTTGACGACCGGGTGCCAGCGGCGGGGGTTGATATGACCCTGATGCTGACCGCCACGCAGGATGACGGGACGGGCGCATGGCGTCTTGCTATCTATCTGGACGGCGTCCTACTGGAAACAATCCGCACCGGGACTTCTGGCACGCCCGCCACATTCGAAGGTGGGCAAACCTATGAATTGCTTAGGGGCAACGTGGGGATGACACTGGAACGCGCCGCGATCTGGACGGCCTACAGCGCAGACGGATCAGAGCCTGAAACCGGGCTGGTGGCAGATCTGCAAGGCGATGCGGCATTCTGGAACGGCACCGGATTGCCCGCTGGTTGGAGCAAAGCAGGCACGGGTTCGTGGGTGGATGAATAAACGGTCAGGGGCGGCGGCGCCCCTGACACAGGGGCCCGTCGCGGATGACAAAACCGCAATGCGGTCTGGCGCTTTGGTGTGCCCGGTATCAGCCCTTGTGCAGCCGCTGCAGGATCCATGACCTAAGCTCAGACGTTGTGACGAGCGTCGCGGCGGCAAATCCCAGAACCAAAAGGACTGTGGCGGCCCGCGAGACATCCGGGCCGACACCGGCGACCAATGCGGTGACGATAACCGTGCAAAACAAAGGGGCGGCAAGTGGCAGCAACTTTTGACCCAAACGCAAGCGTACCAGCGTCAACGAAGCCGCATAGCCCAATATTTCACCCAAAGCGGCCAAGGCAATCACCGTTTCCAGCCCGGCACCCCGCACCAGCGCTATCCAGACAAACGGCAGGGTCGCGACCCTGAACACGTTGGAAATCATCGCGTTCCCGGTCTGGCCGCGGGACAGGGCGACGGTATTGCCGCCGGTCTTGAGCACCCGCAGGGCCTGAACGCCGGCCAAGGCGCCCAGAATGGGGACAAGCGGCGTGTATTTTTCACCCAGCACCAGCGCGACCATCGGGGCGCCCAAAAAGAAAATGCCCAGCAAGAGAACCAGCGCGCTGAGGATCGCACCTTGTTGTGTGATCAGCGCCAGACGGTCAAAACGGGCGGGGTCCTGCTCTTTTGACAGGCGCGGCAACAACAACGATTGCAGGCTCTTGCTCATTACCAGTGTCGGTGTCAGCGTGAGTGTGACGCCCATGGAAAAGATCGCCAGAATTTCGGGGCCCAGTTCGCGCACCACCAGCGCACGGTCGCCCTGAAAGGTCAAAAACAACAGCATATTGTTGATCAAAAGCGGCCATCCGAAACCAAGGCTCTGGCGCATTTGTGCGGTGTCAAAGGATATGCGGTAACGCCGGTCCGCGACAAGATGAGAGGCGACTGTCGTTGCCGTGACCTGCGCCAGAATGATCCCCAGCATGGCCCGCCAATCGCCCAGCCACTGCACCAGGGGCCAGACCATGGCGAGTGTGATTGCCATCGGCGCGGTACTGGTCAGCAAAAGCGGGCCAAATCGCATATCACGGTTCAGCCGGTAGATATCAAAGTGGATAAAGCCCCCCAGCAGCGGCACCAGCGCGACAACCTGATAGGCCCAGGCCAGGTCGGGCAGGTTCAGAAAATCCGCGACCAGACCCGCCCCCAGAAAGAGGATCACCGCCGAAACTGCGCCGCGCAGTGCCTGAAAGCCCTGCAAAGCGGCCTGAAATTCAGGTTTGTCGCCGTCTTTGGATTGCACGATCTGGGTCTGTAACCCCAAAGCTGTCGACATTTCGATCAGGGTCATGACCAGAGCAAAGGTCGCCGCGATCCCGTAATCCTCGACGGACAACAACCTGGCGATCAGCAGGTTGCGCATCAGCGAAAGCAAAGATGCGCTTGCGTTGCCGCTCAGCAAAAGCAGGATCTTGCGAAACATCACGCAGGGCGCAGCACAGGGAACAACAGGCAGGCCGGGCGGGGAAGGATGAAAACCTCCACGCGATCAAAGCCTGCGCAGACGGCGGCGCAGACGTTGCCGGAACCGGTTCACAGGATGCTGGAGCGATTTGAACGCCCGGTTGCGGGCGGCCATAAAGGCCTCTGTCAGCTCGGGCGCCGGGTTTTGCGGTTCCGGCTGGTCAGGTTGGTATCCGAACCGGGCAAAATCAGCGGCATAAATCCTGCCGATGCGGTCGATGTCCTCGGGCGTGGGCACGACCTTGTCGGATTTGACCCCCACAAGGGCACCGCGTGCATTTTCGGGCATGATGACCCGTGGCCCGGTCTTTTTCCCGGTCAGCAGATCCAGCCAGACGACAAGGCCGTCCAACCCATGTTCAAGATGAAATATCGTGGAGGCCTGGGGCACCAGAACATCCATGGGCAGGACGTGGTTGTCATATTCGTAAAGCCCGAAACCCGAGGTTTCCAGATTTTTCAGCCACTTCGAAAAGGACACATCCGACGGGATGCGCCCTTCGACCTCGCGCTGAAAATGATAGGTGGATACGGTGCGCGGCACTGGATGGCGCACCACCGCAAACATCGCGTCAAAAAACGTCAGCGGCAGCAGCGATTCCAGGGTTTCCGCATCCACATGCTGTGGTGATGTTGCGGTCCAGGCCACGTTGCGCGCGCGCTTTTTATGAAAACTGTTGTCGTAAAAACCCAGCGTTCCGAACCTGTCTTCGAGATAATAGGCGATGGCCGACCCGCCACATTTGGGGACATGTGCGTAATAGACTAACTTTTTTTCCGCCCTGAAGAATGGCACTGTGTTTTTCCTTTCCGTGTCTTGTAAGCCAGTGTTGCCCCTGTCAGGATCACGCGTTGCTTATCCAATAAGCATTAAACCGGTAGAGTATGCAGCTTCTTAAGACTGTATAAGGTCTTTGGCAAAGAAATCTGTTACCATTTCGGCACGCTGTGCGCCGACATGGTTCCAGTCGAAATCAGGTGCGTTCAGGCGGGCCGTGCGCCCCAGTTTTTCACGCAGGCTGACAGATGTTGCGATCTGGCTCAAAGCACTGGAAAAGCCGTGGGCATCGGTTGGATCGACACTGATCAGCGCATCCTTGACCTCGCCCAGCCGTCCTGCCCCCATCGGAGAAACGACCATCGGCAACCCGTGCAGGGCGGCCTCATAGACAACCTGCGGGCCGCCTTCCTCAAGTGAGGGAAAGACAAAGACATCGGCCTTGGCAAACCACGCATGCACATCATCGACAAATCCGACCACCTCGACCTGATCGCTGGCCAGAAAATCGCGGTAGCGTTCGGCAATCACCGGCTCGATCCGGCCCACAAGCTGCAGCTTGTGGTTTTTGGGCATGGTTTTCCATGCATCCAGCAACAAATGCACGCCTTTGCGCACACAGGCATAGCCGCAGAACATAAATGTCAGCGAGGCTTTGTCGGGATAATCGCGTTCGGGCGACGCTTTGGAGGCATCCACACCGTAGCTGGTGGGGATGATGCGGTCTTGCAGCAATGAACCCTGCAACGCTGTCTCTACATGGCGGTTGGGCGCAAAAATAGCGCTGGCATAGCGGTATTTCTCTTCTTCCTGCGCGATCCTTTCATCGGTGATCCCATGTGACGGGGGAATGCCGAAATCGGCATAGGCGGCATCAAGGATACGTTTGGCCGAGGCCATGCGTGTGTTGATGCCTTCCAGCACCACAGGAATGCCGCGCGCGTGCAAAATCCGGTGTGTCTCGACCGATACGGCGGGCCACAGATAGGCAATGTCGCCGGGCTGTATCTTTTGCAGGAACAGGCTTTCGATCCGCTGGGAGGCCCGCTTGCCTGTCCATCTGTAGGGCAGGCGGTCCAGCGGGGCCGGAACGGACAGGGTCATCGGCACACCTGGATTGCTCAAGCGGCAGCGGTTGGCAAAGACTTCGACAGCGTACCCCGCCCGGTGTGCGCCGCGCATCAGGTTCAGGCAGGTCTGGCTGGGCCCCACCCCGTCACAGGCCATGGGCAGCAGTGTCCGGATAACCCCGCCCCGCTTGGGCGTGCTAAGTGTGGTCGAATAGCTCATTGGCGGGAACCCAGGTTCTTGTGTCGCATTGCGCTGGACTAGCACAAGAGGACATCGCAAGTTAGCCGCTGCGACACCCCAAGACGGAAATAATTTGCATGCATCAGGACTTTGCAATCATCATACCGCACTTTCAAGATCATGAGCGGCTTTCGCGGTGCCTGACGGCCCTGTTGCCGCAAATTGGGTCAACAGGGACGGTCATGGTCGTGGATAACGGATCAAATCCTGCGCCACAGGTGCCCAAAGGCGTCAAACTGGTGATAGAGTCCCAGAAAGGCGCAGCACAGGCGCGCAACCGCGGCGTGGCCGAAACCACGGCCGAGCGGATCTTCTTTCTTGATTGCGACTGTGTGCCAGACCCGGATTGGCTGGAGGTGGCGCTGTCGACAGGGGCGCGTGCGGATATCGTCGGCGGGACCGTCACGGTGTTTGACGAAACCGCGCCACCGCGGTCGGGCGCGCAGGCGTTTGAGACGGTTTTTGCCTTTGACAACAGTGGATACATCACGCGCAAGGGGTTTTCGGTCACGGCAAACCTGCTGACGCAGCGCCGGGTGCTGGACGCGGTCGGCGGGTTTCGACCCGGCCTGTCAGAAGATCTGGACTGGTGCCACCGCGCCCGCGCGGCGGGCTTTGATCTGATCCACGAGGACCGTTTGCGCGTGGCCCACCCAACCCGCAGCGACTGGCCTGCGCTCAGACGCAAATGGCGCCGCCTGACGGATGAGGCATGGGGGCTGGCCCAGGGCAGGCGGTTTGCCCGCCCTGTCTGGGCGTTGCGTGCCCTGGCCATGCCGCTGTCGGCGCTGGCCCATGTGCCGCGTGTGCTGCGCCACCCCGCGCTGCGCGGGGCGGGCGAACGTCTGGCCGGGGTGGGTGCCTTGTTCCGGCTGCGCGGCCTGCGCATGATGTGGATGCTGCGTCAGGCTCTGGGCTAGGGGCGCAGACGCGCCACCACTTCCGGCAGGACCTGGGCGACAATCGCGTCGCGGCCCTTGGAATTGAAGTGACATTTGTCCCAGCGGTGTTCACGCTCCAGCACATCGGTGTTCATGCCGGTGATGACATTGGGGCGTGCATCCGCGACTTCGCGCAGGACTTTGATTACCTCCGGCACGCCATTTTCGCGGTATGCGCCCGTGCAGCGTGTCGCCTGGAACAGATAGATTGGTGTGTCGGGCATGTCTGTGGTCAACCGGTCCAGCAGCTCGCCTGCCGTCTTTTTGACGTTTGCCATGTCGCGGTTGGCCGCCGCGTCGGTTTCGCCGTGGTGCCACAGGGTCATATCAGGCACATACCCTGCATCGCGCGCAGAAGAGACCCGCGACCACAGGGATTCGTAATACCCCGAGCGTGGATCCATCCAGTCACTGAATTGCGAACCTGCCACCGGCACAACAACCAAAAGAACCGGACGGTCCAGTTCCTGCGCGACCTGGTCCCCCAGCACCGACCAAATGCTGCCGTCCTTGCCAGAGGTGCCCAACAGCGGATCCGCCGCAGGATAGCAACGTCCGTTGAACCAGACCGACACATCCGGGCCCGCCTCATAAGCTGTGGAGATGTTGTTGGCGGCGTTGGACTGGCCTCCGATGACCAGCACCAGCGCGTCCTTTGGGGCAGGGCAGGCCCGCTCGGTGCGCCCTTTGGCCTGTTCGGTGCCAGGGATCCAGGCCCAGTTTTTCTCAAGCCCCAGCGTGGTGCGCACGTGATAGCTGAACCGGGCGTAAAGCTGCGAGGGCGCGCGCAGTTCGACCGTGGCAGCAACCCCCACGGCAAGCCCGGCGAACCCGGCGGCAACAACGGCAAGGATAACAAGAGGGCGGAAAGAGGGGCGGCGCATCTGAAAAATTCCTTCGGACGGTTTTTTTTGGGGGGGGGCAGGCCGGGTGCAACCTGGCTGGGCATCTTTGATGCCGTGCGCCCCTTGTGAGGGTTACTGTCGGGGCGGCGGAGAAGGCACCGCACGGGACCTGATGTTGAGTAGCTTGAGCACCTGACGGAAATCGAACAGTCCCGCCACAGGGGCAAACCGGCTGCGCAGCAGTTGCACCACAGTGCCGACCGCCACCGCCCAGAGAAAAAGCAGGATATAGAACAGGTTTCCATTCCAGCCCTGCGCGGGGGCAATCATACGTGCGGTCACCACCAGCAGCGGAAAATGCACCGCATAAAAGACAATTGAATTGCGCCCGATCCACTCAATCGGGGCGGTCAGCGCGGTGGGTTTGAAATACGCGCTGGCCCACAGAATAAAGACGATCAGCCCCAGCGGTACCCAGACAAACAGCGGATCATATTTGATCTGGTCCCCCACCATGCTCAGCACGCCACCGGCTGCTGCGGCCAGCGCACCGGCCAACGCCAGCGGCATGCCCACACGCGCCGTCAGTGATTTCTGCACGACGTAATGGCCCAGCAAAAAGAACGCCAGCAGCGCGGCAAACCGGTCCATACGCAACAGCGATGGCAGAACTTCGGAGCCAATCACACAGAGCACCATAACCGGCACCAGCGGCACAGCATAGCGGACCAGCCCCAGCGCGATAAGATAGAAGGCGCACAAGAACCACAGATACCACAGGACTGATGGCGCACTGATCGGTGTTTTAAGGATGTATTCCAGCGTCAGGCGCTGCTCGGCGGCATAGGTCGCCATGCTCCAGATCAGAAACGGCCAGAAGATCAGGTGAAACTTGCCCCAGATGTATTCGGCGGTGGGTTTGGACAGGGATTTATGCAGCAACATCCCCGACAAAAACATCAACAGCGGAATGCGAAACGGATCCATGAATTCGTTGAAGGCCGTAAAGGCAGGCGAAAAAGACAACCCCGCCACATCGCGGACCACACCGGAGGCATGCACGAATACGACCAGCAGAATGCAGATCCCGCGCACAAAATCCATCCACTGAAGTCTTGGGGCGGCCATGTCGATTTCCTTTTCGGAAGGTTCCACAGGAAACTGCGGCACGATAAACGGATGATGCAAACGTAAGGGACTCTGCGGCGACAAGCGAGGCCAAAAAACAGGCACCGGCACAGCCCTTGGGCCTGTTTGTCGTCCTGCCGCAGCGCTGTGTTAAAAGCCAAACCCAAAGGTGTCATCCACAGGGGGCGGCAAAAACGGATCCACATCCGAAACATCATAAGTCCGCGCGTTTGTCTCGGCGCCCTCGACGAAACTGCTGGCCGAGAAATATTCAAGCGTCCCCGTAAAGTTCTGGTGCCCCCATGTATTGCCGAAAAGAAGCCCTGCGGAGTTCCCTTGGCTGATGGCACTGGACAGTGTTTCCTCGATCACCGCCACACCATCGACCATCACCTCAAGCTGCTGTCCGATCTGCATGACAACAATGTCATGAGACTGGCCATCACTGAGATCGATATTCTGTGTCTCGTATCTTGTGGCACCGTGCTCTTGCGTTTGGACGCGTACAAGCAGGTTACCGTCCGCATTGATATAGGTGGAAAGGGATCCGGACAGGTTCATCAATTGTCCTGCACTGTCGTCTGTATCGGACTGCAACGTAAAGGCAAACCGCATCCCATCCGAGCTGGCCAGCGTATCCACAAATTCCCAGTTGATGACACCAGAGACACCGCTCCCGACAAGCTCCAGCACCGTATTGGACTGGATATCAATAGAGTCGATCACCTGCGGCCCGTCAGCCGTATACGCCATGAAACCCGTTTGCATGCTGAAATCCACCACGGGCTGCCAGTCGCCCCCGTCGGCTTCCGGATAGGAAAACTCAAACACATCATCTTGTGCATCAAAAAACGGCAACGCGACTTGTGCCGCTGGTTGCAGATCGGGCAAAAAGTTTTCCCCATTTGCGGTAATCGACAGGCTGTCGATCACACCAGAAACAGAGTTCCCCCAAGGCGTTCCCAACCAAAAATTATGGTTGCCGTTGTCGGCAAGAGGGCCTGTCATGGACGTGCTGTCCACCAGAACATCGTCGATCCAGATCTCCAGTGCGCCGCCGGTCAGGCGCAGGCTGGTTTCATGTGCTGCACCATCGGCCAGATTGAGACCGTCACTGCACAGGCTGACAGAGCCATCAGCCATGTCCACGCTGATCCTGATGTCACCGTCACTGTCAATCCAGACGTTGATGTCACGCCCAAAGCGGTACAATGTGCCGGTGCTGCCCTCGGTCAGGGTCACGCCCAGATCAATCACAAAGTTTTCAGCCAGGATCAGATCAGCCAGTGCGTCCCGTGGAATGGTCAGCGCAGGCCCGTCTTGCGCGCCCAGAACAATGCCGGCAAATCTTTGATCGGGGATCATCATGGGAGCATCCGCAAACCCGTCAGCGGTCAGCACAAGGGTATCGCCTGCGCTGTAGCGCACCAAGACCGGATCGTTCAGGGTGATTGTCTGGCCCGTTTGCGCAGAAATGTCTCCGGGAAGGGAAACCGTCAGCGTGACGGGATAAGTCCCCATGTCCGGGAACACATGGCTGACTTGGAGGCCGCTTGCGGTTGTGCCATCCCCGAAATCCCAGATGTATTCCGCGCCTTCAGGCAGGGGCTGATCTTGCAACAAACTGTAGCTGGCATCAAAAGTCCGGGCCGCCGTATTTTCGGGGTCGGTCTCAGCATGGAACAAAACCTGCAATGCACCAGGTGTTAAAACCACAAATGGGCCTGCCAGACCTTCCGGCAAGGGGATGAAACTATGGTCCTCTATGGTGCTGCTGACAAAGACGGCATTATAGTGGTTCGGGGCCGTTATGTCCTGGTCCTGAACAAAGATATTTGTGCCGACAACCCAATCGGCACGGTCTTCTGCGTCAACTCTGATTTCCGCCGCCATGTTGCCGGTAACGACCACATTGAAAGACAGGGGGGACACGCTGATGCGGGGGATTTCAACCGCGCCGTCCGCGCCGTCCGGCGTGTTCCCGTCGCTATGCAGCACCCGGTTGCCGCTGATGTTCACCCCGATTGACGCCCCCAAAGCGATGCCATGTGTCTGGCCGTTTATGATCAGGTTATCCTCGATCGTGACATTGACGAAATACATCTCTTCGCCTGCCTCGCCCCGGTCCACCAGCGTATTGCCCATAAAGATGGACTGGGTTGCATCCCCTTCACCGATGTCGAGCGTATTGCCCCGGATGACGATGTCGGTGGACGGGTTATCGGTATTGGCTGTCCATGACTGGATCATGTCAGAGTGATCCCACGACAATGTCGTGCGGCGGAAATCATGGATGTGGTTGTTCTCGATCACGATGCCCTGAACTTCGGCAAAATTGATGCCGTCCATGCGCATGGAATGAATGTCATTGCCTTCCAGCGTGACATCCGTGCTTTCGATGACCTTGATGCCTTTCCAGAATTCGAACATCTCGTTGTTCTCGAACACGACATCGCTTGAATTCCGGATCACAACGCCGATCCCGTAGCCGAAACCGTCCTCTTCCACAGAAACGCCCTGCGCCACATCCCCGTCGAACACCGAATTGCGGATCGTCAGACCCTCGTTGTCGTAAAACCCAAAGGGGTTGACCCATCCGGCGTCGCCTTCGGCAAACCGATAGTCAAATACGACACCGTCAAGGACAAGGTTCTGAGCGCCTGCAACCGTCAACTGGGTAAAAATTGCCGGATCGTCCGGATCGGCAGAGACGATCGTGACGTCGCTGGCAAAAGCGAGGCTGAAATCACCTTTGGATTTCAGAGCGCCTGCGCCATAGTCGCCGCCCGCTAGGGCGATCGTGTCGCCGCCTTCGGCTTCTGCCAGCGCCGCCTGAAGTTCTTCGAAAGTGGACGCCGTAAGTACTTCACCCATATTTTCAGACCCTTTATCCCTTGTTTCTCCGGGATAAGGATTGCTGTTCAATAAGGGCGCCAGTTGTTCAAAACAGCGGGGAAAGTATGTCCTATCAATACATTTGCTGAAAAATGATCTTTGTTCTGCGGGAATCTTTGCGGTTTTTCGGCCTATCGGGCCAGCCGACCGGCTGACACGGGGGGCTGTGCGGGAAACCGTGTATATCGGTGCCGGGGTTTTTCGGGAATGTCTTCGGGCGGTATCGCCGTATCATCAGATGCCGCGCGCGCCTTCATCAGCCAGGCGCCGCTGCCAAACACAAGAAATGTCAGGCTGAGCAATTCAGACCAGATCGCCACCGTTGCCAGGGCAAACATTGATCCGATCAGCCCGATCACCCACCCCTTGCGCAGCGCTGCAAGTTTGGGATCGGCAGACAGGTCGGGGCGGCAGACCTTGATGATCGTATAGACATACGAGCTCATCAGAAAGACAAACGCCGGCACGCCGAAAGCCACCGCAACCAGCAGCCAATAGTTGTCCAGACTGCCCGTCATCCAGTGCGGCAGGGGCAGGGGATTGGCGGTGCCAAAGATCGGCGTGCGGGTGATCTGCAACAGACCTGCATCCAGGATCAGCCTGCGCCCATAGGCCGTACCGGGGTTAAAGGCCATCTTTTCGATGATGACAAAATAGGCGGGCCGGTTCGAAAGCACCTCAAGCACGGCGTAGAAAATCACAAAGGTCCAGATGAAAATCTTCCAGCGCCCGCCCGAGATCGCCCCGTACAGGATCAGCGCCATCGAAATGAGGATGCCCGTAAACGGCCCGCTCGAGCCGGAGGTGAAGCAGGCAAAGGCGATTGCCATTGCCCAGGCCCACCGCACAACAAAAGGCAGGCTGTCACGCAGGCCAATCGCGACCATGGCAAAGACATAAGAGCAAAACAGCCCGTAGTGGATCGGGTGCACAAAGACAAACTGCACCCGTTCCAGTTCGTTGCGCGAGGGGTAATCCACGTCTTTGCTGCTGGCGATGCCGGGTATCTTTTCCAGAAACCGCGCGATGGGCATTTCGCTGGTGAACATCTCGTAGATGCCAAAAGGCAGCGAAAACAGAACCAAAAGCCCGTAAAGAATGATGAACTGCCGAAAGGCCCGCGGCCCCTGGATACAGCACCGCCCCAGCAAAAAGCCGCCCGCGATGATGACAAAATTTGATCCCACAAACGTCAAAAAGCGGCTGGGCCAATGCAGGAACATCGCCATGGCGAACCATGTGAGGAACAGACCAAACAGGACATCCGCCTTTGTCAGGGCGCCGTAATGCCCCCCGAACAGCCGGATCAGCAAAATCGGCGTGACAAACAACAGCACCAGCCGCGAGGCGGTCAGAAACAGCCCGCCGACCTCGAAGGTGATCGGCACGACCATCGCGATCAGCGCGATCACGAAATAGATAGGCAGCCCGCGATCACCCTCTGCAGCGGCCGCCATCTTCGTCCTCGCCATGCTCATGCGCAACGCTCGGGATCAGGGCGCATGGTCATTGCCACCGCCCGACATCTGCACCGATCCCGGTTCCGTCCAGCGGCCCGCCCGGTTTGGGCCTGAACGAACCGGGGTCCATTGCATCCATACCGATGAACAGGGTCGCATAGTGGTTGGGCTTCAGCACGGCAGCGTCCTGCACGGTGATGTTGCCTGCCATGGTCCAGTCGTCGCGCCCTTCGCGCAGATTGAATTTTGCGGCGATGTTGTTTTCCACCCGCACGTCACGCGATGCGTCGATCACGCCCAGCTGGGGCCGGTAAAGCGCCAGTATATTCCGGTCACCGTCAGAGGCGGGGTTGTGTACCAGCGTGTTGTTGGCGATCCGCACCCCGATGCTGGCCCCCAGCGCGATGCCGTGTTTGTGCGCGTTGATGATCAGATTGTTCTCGATCGTCACGTTGCGATAATACATTTCCTCGCCGGCCTTGCCGCGCTGGACCAGTTCGTTGCCCATAAAGATAGACTGCGTGAACCTGCCGGTTCCTGAATGCAGCAGATTGCCCCGGATCGTGATGTTGCGCGAAGGGGCGGTGGTATAAGCGGTCCAGAACTGGATCATGTCCGCATGGTCACGCTTGTCGGTCGAGCGGTCGAAATCGCGGATCGTATTTGCCTCGATCAGCACATTTTCGACCTGGGCAAAGTTCATGCCGTCCATGCGCTGCGCATAAAGATCGTTGCCGGTGATTCGCAGATCTTTGCTTTCGCGCACGCTCAGCCCGCGCCAGAACCGCCTGATCTGGCTGTTCTCAAGCGTCAGGCCGTCGGTGCGCGCCACCGTCAGGCCAAACCCGGCAGGCAGGCCATCCGAGGCCGCGTTCAGATCATGGGCCATATCGCCATCGACGATCAGGCCCCGCAAGGTCACATCGCGGCTGCTTTCGACAACAAAAGGTTTGGCGCGCAATTCGTCCTTGGGGGTAAAAGTATAATCCAGCAGCAGCCCTTGAACCACCACATGGGACACCTCCTTGAGCACCAGACCGGAAAACTGCGCGGGATCCGCAGAAGTGCGCGCGGCGATGATCACCGGCTGACCCGGCGCACCGCCGCTGCCCTCCAGCCGGACAGAGCCATAGTTGCCCGCCTCCAACACGATCCGGTCCCCTGGAGCCGCGTCACGGTAGGCATCCAGAAACGCAGCGGCGGTTGCGACATTGCGCGTCTCCGCAGCGCCCGGCACACAACTCAGCGCAAGAACACATATCGCAGAAAACAGTATGTTTATCGGGCCGGTCATGGCCATGGGCCTACCCCTTTGGGTGCTGTTGTTCTGTCTGTCGATCTATCACGGGCATCTTGCAGGCGTCACCTGGATTTATCCTTTGCCTGCGCGGTGTGGCCGTTTCGCGCCCGTCAGGGGCCGGACGCCTGCAAACCGGGCAATGGCAAAACCGATGATCACGCCAGCCGCGTTCAGGATCAGATCGTCCACTTCGAAATTTCGCCATGCGCAGGGTGCCAGCCCAAACAGGCCGGTCAGCTGGGATGTCTCGACAAGCAGCGTCATCACAAGGCCGATCAACGCGGCCGTACCCCATTTGTGCACACACAAGGCCAGTACGGCCCCGATGACAAGACAGGCATGCAGGTTCAGCGCCGTCGCCGAAACGGTGATTTCCATCACCCATTCATCCAGCGGCGCCCCCTGGGATATGCGGCGCCCGATTGCGTTAATGAACCGGAACGGCGTCAGCAGCAGACGGCCGCGGCGGCCACCACATCCATCCCAATCGGGGCCTGGCCAGGGCAGATGTGTGATCACCACAAACACCGCGATCAAAATGACCGCAGGAAAAAACCGCGCCCCCGCGCGCAACCCGTGGCGGCGGGCAAAAAAGACACAAATCAGGACAGCCGCGATCACGATGACCGAAAATCCGGCAAGGTTGGGAAGCAAGGGAACAGTCGTCATGGAAATTCCGCGCAGGGCCACAAGGACAGTGGCGATGTGTCTGCACAGCAGTATAAGGTTCGCATAGCGGGTGCAGCATCAAATCCAGCCCATTGCGTCAATTGCGGAGAGTTCATGCCGATTACACTGCCCGTTCCCCCCCCTGCCTGTCTTGGTGTGGTGATTGTCACGTTCAACTCTTCTGATGTCATTCTGCCCTGTCTAGAGACGCTTTTGGCCTCATCCGATGTGGCCTTGCGCATTGCTGTGGTGGACAATGCCTCGCAGGACGGCACACGCGATCTGGTGCGGGACTGGGCGGCAGGATCACACCCCGCCGATCTGACGGGACTGCCCTTTGACGCGACACCCGTGCAAAAGCCCGTGGCGCTGCAAGGCGATCTTGCCCACGTCCCCGATCCGGACAGACATGCCCTGACCCTGATCGAGGCACCCGACAATCTGGGATTTGCCGGTGGGGTCAATCTGGGGCTGGCGGCGCTGGCCGCTTTGCCCGAACTGGACCGGTTCTGGGTGCTCAACCCCGACAGTGTTGTACCGCCGCAGACCGCTGCGGCCTTTGCCCGCCAGCCTGCCGGGGCAGATGGGTTTTCGCTCATGGGGGGGCGGGTGCTTTATCTCGATAACCCCGAAATGATCCAGATCGACGGCGGCACCATCGCGCGGCGCACCGGGATCACGGGCAATCTGGGGCTTTATGCCGCCCATGCCGAAACCCCCCCCGCCGATCCGGCCGCAATGGATTTCATCACCGGGGCCAGCATGGTCGCCAGCCGCGCCTTTTACGAGCGTACAGGCCCGATGCGTGAGGATTATTTCCTCTATTACGAAGAAGTCGACTGGGCGATGCGGCGCGGGGATCTGCCGCTGGCCTATTGTGCGCAGGCACTGGTCTATCATCACGGCGGCAGCGCCATCGGATCAGCCACGCACAACCGCCCGGCGTCGCCCTTTGCGCTTTATTTCAAGCACCGCGCGCGGATGATGTTTCTGCGCCGGTTCCTGCCCGCCAGCGTGCCCGGCGCCCATGCCTGGAGCCTTGCCAAGGCGGCACAATTTACCCTCAAGGGATTTGGCCGCGAAGCGGCGGCGCTTTTGGCCGGCGCCTTTGGCAGACCGCCACCGGCGGCGGTGCGCGCGCGCCTGTCCGCAACGGCCCTGCATAATATTTTTGACACCCCAACACCCGCAAACGAGGATGCCCGACATGATCGAAAAAATACCTCATAGCGCAGAAAGCCCCCGGTGCAGTGTCATCATCCCCGCCTACAACGCGGCGGATTTTGTCGTGCAGGCGGTACACAGCGCGCTGAGCCAGCGCCCCGAAGCGCCACAGGTGATTGTTGTGGATGACGGATCATCCGACACAACCGCCGCGCTGGTGGAAAAGATCGACGGCGTGACCCTGATCCGGCAGGCAAATGCCGGCTGCCCCGCCGCCCGCCTTGCCGGCCTAAAGCACGCGACGGGAGCATTTTTTATCTTTCTGGATGCCGATGACGAACTGTTGCCGGGGGCCATCACGGCGCACCTGGCGGCAATGGATGCCGCCCCGCAGGCCGCGATGGTGTTTGGTGCCAACCACCGGATCGACGCCACCGGCGCGCGCATCGCCACCTATCCGCAAAAACCCTTTGAAACAGCAGACCCCCATGTCGTTGCCTTTCAGGTCACGCCGGCCCCTTCGCAATGCATGTACCGCCGTTCGGCCTTTGAGGCGGTGGGCGGCTATGATCCTGCCCTGCGCCTGTGCGAGGATTCAGATCTGAACATCCGCATCACGCAGGCCGGGTCCATCATCTGCCATGGCGACATGGTGCTGAACTACCGGATGCACGGCGGGCAGGCCACCAAACGGCCCTCCAAGATCTGCCGGGCCCATCTGGGGGTGATCCGCAACCATCTGGGGCCGGACGGGACATTTCCGGATGCCACAGAACTGGCGCGCAGCCTCAAGAAATGGAAACAATATTACGGTCGCAACATCCCCATAGAGATCATCCGCACAGCCCTGCGGCGCGATCTGCCCGGTTCGGCGGCCGCGCTCAAGACCTTTACTGCATGCCTGCCCCATTCTGCGGTGGGTGCGGTGGACAATGCGCCGGATTTGCTCCGGCAGCGGCTGAAACGTCGAAAATCTGCATAAAATCAAGAAAAACAGGTGAATTATGTTACGGGATAAAGTCGGTAAATTTGTGCCAAAGCCTTTAAAGCGGATCCTCTACCGCAGACGCCGCAATCTGACCCGATTGATCAACCGGCTGCGCGTGCGGGATCACATCACAACCTATCACGACGTGCGGCTGCGCGCGGACCCTCAGGAGATCGGCGTCGACGTCGTTGAAAACTTGCTGAGCGGGGATTACGAGCTGCGCGAGGCGCGTATGGTCGATATGTTTCTTGAACCGCATGACAAGGTTATCGAACTTGGGGCCGGCATTGGATTTATAGGGATGCTGTGCGCGCGCGTTGTCGGCGGGCAAAATGTGCACAGTTTTGAAGCCAATCCCCTGATGGAACCTGTCATTCGCGGCAATTATGCCCTGAACGAGGGCATACCGCCCAATCTGAACATTGGTTTTCTTTCTTCAGAGCCGGAAGGGTCGGAAGATATCACTTTCTATGTGCCTGACCAATTCTGGGCCGCATCCCTGTCACCGATCAAGGACGCCAGAACCGTAAAAACCCCGCAATTATCGCTGAGCAAATATCTCGCGACACTGCGCCCGACCTTCCTGATCATGGATATTGAAGGGGGCGAGATCGATATCGTAGACGCGCTTGACCCCAAGGGGTTGCGCAAGATCGCAATGGAATTGCATCCGTCGGTGACGGGTCAGGCCGCAATCGACACGATGGTGGCAAAGCTTGAAAGCCTTGGTTTCACACGCAAATGGATGTCGAGTTCTGCTGAACACATGTATTTTGAGGCCAGTTAACGCCATCTTTCATTCTCCTTGCTTTCCAGCAAGATAGGGGAAATTTCGCAACCCAGTTTAGAATGCGCTCCGGCTACAGGCGGAAAACCTATAAGGTTAGTTATGTGAAATATCTGCCAAAACAGGTGTTCAGCTGCGCATTTTCAGGACTTTTGCAGGCGCACCTGCGGCAATGGCGCCTGCGGGAATGTCCTTGGTCACGATGGACCCTGCGCCGATCACACAACCGTCGCCCAGGGTCACGCCGGCGGTGATCACGGACTTGGTCCCGATCCAGCAATCCGCGCCGATCACCACGTCACGCTCAAGCATGTCCTGGTCGGTGATACGCGTGTCTGCAGCCAGCCCGTAATCTGCTGCCGTCACAAAACAGCTGGGCCCCAGTGTCGTGCGGGCGCCGATGCGGATCCACGAGGTGCTGCGCCCCGCCCAGAGCGCGCAATACTCTCCGATCTGGACCTGATCGCCCAAGGTAACCCGCTCGGCGTTGCGAAAAGAGCTGTTGGGCGCAAGGCGGATGTCGCGGCCCATGTCGATTTTACCGCGCTGCAAGGCATGGCTGTAACCGTAGTAATGCAGCATTCGAAACGGGTGCAACAAAACCTGCGGGTGCAAAAACGACCGCACCACCCGGCCGATCCGTTGCGGCAAGCCGTTCTTTTTAACCATCGAGGCGCACCCCTTTCCGGTAAGTCACTGGTAATACCCGTAACCGTATTCCGCCCCCATGTATCGGCATTTGTTCAGGACCACGCCCATCACATTGGTCTGGCTGGCCAGATCCCGCTCGCACATGTCGATTTCCTTGGTCGTGGTGGATTCAGCGCCCGCCACCAGCAGCACGCAATCCATGTGGCGCGCAAAGGCCATCATGTCGTCGGTGGCCAGCATGGGCGGCGTGTCAAACAGCATCACGTCAGGCTCATAGGCCTCTTCGATGGCGGCGATCACATCGGGGATCTGCTTGCTGCCCAGCAGTTCAGCGGGGTTTTTCCACGGCCGTTGGTTGCACGAAAGGGCAAGGTTGTCGCCATAGCGCATCGCGTTTTGCGCAAAGGATTCGGTGCCGTTGAGGACATCCGCAAAGCTGATGTCGCGGGTGATGCCCGCAATCCGCGCCAGTGAAGGCCGGCGCAGATCCATCTCCATCAGTACGGTGCGCAGATCGGCCTGCCGCTGCAGGCTCAGCGCGAGGTTCATCGCGATCGTGCTTTTGCCACAGGCCGCCGTGGGCGAGGTGATGGCCAGCCGGCGCCAGCCGTTGTCGCGCATCTGTTGCAGCACGCGGGTGCGCATCATGTCGATGTCCGTGGCCTCGCGGCCACCTTCCAGCGCCATGATGCGGTGGCGCTTGAGGTATTTGTTGTTCAGTTCAAGCTGCGGCAGCGCCTGCCAGGCCTCGGTGATTGCGGTGCTGGTGGCAGGGTTCGCCCGTGTCTGCATCTGCGGTGCAGGCTTGCGCATGGGGCTGGCTGCCGGGGCCTTGCCCTCCCGTTCGGTGCGGGCTTTGGCGAGTGCGGATTGTATCTTTTCCATATCTGTCCCCTCAGGCGCTGCGCTGCGCGACCGGCTCCGGCGTCTCAAGCACCCCGATGATCTGCTCCAACGGGACATAAAAGGTATCTATCCCCCACAGCAACAGCGGAATGCCGATCAGGCACCCCCCCACGGCCCCCAGAATGATGCTGCGGCGGCGCAGTTGTTCGCGCCGTGTGCGGTAATAGGGCAGCACGGCAAAAGGCGTGATGCCCAGTGCGTTGGTCACATCCGCAGGCCGCCGGATGCCTTTGTTGAGCAGTTCCAGCAGCAGTACCATCGCCAGCCCGGCAAATATGCCGCCCCCGATCCCCCCTGCCGCGATCAGCAGCCGGTTGGGTTTTTGCGGTGCGTTGGGCCTGACGGCCTGTTCCACGATGGAAATCCGCTGTCCCTGCCGCAAGGTTTCGATCACATCGCCGGTTTCGGCGCGGGCCATGTTTGACACCGCCTGATCGTATTGCGCGCGCACGTTGGCATAATCGCGTTCCAGCGTGTCCAGCGCGATGGAGTTGCCGGGCGTACGTTCCAGTGTATCCGCAAGGCGGTTGAGGTTTTCCTGCACCTGCAGCTTTTGGTCCGCAATAAAGGCAAGCTGGCCATCAATCTCGGCCAGCTGCACCTCAAAGGCGGTGATCGGTGCCCCGGTGTCAGACACGTCCGCCTGCGCATCCTGTTCTGCGACAATTGTGCGCAGACCGCTGATGCGCGCCTCCAGCAGAACGATGCGCGGGTTTTCCGGTGACAGCACAGACAGCTGCGCGGTCAGTTCATCCTCAAGCTCCCGCAGCTGTTGCTTTTCGGGGCTGGCTGTTACGCCGGGATTCCTGTCGTTGAAGATGTAGGACCGCTCGTTGATGCGCTCTGCGCGTGCGCGCCGGTCGCGCAGGGCAGATTCCTCGCGTTCAAGCTGCAACAGGCGCTCCTGGTTGGCCGCTTGCTGGGTGCGGCGAAACTCCAGGCTGTCGGGCAGCGAATCTTGGTTTTCTTCCTTGAAGGCCAGAATGACGGCCCCGCGGTCGGCCAGTTCACCATCCAGGCGGTCAACTTCTTGCTGGAAAAACTCCAGCGTCTGGCGGGCGGTGCGGGTCCGCATGGCCACATCCTCGCGCAGGATCAATGTGACCAACTCGTTTGTCACCGTGGCGGCAAGTGTCGCGCCGGGCGCCTCGAAGGTAACGGATACGACGGTCGCACGCACCGGCCCGCGCCGCTCGGACCCGCCCGTGGTGACGATGCCGATGCGGCTGCGCATGTCGTCCACCAGCGCTTCGGTGCTCATCTGCAACTCGGCCTGGGTACCGCCATAAATGTTAAGCCGGCGCGCCATGTCGACCAGCGTGTCGCGGGTCAGGATGCGCTGCTGGATAATTTCAAGCTGTTCGGTGGCTTCGGTGCGCACGGTCGAAGCGGCCAGTTCGCCCGGGATCTGTTCGGATTCCACCAACAGCCGGGCCTGCGCCACATAGACCGGCGGCAACACCCGCGCCAGCGTCAGACCGATGGCCGAGCCGATGACCAGAAACAACACAAACCAGTGCAGCCGCCTGATGAACAGCGAAAGGTAGAATTTGAAATCCATGGTCAGTTGGCCTTCGTCTGGTGGTGTGGCTCGAGAATGAAAATCGATGTATCCGGTGGTTCCGGGGTATTTTGTATTTGAGCCACCGGTTCCCCTGCGGGCAACGGCGCATCCAGCGTGTTCACGAAAAAGGCGCCATCGTCCAGAACCTGCTGCACGGTCAGCCGCGTGACGGATTTATTGCCCTTTGTATAGGCATAAACCAATGCCAGGTCACACAGCTGGTTGACCAGACGTGGCACACCGCCGGTCACTTCATACACAAGATCGCGTGCGGACATGTTGAACAGCTCGCGCTGCATCCCCGCCACCCGCAACCGGTGCGAGATGTAATCGCGCACCGTGCGCAGATCCATCGCCCGCAGGTGAAACGCCGAAGACACCCTTTGCGCGAACTGCCGCAAATCAGGGCGGCGGATCATGTCGCGTAATTCAGGCTGACCCACCAGCACCAGCTGCAACAGTTCGTCCTTGTTGGCGTTGATGTTGGTGAACATGCGCAGCTCTTCAAGTGATTCGCGGCTGAGGTTCTGCGCCTCGTCGAAAATCAGGATCACGCGGCGGCCGTTTGCATATTCATCAATCAGGTAATTCTGAAAGCGTGAAAACAGATCGATATAGGTTTCATCCGGCCCCGCCTCCTGTCCCAGCGCCATCAGCACCCAGCGCAGCAGCTCACCCCGGTCGCCATGGCCGTTGGAAATCAGACCGACCTGCACATCATCTGTCACAGAGCGCAGCAGCTGGTGCATCAGCGTGGTTTTGCCGGCCCCGACCTCGCCTGTGATCAAGGTGATGGGCGCGCGGGTGACAATCCCGTATTCCAGCATTGCATAGGCGCGCTTGTGGGCTTCTGACCAGAAAAGGAAGTCGGGATCGGGCACCAGCGAAAACGGCCGTTCTGACAAACCAAAAAACTCGGTATAGATATCAAGTGTGCTGCTCATGCCCGTTACTTAATCTCGTTCTTTCAATATTACAAAATGAACGGGACCAAAGCGCCCTGACAAACAAACTTGCTGTCTGAACTGATGAAAACCCTGCTCCATATACGCCTCGAATCTCTTCTTTCACAAGGCGTTGCACTGTTGTGCCGGGTCTGAGCGCCCGTTTAACTACCTGTGATGGTAAAGCGCTGCACATACAGGCACAAAAAGAAACAATTAAGGCATTGTCCATCATATTACTGACAAATTGTTAGTCTAATTTTCAAATAGCTTTAACAAAACGCAACGCATTGATAAGGTCCTCTGGTTTCGAATGTGATCTTTTTTGCACCTACTTACGCCCGCTTCCGGCTTGGGCATATTGCCTGCCAACCCGGCCGCCTGAGGGATGAGGAAATTTTATGACCATCAACTACCGTGACGTTTTTGTTCCTTCATCGGAACCGGTGCCCGCATTGCCCCGGTCCAATGGCGCGCAATATCACAGCGCCAAACGCCCTGTACGCCGGGGCGCCTATCGCAATGGCGGCAAACGCCTGATCGATCTGGGGCTGTGTATTCTGGGCGCGCCCTTTGTTGTGCCGCTGATCGCGCTGATGGCCATTCTGGTCGCCCGCGACGGTGGCAAACCGTTCTACAGCCAGCTTCGAATCGGGCGCGGCGGACGCACCTACCGGATCTGGAAAATGCGCTCCATGGTGAAAAACGCCGACGACATTCTGGAAGCGCACCTGGCCGCCGATCCGCAGGCGAAGGCCGAATGGGACCGGACGCAGAAACTGAAATCAGATCCACGCATCACCCGGTTCGGGCATATCCTGCGCCGCTCGTCTTTGGATGAACTGCCACAGCTGTGGAATGTCGTGCGGGGCGAGATGAGCCTGGTCGGCCCCCGCCCCATGATGACCAGCCAAAAGGCGCTTTATCCCGGACACGACTATTACGACCTGCGCCCCGGCATCACCGGCAGCTGGCAGGTGTCAGACCGCAACGCCTCGACCTTTGCAGAACGGGCTGTGTTTGATACCGCCTACAACAAGGATTTGTCTCTGGGCGAGGATGCGCGCATCCTTAAAGACACCGTATCGGTTGTGCTCAAGGCAACAGGTTACTGATCGGGGCCTGTGCCCCACCCCCGCCACTATGCTGATCATCTCTATGCAAATAACGCATAAGTGAAAATTTTACCTGCGTGATCTCTGCAGCAGGGGCTGCTATAGCGTGTCACGGATTATCCCTTTTCCCAGTTTTGTGTGAACCTGCCCATGCGCCTTTTACGTCTGATTGTTCTCTCCCTTGCCACCAGCAGCATGCTTTTGCTTGCCGCCTGCGAAAGCGATACCGAAAAAGCAGAGCGGTTTTATCAATCCGGGCTGGCCCTGGCAGAGCAAGGCGACAACGAGCGGGCGCTGATCGAACTGCGCAACGTGTTTCAGCATGACGGCTTTCACCGCGAGGCTCGCAATCTTTATGCACGGTTGTCGCTGGAACTGGACCGCCCGCAGGAAGCCTACAGCCAGTATTTGCGCCTGATTGAACAATACCCCGACGCCATCGAAGCCCGCGTGGCTCTGGCACAGATGGCCATCGTGAACGCCGGTTGGGATGAGGTAGAGCGCCACACCGTCGCAGCGGTTGAACAAGCCCCCGAACGGACGGACGTGCAGGCGCTGGACGTGATTGTGAAATACCGGCATGCGGCACTGAACAAGGACACCACCGCACAGGCGGCGCTGGCCGAACAGGCCATTGAACTGCTGCGCGACATCCGTGCCACCCAGGAAACCGGCGACAATTACGGTCTTGTCCGCATCGTGCTGAGCCATCTGACCCGCAGCGGCCCCCCCCAGGACGCCCTGCCCGTGCTGGAAGAAGCACTGGCGCGCGATCCCGGTGCCGAAGATCTGAACGTGATGAAAGTTCAGCTGCTGGAACAAAGCGGCGATATTGCAGGGGCCGGCGCGCAGCTGCGCAAGATGATCACGTTGTTTCCCGAAAACAGCGACATCCAGCAGGCGATGGTCAACTGGTATTTGGTGCAGGACGACATTGCCGGCGCCGAAGCGTTTCTGCGCGACCGCGCGGGTGCGGATGACGGCCCCACCGAAGGCCATGTGGCGGTGATCCAGCTTTTGGCCGCACGGGTCAGCAGCGATGCCGCCCGGGCCGAGATCGAGCGCCTGGTAGAAACCAACACCGGCAACGATCAGGGGCGTTTTTACGCCGCCATGCTGGCGTTGCAGGACTTTGAGGCGGGTCAGACAGACACGGCCATCACCAATTTGCGGACCCTGATCGGCGAAACAGAAAGTCCCGCGCGCAAGATCGACATGCAGCTATTGCTGGCGCAGATGCTGATCGCAACAGACAACGCAGCCGAAGCCGATGGCCTGATCGCCGCCGTTCTTGCGGTTGATGCCGGCAATGTCGGCGCTCTCAAGATGCAGGCCAGCCGCCTGATCGACAACGATCAGCCCGGCGCCGCCATCATCGCCCTGCGCCGCGCCTTGGGTCAAAACCCACGCGATGCCGAAACCCTGACCATCATGGCGCGCGCCCACCAGCGCGACGGCGATGTCGAACTGGCCGGTGAACGGCTGGCGCTGGCGGTGGAAGTGTCTGGCAGTGGGGCTGCCGAGGCGATCCGCTATGCCCGGTTCCTGACCTCGCAAAACCAGTCACAGGTCGCAGCCACGGTGCTGGAGGACGCGCGCCGCAACAACCCGCGCGACCCGCAGATCATGGCGCTGCTGGGGTCCATCGCGCTGGAAAACGGTGCATGGCAACAGGCACAGGAAATGGTCGTGGCGCTGCGCGCATTGGACAGCGACGAAAACCAACGCATCGCAACAGAGCTTCAGGCCGCGATCCTGCAGGGGCAAAACCGCATTGACGACAGCCTCAGCGTGCTGGAAGCGCAGGTTGGCAACAGTGATGATCCGACCGGCGCAGAGCGCATCCGCGCCGTGATGCTGATCGTGCAGACCCAGATCCGCGCCGGCAAGACGGAAGCCGCGCGCAGCTATCTGGACACCGCCATGCAGGATTTGCCCGCAAGCCCGGACCTCAAGGTGCTGGATGCCACCGTGTCCGCCCTGATGGGGGACATGGAAACAGCCGAAACCGGCTATCGCGCACTGATCGCTGAATACCCGCTGAGCTTTCTGCCTGTCCGTTTGCTGATCAATGTTCTGAACAGCACCGGCGACACACAAGCCGCAGAACAGGTGCTGCAAGAAGCACTTGAACGGATGCCTGACAATGCCGAAGCGCTGCTGCTGATGGCCGGCAACATGGAACGCAGCGGCGATGTGACCAGCGCCATCGAAACCTATGAAAAAATCTATGCCCAGGACAGCGGCAATCTGGTTGTGGCCAACAACCTGGCCAGCCTGATCAGCACTTTCCGCGACGACGAGGAAAACCTGACCCGTGCTGCCGGCATCGCCCGGCGCCTGCGCGGCACACAGGTTCCGGCGTTTCAGGACACCTACGGCTGGATCTCCTACCGGCGCGGTGATCTGGACGAAGCGCTTGATTACCTGGCCCCTGCCGCCGAAAGCATGCCCACCAACCCGCTGGTGCGGTTCCATCTGGGCATGACCTATGCCGCACTGGGCCGCACCCAGGAGGCCACCGCCAATCTGACCCGTGCGCTGGAACTGGGCGAAGGGCGCAACCTGCAACAGCAGATGCAAACCGCCCGTGACACGCTTGCCACATTGCAGGCCGCCCCGGCCGACTAAGGAAACGCAGCACCCGTGCATGTTGCATCGGCGGCACGAGACAGGATTAAAGCGCACTGTTGGATTTCAATCGTGTCTTTTCCCTTTGAGGTGTTCACCCGTTTGCCCGTAAACAGGTGAAAAGACCGAAAAAGGCAACCGCCTTGAAAGGAAGACCTGTGAACCTTCGTTCGATTACGCCGTCCGTGATGTCCCTGCGCCACCGCTTGGCCGGGCTGCTGCCTGTTTTGATGGCTGCCCTGCTGATCACCCTGTCGGCGCAGCTGGTGCAGGCACAGACCTATCAAATCCGCCCCGGCGACAAGCTGCGCATCGAGGTTCTGGAAGACCCCAGCCTGAACCGGGCGGTTCTGGTGGCCCCCGACGGGCGGATCACCCTGCCCACGGCCGGCACGATCCGCGCCGCCGGCCAATCGGTTGAGGCCGTGCAGCGCACGCTGACCACCCGTCTGGCAGGCAACTTTGCCGCCACACCCAATGTCTTTGTCTCGCTCGAAGAGCTGTACGTCGCCCCCGTCAGAACCCCCCAGCCCGAAGCAGCCCCGCCTGTGATTTCGATTTTTGTGCTGGGCGAAGTCGCCAAACCCGGCGAGCTTGAAGTGGCGCCGGGCACAAATGTGTTGCAGGCCTTTGCCGTGATGGGCGGGTTCACCAACTTTGCCGCTGTCAAACGCATCCAGTTGCGCCGCGTTGACCCCAAAACCGGTGTGCAGCAGATCATCGCGCTGAATTACAAACGCATCGAGGCGGGCGACCGCAGCGGGCTGACGTCCCTGCGCGAAGGTGACACAATTGTCGTGCCCCAGCGGCGTCTTTTCGAATAGGTTGGCCCGCGCGCCGCGCGCGTGCATCGGGCACAGACCCGGCAGGAGACCCGAGTGACAGCGACAGCCCCCTTTTTGACACCCTGCCTTGCGGCATTGCTGTGCGGTGTCGGCAGCATCGGTGCGGCCCAGGCCCAGACGGCAGATCCGCAAACGGGCGGTTTGGTCATGCGCTTTGGCCTGACCCTGGGGGCCGCCGCGCAAAGCAACCGCACGCTGGATATCAACAATCCGGGCAACAGCACCGAAATTTTCACGGACCTGTCTTTCGGCATCTCAAGCGAAACCCGCACGCAGGCCCTGACATTTGATCTGGACGGCCGGTTGCGCACCCTTGATGCCCCTGTCGGCATTTTTGCCGATCAGGGGCTGACCGCCCCCTCGGCGGCGCTGGTCTATACCCTCAAGGGGGCCACCGCGCGGCTGAACCTGTCTGCCCGCTACAGCGAAACGGACCTGTCCGACACCAGCCTGGTGATTGACGAAGACGACACTTTCACAATCCTGACCGGAGACGCCACACGCCGCCGCGCGGTGCTGGAGGCGCGCCATGACTGGCGTCAGGACACCCGCGCACGCTTTGGCGCCTTTGTGCGTTATGAGGACGTCAGCTATCGCGACGGGGTGGCAACGGATGTGGATGGCAGCAATCTGAGCGATTCACAGCGCCTGACCTTTGGCACCAGCGCCACGCTGGATCTGAGCACAGCCGCAGAGCTGGCCATCACGCTCAGCTACAGCGTGTTCGAAGAAGACGGCGTGGCAAATGACCGCGAGACATGGTCACTGGGCAACACGCTGACCCTGGACCGGCCACTGGGCGATGTCACGCTGCGCTTTGATGTCACCGATATTGAGGAAGGCAGCCGCCTGAGCGCCACGGTCGGGCGCACCTACGAGACGGCGCGCGCGACCTTTTCAGGCGACATCGGCGTGGCGCGTGAGGTGACGGGGCAAACGGTGCTGATCGGGTCTGCCGGCATCAACTATCCCCTGCCCCGCGGCGCATTGAGCTTTGGCCTGTCGCGTCAGGTGGCCTCGTCAAACACCCAGGATGAAGAACGGCTGAACACGCAAGTTAACTTTGGCTATCAGCACAATCTGACACCGCTTTCGGCGATTTCGCTGGAAGGTATCTTTGCGCAGGTAACCGACACCAGCAGCGATACCACCTACCGCGATGCCACCATCAGCGCCACATACACCCGGACGCTGACCAAAAACTGGAACATGGACACCGGCCTGCGCCACCGCTTCAGCAATGATGACGGGATCGGCACAGCGCGCTCAAACGAGGTGTTTTTCAACCTGCGCCGCGAGTTCTTTACCCGGTTCTAAAGCCCCCTGCCCCGGACATCCCGCGCCGGTTCTGCGCATTTGCATGCCATGCATCTGCGAGGGCAGGCCTGCCTGTGTGTTAGAAATGGGTTATAGGAGTGGTACGGATTTCACGCTTTCGGACAAGTATCTGAATTTAGAACAAAAAACTGATTATAAAATTCAGCCGGTGGGTAGGGTATCGAGCAAAGGTGGTCGAGTTGTAGAAATGCACGGAATCTCGCGACATTTGCAGTAAAGAGATGCCCAGCGTGTGTCTTGACAGGCACTCAGTAAATTGCGCGTGTAAAGATAGGCGACAACTGACCCCGAACCGGACATGGCCTTCGCGCACTCGCCAAAAGTGACCACGCAGTCGACGTGTTTTACATGGCCGACTGTAAACGCAAATGACCATGCGGGCATGGCATCTGGACGATGCACGCCGTGAGCAATGACGGTCAGGAACAGCTTTTTGTGACCGCAAGGGAACGGTTCACGCAAAACGAAGTCAAAGTGCGCGAATTCAAAGCGGCAACCGTGGTAATTTCATTATTATTGGCTGGCGTCGGGTTCTGTCAGACCAGCATCCCGATATCGCGGCCCAACTCTTCGGCGGACAGAGTATCACCACGCCCCTGCGCCGCCTCGCGCTGCGCCTCTTGCTGCCCTTTGAGTTGTGCCACCTCCGTTGCTTTGTCCTGCTGCAGACTGGATGCGCGGTCGGTGAACAGCTGATCGCCGGTTTCTTCAAAGGTCATTTCCAGGAATTCTGGCATGACGACGAAAGGCTCGAGATTGTTACATCGGTTGGCATCGATGGGGCGACGGTGACACAGGTGGCACAGCGCCATGAAGTGACGCGTCAGCAGATCTACGCTTGATGGCATGATTTAAAGAAGAAGGGTTTGTGGTCGCCCGACGCCGGAGCGCTTTTCTTTCAGTGGGACATGCCAGTGACGGCCGTGGTTCCGGCGGCGCAGTCTCCGGTCGCTGAGACGTCGCCATCGGTTACAGTTGAATTGCGTTTGGGTGGCGGTCTTAGTTTGCATTTTGACAGCACAATGGGCCCGCTCGCGCTGACGGCGATGATCCGTGCGATAGACGCGGCATGATTGGTCCGGGACCTGGGGTTCGGGTTTATCTGGCCTGTGGTGTGACGGACATGCGCAAAGGGATCACGCACGGCAAGCCCTTCGCCCTGCTCTTCCTTTGCAAGGCGCGTCACATGCCTGCGCGAGATGCCGTAGGCTTCTGCCAAGACCTTTGGGGTTTCACCTGCTTTATAGCGCCGCGCCAGTTCAATGCGCTGCTCCAACTTGAGGCTGAAGAACTTCGAACCGTCCGCGCCCCCGATGTTGCGGAACATGGCCCCGACACGTTGGAAACGGGTGCGCTCCTGGCCTTCGGTATCGGTGTATTTGACGGGAACAGCCGGTCCGACCCCGTGCGATCGACATCAAAGAGCAAAAGAAGAGCCCCAAACAAAACGTGGCCAAGCATGCCGAATAGCGCAACAGTTTCCACCGAGAGAGTTAAATAGTGTTATAATAGAGTTACGAAATTTTCGTGTTGAAGTAAGAATCTGAAAACTAATGCTAATTTAGGCAAAAAAGCAAAATATGGTGTGTGAAGTGACGATAATCAGTGTGTGAAGTGACGAAATATGGTGTGTGAAGTGACGAAGCTTGACGATTGGTGTGTGAAGTGACGATAAAGGGCTGTGGTGTGTGAAATGACGAAAACATTTTGGAAAGATGGTGTGTGAAGTGACGAAAGACCTTTTGCCTTCACAGCGTTCTCCGTTGCTCCCCGACAGACACCCCCAGCGTGACCTATTCGTGTGCGATATCGTCGATGCGGTTCCCAAAGGGGATATGTCCTCGATGGAAAATCCTGTTTTTACGCTCTCAACGAAACCGGACATGCGGACACGTCGCTATGAACGGGGTGAAAACTGGATACAAATCGCACCCTCCCGCACCGGTTTGGCCACTGTTCATGACCGTGACGTGCTGATCTACTGTATCAGCCAATGCATGGCTGCGCTCAATAATGGGCAATCTGTGCAGCGGCGCATGCGCTTTAAGGCCTATGATTTGCTTGTGGCGACCAACCGACAGACCTCTGGTCGCGGTTACGAGCTGCTGAAGGACGCTCTGCGACGTCTGCAAGGCACACAAATCGAAACCAACCTGCGGCAAGGCGGCAAAGAATACTTCAAGGTTTTTGGTTTGATCGATTCAGCGGAAATTGTGAAAGAAACCCGCGACGGGCGTATGCTCGATGTTGAAATCACGCTGTCGGATTGGGTGTTTGATGCGATTGAGAACAATCACGTTCTGACACTGAACCGTCAGTATTTCAAACTGCGCAAACCTCTTGAACGGCGGCTTTATGAGATTGCGCGAAAACATTGCGGCGCACAAAGCGCGTGGAAGGTCGGGACAGAGCTTCTCCGCGACAAATGTGGATCAAGCTCCACGCTCAAGGAATTCCGCCGCTTGCTTGGAAAGATCATTGAGGATGATGCAGAGCATAACCACATGCCGGACTATGCCTTCTTCATAGAGGGCGACATGGTGATCGTGCGGGCCAAAAAGAGTATACATGAAACCGCCCCGCCCTTCGCGTTGTCCTCGCTGCGGCTTGAGCCGGACACCCACGAGAAAGCGCGCCGCTTTGCTCCTGGATGGGACATGTACCATCTGGAAAGCGAATGGCGTTCGTGGGTGTTGGGAAAAGGTATTGCCGTCAAGAATCCGGACAAACACTTCTTGAGCTTTTGTAAGAAACGCGGCGCATATAGGCGCTGACTTGTGCCCCAGGTCCCTCCAGCTTTTTGCGGGCGTGCGCAAAGCTCATGAACCAAGGTGCAAGAAATCTAACAATGACCTTGGGTGAAGTATGCGTGCCTTAATATTTACCGCAGGATCACCGTTCGCCCGCGCCGTGCGCATAACCATGTGAGAGCCAAGAAAACATCACCCTGACACCTACACACAGGCCCGCACAGCGGCCCCCACATGGGACATCTAGGCGTGGCGCATGTGGATGAGCGAGCCCCCCCGCCACCCCGACGCGGCCTTTCTGGGGTTCTGCAAGAAATGGTACGACCGCAAGGGCAACGCCCCCTGAACAAGAAAGGCCGCGCAAGAGGCGCGGCCTTTCGAAAGTAAGGTTCAAAGCAAAGCTATGCTGCTTTTTTGCGGCGACGCACACCGACCAAAGCGATCAAACCCGTCAATGCGCCCAGACCGGCTGGCAGCACCGGAACAGAAGCCGGAAGGGTTTCGACAGCAAAGGTAACCTGATTGCCCGACGGGCCTGCAGTACCGTTAAGGAAGAAGGCAAGCGTTTCACCCATACCGACAAACAAGGACAGCCCAGCAGCACCGATGGCGCCTATAGGAAGAAGGACAGTCTGGATTGGCACCGGAATCACCGCCCCGCCATCCACTGAGTACCCCATGGTAATCGTGTTTGAAGGCACGCCCCCCGGTGAGATAAGGAACGGATTTACGGTGATCGAAATGTCGGCCAGCAAATCGTCGCTCGCCACGAAAAACAATGACGCGTTGGCAAAATCTTCGCCCGCCGCCGCCGTCGCATTGCCAAAAGTGTTATCGCCAGGTGCCAGTGGTGTTGCGAAAGGCGTTGTCGTAACAGCAGATGCCGAGGTCGCAAAAACGGCAAATGCAGCAGCGATCGCTGTGGAACGCAGAGAAATAGTCATAACAAGCCTCCAAAAAAATACTAAACAACTGCAAAGATATTCTCAGGCCGACCATGGATTGTCAAGAAATCGCCTTTTTCTTGCCACTTTTGGGATACATTTACCCTTGTTACCTACCAATTGTTTACCAAAAGCATATCGCCCCGCCCTGATTTTGAGCGGTCATTGGCGAGAAAGACGGAATCGCCACGCATTTTGACGCGAATGTTTCCCAATCGTACATTTTGGATCGGAATATCCTTATCCATAAGGTCGCGCCAAGAGGGGGTGATTCTTCGTTTCAGGGTCTGTTGCCGACCCAAATGACCAATCCACGCTTCTCCCCCTTTCACAAAACCCCCGAATAAATTGATCGGGCCGCTTATTAATTGAAGTTATTGGGAATGGCGTGCCAGTTCTTCGGTATTGAGTTTCGGTATTGAGTAATGTCGCCCTTCATGGCCTGTCAAAAGCAGCCCTTTATTAAACATCTGCTCTGAAGCCCGCATTGATAGATTTGCCGCACGCGGAGATTTGGCCCGCACAGCAAAGGGCCACCGGACAGATTTGCGGGCAGGTTCAATTCTTGAAGAACGTTTTCAATCGCCTGCACCCTGCGGGGTTATTTGCCCGCCTTACCGTAGATGCGGTCATAGGCGGCCAGCAGCTGGGGGGTGGTATGGGCCCATGACAGATCCTCCAGCACCCGTTTGCGGCCCAGTTCACCCATGCGCGCGCAGGCCTGCGGATCGCGGATCAGGGTGTCGATCTTTTGGGCAAAATCAACCGGATCATTGGCGCGGGCATAAAGCGATGCCTCGCCTGCTGAAACGCGCCCTTCGGTCAGATCAAACTGCACCACCGGCTTTTCCAGCGTCATGTATTCCATGACCTTGTTCATGGTGGAGATGTCATTCATCGCGTTCTTGGGGTCGGGCGACACGCCGATGTCCACCGCATTGAGCGCCTCAAGCATGTCATTGCCGTAAAGCGCGCCGGTAAAGGTGAAATAGGCCTCAAGCCCGCGGTCGGCCACGTCCTGTTTCACCTCGCCCACGGTGGGGCCAAAGCCCACGATGACAAAATGCACATCCGTCTGGCCAAGCGTCTTGATCAGGTGCTCTGCGGCCTGCACCAGCAGGTCCATGCCCTCTTGCTGGCCGATGACACCGACATAGCCCATCACATGGGCCGCACCCTTGCGATATCCGGTGTCGCCGGGGCCGGGCAGAAATGTCTCGATCCGCGGGGCGGAGCGGACAACAAACACATCCTCGGGCGCCATCTTGCCACGCCGCATGGCGATTTCGCGAAAGCTGCCGTTGGTGGCCATGGACACGGTGGCAGTGGCAAATGTCATCCGCTCCCAGATCAGCATGATCTTGTAAAGCAGCCCGCGTTTGCCGAACTTCGCTTCGAACAGTTCAGGGCAGACATCGTGGTGGTCAAACATATAGAGGACCCCCCACAGGCGATACCAGATCGCCAGCAGAAAGATCAAATCAGGCGGGTTGCAGCCCTGGATCACCTGAAAGGGCTGGCGTTTCCAGACAACCCGCGCCAGCCGAAACCAGTGCCACAGGGCATGACCATATTCGCGGG
>TARA_R110002110_G_scaffold49669_9_pt1 | contig 31728 bp, 24 predicted proteins | sample TARA_R110002110 | Tara Oceans TARA_R110002110 (sample SAMEA4397330) | marine metagenome | biome: Polar Biome; feature: [SRF] surface water layer (ENVO:00010504); material: water (ENVO:00002006), including particulate matter (ENVO:01000060) such as... | depth 5 m | reverse complement strand
CAGGGGGGCAGCAGCCGAACGGCCGACAGCAACCGGGGACACCTTGGTGGCCAACCAAAGTGCCGCCGTCGCAGTGGCGCTACTGCCCGGACAGGCCGCACGACCGGATACAGCTTTGCCTGCGACGGTATCGGTCACGGTGCAGCCTGGCTTCACACTCTGGGGAATCGCCCGGGATCGCTTTGGCGACGGAATTTTGTATGTTCAGGTCTATGAGGCCAACAAAGACCGCATCCGCAACCCGGATCTGATCTATCCCGGACAGGTGTTCACCCTGCCACTGAAATAGAGGCCACAGAAACCGGGGCCACCGAGACCGGGCACAAAAACCGGACCACTGAGACCGGACCACTGAGGCCGGCGTGCTCTCTGGTCATTCGTTGTGCATCCAGGTAGGGTGCCCGGCGAACAAACGAGAGTTGAAATGCGTAGGATTACCTCTGACCTGACCAGTGCCGATGCGCAGAGCGACAGTGCGACAGCCGCGCAGACAATTCGCCGTGTGTTGCCCTATCTCTGGCCCAAAGACGCGCCCTGGGTGCGCCACCGCGTCATGCTTGCCATGGTCGCGCTGATCCTGTCCAAGATCATCTCGGTTTCGACACCGGTTTTTTACAAACAGGCGGTGGACCGTCTGGCCGGTGGCACGCCGGATGCGGCGACGATTCTCGGGCTGGCGGCTGTCGGGCTGACGGTTGCATATGGCCTGGCGCGGCTTGGCTCTGTCGCATTCGGCGAATTGCGCGACGCGATCTTTGTGCGCGTGACGCAGCGCGCCCTGCGCAAACTGGCGCTGGAAACCTTTACCCATATTCACCGTTTGTCGATGCGCTATCACATCACGCGCAAAACCGGCGGGCTGAGCCGGATTATCGAGCGCGGCGTCAAGGGCGTCGACTTCCTGCTGCGGTTCTTGCTGTTTTCGGTCGGGCCGCTGATCCTGGAACTGTCGATGGTTGCGGTGATTTTCGCGGCATTGTTCGGCTGGCAGTACATGGCCGCCGTGGTGATCACGATCGTGCTTTACGTCGCCTTTACCTTCCGGGTGACCGAATGGCGCGTGCAGGTGCGCCGCCAGATGAACGACCAGGACACCGACGCCAACCAGAAGGCCATCGACAGCCTGCTGAACTTCGAAACCGTGAAATATTTTGGCGCCGAAACGCGTGAGGCCGCGCGCTATGACCGGGCGATGCAGCAGTACGAGGGGCTTGCCGTCAAGACCGGGCAAAGCCTGTCCTTCCTCAACTTCGGGCAGGCGCTGATCATCACTTCGGGCCTGGTCACCGTGATGGTGATGGCGGCGATCGGGGTTGGCGCAGGGGTTCTGACGGTCGGTGATTTCGTGATGGTCAACGCCTATATGATCCAGATCACCTTGCCGCTGAATTTTCTCGGCACGGTCTACCGTGAAATCCGCCAGTCGCTGGTCGATATGGGGCAGATGTTCGGCCTGCTGTCGCACCCGACCGAGGTGCAGGATAAACCCGGCGCACCCGATATCCAGGTGCGGGGCGGTGAGGTGGAGATGGACAATGTGTCGTTCCATTATGACGCGTCGCGCCCCATCCTCAAAGGCATCTCGCTGCGGGTCGGGGCGGGCCAGCGGGTGGCGCTGGTCGGGCCTTCCGGCTCGGGCAAATCGACCATCGGGCGGTTGTTGTTCCGCTTTTACGATGTCACCGGCGGGGCCTTGCGCATCGACGGTCAGGACGTCCGCGACATCACGCAAGACAGCCTGCACGCCCGGATCGGGGTGGTGCCGCAAGACACCGTGCTGTTCAACGATACCATCCTCTACAACATCGCCTATGGCCGCCCCGAAGCGACGCGCGAAGAGGTTGAGGCGGCGGCCAGATCGGCGCGCATCCATGATTTTATCCTGTCGATGCCGGACGGCTATGAAACGACCGTGGGCGAGCGTGGGCTGAAGCTGTCGGGCGGCGAAAAGCAGCGGGTCGGCATCGCGCGCACCCTGTTGAAAAATCCGCCGATCCTGCTGCTGGATGAGGCAACCTCGGCGCTGGACACCCAGACAGAGCGCGACATCCAGGACAGTCTGCTGGCAATGGGCAAGGGCCGCACCGTCATCACGATCGCGCACCGTCTGTCGACAATTGCCGATGCCGACCGGATTATCGTGCTGGAGGCCGGGCACATCGTGGAACAGGGCACCCATACCGAATTGCTGGCCAACAACGGGCGCTATGCCTCGATGTGGGCGCGCCAGTCGTCTGAGGAGGAAGCAATCGAAAAGGCCGGTCGTCCGCCGTCCGAAGATTATGAAACGGATGACGAGCGCGAGGTGTACAACCGTTTCACCAGTTTTCCTGCGGCATGACTCCTGGCGACGGGGGGCATGGCTGTATCGAAACCGGGCGGCAGAGGGTATCCCTGCCGCCCATTTTGCCGCCCATTTCTTATACGACGACCGAACTTTGAGCCGGCGGGCCTTGAGCCGCCTATTCCGCCGCGCGCAGTGAAGACCCGGGCATGCCCTGGACCGGGGTTACGCCGGTATCGGTTCCGGCCTTCGGGGCGCTTTCGAGCAGCTCTGGTGCCGGGTCTTCAACCGGCGTTTCCGCAGCTTCCCTCGCGTCGCCTTCTTCCCAGATGATCTGGGGTGAACGGATCTTGCGCGCGGCCCGGTTCAGCGCGATATCGCGGGCCTCGGCGCTGCCCGGCCCCTTTGACAGGGCGGAAAGCCAGGCAAAGCTGCGATAGGCACCGCCCTCGAACCAGACGCGCAAGGCCAGCAGGGCCGGGGTGAAGATCAGCGTCAGCACTGTCGCGATGCCAAGGCCGAAGACCACCGCCGTTGCCAGTTGCTTCCACCACAGCGCGGTCGGGCTGTCGATGGAATAGCCGCCGCCGATGAAATCGAGGCTGAGGCCGAACATCATCGGCGCAAGCCCCGCCATCGTGGTGATGGTCGTCAGCAGAACCGGGCGGATGCGCTGTTCGGCGGTCCGCACGATCGCCTCGATCCGCGGCATGTAGCGACTGAAGTCCTGATAGGTGTCGATCAGGACAATGTTGTTGTTCACCACGATCCCCGCCAGCGCCACGATCCCCGTGCCGGTCATGATGATGCTGAAGGTCTGATCCATCACCAGCATGCCGATCAAGACGCCGGTAGTCGATAGCACTACCGCGATCAGCACGAGGAACGCATTGTAAAAGCTGTTGAACTGCGCCAGCAGGATGATGAACATCAGCCCCAGCGCCCCCGCGAACGCCTTCGAGAGGAACGCGCCGCTCTCGGCCTGGTCTTGCTGGTCGCCGGTCCATTCCCATTCGACACCTGCGGGCAGCGGCCGGTCTTCGGTCAGCCAGGAGGTGAGCAGGGCGATGCGTTCGTTGGCGTTGATCGGCTCGACCGACAGGCTGGCAAGATCGATGGCCGCGGCGTCCGGGGCATCGAGCCGGGTGATTTCATAGGTCTTGCCGCCGATGATCGCCTCCGGCAGCCCCGAGGCGGTTCCGGCAGGCCCCGCGGTGGGGTTGTCGGCGCGTATTCTGGCGGCGCCGATGGTTTTGACCGTGCCGTCGGCCTGCTTTTGCTTCAGAGCAAACAAGCCGTCTGTTACCCCGGCCTTGACGTCGAAAAACCGCGACTGGCCGACCCGGTCGATGCGACCCAGTTTCTGGACCGGCGTGCGGGTGATGAAATTCGACAGCGGCACCAGCCCGTCCCTGGTGCGCACGCGCAGGCTGTCGAGCGTTGACAACACACGGTCCTTTTCAGGCAGGCGCACACGGATGTCGATTTCCTCGTCCGAGCTGTCAACCCGCATCGTATCAAGCAATATCCCGCGTGTGACCAGTTGCACCATGCCGCCCACCGTTGCGACATCGGCCCCGAAACGCCCGGCTTTTTCAACGTCGACGTCGATTTGCCAGTCGATGCCCGGCAGGGGGCGGGTGTCTTCGATACCGGTGATCCCGGCCATGCTCTCCATTCTGGTGCGGACGGTGACAACCGCCTCTTTCAGCGTGTCGAAACTGTCGCCCTTGAGGCGCAGATGGATCGGCTTGCCCGAGGCCGGGCCGCGGCTCTGGCTGAGGGATTCAACCTGGATGCCCGGCAACTTTTCCAGCTTGGTCATGATGCGCGACATCACCAGATCGCCGTCAAGATCGGGGTTGTTGGCGCGTTCGGCCCAGGGGATCATTTCAACCTGCACCTGACCCACGGTATCCAGCGGGGCCTGCGCGCCGCCGGTGTTGGAGTTCAGCCCGCCCGATCCGGCAAAGGAAAAGGCAGAGGCGACCCCCGGTGTGGCCAATATGATGTCCTCGGCCTCGCGCAACAGCACGTCTTTTTCCGGCAGCGACAGGTTGCCCCTGGCACGGATGTAGACGATCGCCTGTTCGGTTTCCGATTCGACAAAGAATTCGACCCCTTTGGAATTGGCGCTGAAATAGGTGAAGGTGGAGACCACGATGAACAGCACTGCGGCAATGGAAATCAGCGGCATCACCGGATTGCCGGCAATCGCCATGGTGAAATAGCCAAACGGCGTGCGGCGATAGCGGCCACGGATGCGGCGCGGTTTGCGCTCGATCCGCGCGGCCGTCAGCGTGACAGAGGCGGCCATGGCCCCCAGAACGAACAGCAATGCGCCCGGCAGAACCGCCAGCACCCCGGCGGGCGCTGCATTGCCCAGAAGGTACGCGGGGTTCAGCGTCTGCATCGCGCCGAGAAAGATCATATAGAGCGCGGGCGGCACCAGGGCGGCCCGCACCAGCCAGGGCAATGGCATCAGAAGCGCGGCGGCACCGTCAAAACTGCGGCTCATCCGGCCGGCGACGCCGCCCAGAACCGGCAGGAAAATCAGCGCGACAATCAGGCTGGCCGACAGCACGAAGATCAGCGTCACCGGCAGCATGCCCATGAACTGCCCCGGCACCCCCGGCCAGAACAGCATCGGCAGGAAGGCGCTCAGCGTCGTCGCGGTGGACGAGACCACGGGCCAGAACATGCGCTTTGCCGCCTCGGTAAAGGCAGTCATCGGGCCGGTGCCTTCGGAAATTTTGACATCGGCATATTCGACGACCACGATCGCGCCATCGACCAGCATCCCCACAGCCAGGATCAGGCCGAACATCACGATGTTGGACACGCTGATCCCCATCAGCGCCAGCAACACAAAACACAACAGGAACGACGTCGGGATCGCGAAGCCTACCAGCAGCGCCGAGCGGGTGCCAAGCGACGCCAGCACGACAATCATCACCAGTGCGATTGCCGTCAGGACAGAGCCTTCGAGTTGGCTGACCATCGAGGCGACCTGTGAAGACTGGTCAAGCGAGGCCTTGACCTCGATCGCGTCGCGCAAATCCTTTGGCCAGGCGGCGCGCTGTTCCTCGATGCGTTGGCGCACTTCGGCGGTGGTGTCGATCAGGTTGAAGCCTTTGCGCTTGACCACCTGGATGGCCACGGTGGTTTCACCGTTGAACCGGGCGGTGCCCTTGCGGTCCTCGAACGTCAGGCGGATTTCGGCGAGGTCCCCCAGCGTGACCACACGGTCACCGTTGACCTTGACCGGCAGGTTGTAGACCTGTTGCGGCGTCTTGAACGACGAGGGGATCTTGACCGAATAGGCGCCGTTGGCGGTCTCGACCTCACCCGCGGCAATCAACTGGTTGTTGTTGCGCACCACGCTGATCAACTCGGCGGCGGTGACGTTGTAGGCTTCAAGCCGCAAGGGGTCGATAAGCACCTCGAGCATCTCGTTGCGGTGACCGGCAAGCTCGGCCTTCAAAACGCCTTCCATGCCCTCGATGCGGTCCTGCATGTCTTTGGCGGCGCGCAACAGGGTGCGTTCCGGTACCTGGCCAGACAGGGCCACGATGATGATCGGAAATTCCGAAAAGTTGATCTCGTTGATCGAATATTTGTCGGCCCCCGCCGGAAACTTGGCCTCTGCCGCGTTCATCTTGTCGCGGACATCGGCGATGACCTTGGTCTTGTCCCAACCGAACTCGAACTCCAGCGCGATGCCGCCATAGCTTTCGGCGGCGGTGCCGGTCATCTTTTTCAGACCGTCAAGGCCTGCAAGTTCGGTTTCCATCACCTTGACCAGCAGGGTTTCGCTGTCTGATGCGGAAATACCGGGGAAGGGGACAGAGACGAAAAGCGCCGGAATTTCGATGTCCGGTTCGCCTTCCTTGGGCAGGGTATAATAGGCATAGGCGCCGGTGAGGATGGAAAGCACCATGAAGGCAATCACCATCCGGGCGCGGCTGGCGGCCCAGTCTATCAAACCGGTCATGGCGTTGGCTCTTTGTAGGTGACATCCACGGCGACGCCATCAACGACAAATTCCTGGCCCACGACGATGACATCCGCCTCGTCCGCAAGGCCGGTCAGCCAGACACCATCGACGGTATCGCGCAGCAGCGTCACCGGCACGAAACGGGCGCGGTTTTCGGGGGTCACGATGCGCAGCCCCAGATCGCCGTCGTCATTCAGCGTCAGCGCCGAGGCCGGCAGCAGATGTGCGCTGCGCCCTTCGGTCTGGATCAGCAATTCGGCGGTCTGGCCGTCACGGATGCCCAGATCACTGTTGGACACCGTCACCTCGACCCGGAAGGTGCGGGTCTGCGGGTCGGCAGAACGCGACAGGAAGGTCACGCGGCCGGTGGTTTCGCGCCCCGAGGCAAGCCGCGCCCCGGCGATCGCGCCGACAGTCACCTTGTCGACATCGGTTTCGGCCAGAAAGCCCACCAGTTTGATCGGGTCGAGTTGGATGACGGTGGCGCAGGACGCGCCGGGTTGCAGCAACGCGCCCAGTTCCGCAGTGTCACTTTCGAGCAGCCCGTTGAAAGGTGCCCTGATCGTCAGACGCTCGATCTCTTTCGCGGCACCTTCGACCGCAGCCTCGGCGGCGCGGATGCCGGAAGTGGCGCTCTGCACCCCGGTTTGCGCTGAACTGATGCTGGCTCTCGCCGATTCGACCCCTGCCGTGGTCGCGGCTACGCGGGTGCCCGAGGCAAAGCCGTCCTGGCTGAGTTGCGAGGCCGCGCGATCATTGATCTCGGCCTCATCGAGGCGGGCGCGGGCCTCGCGCAGCCGCGCTTTTGCCTCCGGAAGGCGGCTTTTCGCCTCCTCCAGCCGCGCTTCGGCCTCTTTGCGGGCGGCGATCCGGGTGCCGGGGTCCAATTCGCACAGCGCCTGGCCGGCGGTAACATAGGCGCCACGGCGCAGGGGTTCCGAGACAATCAGCCCCGAGGTTTCGGCGCGCACATTGACCTGACGTGCGGCTTCGGTCTGGCCGCGGGCCAGAATGGCGTCATTCACCACCTGCGCCACGCTGCGCTGCACCAGGACCGAGACGTGACGTTCGCCGTCCGGGCGGGCCATCGCCGCTTTTTCGGCGACCGAGGGTTCAAGCGGCAAAGCAGTCTTTCCCGGCTGCGCCGCGTCAACGACCGCCGGAGTGGCACCACCCGAGGCAAAGGCCAGAAGATATTCCCTTTCAAATACAAGGAGGTAAAGCGATCCTGTCACGACAGCCGCAGTAATTAAAGGGACAATACGCATTCACAACCTCGTCTGACCGCAACGCCGGGTATTCCGGGGCATCGCGTTTTTGAACCCATGGCGGGGCCTGTTTTGTCTGTTCTACGCTGAACTATCCGGTTTAGATTAAACTTTTCGGCACAAAGCCGCAAGCAGGCAGCCGGGTGCGCGGGTTGTGGCGCGAGGGACGTGACGAAGGCAAGCTCGCGGCGTAAATCCGGGTTCTGGCCGGTGGCGGGGCCAGGCGGGGCTTGGCAGCCCCTGGCCTTGCGTGTAAGACGGGTGCAAATAATGGGAGACAGGCGTGAGTAACCCCGAAAGCTTCATAGATGAAGTAACCGAAGAAGTGCGCCGCGACCGGCTTTTTGCGATTTTTCGCAAATATGGCTGGATCGGGATCTTGTTGGTGATTCTGATCGTTGGTGGCGCGGCCTATAGCGAGTGGCAAAAAGCCAGCCGGGAGGCCGGGTCGCAGCAATTCGGCGATGCGCTTCTGACGGCGCTCGACGCCGCAGACCCGGGCGGGCGCCGGGCGGCCATCGAGGCTGCCGCAGGTGCGGCCGGGGGCGATACCGACAAACTGGCGCTGCAAAAGCTGCTGCTGGCATCGGACCCGCAAGAAAATCGCGATGCCTCATTGGCGGCGCTGGCCGCCATTGTCGCGGACCCTGCCGTCTCACAGGTCTACCGCGATCTGGCAGTCTTGCGGCAGGTTGTACTTGCCGGGGCTGATATGGATGTCAGCACCCGTCGTGCCGCCCTCGATCCGCTGGCCGTTCCGGGGCGCGCCTTCCGGACGCTGGCACTTGAGCAGCTTGCCTATCTTTTGGTGGAATCAGGTGAAACCGATGCCGCGATCGCACAGTTTCAGGCACTTTCCACCGATCAGGAAGCCCCTGCGGGCTTGCGCAGCAGGGCGGCCCAGATGATTGTGGCTTTGGGGGGCGAAATCGCCCAGGGCTGAACCAGCCGCCGTTTTGGGGCAGGGCCGGGTGCCCTGAACTTCGGAACGGTACGGAAAATCGGCGTGACGGGGATCAGGCTCAACATGAGGACAGGCGCAACATGATGTCTTTTTCGGAAAAGCGGAGCCTCGCAGTTAGGTCCCTTCTGTTGGTTTCGGGGCTGGCGCTTCTGGCGGGTTGCGAAAAGGAGCTGATCCTTGACGGCGCGCGGTTCGATACCCGCGCCGGGCTGGCTTCCAGCCTGCCGGGCAAAGATGGTGCGCCTGCCGTCGATACCTCGCTGGATTTTGAAAACCGGTCGGTCGCGATCAAACTGCCGGGAGTGACCACGACACCGGACTGGACGCATCGTGCGGGCAATCCCCGCCACCTGATGCCGAACGCAGCACTGTCCGCCGCCCCGAGCCAAGTCTGGAGCGTCGGCGTCGGCACCGGCAACAGCCGAAAATACCGGATTACAGCCGCCCCAGTTGTCGCCCAAGGGCGCGTCTATACCATCGATGCGACGGGAAGCCTTGCCGCGACCAGTGCCGAGGGGGCCAAGCTGTGGACGACAGATCTGAAACCGGATGGTGCGCGCAGTACCCTGTCCGGTGGCGGCCTGGCATTCGGCGATGGCTTGGTCTTTGCAACCTCGGGCTACGCCGAACTGTTGGCGATGGATCCGGCCACCGGGGCCGTGATCTGGCGGCAACGTCTCGGCGCCCCGGCAAGCGGTGCACCGACGGTGGCGAACGGTCTGGTCTATGTCTCGGGCCGTGACGGTACTGCCTGGGCAATCCGCGCCAAGGACGGCTCGGTGGCCTGGCAACTGGCCGGAACGCCCTCGGCCTTGGGAATGCAGGGGGCGGCAAGCCCGGCTGTGGCGGACAATATGGTCCTGTTTGCCTTTGGCAGCACCGAGGTGCTGGCCGTGCAGAAAGATACCGGCGCACCTGTCTGGCGGGCTTCGGTCGCGGGCAAGCGCCTGGGGCGCGGTTATGGCGCTGTCAGTGATATCACCGGCGATCCGGTGATCGCGGGCAAAACCACCTATGTCGGCAATCAAAGTGGGCGCAGCGCCGCACTGGATACCGCCACGGGGGCTCGGATATGGACCTCGCCAGAGGCGGCCTATGGCCCGATGCTGGTGGTTGGCGGTTCGGTTTTTCTGATCAATGACGAGGCAAGGCTGGTGCGCCTCGATGCCGCGACGGGGGCGAAAATCTGGGCCGTCGAAATGCCCTATTACACCAAGACCCGCGAGAAGCGCCGCGCCCGCATCACGGCCCATTACGGGCCGGCGTTGGCGGGTGGTCGTCTGGTCGTCGCTTCGGGCGATGGCGCGTTGCGGCTGTTCAATGCCGAAGATGGCAGCCTCGCCGGGACGCTAGATTTGCCGGGCGGTGCTGCTTCGGCACCGGCATTCGCGGGCGGGGCAATGTACGTCGTTTCGGCAAAAGGGCAACTTCACGCTTTCCGTTGACCCCATTGCCGTGTATGGCAGCGGATTGATGATCCGCATCCTGCACAAAATGGCCCCGGAGGGCTGAAATGAGCTTTACCCTGGCCATAGTCGGCCGCCCCAACGTGGGCAAATCCACCCTGTTCAACCGCCTCGTCGGGCGCAAACTGGCGCTGGTCGATGACCAGCCCGGCGTCACGCGCGACCTGCGCGAGGGCGATGCCAAAATCTTTGACCTGCGCTTCACGGTGATTGACACGGCCGGGCTCGAGGATGTCACCGACGACAGCCTTCAGGGCCGTATGCGCCGCCTGACGGAACGCGCGGTTGAGATGGCAGACGTCTGCCTGTTCCTGATCGACGGACGGGCCGGCGTGACCGCCACCGACGTGATATTCGCCGACATCCTGCGCAAAAAAGGCGCGCGGGTGATCCTGGGTGTCAACAAGGCCGAAGGCAAAGCAGGCGATGCAGGTGCCATTGATGCCTGGAGCCTTGGCCTTGGCGAGCCGCTGCGCCTCTCGGCGGAGCATGGTGAGGGGGTCGATGACCTTTACTACCTGCTGCGTCCGATCGGCAGCGAGTTCGAGGAGCGCGCTCGCGAAGACGCACCACTGGTTGACATCGACATCCCCGAGGAAGAGGCCGACCAGGAGCCCGACCCCGAGTTGCACAAGCCGACGCTGGCCAAACCGCTTCAGATCGCGGTGATCGGCCGCCCGAATGCCGGGAAATCGACGCTGATCAACAAGATCATCGGCGAAGACCGCCTGCTGACCGGCCCCGAAGCCGGCATCACACGTGACGCGATCTCGCTGAAGACCGAATGGCTTGGCACACCGACGCGGATTTTTGACACCGCAGGCATGCGCAAGAAGGCCCGGATCAGTGACAAGCTGGAAAAGCTGTCGGTTTCGGACGGGTTGCGCGCCGTGCGCTTTGCCGAAGTGGTCGTGGTGCTGCTGGATGTCGACATTCCGTTCGAGCAGCAGGATCTGCGCATCGCCGATTTCGCCGAAACCGAAGGCCGTGCTGTCGTAGTCGCGGTGAACAAATGGGATCTCGAGGGCGAGAAGCAGGAAAAGCTGGCCGAGTTGCGCGAAAGCTTTGAGCGGCTGTTGCCGCAGTTGCGCGGGGCACCGCTGGTCACCGTTTCGGCCAAGACCGGTCGCGGCCTGGACCGGTTGCACGCGGCAATTCTGCGCGCCCATGATATCTGGAACCATCGCATCCCGACCGCGCGTCTGAACACCTGGCTGGGGGCCATGACCGAGGCACACCCACCGCCGGCGCCAGGTGGCCGCCGTATCAAGCTGCGCTATATGACCCAGGTGAAAACCCGCCCGCCGGGGTTCGTGGTGATGTGCAGCCACCCCGACCTGATGCAGGAAAGCTATAAACGTTATCTCGTCAACGGGTTGCGCGACCATTTTGACATGCCGGGCACGCCTGTCCGTATCCATCTGCGCGGGCAGGGCGACAAGAACCCGTTTAAGGACAAGAAATTTCACACCCCGTCACGGCTGCGCAAGCACAAAGCATCAAAAGACCCGGATCAGCGGTTCTGATCCGGGCGAAAATCCTTCAAAGGATTTTACAAATTTCTTGCAAGAAATTTGGCGTCACTCTGCTGCGATGGTGATCACGGGTTCCATTGCGGCAAGTTTGTCTTCGCCCAGATGGCATTTGATCTGGTGACCGGAACCGAGTGATCTGACAGGGGGCATCTCTGTGTCACAAAGCCCGCCCGGAACTTCGGATTTCCAACGGCAGCGGGTCTGGAAAGGGCAACCGGGCGGTGGGTTCATCGCCGACGGGATATCACCCTCGAGCACAATGCGCTTTTTCTTGACCCGGGTGTCGGCGATCGGCACGGCGGACAGCAACGCCTCGGTATAGGGGTGATAGGGCGGGCTGAAGACCTGATCTGTGGTGCCGAGTTCGACGACATGCCCGAGATACATCACCATCACCCGGTCACTTAGGTAGCGCACGATGGAAAGGTCGTGGCTGATGAACAGTAACGTCGTGCGGTTCTTGCGCTGGATCTCCATCAGCAAATCGGTCACGGCGGCTTGCACCGAGACATCGAGTGCCGAGACCGGTTCGTCCGCGACCACGATCTTGGCACCGCCCGCAAAGGCGCGGGCAATGCCGACGCGCTGCTTTTGCCCGCCCGAAAGTTGGCGCGGCATGCGCTCGGCAAACTCCCGCGGCAGTTTCACGAGATCCATCAGTTCGAGCATCCGGTTGTGGCGATCAGCATCGCTGGTGCCCTCACCAAAGATTTCCAGGGCGCGGATCACCTGGCGGCCCACGGTCATCGACGGGTTCAGTGTGTCGAACGGGTTTTGGAACACCATCTGCACGGATGACACGGTATCGGTTCGACGCTGCTGGATGGGCGTGTCCTGAATGTCCTGATTATAAAGGAATATCTTGCCGGACGTCGCTGTCTCCAACCCCATCAGGACCTTGGCGAAGGTGGATTTGCCGCAGCCGGATTCGCCGACTATGGCCAGGGTTTCGCCCTCGCGCGCCTCGAAGCTGAGGGTTTCATTGGCCTTGACGACCTTGACATCGCCACCGCCAAACAGCGAGCCGCCGCTGACCTCATAGTATTTACGCAGATCCTCCATCCGCAGCACGACTTCGCCGACCGGTGTCTTTTCGACCTGGATGGCTTTTGCGAGGGGCGCATCCCAGTCGATTTCGTTGAACTTGACGCAGCGCGTCGCATGACGGTCGCCCTGCGTTTCCGCCATGCGGACATCGCCGGCATCGCAGCGTCCCGCTTCGAAATAGTCGCAGCGCGGACCGAAGTTGCACCCCTTCGGTCGTTCATGCGGCAGCGGGAAGTTTCCGGGAATGGCGATCAGAGGGCGGGAGTTCTTGTCGGCGGTCGGCAAGGGGATCGAGCGGAACAGGGCCTGGGTGTAGGGATGGCGCATCTTGTCGAAAACTTCGACGACATTGCCGGTTTCGACCGCTTCGCCGGAATACATCACGCACAGCCGGTCGCAGACATCGAGGATGAGACCGAGGTTGTGGCTGATGAACAGCATCGATGTGCCGTATTTCCGGCCCAGGTCCCTGACCAGATCGACGATTCCGGCCTCGACTGTCACGTCCAGCGCGGTGGTCGGCTCGTCAAGGATCAGCAGCGCCGGTTTCGACATCAGCGCCATGGCGATGACGATGCGCTGTTGCTGACCGCCGGAAAGCTGGTGTGGGTAGGCGTTGAGGATGCGGTCCGGGTCGGGCAGGCGGACATCGGCGACGATCTGGCGCGCAAGATCCCGGGCTTTGGCCTTTGACATGCCTTCGTGGATCATCGGCACTTCGGCCAGTTGCGCCCCGATTTTCATGGCCGGGTTGAGGGAGGCCATCGGCTCCTGGTAGATCATCGCGATTTCGGAGCCACGCAGGTGACGCAACTCTTCCTCGTTCATTTCGGTCAGTTCGCGGCCCTTGAATTTGATGGACCCGGCGACGATCCTGCCGTTCTTGCCGAGATCTTGCATGACGGCCAGGGCGACGGTGGACTTGCCGCAGCCGCTTTCGCCGACCAACCCCATCGCCTCTCCCGGCATGACGGTGCAGGAAAAATCCATCACGGCCGGAATTTCCCGCAGGCGGGTGAAGAAGGAGATTGACAGATTGGTGATCTCAAGAATGGGTTGAGACGGATCCCAGGCGGGTTTTGTCATGGTCTTTTCCCTTTGCGGTGCGGGGCGCTTGTTGCAGGGCGCCGGGGGTTTCACACCCCCGGACCCCCGTGGGATATTTTGAAACAGATGAGGGATCAGTCCTTCATGCTTTCCTCGCGCAGGCCATCGGCCAGAAGGTTGAGGCCGAGAACGAGGCTCATCAGGGCGAGGGCGGGAGCTATTGCGGGGTGGGGGAAGATCGACAGCAGGCGGCGACCATCGTTGATGGTGGAGCCCCAATCCGGGCTTTCCGGGCTGACGCCGAGGCCGAAGAAGCCCAGGGTTCCCAGCAGAATGGTGGTGTAGCCGATCCGCAGGCAGAAATCGACGATCAGCGGGCCGCGGGCGTTGGGCAGAATTTCCCACAGCATGATGTACGACGAACTTTCTCCCCTGGTCTGACCCGCCGCGACGTAATCGCGTGAGCGCAGGTCAAGCACGATGCCGCGCACGATGCGAAAGACCGTGGGCGCATTGACGAAAACCACGGCGACGAAGACGTTCAGCAGGTTCGGGTCCATTGACCAGACGCCCAGGGGATCGGCGTTGAAGGCGAGGCCGGAATAGGCCCAGAGGCCAAGCACCAAGGTGATGCCGACATAGAGGTTGCGGCGTTTCGGGGCGGTGAAGAAGCGGCTGTTGAACAGGGTGACGAAGAACAGCACCGGGAAGATGAACAACACCGCCGCAAGATAGACCGGGATGCCAGTGTCGCGGATTTCCGGAGTGACCAGCAGATAGAACAGCAAGATGACCGGGAAGGCCAGTACGAGGTTGGCTACGAAAGACAGGGCGGTGTCGAGCCTGCCGGCAAAATAGCCGGCGGGCAGGCCGAGCGAAATGCCGACCATGAAGGCGAAGGTGGTGGCGGCGGGCGCGATGGCCAGGACGCGCCGTGCCCCCATGATCATCCGGCTGAAGACATCGCGGGCAAGGTTGTCGCCGCCCAGCAGGTAGTAGCCATAGGACGCGCCTTCGGGGGCGGGCATTCCCGGTGATTTGTTCTTCAAGCCGCTGATCTGTCCCAGGGGATCAAACGTGATGATCTGATCGGCGAAGATCGCCGAAAAGACCCAGAACATCACGATGGCAAAACCGGCCATTCCGATCGGGCTGTCAAACAGCTTGCCATAGAGGCCAAGCCTGCGCTTGTAGCGGATCGAGGCTGCGAAGGTCAGCGCAAGGGCGGCCCAGACCGGCCAGAGTTGGAAAGCGATGCGGGCAAGAATGCTGCCCCAGCCGAGCGGTTCCATAGCCATCCTCCTCAGGAAATCCGGATGCGGGGGTTCAGGAAGGCATAGCCGATATCCGATATCAGCTGTGTCACCAGAACGACGATCACGGCGACGACGGAACTGGACAACAGCAACTCGATGTCATTGTTGCCCGCTCCCTGGACGAGGGTCCAGCCGAAGCCTTTGTAGTTGAACAGGGTTTCGACAATCACCACGCCGTTCAGCAACCAGGGAAACTGAAGCATGATGACGGTGAAAGGCGCGATCAGGGCGTTGCGCAACGCGTGGCGGATGACGACCTGACGAAAACGGACGCCCTTCAGCCGGGCGGTGCGGATGTATTGCGCTGTCATCACCTCGGTCATCGAGGCGCGCGTCATACGGGCGATGTAGCCCATGCCGTAAAGCGCCACGGTGATGACCGGCAAGGCAAAATTCCAGAAGGTGATGTTGCTCATGGCGCTGGTGGCGGTGCCTTGAAACAGCGTCCGGCCCTCGATCAGCCCCATGGTGGCCAGCAGCGGCGAGATGCCGACGGTGGCGGAGGCGAAGACCACGATCAGCAGGACGCCCGACACATATTCCGGCGTCGCCGTGGTCGCGATGGCGACGGTCGACAGGATGCGGTCGGTGCGCGAGCCTTCACGCATACCGGCAAGCACGCCCAGCAGCAGCGCCGACGGCACCATCACGATCATCACCCAGAGCATCAGCCATCCGGTTGCCCCTAACGCACGGGCGAGGATTTCGGAAACCGGGCGCTTGAAGACGGTGGAGACCCCCCAGTTGCCCTGAAGTACGCCGCAAAAGGTGGGCGCGGCCTCTCCCTCGGAGGCGAGTGCCAGGCAGCGACCGGTGGTTTCGCCATCCTTCGTCAGGGTCCAGCCGGGCATGACGCCAAGCCACTGGCCGTAACGGACGACGACGGGCTGGGCGTAGCCGTTGGTTGCCAGCCACTCGGTCACCTGGACATCGCTCATCCGGACCGAGCCTTCGGAGCGCGCAAGTTTTTCGAGGTTCGGGCCAAGATTTGTCAGGAAAAAGACGATAAAGGTGAGGCAGAGTGCGGTCAGCAGCATCATGCCGACGCGCCTGATCAGGAATTTGAGCATCACTTACCTTTCTCCTGCCGGTTGCAGAAGCGGATGGTTTTCAGCGACGCGATCAAGCGGGCGCGCCGAATCGGATGAATGGACTGCCCGAGACAAGGGAGGGGCGGGAAAACCCGCCCCCCGATGCGGCAACCCTGGATCAGGCCGCGATCCACCACTTGTAGTGATGGTGCTCGAAGGTCGGATGCATTTCGGCACCTTTGACCTTTGCGTCGTAATGACGGTAGAGCGAACGCCAGTAGGGTTGGATCAGAACACCCTGTTCTTGCATGATTTCTTCGATACGCTTCATCACGACGCGGCGTGCGTCGGCATCGGCGATCGAATTGGCCCTGGCCAACAGCGTGTCGAACTCCTCGTTGCTGAAGGCAGATTCGTTCCAGGCCTCGCCCGAGCGGTACGCCAACGACAGAACCTGGACACCCAGCGGGCGCATGTTCCATTCGGTGGCCGAGAACGGGTATTTCAGCCAGTTGTTCCAGAAAGTCGAACCGGGCAGGACCGTCCGCTTGATGTTGATGCCCGCATCGCGGATCTGGGCGGCGACGGCGTCGCAGGTTGCGGCCTGGAAGGCATCGTCGATCGAGATCAGCTCAAACTCGTGATCAGCCATGCCTGCCTCGGCCAGCAGGGCCTTGGCACCGGCCGGATCAACCTTCAGCGGCGGCAATTTGGCGTATTCCGGATGAATCGGGCCGACGTGGTGGTTTTCGGCCACGGTGCCACGGCCATTGTAGCCCAGTTCCAGAATGACGCTGTTGTCGACGGCCATGGAAAGTGCGCGGCGGACGCGGACATCCTTGTATTCATCAGCGTCCTGGTTGAAGCGCACCGCCAGCGTGGCCGAGGTGATGGCCTGCGACTGCTCCCAGCCGAGACCCGTCAGGATGTCGACAAAATCGCCGACGGTCTGATAGGTCGCGTCGATCTCACCCGAACCGGCGGCGGCGACAGCGGCGGAAGGGTCGGTGCCAAGGTCGATATACTCAACCTTGTCGAGATACGGGCCGCCATAAACCTCGGTGCCCCACCAGGCGTGGCCCTCATTGCGGGCCAGAACCTGACGCACGCCGACTTCGTTGGTTTCGGGCAGAAATGGCCCGGTGCCGACCGGGTTGGCCGAAGGGTCGCCATCGCTGTAGCTGCTGTGGACAACGGCGGCCGGATAATCGGCCATGCCGACGATGATCGCGATGTCCGGCGCGCTGAGGGACAGCTTGATGGTATGGCTGTCGACAATGGTCAACGCGCCGTCGCGCAGTTTCTTGGTCGTGTCATCCACCAGCATCGCCATGCGTCCGGACATCGAGTTGCCCTCGACTTCGGCATCGCACCAGCGGGTGATATTGTAGGCAACGTCCTCAGCGGTGAAGGCGTCGCCGTTGTTCCAGGTCACGCCCTTGCGCACGTTCAGGGTGTATTCGGTCGCATCGTCATTAGCGACCCAGCTGTCCAGCAGCATGCCACGAAGCGAGCCGTCGCGGTTGTATTCGACAAGATACTCCAGCCAGCCGCGGGTGAAGTTGGCAATCTGGCTCCAGTCGGCGGTGCGTGGGTCTTTCAGACCTTTGGTTTCCATTTCCATCCGCAGCGTGCCGCCCATCGAAGGCATCGCATCCGATGCGGCCCGGGCTTGTGGTGCGGTCAGGCCGAGCAGACCGTATGCTGCGGTGGCCGTCAGGCCCAGCGCGGTGCTGCGAGTCAAAAACTCACGTCGGTCAAGTTTTCCGCAGCGAACGTCGTCCGCATGCATCATGGCAGCGGGATGAAGGCCGTATTTCTCATCGGATTTCGTCATTGATGTGATCTCCCGGTCACTGATTTTGATCAGGATTTTGGTCCCGATTCTGTTTTTGGCAAGCAAAGTCGGTGTTAACCTGCGCAAAGCTTAACCCCTATAACCACATGGATCATAACAGGCGTCAACCTACGACATCGGCGCTTGATGGTCAATTTGCGACATGGCCGGAATGTTGCGACCGGTGGCCAGTTCGCGGGCTCGCCCCCTGGATTTCCAGAAAATCCGTCAGGATTCAGCCGTTATTCCTGAAGGAAGAGGGTGATTTTCCGGTTTTGTTCTGAAACGCGCGCGTAAAATAGGCCGGCGAGGCAAAGCCGAGGCTGTCGGCGATATGCCCGACGGGAAGGCGCGTTTGCGACAACAGTTGTCGCGCCTCATAGATCACCCGATCTGCCAGCAAGGCCGAGGCCGGGCGGCCGCAGGCCTGCTTGCAACAGCGCGTCAGATGCGTCGGTGTGACCCCCAGGGCATGGGCAAAATCCGCCACCCCCATGCCCGAGCGAAAGTCGCGCTCCAGCAGGGTGGAAAAGCGAGCCACCAACCGGTGCGCGGCATCCGGGCGTTTCGCGTCATCCGTCGCCTTGTCGATCTGGCGTTCCAGCCAGACACTCAACAACCCCAGATAGTGCTGCGTCGCGCGTTCGTGGGCCGGACTGTCACTGTCCATCTCGCGTTGGATGGCGTCCAGCGTGATGTTCAGTTCCTGTTGCACAAAGGTTTCGCGGATGCGCAGGTGATGCGGGGAGTTCGGCAGGGCGATATCGCAGTTGCGGCCAAAAAACACCGCTGTGCCAAACACCTGCGGGCCAACTTCAAAGCCGTGCATGACGCCCGGCGGTATGAACACGACGTTGTTGGCCGTATAGCCACGGGTCGATCCGGCGATGGTGATGCGTCCCTGTCCCTTGGTGAACCACAACAGCATCGGCTCGGAAACCGAGCGCATGGCCTCCACCCGCCAGCGCCCGCCCGCTGCGAGGCGCGGAATGGCGACAACCCGAAGCTGCGAGGCGGTCATGGGGTGGGGCATCGGCGTCATCGTGGGTGTGGTTGAAAAATCCTGCATCAGATCCCGGCCTTGTGTGTCGCAGCAAGGATAAGCAGGCTCCGGGCGAAGACCCAAGCAAAAACGTCACCCAGGAAAATTGTACACAGAACTATCCACAGGAAACCGGGATTTTCGGCGAAAATCAACCTGGAATCCACTCCGACCATGCTTTCATTCGGTTGCGGAACCAGGTGCGCTGACGCTTCGCGTATTGTCGTGTCGCCAGTTTTGCCCGGGTTTCAGCCTGTGGCCGCGTGATTTCGCCGCGCAGATATGCCACCAGTTCCGGCGCCCCGATTGCCCGGGACGAGGCGAGCGAAGGCACCCAGTCTTGCAGCGCGCCCCGCACCTCTTCCAGCGCCCCCGACGTCATCATCGCGTCAAATCGTCGGTCGATCCGCGCCTCCAGCCAGTCGACCGAAGGGCGAAGCACAACCGCGCTGGTCTGCGCCAACGGCAGCAGCGCGGGCGGGGTTTCGTCCTGCCATTGTGCGAGGCCGCGTCCGGAACTGCGCAAAACCTCCCAGGCGCGCTGGATACGTGCCGGGTTGGCCCGGTCGATCCGCGCGGCTGTCTCGAGGTCAAGCTCTGCCAGCAGGCCGGCCGGCCCCTCATCGCGCAGGCGCGCATCCGCCACCGCCCGCACCGCGCCCGGCACCGGCGGGATCACGGCAAGCCCCTCGGTCAGGGCGCTGAAATACAGCCCCGTTCCCCCCACGATCACCGGGCGCCGCCCCCCGTCCAGAACCTCGGCTACCTCGCGCAGCCAATGGCCGACCGAATAGGCCTGGTCGCGCCCGATATGGCCATATAGCCGGTGGGGCAGGGCGGCTTCCTCCTCTTGCGATGGTCGCGCCGTCAGCACCCGCCAGCAGTCATAGACCTGCAAGGCATCGGCGTTCACGATCACTCCGCCATGACGGGCCACGATCTCGTTCGCCAGCTCCGATTTGCCACTGGCCGTCGGCCCGGCGATCAGAACGGGTCGTTCTGACGACAGTGATCTGAGGAATTCGTCCATTGCGCCCTTCTTTTCGGCATGAATATCCTCGGGGAAAATTGGCCGCAAGGCCACGGGGGGCAGACAGCCCCCGCGACCTTTGTGCAATCTGCGCCGCTTCGTCGTTGATCCCGCCTCCGTTTTGCGACATTTTGCACCCCAGTCAGATCTACCTGTCCAATCCCCCGGGCGCCGCGCCGCTGCACAAACCCCGCCATCCCCGTGCAACGCAGGTGCTGCACACCAGAATCAAGGCCGCACAAATGACCGATATCACCGCTCCGACCCACGCCGTTACCCATCGCCGCGTCATGCTGAAAATCTCGGGCGAGGCGCTGATGGGCGACCAGGGGTACGGTCTGCACCCGCCAACCGTTGCCCGCATCGCGCAAGAGGTGAAATCCGTGCACGTTCTCGGGGTCGAGATCTGTATGGTCATCGGCGGTGGCAACATCTTTCGCGGGCTTCAGGGCTCGGCCCAGGGGATGGAGCGGACGACGGCCGATTACATGGGCATGTTGGCCACAGTGATGAACGCGCTGGCGATGCAGGCGGCACTCGAGGCATTGAAAATCCACACGCGGGTGATCTCGGCAATTCCGATGGACCAGGTCTGCGAGCCCTACATCCGCCGCCGCGCCGTGCGCCACCTCGAGAAAAAGCGCGTCTGTATCTTTGCCGCCGGCACCGGCAACCCTTATTTCACCACTGACACCGCAGCGACCCTGCGCGCCAATGAAATGGCGTGCGAGGCGATCTTCAAGGGCACCAAGGTTGACGGTGTCTATGACAAGGACCCCAAGAAATACGCCGACGCCCGGCGCTACGATGATGTCAGCTATGACGAGGTGTTGCAAAAGCACCTCGGCGTCATGGATGCCTCGGCCATTGCCCTGGCGCGCGACAACAACCTGCCGATCATCGTCTTCAGCCTTGATGAGCCCGGCGGGTTTCGTGGCATCCTCAGCGGGCAGGGCACTTACACCCGGGTTTCCGAGGGACCGGCCCAGGCCCGCGGCTGAAAACGGCACTGGAAACGGGGCGAAAGATATACCCATATCGTGCAAGCTGATATAAAGCCTTGAAACAGGTGCGCTCCGGATGCGCGTTCGTGCAGGCGGACGGTGGCGCATCGACGGTGCATCGGCAGAACAAGAAGGAAATGACCTCATGTCGCAAGATGATCTCGACATAGACCTTGATGACCTCGAGCGCCGGATGGACGGCGCCCATGCAGCCCTGCGCAATGAATTCGCGTCGCTGCGAACCGGGCGCGCCTCGGCTTCGATGCTGGAGCCGGTGATGGTCGACGCCTACGGCACCATGACCCCGATCAACCAGGTCGGCACCGTCAACGTGCCCGAACCGCGCATGGTGACGCTGAACGTCTGGGATAAGGCCCTGGTCAACAAGGTCGAAAAAGCGATCCGCAATTCCGGTCTCGGCATCAATCCGCAGATGAACGGCACCATCATCATGCTGCCGATCCCCGAGTTGAACGAAGAACGCCGTCGCGAGTTGACCAAGGTCGCGGGTGCCTATGCCGAAAGCGCCAAGGTCGCGATCCGCAACGTGCGCCGCGACGGCATGGACCAGATCAAGAAGGCCAAGGCCAACGGCATGGCCGAGGATGACCAGAAGATGTGGTCGGACGAGGTCCAGGCGCTGACCGACAAGGCCATCATCGCCATCGACCAGGCGCTTGAGGTCAAGCAGCAGGAAATCATGCAGGTCTGAACCTGTGCCTCCCAGCAAGTGAAGGGGCTGCTTTTGCCCGCCAGTGAGAAAGACAGCCCGACCGCCCGCCACGTCGCCATCATCATGGATGGCAACGGACGCTGGGCCACGAATCGTGGCTGGCCGCGTCTGGTTGGCCACCGCAAAGGCGCCGAGCGTGTGAAGGAAATCGTCAACGCGGCCCCGGACATGGGCATCCGCTACCTGACGATCTACGCCTTTTCGACCGAGAACTGGAAGCGCTCGACCGAGGAAGTGCTGGGGCTGATGGCGATTTTCTCGCGCTATATCCAACGCGAGGCCGACCGGATGTCGCGTGAAGGCGTGCGGATGCGCTTTATCGGGGACCGCTCGCGCCTCGACCCCAAGCTCCAGCGCCTGATGTCGGGCATCGAGGCGCGCACCGCAGGGTTCGACCGGCTGCACCTGACCGTTGCCATCAATTACGGTGGACGCGACGAGATATTGCGCGCGGTCCAGGCCCTGGTGCGCGAAGGCGCCGAAGGCAGGCTGGAACCCTGCGACGTGACGGAGGCCGCGATCTCGAACCGGCTGGACACCGGCGGTCTGCCCGACCCCGACCTGGTGATCCGCACCAGTGGCGAGACCCGCACCTCCAATTTCCTGCCCTGGCAGTCGGCCTATGCCGAATATGAATTTACCCCGACATTGTGGCCCGATTTCTCGCCGGACGAACTTGCCGCGATCCTTGCGCGCTTTGGCAACCGGGATCGCCGCTTCGGCGGTGTGGTGCCGGTGTGAGCGGCGCATCCAATCGCTGGTCAGATCTGCGGCCCCGGCTGATGTCGGCGGTTGTCATGGCAGCGGCCGGAGCCTTGGGCATCTGGCTTGGTGGCTGGTCTTTCGCCGCTCTGGTCAGTGTTCTGACAGCGGCAATGCTGTGGGAGTTGGCGCGGATGACGGCGCCCGGACCCGGCACGACCCCGCTTGTCGTGGCGGGCGTCGGGGCGGCATCCTTGCTGATCGGCCTGCTTCTGCCGCAGGGGCTTGGCGCAATGCTACTGCTGGCCCCGGCGCTGGTCCTTGCCCTGACCCCGCGTCGCGACCGCCGTCTGTCGGCGGCGCTTGCGGCCGCGCTGATGGTGGCGGGCTTCGGCCTTGTCACGCTGCGGCTTGATGCCGGCACTCCGGCGATCATCTGGCTGGTGCTGGTTGTGGTCGCGTCCGATGTGATGGGCTATTTTGCGGGCCGAACCCTTGGCGGGCCAAAATTCTGGCCGGCGATCAGCCCGAAGAAAACCTGGTCGGGCACCGTTGCGGGCTGGGGTGGTGCGGCATTGGTCGGCGCTGGTTTTGTGCTGGCGGGCTACGGGTCGTGGGGCCTGGTGATCCTGTCGCCTTTCGCGGCCCTTGCCGGTCAGATGGGCGATATCGCGGAAAGCTGGATCAAGCGGCGCACGGGCGTCAAGGACAGCTCGCAGCTTATCCCCGGCCACGGCGGCGTGTTGGACCGTTTTGACGCGATGGCCGGGGCGCTTGTGCTGCTGATACTTCTGGATCTGGTGATTGCCTTGCCACTTCCGATGGCGCTGCCGGTATCGGGGGGCTGAGGGTGCGGTCTGTTTCCGTTTTCGGGGCCACCGGCTCGATCGGGGAAAGCACCTTCGATCTGTTGATGCGCGAGGGCGGGCCTCGGGCGTTTCGCTGCGTGGCGCTGACCGGCGCGCGCAATATCAAGCGGCTTGCCGAAATGGCACAGGCGCTTCAGGCCGAGATTGCCGTGACCGCACATGAGGAATGCCTTGCGGATCTGCGCGATGCGCTGGCGGGCACCGGCATCAAGGCCGCCGCGGGGCAGGCAGCGATTGCCGAGGCCGCCGACCGGCCCGCCGACTGGGTGATGTCGGCGATTGTCGGTGCTGCGGGGTTGGTGCCGGGCCTGCGCGCGCTGCGCCATGGTGGCACACTGGCCTTGGCGAACAAGGAAAGCCTGGTGACGGCGGGGCCGTTGCTGCTGGCGACTGCACGGCAATACGGTGCGACGCTGCTGCCGGTCGACAGCGAACATTCCGCCGTGTTCCAGGCCCTGACCGGCGAAGACCGGTCGGCCGTCGAGCGGGTGATCATCACCGCCTCGGGCGGGCCGTTCCGCGATTTCACCCGCGAGCAGATGGCAGCGATCACCCCGGCCGAGGCAGTGGCACACCCCAACTGGTCGATGGGTGCGCGGATTTCGATCGATTCCGCGTCGATGTTCAACAAGGCGCTGGAACTGATCGAGACGCGCGAGTTTTTTGGTTTTGCGCCCGATCAGATAGAGGTGCTGGTGCATCCGCAATCCGTTGTGCACGCGCTGGTGGGGTTCTGCGACGGTGGCATCATGGCGCATCTCGGCCCGGCGGACATGCGCCACGCCATCGGTTTTGCCCTGCACTGGCCCCGACGCGGCGCGGTGCCGGTAGAGCGGATTGACCTCGCGCAGATCGCGCAGTTGAGTTTTGAAAAACCGGACCCCGAACGCTTCCCCGCGCTGCGCCTTGCGCGCGATGTGATGGCGGCGCGGGGCCTCTCGGGGGCCGCCTTCAACGCCGCCAAGGAAATCGCGCTCGATCATTTCATCGGCGGCAATCTGCCGTTTTTAGCCATGTCAGAGGTCGTCGAAGAGACACTTGCCCGTCTTTCGCGCCAAAATAGCCTTGGAATTGCCGTTTGCACTCTTGAGGAAGTGCTGTCGATGGACCATCTCGCAAGGAAGGCCGCCACCGAAGCGGTCAAATCGTGGCAGCAAGGAAATTGAACACAGTGGAAATTCTCAATCTGATCCCGTCGATGGGCGGTTTTGCCTGGACGCTGGTCGCGTTTGTCATCGCGTTGTCGATCATTGTGGCGGTGCATGAATACGGTCACTACATCGTCGGGCGCTGGTCGGGCATCCATGCCGAGGTGTTCAGCCTGGGCTTTGGCCCGGTTCTGTATTCGCGTGTCGACAAGCGCGGAACCCGCTGGCAGCTTGCGGCCTTGCCCTTTGGCGGCTTCGTCAAGTTTCTCGGTGATTCTGATGCCGCATCGGGCAAGGATGGCGCGGCAATCAGCGCCCTGACCGACGCCGAGCGCCGTCGCACCATGCATGGTGCCCCGCTATGGGCGCGCGCCTCGACAGTGCTTGCCGGGCCGGTTTTCAACTTCATCCTCTCGATCGCGATCTTTGTCGGCTTCTATCTGGTCAACGGAATTGCCACCGATCAGGCGATCGTCGGCAAGCTGAAATCAACCCCGTTTGTCGCGCAAAGCCTGCTGCCCGGCGACCGGATCGTCGCACTGGGCGGCACCGATACGCCCGATCTGATCAGTTTTGCGCGGGCGACCGAGGGGCTGCCCCCGGCGTCAACCGCTGACTACACGGTCGAGCGGGCCGGAAGCCTGGTCGACGTCAAAGGGCCGTTCCCGTTCCCGCCGCTTGCCGACGGGGTGCAGCCGCAATCGGCGGCGCAGGAGAGCGGGCTGGAACCCGGTGACATGATCCTCGCGGTCGATGGCCGGATGATCTATGCCTTTTCCGAACTGCGCGACATTGTCGGTCAATCGGACGGCAAGCCGCTGCTGTTGACGATCTGGCGCGATGGCGCGACGTTTGATGCCACCCTCGCGCCGCGCCGCATGGATATTCCCAAACGCGACGGCGGGTTCGAGACGCGCTGGCTGATCGGGTTGACCGGATCGTTGGTGTTCGAACCTGAAAGCCGCATACCCGGACCGATCGAAGTGTTGCAACTGGGCGCAGAGCAGACCTGGAACATCGCGGCAACAAGCCTGTCGGGCCTTGCGTCCATGGTGACCGGGGCAATCTCTTCTTGCAACCTGCGCGGGCCGATCGGCATCGCCGAAAGCTCCGGTGCCGCGGCATCACAAGGGGCCGCCAGCTTTATTCTGTTCATCGCCATGCTGTCGACGGCTGTTGGACTGATAAACCTGTTCCCTATTCCGGTGCTGGACGGCGGGCATCTGGTGTTTCACGCCTATGAGGCCATCGCCGGCAAGCCGCCCAGTGACGGGGCGTTGCGGGTCTTGATGGGCGGCGGGCTGGCACTGTTGCTGACCCTGATGGTCTTTGCCCTGACCAATGATTTTTTCTGTCCCTGACCCGCAAACTGCCACGACAGCCCTGCACTCGCCCAATTCGCGCCATATTCGGACGTTAGCCTGATCCGGCAACAAGATTGAAAGAGGTGTCATCATGCAGGCTGTCGTGCAAGGCTATCGGGGGTTTTCGCTTTTGGTCGACCTGAATTGGGATATGCTGTTCAGCCTCGGAACGATTGTGGTCGGTCTGCTGGCCGGTGCCTTTCTGGGCAGCGCGATCATTCAGCCTTTGCCCTACTGATCCGCAAATGAAAATTCGACGTGCATCTGCTGCGTCAGCCTTTTGACAAGCCCCGCCAATCCCGTTAGTCAGAGAACCAACACTGATTGATGATGGGGCGTTACAATGCGTATTGCGGCAGGTCTGACTCTTTCCCGCAAGATATTGCGTTATGGCATGCCCAAGCGCATTGGTCTTGCTCTTTTGTTAACGACCTCAATGGGTTGGATGGTTCAGCCCGATATGGCGCTGGCACAGAGCTATCAGATTTCGACTGTAAAGGTTGAAGGAAATGACAAGGTAGACCCGGAAACCATCGCGTCCTATGCAGGAATCGGTCCTGGCAAGTCCGTGTCCGCGGCTGAATTGAACGACGCCTATCAGCGCATCAAGAACACCGGCCTGTTCGAATCGGTCGATCTGGTGCCTTCAGGCGGCAAACTGACGATCCGGGTCAAGGAATATCCGACCATCAACATCGTCAATTTCGAGGGCAACAAGCGCCTGAAAGATGAAAAACTCGCTGGAATCATCTCATCCAAATCCCGTCGGGTCTATTCGCCGGCGCAGGCCGAGGCGGACGCGGCGCTGATCACCGATATCTATCAGCAAGAGGGGCGTCTTGCGGCAACCGTGACGCCGCGGATCATCCGCCGCAGCGGCAACCGTGTCGATCTGGCGTTCGAGATCAAGGAGGGCAAACTGGTCGAGGTCGAGCGGCTGTCCTTTGTCGGCAACCGCGCCTTCTCGGACCGCCGTCTGCGCCAGGTTCTGGACACCAAGCAGGCCGGCATTTTCCGCCAATTGGTCACGCGCGACACGTTCGTCGCGGACCGGCTGGAATTCGACAAGCAATTGCTGCGCGATTTCTACCAGTCGCGCGGTTACGTCGATTTTCAGGTGCTCGATGCCGTCGGCGAGGTCACCCGTGAACGCGATGGCTTCTTTGTCACTTTCACGGTGCGCGAAGGGCAAAGCTTCAAATTCGGCAAGGTCAGCACCGTCAGCGAGGTAGACGGGATAGATGCCGAAGAATTCCGCAAGATGGTAAAGCTGCGCACCGGGACGACCTATTCGCCGTCGGTGATCGAGACTAATATCGCCCGGCTGGAAAACCTTGCCCTGCAAAAGGGTCTGAACTTTGTGTCGATCGAGCCGCGTATCACCCGCAACGAGCGCGCCCAGACACTGGACATCGCGTTCGCCATCACGCGCGGCCCGCGCGTATTTGTCGAACGCATTGATATTCAGGGCAACACCACCACCCTGGACAAGGTGATCCGCCGTCAGTTCACCACGGTTGAAGGTGACCCCTTCAACCCCCGCGAAGTGCGGCGCGCGGCAGAGCGTATCCGTGCCCTCGGCTTTTTCAAGGAAGCCAATGTCGACACCAAACAGGGCAGCGCCCCGGATCAGGTGATCGTCAATGTCGATGTCCAGGAACAACCGACGGGCTCTCTCAGCTTCGGTGCCAGCTATGGTGCGGATGTCGGGGTCGGCCTGACCGCAGGCTTCAAGGAAACCAACTTTCTGGGACGTGGCCAAACAATCGGGGTGAGCATCGACGGGGCATCAAGCAGCCAGTCGGGGTCATTTACCTTTGTCGAACCTGCGTTTTTGGGGCGTGACCTCAGTTTTTCGTTTTCGGCGGAATATGCCCGAACCAGCAGCCAGAATTCTTATTATGACACCCAACTCGCGGCGGTTTCGGCGGGCATCGGATTCCCGATCAGCGAAAATGGCACGCTCAGCCTGAACTACCGCATTGCAGAATCGCGGATTTTCAACGTCGATTCCAGCTCTTCCCAGATCCTGCGCGACGAGGCGGCGTTGGGCGGGCTGCTGTCGTCGTCACTGGGCTACAGCTACAGCTATGACACCCGCAACAGCAGCCTGAACCCCAAGACCGGCTTTCTGCTGCGCTTTGGTCAGGATATTGCCGGGCTGGGGGGCGATCTGAAATATGTTCAGACCGACGCGCTGGCCCTGGCGGAACGCCGTATCCTGAACGATGACGTCACACTCCGCGCGGTGTTTGAAGGTGGCATGATCAACATGATCAACGGCAACAGCCGCGTGACCGAGCGTTTCTTTGGCAACAGCAAGATCCGGGGATTCGAAGCCAATGGCATCGGACCGCGTGATCTGTCTTCGACCAATCAGGATGCGCTGGGGGGCAACATGTACGCCACTGCCCGGTTCGAGACTGAATTCCCGATCGGCCTGCCCGAGGAATACAGCATCCGCGGCGGTGCCTTCGTCGATTTCGGCTCTGTCTGGGGTCTGGACAACACCAATGGTGGCGCCACCGGCACCAATACGGTCGATGACAGCTTCAGCCTGCGCTCGTCTATCGGGGTGTCGTTGTTCTGGGACACGCCGATCGGGCCACTGCGCTTCAACCTTTCGCGGGCGATCAAAAAGCAAAGCTACGACAAAGAGCGCAAGTTTGATCTGACCATCTCGTCGCAGTTCTGATGCGCGGGGCGCTTGCGACAGCGTCTTGCCTGTTGTTGCTGTTCGGATTCGGATTCGGATTCGGGGCCGGGTTCGGGATGCGCGCCGAGGCGCAGCAATCGGGTGCGCTGCCGCTATCATCGGAATTTCCGGTTGCTCGGCCCGAATTTCAAAGTCCGATAATGACGATCAAGCAACAGGATCTGTTTGAAGGCTCTGCGTTCGGCAAGGAATCGCTTGCACGAATCGAAGCCCTGACCAAGGCGATCGCCGCTGAGAACCGTCGCATCGAAGCCGATCTTGCGGCAGAGGAAAAACGCCTGACAGAGATGCGGCCAACCCTGAAACCGGAAGAGTTTCGCCCCCTTGCCGATGCGTTTGACAAGAAGGTCGAAGGCATCCGCAACGCGCAAGAGGCAAAGTCGCGCGATCTGATACGTCAGCGCGACGCGGATCAGCAGGCGTTTTTCAAGACGGCAGTGCCGGTGCTGGCACGCATGATGCAGGAGTTCGGGGCTGCGGTCTTGCTTGACCAGTCGACCGTTGTGCTCAGTCTCGACCGGATCGACCTCACAAAGGATGCAATCGCCCGGATCGATGCCGAAACCGCCGCCGCTCCCGCCGCCGAAACCGCCGCCGGTCCCGCCGTCGGTCCGACGCCCGGAACCCCGTGAATTGTGTCCGGCTGCTTGTTTCGACCGGCCGGACTTGTTAGTCAAAAAGAAGTGGCCTCGTCGGATACGCGCGCCCGCTCCGAAATATAGGATCCTTGAATGACCGAGACAGCAGCCCCGGTATTGTCTGCCGACATTGACCTTATTCAACGTATCTTGCCACATCGCTACCCGTTTTTGCTGGTGGACAAGGTGCGCGACATCGTGCCGAACCAGTCGGCTGTCGGCATTAAATGCGTCACCGTGAACGAGCCCCAGTTTCAGGGCCATTTTCCGGGCAAGCCGGTGTTTCCCGGCGTGCAGATCATCGAGGCGCTGGCCCAGACCTCGGGCATTCTGGTCGGCGTGTCGCTGGATCTTGCCGACAAGAATCTGCTGGTCTATTTCATGGGGATCGACGCGGTGAAATTCCGCCGCATGGTGGTGCCCGGCGATGTGATGGAATTGCATGTCACAGTCAAGCGCGGCGGCGGCAAGGTCTGGAAATTCGAGGGGCGGGCGCTGGTGGACGGCGAACTTGCGGCGCAAGCCGAATTCACCGCGATGATGGATCTGCCCAAAACATGAACGCCACTAAAATTCACCCTTCCGCCATTATCGAGCCGGGGGCGCGGATCGGCGCAGGCTGCCGGATCGGGGCCTTCGCGGTGATCGGGCCAGAGGTGACGCTCGGCGAAGGGGTCGAGGTGAAATCCCACGCAGTTGTGACGGGCTGGACCGAGATCGGCGCTGACAGCGTTGTGTTTTCGTTCGCTTGCGTCGGGGAAATTCCACAGGATCTGAAGTTCAAGGGAGAGCGCACCCGCCTGATCGTCGGCGCGCGCTGTCGCATCCGAGAGGGCGCGACCCTGAACACCGGCACGGCGGGCGGCGGTGGCGTCACCCGGGTCGGCGATGACTGTCTGTTGATGACGGGCTCGCATGTCGGGCATGACGCGCAGCTCGGCAACCGGGTGATTCTGGCCAACCAGGTCGCGATTGCCGGGCATTGCCAGATCGGCGACGATGTCATCATCGGTGGGCTTTCGGGCATTCACCAATGGGTGCGCATCGGGCACGGCGCGATTATCGGCGCGGTCACGATGGTGACCAATGATGTGCTGCCGCATGGTCTGGTGCAGGGCCCACGGGGCGAGTTGGACGGGCTCAACCTCGTTGGCCTGAAACGGCGCGGGGTTGACCGGGCCGAAATTACCGCGTTGCGCGCGGGTTATCAGATGCTTGCCCAGGGTGAGGGCTCTTTTCTGGACAGGGCGCGACGACTGGCCGAGGAAACCGACAGCAAACATGTGCGTGAAATGACAGATTTCATTCTCGGGACAACCGACAGATCCTTCCTGACGCCGAAATGACAGACATTGCCATCATCGCGGGCCGCGGCTGCCTGCCCGCCAGCCTGATTGCCGCTTTGCCGCAGCGCCCCTATGTGGCAGGGCTCGAGGGCTTTTGCCCCACGGGCGTGGTGCCGGATATCCTGTTTCGCGTCGAACGTCTGGTGCCGTTCTTGAATCACCTGATCGACATCGGCATCTCCAGGGTGTGCTTTGCCGGCGCGGTGCAGCGGCCGAGGCTTGACCCGTCGCTGTTTGATGCCCGGACGGCGCAGATGGTGCCGCGCCTTCTGGCGGCAATGCAGGCGGGGGATGACGCGACCTTGCGCGAAGTACTGGCGATTTTCGAGGAGTTTGGTCTCGAAATCGTGGCCGTGCCGTCGATCGCGGCGGGCCTCGTGCCGGGGGCCGGGGTGCTGTGCGGCACCGTAACGCCACCGGATGAGGATGACGCCGAACGCGCGCAGGCCATCGTGTCGGCGCTCGGGGCGGTGGATGTCGGGCAGGGGGCCGTGGTGCAGCAAGGCCTGTGCCTCGCGGTTGAAACCCTGCCCGGAACCGACGCGATGCTGCGGGCGGTGGCGCAGATCGCGGTGACATTGCGGCCCGACCCGGCGGTCGGGCGCGGCGTGATTTACAAGGCGCCCAAACCGGGGCAGGACCGGCGGATCGACCTGCCGACCATCGGCCCCGAGACCGTGGCCCTCGCGGGGGCTGCCGGGCTTGGTGGGATCGTCTGGCAGGCGGGTGGCGTGATCGTACTGGACCTCGACGCGACAATTGCCGCAGCGGATGCCCAGGGAATTTTTCTCTGGGCGCGCGCGGGATGAAATTCTACCTGATCGCCGGCGAGCCCTCGGGCGATCGTCTCGGGGCGGCGTTGATGGCGGGTTTGCGGCTGTTGCAGCCCGGGGTGACGTTCTGCGGCGTCGGGGGCCCGCTGATGCAGGCCGAAGGATTGACCAGCCTTTTCCCGATGGAGGAGCTTTCGGTGATGGGCATTGCCGAGGTGCTGCCGAAATACCGTGCCCTGAAACGCCGGATCGCCGAGGCGGCGGCCGACGTGCCGGCGCAGGGGGTTTCGGCGTTGATTACCATCGACAGCCCCGATTTCTGTCTGCGGGTGGCGCGCCTGGTCAAGGCCGCGCAGCCGCACCTGAAAACCATCCACTATGTCGCACCTTCGGTCTGGGCGTGGCGGCCGGGACGGGCGGCCAGGATGGCTCGCTCTGTCGATCATGTGCTGGCATTGCTGCCGTTCGAGCCCCCGCTGATGCAGGCGGCAGGGATGAGTTGCGATTTTGTGGGCCACCCGGTGGTGGCCGAGGCTTTGGCCGACCCCGCAGCGGCCCGCAACTTTCGCGG
>TARA_R110002110_G_scaffold147816_4_pt1 | contig 31839 bp, 29 predicted proteins | sample TARA_R110002110 | Tara Oceans TARA_R110002110 (sample SAMEA4397330) | marine metagenome | biome: Polar Biome; feature: [SRF] surface water layer (ENVO:00010504); material: water (ENVO:00002006), including particulate matter (ENVO:01000060) such as... | depth 5 m | reverse complement strand
CATGAGTTTGGACATGGGTTGGGTTTAAGACATTATGAAGCTGGTGAGTTCCCTGAACCTCAAGGATTTGCACATTTACGTTCAGCTATGACACCATCATTAGATCCTTTCAAAATGGATCAGTTTTTTGAAATTACTATTACTGATAAATTTATGATGGTACAAATCTATGGTATGAATGGGTTTCAAAATCCACAACCAATCATAATACCTGACTATTGTTTATTTATTAACGAGGGAAAAAGCTCTTCTGGTTGTTATTAGGAAAGACTTATATAATAAATTATGGACTGATATTTATGGCAAAACGTAAAACTGAGAATTCTCACACAACTATTTGCATATCATGGCAAGATAAAGAAGAATTCCGAAAATTTGCACAGTTTGTGAAGAAAACCAAAACAGGTAGTTTGTATGAAAGTGATGCAGTTTTGTTTAAAAAGCTTTTAGAAGATTACAAAAAGGATCATAATCCTTCTGAACAATCGTACTCTACATATCCTAGTAGAACAAACTAATCTTTTTCTTTTTTATCCCAATATGCTTTTCTACAACTTGGTGAACAATAAATTCTTTGTCTTCCCTTATATCTCCATGGAAGTATAGACCCACACTCAACACATTTATGTGTATCGTCTTTTCTCATATAGTTTAGTATATAAAGGTATTATTTAAAGGTTTGATTTGAGTTGTATTAGTTTTAATCGTGATTCTGCTTGTTGAATAACAGCTTTTCTCATATCCCTTCTCATTTCATTTACTTTATTATTAATAGCTTCTTTATCTTCCATGTCAATTTTTTGTCCTTTTTGATCCAACCATTCTTTAAGTTGACTTACTGTATATTTTGAATGGGTTCTAACAGTTTTACCTCTTTTTGGTGCTTCATCTGGATCATCACTTCTTTGTTGTCTTCTTTCTTTATCATAATCAGTAGTATTAGATGTATCACTTATACCATCAGTTGAATCAAACACTTCTTTAGCAGTTATACCTGTTTCTGGGTCTTTACCTGATAATACAAATTGTCTTTTACCACCTACTATTTTTTCATGTATTAGACTTTCTGGTACACCTGTTGTTTCTTTTATTGGATTACCATCTTCATCTTTCTTACCTGTATCTCTTTCAAACTTAGTTGGTGGGTGTGCATACCCCATTTTACCTGATCTTTGTTTTGGTGGGTTCTTTGGCATTATCTCTTTATGACCTGTTGTGTCTTTCTTTGGATTGCCAACATCAGTTTCATTTGAAGTTCTAACTTTTCCTTCAACTTTTGGTTTTGCTGGTTGTCCTACATTTTCAACTACTTCATCAGGTTTTACTACTGCTCTTTCAGGTACGCCTTTTGGTAGAGGTTTCTTTTCTTCTTTATCTTCTGCATCAACCTCTTCCTTTGGTCGTTTAACTTGTGATTCTAAATCTCTTATTTTTGTATTAATTTCTTTGACTTTTGCATCTGTTTCGGCACCTTGTTTATCTTGTTTTGCCTGTCTTAATTCTTCCACTAATTTATTGTATTTTCCTTCTTTACCTGAAACTCTATTCTCTCTTTCTTGTGAAAAATGTGATCCAAATCTTGTTTTACTTTGTTCTTTTTCAGGGTATTCTTCACCGTATGTTGGACTATTTGGGTCATCATCCCTTATTTTCTTATTTGGTTTTCTATCTTGCATTTCTTTTGATCCAAGTTGTTGTTTTCCCTCAACACCTTGTTCAGGTCGTTTTTCTCTTTGACCTGTTGGTTTTTCAGTTAGTTTTGTAAATGAATGTTGAGTTCCTGCTTGTTCAGGTCGTTTTACTTTTATATTTTTTGGTGTTTCTGGTTTATCTTCTTTTACCCCTCTATCACTTCTACTCTGTGCTTCTCTTCTTTGTTTTTCTTTTGCTTCTTCAGTTGGTTCTATATCTGTATCTTTGCGACCTAATGCTTGATCTTCAATAGTACGTGATCTAAATGCAGTTTGACCTGATGTTTGAACAGGTTTCTTCATTCTACTTTGTTGTGTTGTTTTATCACCAGCTTGTGTAGAAGTTATTCCTCTAGTTTGTCTTGAAGTGGCTGGTGGTCTTTTACCCTTTTTATTTGGAGCTGATTGATCTCTTTTTGGGTTATTTGTTTGTATAGTTGTGTTATCTGAACTTGGTATTTTATCTGGGTGTGGCATACCTCTATCTCTTCCAAAGCTTGGTGTTTTATCATCACTTTGAGCTTCTCTTTCTAAAACTTTTTCAGGTGTTGTCTTTAATGGTTTTGGTGTTATTTTTCCTCTTTGGTGACGACCTCCTTTTCCATCTCTTGTTCTTTTCTCACCTGTGGTTGGATCTTTTATTCCAAGTTCATTTCTAGGATGTTCTTGTGTTTGTCTTCTTAACTTTCCCATTATTCTGTTAGTGTTTCTCATTGATTGTCGTCTTTTTTCAAATTCAGGTTTAATTTTTTTATCCGATTCTGTTTGACCAGTTGGTGTTTTTCTACTTGTATCTTGTGGTCTAATAATATTACCTGCTGTTCTTTTAGAGTCTTGTGTTGTTCTTAATTGTTGTATTCTATTACTCAATCCTTCTAATTTTCCACCTGTTAATCTTGGTACATTTCCAGCCTTTGGTTTAGCTGGTGATTTTGCTGGTTTACCAAATTCTTTTCTACCACCCATCTTTGGTGGTTCAGGTTTATGTTCTTTAAAATCATCTGCTGGTTTTTGGCTTTGTTGACCTGTTACTGCATCTTTTTCAACTTTGTCGTATTTAATACGCCAAGAAGAGTTATTTGTTTGAGGTATTCCTACTGTCATGGTCTTTCTCTTGATCTCTATATCTACCGTGATTATCTGAATATCTTGCATTGTAAACACCTGCTGTTTCTGTTGAAGTTACACCACTGTTACCAGCGCCATCACCTTCTTTCTCTAAAGATGTTACACCATAAAGTGGTTTACCATATTGTTTTTTTTGTGACCATGTTTTCCATAATGGTTCTGATTTATTTAAAAAATTTTTCTGTTTGTCAGATTCGCCACCTGTTTTACGCCAATCTTCTTGCATGGCATCTATTTCATCTTTTTTTTTATGATCTTCTTCCATACCGTTGTTTTTATCTACGGAAGGTTTTTCTTTTTCATGTTTGAACTCTTCTTTCTTATCTTCCGATGATTCACCTTTATAGTCTTCAGGTGCTTTTACATCTGTGGCTGTTGATATACCAGCTCTATTACCACCAAGTTGACCATGTGTTGATTCTTCAATATTTGTTTTTTGAAGAACATCTTTAAGTTCTTGTGGTAAATCTTCCCAAGTTTTTGATAAAAATCTAGGGCTAAAAGCATGAGCTTTTATCAACTCATCAGTTCTTTCTTCCATATTCATCATATTCCATGTTTTATTTGTTAAAATATCTTTAACAAAGAATGTATCGTTTATATGAATTTCATGTAAATTTCCATCTGATTTTACAACAGTGACATATGCGTTGTTCATTTTAACAACTACGCCACGATCTTCCTTGCCATTTATATAATAATGGATATTATCTCCAACTCTCGTATTTGTGATCTTGTTTAAATCGTTCATACCTATTCACTTTTATGATCTCTTTCTTTATAAGGTTTATTATCTTCATCTTTTTCATCTTCCATATCAAAATCATCTCTAGTCACTTGTAATTTACGTGGATCTTCCATGCCTGTTTCATGTGGGTTTGCATATCTAGCATCACCTTGACCTTGATCTTTTTCTAGCCATGCTTTCCAAGTTGGTTTTACCAAGTGTTTTGGTGTAGGTGGTTTAACTTTACCTTCTCTTATAGCCCTCTTTTCATTTAATTTTGTTGCATTGATCTTATCTTCTTCACTTTCCACATATTTTTCTGCCTTACCTCTTAATTGAGGTTTTCCACCACCAGCTCTTGATCTTTTTGCCCATTCAGGTTCTTCTCTTGGTGGTTCTTTACTTTGTGGCTTTTTATGAACATCAGGTTCAGGCTTTTCACCTGTTGAGATTCCTACCCTTTTCTTAAATCCCTCTGTGTCATGAAACATTTGGTGAACTAGTGAATCTGACTGTATTTTTGCTTGATCTCTAGTTAATTTATTCTCAACACCTCTGTCACCTTTAGGTCTTCCTATCTTTGGTCTATGTGGTTCTAATCTTAATTTTATTCGTTTATCTGTATCTGTTGGGCTATTACGTTTATATGAACCATATGCAAGATTTCCAAATGTATCAGGTAATTCGGTTTTACCTGCATGGGTGTTATCAACACTTTCCCCATCAATTGATGTTCTTGGGTTTTGTGATCTTCTAGTTTGTGTATCTGCTTTATTTTCAAGCCATGTTTCCCATGTTTTCTTTACTTGGACTTTATCTTTTAATGCCTTCCATTGTATAGGCTTGTCTAAGTGTGTTTGATAGTTATTATCTTTATTTGGTGATTCAGGTCTAACTTTCTTTGGTACTTTATTTGATTTATACATTGATTGTTGTTCTCTTGATTCTAGTCTTTTCTTATCATCTACTTTTGATTCGGCTTCAGCTAAAACCTTTGCTCCACCATCTGTTAATTTTGGTGTCTCTAATGGGTGATCTTTTTCATAAACGTCATTTAATCTAGTTTTCACATTTCTAAGTTTTCGTCTTATACCTTCAAATCTTTTCTCAATTTCTTCCAATTCACCATCAGTTAATTCTTCCAAATCTTCTTCTTGATCCATAGCCTGTTCTTTCTCTTCTGCCTTACCTAAACCACTTAAATCTAAACTATTAACATAATCTTCGGCTGCGTTAGTGGTGGCTTCTCTTATCGCAGTAGCTTTTCTTGCTTTTGGTACTTTTGCACCTGTTTTACCATAATTTCTAACAGCATCTGCGTGATCTCTTTGCATATCATCAAGTGTTTGTTTTGAACCTCCACGTTTCTTTGGAACACTTCCACCCATTCTTTTTCTTGGTGAGGTAAACACTCTACCACTGATTTTTGGTGATTTTATTTCACCATGGTGTGCCATATAATCTTCTACAACTCTATCAGTAACATTACCACTTAATGGTTTTTTACCACTTTCAATGGATTTCCAATCTTTTGGCTCGTATTTGCCCATACTTTAAAAGGTTTATTATATTATATAAAGATTTTAGCCAAACAATGCTTTCTTTAAACCATCTGTCATATCAAGTAAATGCCATCCATCTCCACCTTCAACAGCTCTACAAGCCAATACAAGACTATCAGGGTAGTCATCATGTTCATCAGAACGTATTTTCATAATACCTGTTTCTGTATATTCTCTTCTCAAATATGATAACTGATATACTAGTTTGTTTATATCCTTTAATTTTATTCTCTTATTTTCAAATAAAAGTCTCAAATTTTTATATAATTTAGCCTTCTCTTGTAGAGAAAATACAATTCCTCTTATAGGTAATCCTTGTTCTCTACCCAAATCTACAAGTCCACCACCCAAACCTGTTTCGTCTATATACACTGTTTCTATTCTATATGAAGCCACCAACCCCCCTATTCGACCACAAACATCAACTACATTTGATTGTGCCTCAGCTTCTACGTGCATGACATAGACATTTTCTTCTTCATCAACGCCACATACTGTGTAAACTGTCTCATCCATGCCACTTCTTGCAACATCAACACCCATGTAATATCTTATTCTACCTTTAGGTATTCTATCTGAAATTGCATCCATGATAAGTGAATTTGGTATTAACGCATTACCAATATCAAGAAATTCACCTTCAACTTCTTGCACATACTCTTCTTTAGTTAATCTTTTAATTTCTTCAATAAATGTAGGATCTTCTTGAATTAGTGGATTCTCAAGTGATTTAACATGAAATTCTCTCCACATTCCTTCAGGGTTCTTTGGTCTTGAATTCATACACGCTTCATAGAAATAACCTGATTTACTAAATGGTGTAGATGTAAGCCACACCCTAGCTTGTGTAGCCATACCTGATGGTAGAAATGCCCTTAGAATTGATGTTTTAATGAAAGAACATTCGTCAGCTATAATTACGTGTGGTGAATAACCTCTCAATGTGGTACCTGTTTCACCTGTTGCCCTTGTGATAATCTTACTCATACCTTTATTATCTAAAAATTTAACCCACATTTCTGACTGTGTATTTCTTACAATATATCCTTTCAAAAATTCATTATTAATTATTAGGCTTCTAACTCTATCAAACATAATTGTAGCCTGATTTTGAGTTGGTGCTGCGATTACTATTGTACAATCGGTAGTAATTGTTTTTAACATTAATGGAGCAAAAAATGCAAAATGGACAGCTTTTACGGCTGTACTCATAGTTTTCCCTACTTGACGACCACTTCTATATACTATAAAACGATCTTGACAATCAACATATTTTTTATTATAATCAAATACTTTATGATTGAGAAACATTTCACTGAATTTACTAGGTGATTTGGAACAATCTGCCAATGCTTGTAGAAGATCTTTTCTTTCTGTTATTTCCTCTGTTGTTGGTCTAGGCATAATTTTCACCTAAATCTGCTAAATCTTTTACTTTTTTTGCATAATCATGGCAAATACAATTACAATCAACAAACCACTCATCTTCGTGTTTTTTTTCACACGCTAAACAACCTTTAAGAGCCATCTTCTACCCACACCCATTTACCTTTATTATTCATTTTAATTGGTCTTTTTGGTTTCTTTTTACCTTTTATTTGATTTAAGAACATTAATTGATTAGCTAACATATAGGTTAATTTTGTTTTCTCTGAGCCTTTAGCTGTTTTTAATTTTTCTTCAATTTCTTTTACAAATTTTTCTTGAAATTCCTCAGATGGAAGAATAAATTTTTCTCGTTTTAACCAATCAAACATCTGGATCACCTGATTTTTGAGCTTTTATTTGTCTAAATATATTAGCTATATCCCCTTCTTTAGTGAACTCTTTCTGTTCAGTCACAGTTACTTTTCCACTTAATTCGTTAATAGCCTTTACTATGTTTAGAAGAGTGCTTATTTCAGATTTAGTATTTCTATCAGGTATGTTACCATCAAGTTTAGATTGAGTTAATGCCATGAGAACATTTTCAAATGATAGTTTTGCTATCATATCAAGCATTTCTTTCAAATCTTCTGGGTTTCTAGTATCTAGTTCATTTATGAATTTTACAAAATCATCTCTAATTGCACAGGCTGCGCCAGCTTCATATTTTGGACATTTTCCATTTCCACCATCTGCTATTGATCTATAAACACATTGATCACATAATGCTGGTAAATTTGCTGCTTTGAAATGTTTAGCCGAGTTGAATGGACTTATTAGTTTACGTCTATCTTCAGAAACTATATTTTTACCTCCAATAGGCTTTATTTTGAATAAATCTCCGTCTTTATCCATTATATAACAATTAATTTCTCGCTTTTAAAGTTTGTCATTCTCCGACAAGTTTGTGACATAAACATTCACATTTTATGTTTAATCTAATTACTGGACAATCATAATGATCATGTTTAACACATTCAGGTGAAACATATTTTACTCTGTCCATTTCTCTCTATTATCAGAAAAACAAACTGTTGCATAAGGACACATACCATCACAAAGAAAACATTTGGTTCTTTCTGGTAAATATTCTTCTGTTAAAGATTTTTTAATGATATTTGCTTTTTCAATCATATCAATCAATGTTTCTTCAACTGGTCTTAATTTAAATGACATTACTGCTGGTTTATCCCTTTTATCTTTCTCAATACTATTTGATATGTAAACTACACACCCAAAATCTGCATCAATATCGTAACATTTCTTTAACAATACTCTATATCTATTTATTTGATCTCTGTGAGATTCACTAACTTTTGATGTGGCTCTACTGAAATAATCTATTGAGCCTGTTGTTTTCTTATCACATATTACCCACTTATCTCCAACTTTTAATAAATCATCAATACTACCATAAATTATATCAAGTTGTCTTGGGTCTTCCATAGGAATTTTCTTAGCTTCTTCATATGTTAATGGTGAATCAGTTACATAGTCATAAGCAAGAAATTTCTCATGGTTTTCTTCCTTTGCTATCTGAGAATGAGCATGAACTATTTGACCAAAATATAGTGATTTTACATCTTCTGTTGAAGCACTTTGTTCAGGTAAAACTTTCTTATAGATTACATTTCTCATACATGGTTTAATTATATCTGAAACATGAATTTGACCTAATCTTTCAGTTTTTAATGCTTCCATCTGAGATCGTCTAAATTCAAAATAAACTTTCTCGTTAATATCATCTAGTTTTAACACAACATTACTTACTTATTGTGTTATATATATGTATCTAATATTATTCTTTTTTTACTAGTATATTGGTACACTCACATTCATCACAGGTTGTTTCCCCTCTATGAGAATCATCGCTGTGACCACATTCAGTACAAGTGTTCCCTGATACTTTTAATAAATTTGCCATTAATAACTCTCCTCAATTACAAAGTTAAAAGTTTTCGTTTGTTCTGATATATTACCGTTTGAACGTTTTAATTCCACTTCCCCAGACCAATTTCCAGCATTTGCTATGACCGTATCTGATGATTGTAATGTGTAACTAACAAGTCCACTAGATCTTGTGGTAAACACAATATCTCCGTTTATTATAAGAGTTCCATTAGGTTTCCAAACTTTCCATTTACCTGTGTTATATACAACATCATTTGATAAATCTCTAGCTGTTCCACCATCATCTGTAATAGTTAATTGTAATGTGATTAAGCTACCAGCTTTTACTCTAAATTCCGTTGATCTTCCTACCATATTCATGCTCATCTAATTTCCACCTTCAACACTTTCTTGGGTGTCGCCACTACTTATATTTTGTGAGGTATTCTCACATGATTCACTCTCACTACTAATACCTGTGCCTATTGAATTAGATGAATCAGCACATGATTCAGATTCAGAAGTCCAAAATGAGGACATTGTTTGACCTTGAGTTACCAATCCATTTTGTACTTTTACGAAGAACGCATGAATGACAGATAATCCCTCTGATACAACTTTTAGTAATACTCTAATTCTTGCTCTAATATGTGTGATTTGAACTTCTTCATTAATAACAAATTTCTTACCTAATGCACTAAAGTATGATAATTGAATATTAATAACTTCATTAATAACAGGGTATATTTGTTTTAATTTATTGTATTGTTCTGTAATACCAACTGTGTTAGAAACCAATCTTACTAATGATCTAATTCTTGGTCTAAGATGTTCAATAGTTATTGTATTATCAATTCCTCTTACCAAAGCTCTAATAGGTGTCTTTAATGTTGTTATTTCTAACACGTTAGTTACGTTTCGTATTATACCTCTCAATCTGTTCTTTTGTTCTGATATTGAAACTATGTTATCAACAAGTCTTAATAATACTCTGATTCTATTTCTGATATGAGTTATTTGCACAGTATTATTAATAATTCTTCCAAGTGTTCTTAATCTGTTTGAAGCAAATGATATTACTATATCATTATTGATAACTCTGTAAATTCCTCTTAATCTATTTTTCTGTTCTGATACTGAAATACTATTAGATAAGAATCGTTTCAAATCTAAGATCCTTGGGAATGTTTCACTAACTGTTAAAGATTTATCAATAACTCTTAATACAGCTCTTCTGAACAATCTATCATCTGATATGGATAAAATTTCTGTGAATGATCTTACAAACGACATTCTGTAATTTTCTGTTAATGAAATTGTATTATCAATTATTCTCTTTATTGCTCTTACTCTATCCTTAATATGATCTACTGAAACAGTATTTTCAATAGTTCTTAATAACTCTCTTCTTGGCAAATCCAAATCTGTGATAGTTATTGTTTCACCCAACACTCTTTTTATCGTTCTTAACCTAGATCTTATGTGAGAGATTGAAACAGTATCATCAATTACTCTAACTATCGTTCTTAATCTATTTCTTATATGTGCAATATTAACTGTATCATTAATTACTCTCAATATCGTTCTTAATCTATTTCTTATATGTTCAATATTGACAGTTTCACCCACACTTCTCAATATACCTCTAATTGATGTGTAATCATCTGAAACTGATGTTATTTCTGTCTTTACTCTCATCAATGTTCTAATTACTTTAAACTCATAATGTCTTTGGAATACATCAGATTGGAATATTGAATCAAAGACTGATGGTAGTTTTACATGAATTGTTTCTAAAACGCTTTTTATTCTTCCATTTATTTGTGCATAGCCTACTGTTATTCCTAGTGTGTTTTCAATTATTCTAACTATTGCTCTAACTCTTGTTCGTATATGCGTTATGGCAACAGTGTTTTCAATAACTCTAGTTAATCCACGTATTCTAGCAATTTCAGTTGCTACTGATATGCTGTTTTCAATAACTTTTCCAATAGTTCTTATTCTAGCAATTTCAGTAGATATGCTCAATGTCTTATCAATGTGTTTAATGAGTCCTCTTAGTCTTGTTCTTGTTTCTGTTATTCCGACAGTCTTATCAATTATTCTAACTAATGCTCTTAATCTTGGTTTAACCTGTGACACTTCAACTGTATTATCTATTGTTCTCTTTAATATTCTAGCAAAGTTCAAATCTGTTTGTATTGATATTGTTTCTACAAATGATCTTGCCATTCCTCTAATAAATCCCTCTGATGAACTAATCGTTTCATTCACACGTTTACCTATACCTAATATCTTAAATGCTTCATAACCTGTTTGGAACACATCATGCTGGAATACGTTAGGATTAAAAGTATAGTTAGGCAATCCTCTTGGGAATTTGATTGTTAGAGTTTCTGAAATACTTCGTATTAATGCCCTTGCCCTAGCTCTAATATGTGATACGTTTACTGTTTCTTCTAAAACTCTGATTATGGATCTTAGATAGTTTTTCTGTTCAGATATGTTTAATGTCTTATCAATCATTCTTCTTATTTCCACTTTACGTGTTATATCTGTGGATATTGAAACTGAGTTGTTTATTATTCTTGATATTAATCTTATTCTTCGTTTCAAATGTTCAATGTTGATTGATTCTAATTTTACTCTCAATAATGCTCTTATTGTTGTTACGCCATCAGATACACTAAGGGTGTTATTTTGATATTTTACCCATTTCTTTATGAAACCCTCTGAGATTGAAACTGTGTTTGCTATTGTTCTTATCAATCCTCTTATTGCAGTTCTACTATCAATAATGGAAAGTGTTTCAAGTGGTGCAATAATAGTGAATCCTAACGCTTTGGAAAAGTCATCTGCTACACTTAAAGTCGAATTTATTATTCTGTTAAGACCTCTTATCTTATTATGAGCAAATGTTATATTCACTGTGTTAGAAATAGACCTAGTAATAGCACGTATTCTACCTTTTATGTGAGATACCTCAATTACATCTGTTATGACTTTCTTTATTGTTCTTGCGAATACTGATGAAGTTGTTATTGTTACAGTTTTATTCACTAATCTTAATATTGATGCTAATTTAACTTTAGATTCTGATAATGAAATTGTATCTCCAAATACTTTCAACATACCTCTCAAGTATAACCTTCCTTCTACCACGTTTTGTATTTCGTTTACCAATCTTATTCTTCCCATTAATTTCGCATATTCTGAGGCAGTATGGAATACATCAGATTGGAATATAGATTGGAATACTCTTGGGTTTATTACATTCACTGTGTTATTAACAAATTTGAATCTACCACGTAGTTTGTTATGTGCAAACGCAATACTAACTGCATCACCAATAGATCTAGTTATAGCACGTACTCTAGCCTTGATGTGAGATACTGTAACTGTGTTCTCTATGACTCTTTTAATAACTCTTGATGGTACTAAACCTGTTGCAATATTAACTGTGTTTGTTATGGATTTTCTGAAACTCATAGCTCTGTTTCTTTCATCTCCTATTTCTGCTGTTTCAGAAACAGATTTTATTCTACCTAATAGTTTAAATGCTTCATTAATAGAACGTGAACCAAACACATCTGCTTGGAACATGGATTGAAACACACCCTTAATTCCAATTTGTATTGTGTCACTTACAACTCTCTTTATTGCACGTACCCTACCTTTAATATGTGTGATATTGACTGTTTTTGTTATTATTCGTTTTAATCCTCTTAATCTTGTTTGGTTGTCACTTACTTGTTCTGTATCGGCTACATTTCTTAATAGACCTCTTAATCTTGTAACACCATCTGTACTTTCTAATATCTCATCTAATGCTTTCAACATACCTCGTACAAATACTCTATTATCCGATACGCTTGTTGTTTCTGAAATATGATAAATTAATGCTCTTATCCTTGTTTTGAAATGCTCTACTGAAACTGTTTCATTAGCAAGTCTAAGTAATTCTCTCGTTCTAGCTTCCGAATCTGTTACAGAAAGACTATTCTCTATGATTTTTATTATTGCTCTAGCAACATCAAATACATTGGTTTGAAAAACACTTCGTTGAAATGCTGGAGCACCCCATTCTCCTTGAAAAGAATTGGTTTGAAAAACATCGTCTTGAAAGACTTGACTTACTTTAGCCAAGTTATGTCACTATGCTATCTCTGTCCACGTACTCGTAGTTGCGTTCCATATCTGATGTTTACCAGTATCAGTTTCTTCAAAAATTGAATTTGTTTGAAAATTACTAGATGATACAGTTGTCACACCATCATAAATTTTTACATTTTTTGTCACCCAACTCATTTGACCACCACCACCATCTCCACGACCTGATACTTGATAAAATTTGAAATCAGCAGGGGTAGAACTGAATGTTATTGTTGATGTGTTTGAAACCTGATTAGTTCCATTTTCCCTATCAGAACTTGAACCATATATTTTCAATGTTACCACCAAAGCATTTTTTACAATTCTGCCATAATATTGTGTTCCACTTACACCTACTATCCAATTATCACCGTTTAAACTACTGCCACTTACCATACCTTTTAATCTCAAAAAGGTTGAAGAATTACCTGATGTTTGTAGATGTACTCTATCAAAATCATTTGCAGTTAATTTTGCATTTGTATTACCGATAATTAATGGAAACATATTCATACTAGAAGAAGAAGTTTGATATTCAAAATCACATACCCAATTAGTAGATAATGCAGTTTGTTCATTTGATACTACTCTATCAGCAGGGTTTGCATTATCATAAACATTTGTGCCTGTAAACGTTGAACCACTTAGAGCAATATTACTGCCTGTTTGTGTCCATGTTTGGTTAGTTGCTGACCATAATACACCCTCACGTTCTGCACTCGTTCCCTGTAATCGTTTACCACTTAGATATTTAATAGCCATGATTAAGGTGGCACTACTCCATTATAAAATATCATTTCTTTAATTGTTCCCCAAGTATTTCCACTTCTACTTTCAGCAGGTTGACGTTGCATGAATTTAATATATCTTAAACCTGTTGCATCTAGTAAATTTGTGACAGATAGACTTACCTTTTCTGTTCCACCATAACTACCTGTCCAAATAGTAAATGTTGCATCAGTTTGACTTGTACGTTTTACCTCAATATAATAATCTGTCCCTGTTGCTGAATCATCCCAACCATCATCATAAAATCCTGCTGCATCACCTGCTGTACCACGACATGGATAACAAGCAGCATTTACACCTGATGCTGTGGTTGTGTTTCTTATTCCAATGTAGTTTTGACCTGAACCTGTTCCACCATCTGTTGGTGGTTCACCCCATGCCCAACCTAACTGATTTTGATTAGTACTACTTCCACTATCTTCATCTGTTGCTGATAATACAAATCCAACGTTTGAACCATTTCCACCACCAATTTCTGAAAAGTTAACCTTCATTCTTAATGTCCATTTAGTATCTGAAACATTTCCAGCTCCCAAATCATATGCTGCATCACCAGCTACATTTGTTGCCTTAAAGAAAAGTTCATTCGTTCCAACTGTGTAAAAGTATGATGAACTTTGTACTGCCCAACCTGTGTTACCATCTGCTAAATTATATTTTATACCAACAGGTGACCATAACCAACTATTATCAGATTGTTTGAACCAGTATGAAGGTGTATCATCTATCTGTTCAAAGATTGTGTTAACAGGTAAATTAGTTTGTCCATCTAATGCTGTTGTTGCTGAAAAGTCGTTTTTACAACCATCTACTGATGTAACACCATTATACACTTTAACATTTTTAACATAATAATTTCCACCACCACCATTAGCCCAAACATTCATTCTATCTAAACCAGCTATACTTGCATTTACTGTTCTTGTTGCTGAACCCAAACTATTTGTTCTACCTGAATCAGTAAATGCTTCTACTTTGAAACTATCAGCAGCAAGTCTTGTCATTCTACCATACAATATTTCCCCTTTGTAAGCATTTAATCTACCTGATGGTGAACTTGGGAAATATGATTCTGATCTTGTTCCGTTATTATTATCAGTAGTTATCCAATAATATGTTGTTGCATTATCTTGAAAGAAATTACCTAAAGCATAATATGAACCACTATATGATGGTGTGCTTGTTGCAAATTCGAGATTAAAGTTATTACTATTACCTGTATGATATGCTTCAAAATCAACTACCCATTTTTCATCATCTAGTGTAGTTGTTGCACCACCTGTTAAATCTGATATTGTTCGTGTGACATAATCCCCACTTGATGTTGATGTAGATCCTATTGCGTTAGAGTGTGCAGAATTAAAGTTAATAGATGTTCCACTTGAATCCCAACCTGTTCCACTTGAACCTGTCACTTCAAATAATTCTGTTACACCTAAACTTGTAGAATCCATAGTATAATGTGCCTTGAGATTTGACTTGTCACTTAATGATGAAACTAATTGTGCATCGCCATCTACAAATTCATAAGTTTTTGTTGGTGTTCCACTTGGACTGTTTGTTCCGTCATAGAATTTCCACCAAGATACATAACCTTCAATATCTGAACCTGTACCAGCAGGGTTTACATAGGTATTCATAACTTTAATGTATTTGAGTTTTGTAATTGTGTTAGAACAAGTGCCTGTAATTGTTCCAATAGGATCTGTTGAGAAATCTGCATTTTCAAACATAGAAACAGAATAAGAAGTTGTGCTTGTACGTTTTATTTCTAGATAATAATCTGTATTTTCTGCTGGTGTCCAATTTTGTGAGTTATCACCTGTGCCTTTTTGACCTGCAAATGATGTTCCATTTGCTACTAGATCATTAGTGTAATATGTATTAAGACTAGTTCCAAATCTAAATTGAACTCCAATACCGTATGATGAACTAATAGCATCATTAGATGTAAATCCATAATAGTTTCTTGTTAATGCTATCCAACACCAATTTTCATCATCACCTATACTTGTGAATCTTATTTTACCTCGTAATGTCCATGTTTCATCTGATACTGTGTTAGCACTTGTCCAAGATGTTTCGTTTGCTGAAGTGGGAACATCATCATATAAATCCCATGAAGATGTATCAGTACCTGCTTTCCTTTGTAAATCGAATGTGAATTTTCCATCAGCACATGATTGATTTGCATTAGCAGAGTAAAATCCCATATCTGCACTTGCATTATTATTTGCTAACTTTCCAATTTCTGTTGCAGTAAGAACTCTATGCCATACACCTAAATCGTCTATTTTTCCTTGTAAAGTTTCATTAGCATTTTCCATTCTTCCTATTCTTGGTGTATCATCACCCCAAGCTGAGGTTGCATTAAATGTTCCACTTGTATTCTGATTAGTTTCTATTGTTCCATTAATGTAAAGTTTAACGGTAGCACCTGTTCTTGTGACAGCAAGATGAACCCATTCGTTTTGTGGAACAGCGTTTGTGGTCATAACAGTTCCATTAGAACCAATAGGCAAAGATAATGCTAGTCTATCCTCTTGACTCGAAGTTCCACTAGAATTAATTCTAAATTCACCTTCTGATGAACCATTACTATCTTGACATCTGAATATTTGTTGATGATCACTATGACCTGTATGATAAATCCAACAAGTTATTGAAAAGTCACCTGTAGCTGGTAATAATTTATTATTATTTGCATCAGGGAAATGAACTGGGTTTGCACCTGATAGTGAATAAGCACCTGTGCCAAGTTTTTGAATTGCACCTATTGTTCCACCATAATTAGTTCCATCATTATTATTTTGTGTATCATCTGCGTTTGTATCGAAAGGATAATGTGAATATAATGTTCCACCTGTTGATACTGTTGTAGCAACTGCACCACTACCTGAATTGTATAACAAATTAATCTCACTTTGGGTTAGTGTATAAGAGTTCCACATAGCAACATCATCTATCAATCCATCAAAGAATTTAGTGCTATTATGTCCCCTTCTACCCAATTTCATTGTTGTATCTGCATTATTTGATGAACCTGTTGAACCCCTTCCTACTGTACCACCTGCTGATCCATTTACATATATTTTGTAAGTATTAGTTGTATCTGAATAATCACAAGTCACTGTTATCATTACCCACTCACCTAATGTAATAGTAGATGGAAAGTTTATATCTTGATTAGACAACCAACCATTAGATGATTTTATACTCAATCCAAGTTTAGAATTACCTGTGCTACCAACTCTAATTGATATTCCATTATTTTCACTAGATGATATATTATTGAAAAATCTATCTTCTGCAACAAACTCATTATATTGTACCCAAAAATTTATAGACCAATCGCTTGTGCCATGAAAGAAATTAAAACTACTTGCAGCTGAACCTAATTCGACATAATCATCTGTTCCATCTAATGACAAACAACCTGTTCCAAGTTTTTGATTAACTAATGTAATTCCACTATTTGTTCCATTAGCAGATGAACCTAATGAATCATTAGTTCTATCAATCTTTAATCCCTGTACTCTCTTTGCTCCTAAATGTACGATAGCCAATTTATGCTGAACCTCTTTCTTTCCACGCAGTAAACGTATCGGTGTTATTTGTGACAGTGGCAGAATTACAATCATAATATGCTCTTAAGCCTGATGGTATTGTGTTACAAGTTCTACCTGTACCACTATTATACAAGCTTGTAACTTCTGCTTGTGTCAATGCTCTATTCCAAACACCCATATCATCCATTAACCCATCAGATTTTTGTGTATATACAAGATTATTATGATGGTGTCTCCCAAATGCCATATTATCAAGACCTGAAAGATCACCAACCCATTTATTCCAAGTTGATCCATTGTTAGAATTACTTGATCTATCAACACCATTAATGTATAATTTTACTGCACCGTAACTAGAACCACCATCATGTGTAATTACTACGTGATACCATGTACCTGTGCTAAAGCTTACACCAGTTGAATCTACTTTCCATTGTGAATCACCACTAATTTGACAAAACACTGTCCAAAGTGATGTGCTTTGCTGTTCAATATATATTCTACTAGAAGTTCCATCAGAATCACCAACTGACCACATATATGCACCGTTTAATGATTCAGGTTTAATCCAAAACGAAATAGTTCCAGTTGAACCCATAGCATTATTTGTTAATAAATTAGTTGCATTGATATAATCACCATTACCAGTTTCAAAGTCTAAACAACCTGTGCCAAGTTTTTGATCTGTTGTATTCAAATCTGCACCATGATTAGTTGCATCGCCATCACTGCCTAATGTATTAGATTGTGTGCCACTTGAAGTAAATCTATATATTTTTCTTGTATCTACTTCCTCATAACGTGTGTTAACTGGTGGTGCTAGTGATGTTGTTGTTGTTAGTGAATCAGTATCATCATAAATTTTAAGAGTATTTAGTGTTACATTGAACCCACCTTGACTTCCCCCATTATCAGTTGAACCCCAGTTGAAATATTGTAGTCCAGTTATACCTGATGTTGCTTTTGTAACAGCACTTTGACTATGATTAGTTGCATAGGTATTATCTGTTTTTCTTTGAACTGTTACTGTCGATCCATCATAACTCATTTCAAAATAAAATGTTGTTGAATCTTCCCATGCTCTACTAGTTCCATTTGAACCATCTGAACCTGAACCATTAAGTATTGTTCGTATTCTTTGTGTTCTGTCATTACTTGCACCTAAATGCCAAATCCAATTTACTGTATCACCACTAGAGTTTGTATTCATGTGTTCACTACTAGAATATGTTGATTTATCAGATATACCAAACGCAAACATACCATTTCCACTAGATGTGTAACCACTTCCAGTTGTAAAAGATACTTGTGCTATCCATTTTGATGCTAATGCTGAACCAAGATCGAATGTTCCAACTGCTGCACCTGTTCCACTATGAGTTGATGTAAATTTTAAACCTGTATTAGAACCACTTGTTACATGAGCTGTGGTTTGATTACTTCCACTTTGAGATCCTTGTTGTGTAGCACCACTAGTAGTTGTGGTTGTGGTTGATGGTGAATCTGTTGTAACTGTTGCATCTGCTAGTGTAGTTTTTTCATCTGATACTGTATCAGAATCATTTCCTAATACAAGCATATATGAACCTTCGGCAAGAGAACCTCCCTGTGAATGTTTTATTGCAATCATGTTTATTTGTTCAGTTGATTCTGTCCAACGACCAACAACCTCATATCTTGCAGTTCTTGAAGAGACATTTGTACCTTCTTGTGTCGTACAGTGTCCCATCATTAGTTTTTGACTTCCACTCTCATTTGAAATAGAAAATGTAGCATAAAATGGAGAAGAAAATGATCTTTCTGTTTCAATACTATCTTGTGAATGTCGAACCGTATCTGATGTATCTCCACTAATATCTTTTGAATGTAGTCTAGTTAAATAATTATTATCTGTATCTAATGTTCCATTTTTACCAAAAAAGAATTCAGGTTGTATAGAACCAGTGTTTTTTATATATACAATAAGTTTGAGATTTTTACACTTTGTAAATGCATCGGTTGACCAAGTTGTATTTTGTGCAACGGACTCACCACTACCAAGAGATTTATATGCTAATCTTTTCCATGTGTCCACCATTAGTCAAAACCCCATACCACTAATCTTGAACCTGTGCCGAATGTACCTGTATCATCATTTGACATACTTACACAATTTATTTGACCTGAATTAACCCATCTTCCTACAACTTCTGTTCTACGTGGAAAATTATTATTACCGTTACTTTGATTGTAAACACTCGAACTATGACCAATCACTAATTTATCATTGGTTGATTTATTCACAACAAAAAATTCGTCAAACGAAGAAGCATTACTTGGAGGTGACAATCCTTGAATCCAATCTTGAGCTGATGATGGTGCTGAATCGCTTGTAGAATTATGCACCCAAGCTCTCCTAGAATAATTTGAACCATTATCTCTCGTACCATCTGCACCAAATCTTAAAGCTGGAGCTTGATTGCCAGCACCATCTTTAATTTGTGCTTGAATCCATAAATATTTTTTAGGTGTAAATGCTTCTGTTGTTAAATGACAGTTTGAACCTGTACCAACAATTGTGGTTGTTTCTGCTAATTTTTGCCAAGCATTAGGTGTTGTTGTTCCACCATCTTCTTCATCATTATTCATTCCTAGAACCACAACTTCTGATGATGTTGAAAACACACAAGTTGAAGCACCCTTAAGTGAATAATATCCAGCTTGACTATTACTTCCCCACTTGAATGTTGATTCTGTTCTATGTATTTGATTGGCTGCACCTTGCGCACCACTAAACACACCATGAGTTACTCCTAATTTATAACCATCACTTGGATTTACAAATTCTAACATATCAAAATTACGAACTGAACTACCTGAACCTGTTGCCCATTTTGTGATATAATCTTTCCCTGTATGAGTTGTTTCATCATCACTACCATTTGCTGAAAAGACAGATGCATAATTACTACCTGTGTCAGCAGATGAATCTCCTAACTGTTGTTTTGGATCTGAACTAGCACCTGATTCTCTTGCCCAATCAACTAAAATCATTACATGATCTCTATCAGCATATGATACGTTTAGTGTTTGTGATGTTCCACCACTTAAATTTGCTCTATTTAATATCTTCCAACTTGTTTGTGGAGGTGATGTTGTTAATGTTGAACTTCCTTGTATTCTATTTCCACTTAGATATTCTACCATGATGATAGACCTACGCTATCTGAACGTTAACATACGAACCGTTTTTCAGAACTCTGATATAGAGATTTTGATTATTAGCATCTAATTCTTGAACCCATATTTGTGCTGGTGTTGAATCACTGTTTTCATTTCTTGTACTATAAGTTGGAACTCCACTTGTATCATCTTTATCACGAATTTTAGTATCAATAGTATTTTCTGCTCCACCACCTGCTGTACCCCATACTAAATCAGTACCATCAGATTTTAATGCTAATCCATTTCCTCCGATTGTCAATGCTGCTGGATTTCCACTTGTATCACCATAGATAATTTTACCTCTTGCTAAGCCTGCCATTTTTGCTAATGTCACTTGATCATCAGCTATATGTGCTGTGTCAATACTACCATCAGTATAATGTTCACTATTAATTGCATCATCAGCTATTTTCGTACCATCTACTGAGTCGGCTGATAAGTGTGCTAAATCTACACTACCATCAGTATAATGCTCACTATTAATCGCATCATCAGCTATTTTTGTACCATCAACTGCATCTGCTGCTAATTTTGCTAATGTGACATTTGCATCTGTTATTTTAACTGTTGTTATTGCATTTGAAGCTAATTTATCTGCTGTAACTTGTGAATCAGCTATATGTGCTGTATCAATACTTGCATCAGTATAATGTTCGCTGTTTATTGCATCATCAGCTATCTTTGCTCCAGTTACGGCATCTGCTGCTATTGCTGCCGTATCTACTGCATCATCAGCTAGTTCACTTGCTCCAACTGCATTTGCTGCTATCTCTGTTGCTGATACTGTTCCCCATTCTGGTATGTTACTTGAACTTATTTGAAGAACTTCATCGGCACTTCCTTTTGGTAATCTTACATAATTTGTACCATCATAATACATGATATCACCAGTTTGATCACCAGTTAATGCTATATGTGTACCGTTAACTGCATTGTCACCTATCTTTGCTGAGGTTACTGCATCATCAGCTAATTTTGCTGTTACAATAGAACCATCTGCAACTCCACCACCACCTCCAAATTCAAACCAATAATTACCTCTTCTCATAAGAGAAACAGGTTTACCAGCATCATTTAATGTGATAGAACCACCATCTAATGATTTGATTTGACCATTAGCTGAAAAACTACCACTGTGGCTTGTAACAGTAACAGTATCTCCATCTGTTCCTTTAAATAGATAAACTATATCATTTTCATTTGTATCTGTAACATCGATTTTAACTACTGCATCTGTTGTACTAGAACCGTTACATTCTACTTCAATGAGAGTTGATTGTTTTGCCTGTGAAGCACCACTTTCGTTTGTAAATGCTGAAGAATCATCTTTTGTTGATAATTGACCATTTGAATCTAATGTTGCTGTGATTTTAGTGAATCCTAATAAACCAGAAGCTTCTGGGTCTAAGTTCCACTCATTTGTTCCAACTGGAGATGAGTCATCATCAGGGTAAGAAGAAGTGCTAACTCTTGTTTGACTTCTACCATATGCTACTCTAGCCATTATTCACTATCCTCCTTTTTTGTGGATTTTAAATGAAAGTTAACATTTTCAGAAAAAGTTAATTTATCGTCTAAACCTGCTTTGCCAGTGTTTCTTAAATTAATCCTTTCTAAGAGATTGAATACTCCCTTCATGGACATAGCCATTTTAACTAACCTGTGCCTGACATTGAATGGTTTACGTATAGTGTTAGGGTATCTGTGCCTGTTTTGTGGAAACTTGCTGGATTTTCAAAATTCCATCTAGTTAGTAATTTTGCTCCACTTGCAATTGTTGGTGTTTGTGTATTGGTTCTAGTCACATTTGCTTGTGCTACAATAGCTCCACCTGTAATTGCGTTACCACTACCTGTGTTAATTTCAGTAGTGTCCCATATAAATTTATAAGTTACAACTTTTGCTCCTTTACCAGAGTTTTCACCTGTTTGGTCATTTGCTTTTGGATAACCAGATTCAACATCTACAACTGACCATGTTGTACTAGATGTTCCAGTTAGAATTGGAGTTCCAAACTCATCAATTGTATCATCTTTAAAGTTTGCACTATTTGTACCTGCTGCTTCTTGACTTGAAGGGTTTTGTAATACACAAGAACAAGCATAGAAATTTGGACTTGGTACTGTGCTACCTGAAGTAGCTACATTTGCTGATTGTTGAGCATAATATTCATCACCATCATCTGTGACTATATTTGAACCATACCACCATTCTTTAGTACCATCATTATGTGTGGCTACTAAACAGATGTTTTGTTTTGGATCAGGGTTTTTTGGAGGTTCGCCTTTTCCTTTTATTAGAGTAAACATACTGATATTCCTTCACAATTGTAGTATTTAAAGATTTTTAACTAGGTCTTCTGCCATTCTTATCACTCATGGTGGTTTGACCTATTTTTTCCATAGTTGTGTTTAGTTGATCTAAAAAGTCATAATCATGATCACCAGCTATAATCTCTGTTTCGGCTCCTTTGCCTTTCTCATATCTCCAACTAATAGATTTTACGGCAACATCTAATCCATGTATATCTTTTGCTTCTTCAGTACAGGTAATTTTCATGCCTAACCACATACTATCTTCTAATCGTGAAGACATTATATGAAGTGAATTACTTGGTCTTGATCTCTCTCCTATTATTCTTCTACATAATGAAGCTGTTGAAGTTATATCTTCCATCATTGGTAAGTGTATTTTAAATGACCTATGACCCCATTTATTTATACTTGTTTCATCAAGAGCAGTATAGAAGTTTGGATATGTGTAATCTTTATCACTACCTGAGGTGTTTCCATCAACTGATCCATAGTTTGTTAAATCAATATATTTTAAAATAACTTGATGATCTCTACTAGAACTACTATTAAAAGTTAAGTTTTTACCATCCCATGTATAAGTTGAAGGTGTAGCTCTTTCTTGAAAAGTTAAGGTATTACCATTATTAGATCTAAACACTTCAATACCAACTATTGCTTTTCTGTTTGTCTTACTCAACCCACTATAATATGTTGTTAAAGCATAACTCTGTGCGTTAGGAGTATTTATTTGTGCCAATGCTTCTTTTACCTTTACATCACCAAAGACAAAAACATCATTGTAAAGACCTTGCATATTAGAACCACGTTTATCAAGTCTAAATCCTTGTGTAGGTGAGCAGTATGCGTGATTATCTATTTCACCTGATTCAAAGATTAGAACTTTTCTTGGGTGCATAAAGAATTGATCAGCACCATTATTATGCCAATAGTTTCCACTTGAATCAATTTCTCTACCTCCTAAAATTGCCAATATTCTAACTAAATCTATTACTTTATTTGTTGGCATTAACTTTGCAATATGCCTTGGGCTGTACTTATGTGCATCATCATCTATATCTTGAAATGTTTCTGCCTCACCATAATCATCCTCATCATTAGGATTGGAAAAATTAAATTTAAATTGAACATCCTTGCCTAATTTTGAACCAGCCACATATCCAGTGTTATCTATTATCTTATTACTAGTTGTATTTATTCCATTAAATATGTTTTGAATTGTTGTTTCCAATAACTGATCTGTAATTTCAGAAGACCCAACTATATTATCACCCAATTCAGCATCTAATATTGACGACCATCCAATACAATTTATAATTGCTCTACCACCAAATTTTTCTTCAATCTTATCAACAGTTCCACTAAATTTCATTGTAAGAGATGGCATGAGTCTCTTATGAAGAAGTGTGGTAAGACCGTAACTATAAGGGAAAGACCCACGAGCAGATTCTAATCTATGACTATAAACTCTTAAAGCAAATAATCTACCTCTAAATGATGTAGAAGTGGTGCCACTACTATCTGATCCTATATATGTAGGAATATTAGTTCCATCTGTGTGATCAAGCCAATATTCACCATCACTTGTAAATGATGTGGTGTGAAATCCATTATCTGTTGTATCTGCATTAACAGTACCTTTAAAAACAGCTTTTTTATATGCATTATTTTGAACATAGTCATCTTCTCTCCACAATCTGAAAAAATACTCTTTACCTAATTCTACTTCCATATTCTCTCTTGTACCTTGACCAATTGTAGTTTCATTGTATTTTGTACTTGATCCAGTCTTCTGAATCCTTGTTGACCAGTACATATAGTAATTACTACCTGATTTTTCAATACCTACCTCTATACCTCGGTTACTGTCCATTCTTTGATAGATAATCTGTTTTGAACCTGACATTGAAGCAGGTGTTTTAAACCACATCTGTATTTCACACCCACCATTGAAGTTTATAGTTTCATTATTACCCTCTTCTGTGGATTGCATTAATTTTATTGATTTTGGTTGAGATTCACAATCAAGATATTTCTGACCTTGAAACCTTGAACCTACACTTGTCTCTACGCCATAAGCTTCAGTTGTACTATTAACAGCCACACCATCAATATTGTAACCACTCTCATCTCTCAAAGTTCGATAGAAGTTGTATGCACCGACAAGGTTTTCAGTAGCAACATCATCAGTTATTATAGAAATAACATCACCTCTATTTATAGCATAGTTTTGATCACCATTGGAAATATATTTTGATTTTGTTGAAATAACAGCACTATCAATAGCTTTTGTTCCCTGTATATCTACTTCTAAATAATCTATTGGAATTATACTTCGTTTAACAGAATAATTACCACTGGCAACTGACCTTGCTTCGTGTACCACACGCACCATCTCTCTTACCATTAACTTTCAACTATTTCCATTAAACTCGATTCTTGTTGTATAATTCCAGTTGATACTTTTGGTGATATTTTAACTTCATATGTACCTGAATCAGCAACATAAAATCTAATATATTGTGAACCTGTATGAGAAGAACCTGATTGATAAGATACAGTTGGTTCTGTCCATGAAGTTGTTCCTTTTTCCCTATATTTAACTAGATAACCTGTTATACCAGAACTTGTACCTAAATAAGTAGTTTGGACATTATTAATCTGTATTCTATTATTTACTGAGGTTGTTTGTATTGAACCATGTGTTAGCTCTGCCAACTCAGCGTGAGTTGCTCCAGCAACATTACCTTCTACAAATCTAAAATTTCCTTCCCAAACTGCTGGGTTTGCCTGATTAACTGTGAATGAAGAAGATACCATATTTCCCTTAAAAGTCATTGAACCACCTAAAGTTAACACGTAACTTTCATCAGGTGTAACTGGTACAAACCAATTTTTCCAATAATCTATTACCTGTAATGCTCCAACGAGGTTTGCTGCGTTGCCTGTGTAACCTGCTGGTTCATTACCTGTATATGTTGTTGAACCTGATGGTAAATCTCTAATTTTCCAATTTACTGTAACAGTTGTTATGTTACCATCAACTTTGATTAAAAGTGTCTCGGTTGATTTTTGAATTGGTAAAGGCATTGGTGGTACTGGTGTATTATTATCAATATTCATACTAACCATGTTTTCAGAAGTATATGTAATAGTGTTATCATCTGTATCAGTTCGTGCTAAAGTAAATGAAGCCATTATATATTATACCTCAAATTATTTCTTCGACCAAATTTCTTTGCTAGTTCTTCTGTTTGTCTTTCACCCACTTGTTCTATTGGATAACCAGCAAAGTCACTTCCATGGAAGTGCATATCAACATGACCTATTGAGGCTGCTTCTGCATTTGGAAAAAATTGATTCTTTATTTTATCTGGGTTCCATAATAATTGATTTAACCAATTTTCACTTCTCTCTTCTTGCATACGTTCTAATTCATCTTCCTTACCTAAAACAACGGCAGCACCCTCTTCTGCAATACCAGCTAAGGAAGCAATTGTAAATGGATCTACACCTTTCATTCTACCACTTAGAAATTTATTTTTAATACTATTCAACGCTTTAGTCCATTTTGATTTTTTCAAGTCACTAGCACCTTTTTCACCATCAAATCCTCCACCACCACCTGTTGATTTTCTATCTCTTATTGCATTAAAACCCCATTGAGCACCCTTTTTCAAACCATATGCACCAGCTATTGTACCACCTGCTAAAAGACCTGTTCCACCTAATGTTAAAGCTTGACCTTCTGTACTTGCTGCATCGCTAGCACTTGTTGGTTGATATTGTCCAAAGAACCACATTAATACATCCCATGGTCTTATTGTTTCAGCCACAAATCCCATCGCTTCTAAGAATGAAATCCATGTAAATCCTTGTCCATTATTTGTAAGTAGATTTCCAAGTGCTAATCCAAACTCTATCATTTTAGGATAAACTCTTGCAAACATTGGTAACACACTAGCCATAACGACTCTTAATATAGGTAATAGGAAGAAACCAAACATATCACCTATTGGTCTTAATGTTAAATCAAACATTAGTTTAAACAAATCAAACATCTTATTCATCATTGGTGAAGCTTCAAATATTTTCTTAAACATACCAATCATTATACCTAAACTAACTAATGATATTGCGATACCTGTTTTATGTCTCATAACAAAATCTTGAACTTTACCACTCATATCTAAAAGTTTTTTAAACGTTGGGTGTGTTCTTAAAAATTCAAATTGTTTATTATGTTTTTGCATACTATCTAAGTCATCTCTTTCTTTTCTTGCTTTCTCAAAATTTAAATAATCACTTTGTAATTCCTTTGGTAGGTTTTCTACTGTCATATCGTCTTTTAATTCATCACCAGCTAAAAATTTACCCAATCCTCGACCTCTAATAGTGTCCATATTTGTTTGCCAACCAGCTTTCTGTTTTCCAAATTGACGATATTTAGCGTTTGCAGCAAATTGACCAAGTAAACTAAAAGCTCCTTGACCAGCACCACCTACTAATCCAGTACCACCTAATGCAGTTCTAAACATTGTAAGACCACTAGTTGCGTTTTCCAGTGAATGTCTTAATTCAATATTTCTTCGTACCTGATCTGCGTGTGTAAGTTCTGTTATTCTTTTCTCTCTTTCTCTTAATTGAATTAACTCACCTGTTTGTTTCATTTCCTTTCCTTTTAATTCAGCTTGTTTCTCAAGTTGTTTAATGAAAGCTTTACCTTGTATCTTTGCCAATCTCTCTTGACTCATATTTTGTTGAATTGCTGCAGCATAAGCACCCAATTGTTTTACAACATTTCTTGTACCTGTTTCTTGTAATTTACCAGCATCTACTATATCTCTAATGAGTTTTGCCAGCATATCCACAGTTCTTTGGGCATCTTGTAATGACATATTTATATACTTCTCATCTATCTATTAAAAGTTTTTCCTCATACCTCTAGGCATATTTTGTTTCATTTTACTCATATTATCTTGTTTCTTCTCAATTTCCTTATGAGTTTGTAATAACATGGTTAAATATGCTATAGGTTGTTTATCAACAGTCTCTTTATCCCATCCAAATTGTGTTGCACAGAAATAATAAATATGGCTATTTACGGTTTGTCTTTTGTCGGCTGGAATGTCTCCATCCAGTCCTCGATATAATCTGCTAAAGGGTGGTAGCTTAAGACCTCCTTCAAAATCTTTTGGGCTATCTTTCTATCCAACATTTCAATGGCAGTTGTGTCGCCTACTTGAAATGGTGCTTTTGTAAGTACTTTTGCCAATAGATTGATTCTATAACTTCTCAAATCAACTTTTGGTTTTGTAACATCTGAAAGATCTACTGTTTGTCCAACTAAGTCCTCAACATCTCCAAATGTTAAAGAATCTTCAAATTCGACAACTTCAGGTTTACCATTATAGGTAATCTTGACAGTTTTCTTTCCCATACATAAAATGTCTTAGTGTATTTTATAAAGGTTATGCTGCTGTTCTTGTTGTTACTCTAGCTGAAAGTGCTTTGAATGGTAAGTCTTCAAATACAGGTTGTACTGGAACTAATCCACTAATGTCATGACTTCCAAATGATACGCCTCTTAATTCAATTGTTATGTGTTTGTTACCACTTATGAATTTTAATTCTGCTCCAACATTACTTACATCAGCGTTACCTGTTGAAATACCTTCACTGTTAACTGTCTTTGAAGCTTGGTTTAATAGGTGTGTTAAGTGTTTTATATCTTTGAATGAAGTTTGGAATGTACCTGTAATTTCAAATACTTGTCTAAATGCATCAACTGAACTATGTGAACCAAGTTCGTATAATAATGCTGTGTTTGTGTTAAAGTTAACACTTACATTTTGAATTTCACCCAATGTTCTCAATGCTGAACCATCAGATAATTTAAATGAGCCATGTGCAAATGTTAATGGTTTACCTGTAATTGCTGTTTGATTTACTATATTTCCACTTGCTTCTGTTGAATCAGTTGTATCTTCTTTTCCATATTGCATGGAACAAGTTCCGTCAACTGTTTGACCTATTGAAGTGTTTAATGTTAAACCTGTTACAACAGCTCCTTTTAATGTTCTTCTAATTCTTGTTGCTGTTCCATTTACAGTACCATCTGTATAATTATGCGCTCCAGTAAATTGTTGATCTACTTGAACTGATACTGAATTTATAACTGCTGGTGATGTTGTTGTTGTTGGATCACTTGAACTTGCTGGATAAACGAAACCACTAGTGCTACCACTTGGTGCTCCATAAATACTTTGAAATAATGCTTGTGAATCAGTGTCATCCCATGTAAAAGAAATGTCACAACTTCCAGCCTGTTGTCCATATGCGAAAGCATCAGGTTCAACTTGACCTAATTGATTAAGATCTATTCTATTTGTTCCTAAAGATAGAGTGCTTACACTGGTGTTTAAACCAAATGTTTTTGGTGCTGATAGTTTTTTTGCAGCCCCTGAACCACTTGTTACAGGTGTTCCAAATGCAGTTACAACTTCATAGCCATAATGAACTGAACTTCCACCAGAGGTATATACTGCCATAATATAAAAGATACCGAGAATCTATTTAAAGATTACGTGGGGTCGCTTTTCCTAAAAGATAGAGTTAGTACATATGCATACATATTACGAAAACGATAGTTTTTACTATATGAACCAATAACTCTCAAATCTGTGTAATTTGTGCCTGTTATATTATCTTTTATAACATTAACAACTTTCTTGACAACTTCATTATGTCTTTTAATATCTCTATATGTTCTAATTTCTAATTCCAATATTTGCTCATGCCAAAAGTTTGAACCACCTAATCCAAAATAATTTATTACTTCATTTTTAGGATATATGATTAATTGGTCTTTTCTATCATCCATGAACCCAACTGTTCTTTTATCCCATATGGCACTAACCATTGGTGGTCTTATACTTGACCATTTTGTCTTTAAAAGAGACTTTATTTCATCAACTGCATCATATGTAATTATACCCATACTACCACCTTAGGCTTTGTCCCTCTTTAAGTTTTTCCTCCAATATATCCCTATCACCTGATTTGTATTCATAACCTCTGTCATATGCTTTAAACATATAGTCATTTTTACTAAATGAACCTGCTGTTGGTCTTTTATCTCTCGTTCTTTCATCCCAATCAAAATCTGTCATAGATGATGGTTTTCTTCCCAAATACCACTGTTTTCTAGCAATAAGAAATGCTGTGCTATCTAAAAGTGATTCTTTCTGTCTATAAGATATTTTTTGTCTCTTTTGGGGATCTAATCCGAATCTTTCTCTATATTCTACAAATAAATCATAATCATTCATATTTGACCATTTTACATTTTTAATCCATTCTTTTATTGCTCCTATATGTGGTCTTTTATTTCCTTCATCTGGGTACCACCCATCTTCAAATTCTAATTCATCATCCTCATCAACACTCTCACCTCTTAAAACTTGATCAGGTATATCATCTTCAATATTATTATTTTGCATTGATGCAATCATTATTGCTTCTTCTTCCCATGATATATCATCTGCAAACTCTACCGTTTCAGATAAAACTTCATCAGGGAAAGGCGTTTTAATTCTAATTTCTTCTGCGTGTTCTTCCAATTCTTCAAGATCTTTTTCAGATTCAATTCTAGTGAATTTCTTATCTTCTATTTCAATATGTGCTTGTACGTTATATTCACGAAGTTTTTGTAGTTTCTGAATTGTAAATTGAACTACACCTGTTTTTATACTCTTAACAATATTACGAATATTCATGGTTATGGCGAAATAACAAATACTTCTCTTCTATTTGCGATACAATTGTCTATCTCTTCTTGCCAAATTCTCTTTGATTCACTTGGGGAATTAATTCCACCTGTTGGTAATTCATCCATACGGAAACTAGTATTCATTAAATCAATTGCTGTCATTTTAATAACTGCATCTGCTATGTCTAATGGGATAGTGCTATCACCAGCATATTCCTCTCCACCATACCTATAAGTTACTCTAACTCTATTTTTCCTCAAAATACTGAAAAGAAATCCTCTAAGATGAATTGTTCCTCTTTCATACTCTGCATCAAACCATTGACCCTCAGTTACAATATTTTCCCATGTAGATGAAGCACCTTGCCAAATTTCAACTTTATCTCCTTCATCTGAATCAAGTTCATATATTCTTCTATGTCTTAGAAATATAGGTGTACCCCAACCAAATGTGTATAATAATGGTAAACTGTGAATTTCTCTTGTAACGGTTCTTAAACGCCATGCATGACCAGTTCTACGTTCAAATTCTTCTTCCTTTCTGTTGATTATTTTTTCAACTTGTGTCTTATTAGGAGTAGTAGTAGCAGTAATGGGGACTCTGAGAAAATCAGATACATCTTCGACTGAACAGTAAGTTGTAGCCATGTAATATATAAACTTAGTATGTATTTAAATTTACTTAAAGACAACAGTCCATTCGGCTGAACCTGTGACATCTGCGTATATACCATCTTCAAATCTTCTATTGATATCTTGATAATTTCCTTCAATTTCACCAAAAATTGAGAATTCTGTAGCTCCACTAGAATCACCATTTTTAAGGACACATTTGGCTCCACTAGAACCTTTTTTACTACAAAAGACAGCAACGACAACACCGTGGCTAGCTTTTATAGCTGTATCTGTATTAAATGATATTACATTGTGGTTTAGCTCTACCATGTATTATATCTCATTCACGAATATATAAAGTTAATGAAGAAAAAAAAAGTCGGCTATTTCGGACTCTAGTAGCCTATGACTAGAAATTCAAAGACTTTATTTGCTATTGCCGTAGTGTTTGCTACTTCAGCGAATACGTCACCTGCTGAACCTCCAACTGAATAGAGTTTGATTTTTTCATTTGCTTTGTCATATTCTACTTTGTATAGTGAATCTGTAAATTCAGGTATCACTGAAACGAGTGTAGAAATTCTTCCCTCTTTGAGGTCGGCTGACACTCCATTTGTTGCATAAGCATCAGAACCACCAGCGGTGACTTTGACCTTATAGATTCGCAGTTTTGAAACTAAGGCTGCTTGGAAAGAAAGTGTTTTTCTAACGTTAGCGCTTGTCCAATCGGATGAACTGATTGTTACTGCCATATATAATTCTCATTAGAGAAGTATATAAAGATACCCCCTAGTTTTCACTAGAGGGTGTAAATGTGTTAAACGTTGTTTAATTCTCCAACGCATAAGAATGTGTTAAGCTCTGACTCTCTCACTAATATTTTGTGCTTAAAGTTGTTAATAAGTATTAAAAAAAAGAAAAAAGGGGATTGGTAATTTTCTAATATTGACCTTAGTTGCCTAAAGTTTAATATCTCTGATTTTACCTTGAGACTTAAAGTGACG
>TARA_R110002110_G_scaffold414215_1_pt1 | contig 32033 bp, 29 predicted proteins | sample TARA_R110002110 | Tara Oceans TARA_R110002110 (sample SAMEA4397330) | marine metagenome | biome: Polar Biome; feature: [SRF] surface water layer (ENVO:00010504); material: water (ENVO:00002006), including particulate matter (ENVO:01000060) such as... | depth 5 m | reverse complement strand
CGGGATAAATACGAGCGTTTTTCAATCAGCGTGCCCCAGGCACACCATACATCTAATCCGTTTGGTAATTCATTCAGCTGTTTGCGGATCGCTTCCACGTTTTTCTCATGGATCTTTTTTTGAAAGTGCTTATGCATGTTATCCGGATTGGTTGCCCGCTGTGGATACAGGTTGAACATCAGCCAGCCATCATAGCCCTGAGCCTCTGCAAATCGTGCAACTGATGCTACGGTAGGATCTAAATCTTCCGGCTTCGCTGTGCTTGGATTCACCCCAAAACAAATCAACGGCTTTTTTCCGTCTTGACCGAGAGAATACCGGGTTAGTGGTTCATCGTGATCGTAAATCCAGAGTTTATTTTTGAACATTAAAGAATTGTTTTGCTTTTTTCTTCTGATAAAATATTGAATCTTATTCCAAGTTGTGCAGATCCTTTAGGAATATCCTCAGGATTGTAGATGTTTGGAATATTCGTTCTATCCAACCCCCTCTCATTCAAACCAATTAAGCATGATTCAAGAATCTGCTAAGGGTATCACTTTGTGAGAACTCAGGTTAGAAGGTGAATTTCATGGACTTCAAAGAAGGTTATGAACCAACTCAAGATGATTTAGATAATCATTCGGATCAGCTTAACCCAAATAACGATGAATATAAAGGGGATAAAGATTGAATAAATTTAATACGGGAATAATCTTATTTAAAGAGATTATTCCTAATTCTTCATTCACATATTCCTAATTAACCACTTCGAAAGAAATCTTCTTCCCTGACAACGCTCTCAATAAATGAGCTTTTCTTTGAGCTCCCCAGATTTCTAACTGTGGATCGGCTTGGACTTCAATTTTGAAGAGTAACTCATTTTCTTTGACTTCAAGTTCGAGCTTTTTAACATTTTGATAATGAGATCGATCCAAGCCATCGGCAACACGGAGTATTCCGGACAGCTTTCTGATTCTTCGGCGAACTTCAGGAGCTAATTTCCAATATTCTCCATGGCGCTTTTTTGGGGTAGAACGGCGGTGATAGCGAGCAACATTAGCAATAATTTCAATCTCTTCTTCCCTAAAACCTTTAAGTGTGGAATGTCGGATGATGTAAAGCGCATGTTTATGATGTTTGGAATGTGAAATATAGTACCCAATATCATGCAAGTACGAAGCATATTCCAGTAATTCACGATCAGCTTTTTCCAATTCCAATTCATCTTCAAGCGTATCAAATATTTTTAAAGCCATATTGGCAACATGTGTTGAATGTGCTTGGTGCCAATCACATTTTCTAAGAAGTTCAAAAACACTTCGGCGACGCGGATCAGCCATTTCACCAGACCAAGGCAATCCGATCATATCTTTCTTCAAATAACGAATTATAATTCCTTCCCGAAGCGCTTGAGTTGAGATTTTTACCTTTTTGATATCGTAGTGTCTCAAGAGAAAATTTACCAGAACCACTCCGGTATTTATAAAATCAATGCGCTTGGTGTCAAGTCCTTTAACTTTACGACGCTCAGCTCGGTTAAGTTTGATAAAATCTTTATAAAAAGAGAAGAAATCCTGAGCGGAATATTCCATTTCATTAAGTGTAACATCTACAGGCAGCCCTTTTCTGGCGGCTATCATCGCCGCAATATTTTGCATTGTACCGGATGAACCAATGATGGTGTTTGTTCGGTTCTCCGCAAAAGCAGTAGTAAGATCTGAGGTTTCCTCACGATAATGATCTTCAAGTTTTTTAATCTCTTCAGCCGAGATAGGATCAGAAGGTTTAAAAATATCGGTCATTCTGGAAACACCGATCTTCTTACTGATGAGGAAATGAAACTTAGTAGAATTGGCTAGAATAAACTCCACGCTACCACCACCAACATCAACTATCAAAACGGGGTCGTCTCCCAGTCTGATCCCGTGTTGAACCGCATATCCGATAAGTTCTGCTTCTACAGAGCCGGGAATTGCGTTGATCTTTATATCATATCGGTCAATACTATCTTGTATAAATTCCCCGCCGTTTTCAGACTCCCGAATGGCACTGGTAGCATACGCCAAAATCTTTTCGACGTTATAACTATCACAAAGAACTTTAATATTTTTAAGAGCTTTCATGCCTCTCGAAAAAGCACCTTCTGTAAGTCGTTTACCCAACCCTCCTTTTGCAAGTTGAACCATTTCCTTGAAATCGTCAACCTTTCTGAAGCTTCCATCAGAATATAAATCTACGATTATGGCGTGAAATGAGTTAGTTCCAAGGTCAATGGCAGCAATTCGTTTAATAGGTACAGTTGTGTTGTTTTCTCCGCTAGTGATCAATAGAGCCTCTGATTTTTTGTTTAGCTAAGCATAACCAAAAGATAGAAGATTTGGAAGAGAAATTAAGTAGTAGCATACGATTCAGAAGTGGTGCAAATTTTTTCCTATTTCTCATTTAGTACGGATGCGATTAATCGCGTCCGTACTAAATGAGAAAATCATCAGCCAAAAAAAGAACTAGAATAAAAAGAGGGATTAGAATTTATTAGCAAAAAAGAAATTGGAAATGGATGCGTATTACCGTAGTTTTTGACCTTAATTCAAAAAATGACCGAAAGTCAATTATGGGAATTTCCGAAAGAAAAGAGCGTGAGAAAGAGCGCAAAAAATCAATAATGTTGGAAGCTGCGGAAGCTTTGATCCTTGAGAAAGGTCTAGACCATCTAAACATGAATGACGTGGCAGACCGTGCTGAAGTAAGCAAGGGTTCATTATATCAATACTTTGACAGCAAAACAGATCTTGTTTTAGGTATTTGTGATAAGGCTACAACGCTACTAAGTGAGGAGGTTAAAAAGGTGCTTACTGAGGATCGGCCGGGTATAGAATTGGTACATATGATCGGCGCTACTTTCATGACTTTTGTAACGGAGCACCCTGAGTATTTTAGAGCGATGAGATTTCACGATAACCTTAAGGAGACGAGCGAGTTAGAGGATAGTACTTTTCTGGCTTCTTGTAGTAGTAATATGCATGAAGCATTTACTTGTATGGTTCGCGCAATTCAAATTGGAATGCAGGATGGAAGTATTAATCCAAGTTATGATCCGAAAGAGTTGGCTTTGATTTTATGGGCGACTTCTCATGGAATGGTAAGTATGGCTTATCAGCACCAGAATACACAGCATTTTAGTTTATTAAATGAGCTTGGTATCAATTTAAAATCTTTGTTCGAAAATTTTATGAAAATGGTTGGGTGCGGTATAGCAACCGATGTACAAAAAAAGAATTATGACTCTCAGTCATTTTTTGAAACTAATGGTAATAAATAACGTAGTCGGCAACTGAATTTTAAATGGTAAAAACGAACATAAGAATAATGGGTAAAAGATTAGGGCTTCTGCTGGTAGCAGTAATATTGATAACTACGGGATTGAAAGCCCAGCAAAATGATAGGATCGTTGAGATCAACTTAGAACAAGCTATTGAAATGGCATTGGCTAATAACCCGCAAATTAACCGTGCTTTACTGGCTATTGATGATGCCGACGAATTAGTGAAAATTGCTAATGCCGAGGTTTTTCCTGAGATCACATCCTCTATAAATTACACAAGAAATATTGAAGTTCCGGTACAGTTTTTACCTGCAGAAATTTTTGGTGGGCAACCCGGTACCTTAACACCGGTACAGTTTGGAACTGATAATAATTGGCAGGGTGGATTTTCAGTAAGCCAAAATCTGTTTAAAGGAGAAGCTCTCATTGCCATCAAAAGCTCGGCTGTTTACAAAAAAGTTCAGGAAGAAGCCTATCGATCAACCAGTCAGCAGGTAATCACTCAAACTAGAATTGCTTACTATGCGGTGCTTGCAGCTCAGGAGCAACGGAGATTGGCTGATGCTCAAATAAGAAGGTTGGAAACAAACCTAAAAGAAAACAAAGCAAGAGCCGAAGCCGGTATTGTAGATGATTATTCAGTGCTCCAAATTCAAGTTCAGTTGAGCAATCAAAAACCACAACAAATTGAAGCCAGATATGCCGTTGATGAAGCTTATAGATCTCTGAAAGTTGCTATTGGCGTTCCTATTAGCTTTAATTTTTCGGTTAAAGGGAATTTGAATGAGTTTGATATTCTTACAGAAGATGTAAACGACCCGCTAAATGGAAACATCAAAAAGATTGACAAGATGACTCCATTCAGCTTTGGGACAATAAATATTGATTCAGCAGCTCTTGCTGATAGCAGAGGTGATGTAAGAATTACAGAAGCTCAATTACAATTGAAAGAGAAAGAGATAATCGCAGTAAAAAGCAGGTTTCTCCCAACATTAACGGCATCTTATAACTTACAGTGGACCGCTGCTGAACCGGACGAACCAACATTTTTTGAAAACAGTGCCAGATACCAAACTTTTGGATTGAATTTAAGTCTGCCGCTTTTTAGTGGCTTTTCCAGAATGGCAGAACTAGATAGAGCAAAAATTCAGTACAAAGATATTGACGAGCAAAAACGCATGGCTATTTTGATGGCGCAAAATGAAGTGGCAAGTGCTGAAGAAGAATTGAATAAAATCTTTGAAACTGCATCTGCAAGAAAGCAAGCGCTAGCTCAGGCAAATACCGGATACGATCGAGCAAAAAAGAGATTGGAAAGTGGATTGGGTTCACAACTTGAACTTACTGAAGCAGAAATTCAGGTTCGGGAAGCCGAAGTAAACTATGCAATTATGGTATTCAATTACCTTACCGCAAAAGCGAACTATGATCTGGCTACCGGAATGGTGCCATTTGTTGACACAACTAACTAAGAAATTATTTAACTACCTAAACTAAAGAAATGAACGTTCAAAATTACATAACCATACTAGCAGCAGGAATTTTTTTACTGGGATGTGGAGGAGAAACTCAGGAAGCTGAGACCGGTGAAGAATTAGTGAAAACAGTAAATATTACTACGAAAACGGTAACTCCTTCAACTTTTGCGAGCTATGTAAGAGTAGTTGGCACCGTAGAAACTTCCAATGACATTATGATATCTGCAGAAGTAAACGGAAGAGTTATTGCCTACAAAGTAAAAGAAGGCGAACGGGTAAAAAAAGGACAAACCATTGTAAAGATAGATGATTCTAAATTGAAGCAAGAAAAGGTTCGATTAGAAGCCATGACATCTCAATCAAAAGAACAATACGATCGCTTGAAGAAAGTGTACGAAGAAGATGGTATTGGTTCAGAGCTGGATTACCTGAACGCGAAATATGCGTACGAGCAAAGTAAATCAGCGTTAGAATCTATAAAGATTGATCTGGAAAATACCAACATCAAAGCTCCTTTTAATGGCGAAGTTGAAACGATTATGGTTGAGCAGGGAGAAATGGTTAGCCCGGGAATGCAAGTTGTTCGGTTAATTGGCTCTGATGCTTTCAAAATCAATGCGGGAGTTCCTGCCCGATATTCAGAAGCAATTAATTTAGGAGATAAAGTTGACATCTGGTTTGATACGCAAGTCAGAGATACGCTTCATACTTCGATCAATTATGTAGGCGGGAGTATTAATCCTCAAAATAGGACTTTTAGGATTGAGACTAAACTTCCGAATAATAAAAGCTACAAAGTGGATATGATCGCTAATCTTCGCCTTAAAACTAACGAACAGGAAAATGTTCTGGTAGTAAGTGAGGAATATGTGTATTCAAAAAATGACCGCTATGTAGTATATGTGCTTTCAGAAAATGAAAACGGAAAAGCGGTAGCAAAAGAGCAAGAAGTCAAATTAGGGTTGTCATATCAAACGGGTGTGATTATAGAAAACGGACTTGCTTCCGGTGACCAACTTATCACTTTAGGATCTGCATTTCTTGACGATGGAATGCGCGTTACAGTGAAAAATGACAAGAAACTAGCAGTTAATTAAACTAACTCGGAAACTATTATGAGTACCGAAAATAATAACGGCGCATCACCGAACGGAGCGCCACTCCCGAAAGAAGGGAAACGTAAAGAATTTAGGCTAACATCGTTTTCTATTGATAACCGAATTAGTGTATTAGTTTTGCTGGTTCTGGTAGCAATTATGGGGATTGTGTCTTACTTAACGATCCCAAAAGAAAGCTTTCCAAGTATAAATATTCCAAACATATTTGTAGTAACCGTTTATCCGGGAGTATCGCCGGAGGATATGGAGAGTTTGGTAACCCGAAAGCTTGAAGATGAGCTTGGTAACATCTCTGACATCAAGAAAATGACCTCTTCCTCATCAGAAGGCTATTCGAATATTAATCTCGAGTTTGAGCCAAGTGTTGACATTGAAGATGCGCTTCAAAAAGTGAGAGAAAAAGTAGATTTGGCTAAACCTGAACTTCCTGAAGATGCTGAAGAACCGGTAGTTCAGGAAATCAATTTCGCGGAATTCCCGATTATGAATGTGAATCTTTCGGGACAATATGATGAAGTTATTCTGAAAGACATCGCTGAAGATCTTCAGGATCGAATTGAGACGATACCTTCCGTTTTAGGAGTTGATCTTACAGGCGGGCTTGAACGTGAAGTTCAGGTTGATGTTGATCTCGCAAAAATGAAGTATTACAACATTACTTTTGGAGATATTATTGAAGCCATTGCTAATGAGAACGTTACCATTCCCGGTGGTGATATTTCTGTTGGAACTAAGAAGTTCTTGCTTCGTGTGCCGGGGCAATATGAAAACCCAAAATTACTGGAAGATATTGTAGTTAAGGGCGAAAATCGGAGCCCAATTTATGTTCGGGATGTTGCAAAAGTGACGTTTGGTTTTAAAGAAAGAGAAACGTATTCGGAACTCGGAGAAGCTCCTGTAATTACATTAGGTGTTAAAAAACGTACCGGACAAAATATTCTTGATACCGGAAATCAGGTTAAGGCAATTTTGGATGAAGTTCTTCCAACCTTGCCACCAACTACTACTTATGCCATCACAAACGATCAAAGTATTGATGTTGTAAGCATGGTAAATAATTTGGAAAACAATATTATCTCCGGCTTGCTTCTCGTAGTGGGTGTATTGCTCTTTTTCCTTGGGGTGAGAAACGCTTCTTTTGTTGGGATTTCGATACCGCTATCTATGTTTTTGTCATTCATTATTCTGTCTGCGGTTGGCATTACCATGAATATGATCGTTCTGTTCTCATTGATCCTTTCACTGGGGATGTTGGTGGATAACGCTATTGTAGTGGTAGAAAACATCTATCGATATCTTGAAGAAGGGTACGACCGTTTTGAAGCCGCTAAAAAAGGAACCGGAGAAGTAGCCATACCGATTATTGCGGGAACATTTACGACAATTGCTGCCTTTGCTCCGATGATATTTTGGCCGGGAGTTGTAGGCCAGTTTATGAGTTACCTGCCAAAAACTCTGATCATTACGTTGGCGAGCTCACTTTTTGTTGGATTAGTTATCAATCCGGTGATCTGTGCATTGTTTATGACTGTTGAAGGACAAGAAGCAGAAGCTAAATTGACACCAAATGGGAAAAAGATCTTATATGGTGTAATCGCATTTTTCTTAGTCATTTTCTTACTATCAAGTTTTATAACATGGTCTATGCTAATTATTCTTGGAGCGATTCTTTGGGCATTGAATCGATTTATTCTAACTCCTGTTGGAAGATGGTGGCAAAAAGACGGGCTTAATAACTTGATTAGTAAATATGAAAATACGCTGGTTTGGTCTCTTAACCACAGATTTTCAGTTGTTGGAATCTCAGTTTTTGTACTTGCTTTAAGCGTTGTTGTACTGATTGCGTTTAATCCAGGAACAGAATTTTTTCCTGAAGACATTCCACCGCGAGATGTGTATGTACAGGTAGAAACTCCAATCGGTTCGGATGTTCAATACACCAAAAGCATCATTGAAGAAGTTCAGGAAAGAGTCAAGAATCTTCCAAATCTTGTAGATGTAAACAGCGTGTTGGCAACTTCCGGAGCAAGCATCACTGCTGATCCCGGTTCAAGTGGAGGGGGAAACACTCCAAACAAAGGTACAGTAGCTCTGAACTTTGTTGATTATCAGGAACGTGAAGGTGATGTATTTGAAGCCATGGAGTTCTTAAGAAACCACATGACAGAGAATATCGTTGGCGCAAAAATTACTGTAGAGCAACCACCAAATGGACCACCAACCGGAAAGCCGGTAAATCTTGAAATTTCCGGTCGAAGTATGGATGAGCTAAGTACACTTTCTAATGAAATTCTAACTATTCTGGAAGAAGATTCTGTGTTCGCAAAAATGGATGGTTTAGCTTCAAACTTACCGGAAGCGCGTCCTGAAATTCGAGTAGATGTAGATCGTGAAAAAGCGGCACTGTATGAGCTTTCTACGAATGTGATCGGGATGACGATCCGACAAGCCATTAATGGGGTGGAAGCTTCAAAATTCCGTGATGGAAAAGAAGAATATGATATCATTGTTCGATTGAATGACGAATACCGTGATGATCTTAGTACACTGGGTGATCTAACTATTTCACATGAAGGAAATCAAATTCCGCTTTCGGAAGTTGCAACCTGGGAAGTAAAAGATGGATTAGGCGGTATCAATCACAAAGATTCAGAACGTGTAATCACTATTAGCGCAGATGTAAGATCTGATTATCAGGCGAATGCAGTTTTAGCGGAAGTTCAGGGTGTGCTTTCAAAATACTTGGAAGATATTCCTGCGGGATACGATTACAGCTGGACAGGTCAGCAACAGGAACAGGACGAGTCTTTTGAGTTTCTTGGAATCGCATTCCTGATTGCAATATTCTTGATAGCATTTATTTTGGTGTCACAGTTTAATTCGGTAGCAAAACCGATCATCATTTTAAGTTCGGTAATTATGTCGATGGCAGGTGTGTTTTATGGATTAGTAACCTTCCAAATGGCATTCGGATTAATGGCGTTCTTGGGAATCATCTCTCTTGCCGGAATTGTGGTAAATAATGCAATCGTATTGATTGATTACGTAGATATTTTACGATCCAGAGATGGATACAATTTAAGAGACGCACTGGTTCAAGCGGGGAAAATTCGTTTCCGGCCGGTAATTCTTACGGCAACAACTACTGCTCTTGGATTAGTACCTTTGGCAATTGGCTTCAACTTTGACTTCATCGTATTAGTTGGTCAGCCGCTTGAGTTTTTCTCGAACTTAGGATCTTATGTATATATGGGCGGTGAGCAAGCTGCCTGGTGGGGACCGATGGCAATTGCTGTAATTGTAGGATTGCTATTCGCTACTTTACTGACGTTAATCTTAGTTCCGGTACTCTACAGCTTGATTGAACGAAGCCGACGTGGATTGAACAAAGTAATGTTTGGCAAAGAAGAGCCCGGCATTATCAAAGATCAAAGCTCTTTGAATGGTAATGGTGAAAGCAGAAAGCCTGAGCCTGCTACGGCATAAATTTTTAGTACTTTTTTATAAAATTCAAAGCCCAATTCTGATTTAGGATTGGGCTTCTTTATGTATATGTCCGAAGAATTCGGGTTATCCTAAATTTATTGCGGAATCTTAAGAACAAACACTGAGTTAATTCAATAGCTATTCAATCGTTACGCAAACGTCTTTTTAGACTAAAACTAAATCCTACAACTCACTAAAATCAATAATTTATATATCTCAAAATATTAAAGAATCTGAAACTAAAGATTTCATACTCATAGTACCAACTGATCTTATAACTATTTCTTCACTTTTAATATCAGGAGTAATAAAAATTTCGTTATTATGATTTTCAGTCTCATATTTTCTTTTGACTACAATTATTTGTGGGTAAGAAGATGTTAACTCACTTGTATAATTATCCCAAACATACTTTTGTATTGCGATATTTCTCATCTGATTACCGATTGAAATCTCATCAAATTGGGCAATACCATCAAGGTAGTTGATACCAGTTTCTAAGTCATGCTCATTTGAAATTCCTATAAAAGAAAAAGAAAAATCATTAGCAGCTGTGATATTTTCGATCTTACTTTTAAGATTTGATAAAATGATTGGAATCTCATCATCATTGGCAGCAGGACAAAAAGAACATCCTATATAAATTAAGGAAATTTCGATTTCGTTTTCAATATAAGAACTTGATGAAGGTCCATCATTATTAATAAGGTAGTAGCTTAGAAAAAAGCACATAATCATTACAATAAGACAAAAAAAATAAAACTTAATGCTTTTCATAAATTATCACTTCAGTATCAAATGTTTTTTGATCTTGTTTAATAGCAATTAACTTTTCTCTATTCAAAAAGCCTAAACTTTTGGATGAATAGTCTAATTTATTGATAAAACCTGATTCAGAATCTATCAAAAGTGTTTCAATATTTGATTTTGATTCAGAAGAATCAAAATCAGCAAAATACTTTTGAGGAGTTTGATAAAGAAATTGAAGTATTTCATATTTTCCCATGTTTATGGTAGGTATGGGCAATTTTCTATTAAAAATCCCAGAATTTGAATATTGAATTAAACCTGTATTTTTATACTCAGGCGATTTAAATTCAGTATGTTCCGCATTAATATAATCCGCAATTTTGGTAACCCATTTTTGTTCTCCCAAAGTGTTATAACCAAAGATATATGAGAAGTCCGCTTGATAACCAATGATAGTATTAGTAGAAGGATTGCAAGTAATATAGTTTTTAGAAAGTACCCCGTCGAATGTACCGTATCCAGAATTTGATAAGTATTCAAATCCAAATGAGTTTAGGTATGTAAAATCAGAAAGATTGAATGTTGAAATCGGCGGAGCTACCTTTTTCTTAAGCTTTTCATCTGTTGTGAGTGTAACTAAGCTATCGGCTTTTTCCCGCTTTGTCCTGTATCCACTTAGATACATTTTGTCATTTAAAAGACAAAAATCATAAACCATCAACATATTATGAGGATAGCTTTTATTGTACACATATTCATCTCCTTCCAAGGTAAATTTTTCTATCTCAAAAAAGTCAAGTACATACAATTCTTTCTTGTCATTGGAAAATTCGAAATCTATAACTCTTTGAAATTCACCCGGGCCTCTTCCTCCACGACCAATGGAATAAATATATATTCCATCTCTATTGTAAACAGAGATAGAATTAAAACTTTCTCTTGAAATGTATATCCTGTTACTATTGTCAATATCGATTTTTGAAGGTATCGTTTGGAAAAAATAATACTCAAAACTATCCGAACTCTCTCCTATGGTTGCTACTTTCTTAAATCTATTTATATTAATATCATTGATTTGAGTAATGATTGAATCAGCTTTATGCTTATAAAATAAATCAACTTCATTTTTATGTATTTGTTTAATATCTAATGGATGGATATACTCAACTTTTTTTGATTTACACGAAGCAAACAAAAGAAAGATCGATAAATAAATAGAAAGCTTGTTCAAGACCTTTAATTAACCTCCACATGGAACAGAACCACAAGCGTGACCATTGTTCCCGCCACAAGGTCCGGCGACTGTAGTATTACAAAAGCCACCTTTGATTTGCCATCTGTAATCACAAAAACCACATGGGTCTGAACTGTTCCCTGAAGATGTACCCAAACCCATTAAAGTTCCTGCAACAGCAAATATAGTTACAATAATAATTTTCTTAAGATATTTCATAATAACTTATTAGTTTAAATATAAACGATTATAAAAATAACTTTTTTTTTTCAAAATTTATTTTGTGGTAACCGAAAAAATTCTATCTAGCATAATCTTGAATAACTATAACTCACATTATGATACTAAGTCTTGATCAACTAAAGAAATACAAAGACGAAGGATTACTTTTACTGAGAGTAGGTGTAGGTTTAGACTTTTTGATTCTTCATGGATGGGGAAAAATAGCAGGAGGTCACGAAATGTGGATCAATCTAGGGCAAGTAATGCCTCATTTTGGAGTAGATGAAATAGCTATGGTTTGGGGATTTATTGCAACGCTTACAGAATCTCTCGGAGCTTTGTTATTTGCTATTGGATATAAATTCCGCCTGGTTTCCGGGTTGCTTGGTATTACGATGGTCGTTGCTGTGTATGCCCATCTCAGTGGAGGAGATGGTTGGGGGCAAGCATCTCATGCTCTTAAGATGGTTTTTGTTTTCTTCGGGATGATGGCAATCGGAGCCGGAAAGTATGCGATTGAAAAAGAAAAGTAGATAATGGAAGATAAGTGTAGAACCTTATCTAATTATTCCCTTATCAATTTATTTCCTTCTTTCATTAGGATAAAATTTTCATCACCAACAACGGAATTAAATTCGTTGATTGGGTCCATTTCCCCGTCATCGGCTAAAGGAAAAGTTCCGTAATGCATACCAATGCTTAGTTCAGTACCTACTTCTTTATGTATTTGAAGAGCCTGCTCAGGATCAACATGAACGGGATTCATGAACCATCTGGGAATGTAAGCTCCAATTGGAATTAAGGCAGTTTTAATTGGAGCGTAATCTTGCCCTATCTTTTCAAAAAAATTATTGTATCCGGTATCGCCGGCAAAATAAATATTTCCTGAAGGTGCTTCTATCACAAATCCAGCCCACAACGTTTTGTCCCGATCAAACATCCCACGACTGGAAAAATGTTGGGCTTCTACGGCTGAAATGGAAACCGAATCATTTACATTGTGTGCCTGCCACCAATCCAAAGAGATTGTTTTTGAAATTCCTTTTTTATGCAAATACAAATCAACACCAAGCGGAGTGATAAAAACAGGATCGTGAGTTTCTTTAATTCTCTTGAGTGTATTGATGTCTAAATGATCGTAGTGATTGTGGCTGAGCAATACAAAATCCAGATCGGGGAGATCATCAAAATGAATTCCCGGTGGTCGCATACGTTTGGGTCCTGCAAAACTAAATGGCGAAACCCGCTCACTGTACACCGGATCAGTGATTATGTTCAATCCATCTGTCTGTATCAAAAAGGTGGAATGGTTTACATAGGTTATAACTTGAATAGAATCCGAAATGCGTTCAGCTGGTTTTTCTCCAAAAGTGACATCATTTTCCGTTTTCTCCGTCCATTCACCAGGCTTTCTGGTAAACAGCCATTTCATTAACTGGTCAAATCCTTTTTCCTTGTAACCTTCCCGATTTATAAATTTTGAGCCATCAAAGTGATCGGTTTTCTCTCCGGAATAACCCGGTGCGGAAACAGAATAGCCAGCGCCGATTATCAGAGCAATAATGGCTCCCAAAACTATAAGTAGGGTCATAAAGATTTTTTTCATTGAAGGAATAGAGTTTTCGAATAGAAGATAGCTAAATCCCGATCAGCTATTTTTCGTTCAAGAGGCTGTCTTTAATTAAAATTGAATTTTGTTTTAGAAAAAGTAATATTGTAGTAAATCCTACATTAATACATTTGAATTATGAGTGTAATGAGTATCAGAATTCCCGAAGAAAAAAGGAAGCAGCTTAAAGCAATAGCTTCTTTAGAAGGTAAATCAATGACCAATATCGTGAGTGGTTTAATAGAAGAATATGTAGCGGAAGCACAGGATAGGTTGCAAGAAAAAGCTGAGCTGAAAGAGATTATGAAGGCAAGTGAATCTTCGTTTTCTGAATGGGATAATGACGAAGATGAGGTTTATAATGACTTATGATCCTTGGGATATAGTATTACTGCCTTTTCCCTTCACAAACTTGTCGGCTTCAAAAAAGAGACCGGCTGTAGTAATTTCTCCAAAGTTATATAATTCAGAGCAAGATGTAGTAGTACTATTTCTTACCAGCAAAATTAATGTGTCATCAAAAGTGGGGGACTACAAATTGAAACACTGGCAAAGTTCAAACTTACCTAAGCCATCTATGGTAAGAATGAAATTTGCTACCATTGATAAAGACTTTATTCTAAAAAAAATTGGTGGAATAGAACGTTCAGATATTGCTAAGATAACATCTGAAATGCGGGATTTTTTAGAACTATAAGTTTTCTACACAAAACCTTCAGTAAACTATTGGTCAAAGTAATTTTATGGTTTTGTATCTTTTGCATTCTGAATTCTTTGCTGAACCGGAGACTAAAAAGTTGTCATTTCGACCGAAGGGAGAAATCTAAAGGTTTTATCACGCCTTCTAAATTTTGAGCTTTCTCGGTTGCTTTGACGTGGTCAAATCTCCCAACACTAACGCAAGCGCCTCGCTTGGGCGGATAAATTAGCTTGTTCAGTTTAAAGAGAAAACAGCAGGTGTTCAAGGGATCCAAAATTTCCAATTCTCAATTCCCCAAGCTCTCTTAAGTTCACGACGAGCTAACCAGTTAAGAGAAAATTCATAATTCTTAATCCTCTCCCTTTCTATCTGCCCAGATTTTGGGATTTCTTGAAGTGTTGAGGATGGCATGAACAATCCCTCTTTGATTTTCTTTGTCAATGGTAAAGTGAATCATGTAAGGATATTTTTTTCAAAGACAGACTATGAACTTTACTATAACGTACTTGATAAAAGGGACGGGCTTGTAATTTTTTTAGATGTGTTTTTACAGAGGCATGAAAACCTTTCCCTAAACCAGACTGCTGTTCATTATACCAAGCAATTCCCTCTTGGATATCAAGCCTGGCTTCCGGCTCAATTTTAATCGTAACCTTCATCAATCAAATTTGAAAGAATCCTTTACTTCTTCCCAGTCCAATAACCGATCCGGATTTTGTTCAGACAATCTTATTCTTTCTCGTACAATAGCTTTGTGCTCTTCAGGAATTTCCTCAAATTCCGTGGAGGTTTCTAATCCTAGTTGCTTAATAAGCTGCATAACAAAATCAACTTTTTGATCAGGAACGGTTAAAGTTATCTTTTTCATAATCATATGATAATTGTTCAAAAGTATGTTCATTATAAAGAATAAACTCCAAAGTGAACACTTTTAGTTTTATAGCGGTATTTGAACGAAAGGATAATTCATCATTCATAATTTAAAATTCTTAATTCCCTCCCTTTCTCTAAAAATCATTAACTTGACCGCTGATTGAGAACAAAGTGATTTAAACTAACTACGCGAATGTCTAAAAAAACTCCGTTTCATGCTATCCATCAAAAAGAAGGCGGGAAACTTGTTGAATTTGCCGGATTTGAAATGCCGGTTCAGTATAAAGGAATAAAAGTAGAACATGCTGCTGTTCGGGAAAATGTAGGTGTTTTCGATGTTTCGCACATGGGTGAGTTTTACATTCATGGACCAGAAGCTCTCGATCTTATTCAGCATATTTCTGTAAATGATGCTTCTAAACTTGTTCCCGGTAAAGCACAATACACGTGTATGTGTTACGAGGATGGTGGAATCGTTGATGATATGATTGTGTATAAATTATTTGCTGATAATGAATACATGCTGGTTGTAAATGGCGCAAATGTTGAGAAAGATTTAGCATGGATACACAGCCGGAATAATTTTGATGCTACGGTTGTAGATAATTCTGAAAACACGTGTCTTTTGGCGGTTCAAGGACCAAAATCAGTACAAACATTGCAAAAACTTACCGATCTGGATCTTTCAGAAATATCATTTTATAGTTATAAAATGGGTGCTCTTGCCGGTTTTGAAAATGTGGTGTTTTCAGCAACGGGATACACAGGTGAGAAGGGATTTGAATTATATTTTGATAAAAACACTACAGACCCCGAAGCGATTTGGAACGCCATTTTTGAAGCAGGGGAAGAATTTGGAATAGAACCATGCGGCCTGGGAGCAAGAGACACGCTTCGGCTAGAAATGGGTTTTGCGTTATACGGAAATGATATTACCAAAGACACCCATCCTCTTGAAGCTAGATTGGGTTGGGTTACAAAATTCGAAAAGGGAGATTTTGTAGGAAAAGAAGCTCTACTTAAGAAAAAAGAAGAAGGGAATACTCGTCAATTAGTTGGTTTTGTGATGAATGATGAGCGCAATATTCCTCGCCATGGGTACGAAATAGTAGATGAATCCGAGAACGCAATTGGGGAAGTTACCAGCGGAACAATGTCGATCACTTTAAGTAAAGGAATAGGTATGGGTTATGTTAAAAAAGAATTCGCCACGGAAGGAAATACAATCCATATTGCAATCCGGAAAAAAACAGGAGCGGCAACAATTACACGTCCGCCTTTCATCAAAAAATAAAAGAGAGAACAATTTAAAGAACTACGATGGCTAGACTAGATTACATGGACGTATATTTTTCAGTTCAGTCTTTTCAAGAAGAAGACCTGCGAGGGAAATCTGCGGTGATTATTGATGTGCTAAGAGCGGCTTCGTCCATGGTGACGGCACTTAGCAATGGTGCAAAAAAGATTATTCCTGTTGGTGCGATGGAAGATGCCGTGAAGATTGCACAAACTATGGACAACAAAGATTATCTGCTTTGTGGAGAACAAAATGGAAACAAGATCGAGGGGTTTCATTTAGGAAACTCCCCGCTTGAATATACCGAAGATGTTGTGGCTGATAAGACCTTGATCATAAATACCACAAATGGAACAAAAGCGATTAAGAAAGCGGCGCTGGCAAATAGATTATATGTGGGATGCTTTCTAAACCAGAAGAGCATTTTAAAAGCCCTTGAAGATCACGATGATGCTGTAGTGCTTGTATGCTCGGGCTGGCAAGGAAAAATGTCTCTTGAGGATACTCTTTTTGCAGGATCAATCATTTACAAAATGTGTAATGGGAAGCTCCCAAAAAACACTAAAGACGGAGTAAAGATTGCTTTTAGTTTATACGAAAAGTATAAAGATGAACTTGAAGAAGCGATTGAAACTAGCGATCATGCAATACGTCTTAAAGAACTTGTGCCTGACGGTGATATTCCTTTTGTTTGTAAAGAGAATAAATTTGATGTGCTTCCAGGAATGAAGGACGGAATTTTAATTAATTTAAATGGCTAAGAAAAAGCTAAATACAGCTGGAAATTCTAAAGCAGGAATTGATGACAACCGTAAGGTTGAGATCATTGGTGTGATTATTATTGCCCTCGGGATCCTCTTGGGATTAAGTATCGTTTCCTATACGCCGGCGGATTATCAAAATGCTGCCAGACTTTCTTTTATGGATCTTTTTAAGGGAGATCCTTCTTCACGGCTGGTTCAGAATTGGCTTGGCCCGGTCGGGGCATATATATCACACTTTGTAGTTCGAATGATATTTGGTTATACCAGTTTTATTTTAGCAATTTTAATCTTTTTTCAAGGCTGGCACATTTTTCGTCGGAGGAATTATAAAGATTTAAGTTGGATTACTATTCTTGGAATTTGGAGTATGATTTTGTTATCCACAATTCTTGGGTGGGCGAACTCAAATTTCGATTTTCCGGCAGATTCTATTTGGAGCGGATCAGCAGGATTAGCCATTTCAAAAGTGCTACAAAACTTTACGAGTAGTATTGGGTCTGGAATTATTCTTTCACTTTTAGCCATTGTTACGCTGCTTCTATTATGGGATAGAGATCTTCAAAAATCCATTGATAATCTTAAGTTGTGGATGGAGAGTGTTCAGCAGAAACTTAAAGATGCCCGAATAGCCAGAGCAGAGAAGAAAGAAATTCGAGCTCAGGAAAGAGAGGAACGTCTTGCTAAAAAAAGAGCTGCACGAGAAGCCACAAAGGAAGAGAAAGAACAACTTAAACCCACTGCTAAAAAAGAAATTAAGGAACAGGAACAACCCGCACCTTCAATAGACGATATTGTTGCTAAATCTCATGAAGAAGATCTGGAGCGCATTGAGAAAGAAAAAAGAGCGTCCGATGATATAGATAACCGACAGAAAGCATTAATACAAAAAAACTCCAATCTGGAAGAAAAAGAAGTATTAGATGAGGATAGCGAAGAACTGGAAGTTTCTGTGTACAAAGGCGAAGGCGATGAAGAAGCAGGAGAAAAAGATCTCGATAAAATAAATCGGGACAAAGCCAAAGAGGTACCGGTGATCAGATACAAATTCCCGACTATTGACTTGCTGGACACGCCCGCTGAGGACAGAACTGAAGTCGATTTGGAAGAAATTCGTGAAAATAAGCGCATCATCCTCGATAAACTGAAAAGGCACAGAATTGAGATTATAGGAATTAATGCAATTGTAGGACCTACAGTAACTTTATATGAATTAGAGCCTGCTCCTGATGTTAAGATTAGTAAGATCGAAAGTTATTCAAACGATTTGAAAATGGCGATGGCATCGAAAGGATTGAGAATGCTATCTCCAATTCCCGGAAAATCTGCGGTTGGGATTGAAGTGCCGAACAGCACGAGAGAAATGGTGTACATCAAACAGGTGATAAATACCAAAAAGTTTGTTGAAACAGAGATGATATTGCCGGTCGCTTTTGGTAAAACGATTGAGAATGAAGTGTTTATGATCGATCTGACAAAAATGCCGCATTTATTAATGGCAGGGGCAACGGGCTCAGGTAAATCTGTGGGTGTAAATACGATCATTACATGTTTACTGTATAAATGTGATCCTGAGAACTTGAAATTCGTGATGATCGATCCTAAAAAGATCGAATTAGCATTGTACCGAAATATTCAGAATCATTTTCTGGCCATGTTGCCCAACGCAGATGAACCGATTGTTACCGATACATCAAAAGCTTTAGAAACGCTCAATAGTGTGTGTAAGGAAATGGATAATCGGTACGACTTGCTCAAAATGGCGCTGGTTCGTGACATTAAGGCTTATAACAAAAAGTTCAAAGACGGCGAGTTGGATGAAGAACTCGGTCACCGCCACTTGCCATATATCGTAGTTATTATTGATGAACTTGCTGACTTAATGATGACGACCGGCAAGCAAATTGAAGAACCAATTGCCAGACTTGCACAACTTGCCCGAGCGATTGGAATTCATTTAGTTGTTGCAACTCAGCGACCATCGGTGAATGTAATTACCGGAACGATTAAAGCGAATTTCCCGGCGAGAATTGCTTATCAAGTGGCTTCAAAAGTTGACTCAAGAACAATTTTAGATGTGGGTGGGGCGGATCAATTAGTTGGGGCGGGAGACATGTTGTTTACAAATGGCGCAGGGATGACTCGTATCCAAAATGCGTTTGTTTCTACAGAAGAAGTGGAACGAATCAACTCATTTATTGGACAACAAGCAGGATATAAAGAACCATTTCATTTACCGATCATTCAGGAAGACAATGTAAAGATTCCCGATCCGTTAGATGACATAGACGAAATGTTCCAGGCAGCAGCAAAAGTAGTAGTCTTGCATCAACAGGGATCTGTTTCACTACTTCAAAGAAAACTAAAAATCGGTTATAACAGAGCCGGTAGAATCATAGATCAATTATTTAATGCAGGAATCGTTGGACCATATCAAGGAAGTACCGCACGCGATGTTCTCGTTCAAGAAGAGGAAGAATTACAAGAGATATTTGATGGACTTGAAAATTTATAACCTATTAGCGCTAGTACTTATTTGGGGAGTTTCAACTGTTGACGCTCAAAACAAAGCATTTCCGAAACTACGCGCTAATTTTGAAAATCAAAAAGTGTTTGTGGCAGATTTTGAACACACCTATTTCGACTCATATACAAACGAAAGTTTGACAAGCGAAGGAAAAATTTGGGTCTCATCTGAAAAATATAGACTAGACAGCGAGAACCAATTGCTGATTGTAGATGGGAAAACTTCCAGAGTATATGATGAAGCTCGCAATCGTGTAATCATAAGTGAATATTCAGAAGAGGACGATGATTTTGCACCTTCAAGAATGCTAAATGGTGTTGATTCTACGTATCGAATTTCAGAAGAGAAATTGGAAAATGGCCACACAAAAATTGTGATGACTACCGATGATGACTTTGCTCTTTATCTGCGTGTTGAGATTGTTGTGGATAGTAAAGCAAATCCGGTAAGTATTACAGCATACGATTTTTCTGAAAATGAAATTGTGACAAAGTTCAAGAATGGTGCCTTTCTTCCCAAAAATGAAGCGTTGTTTGTGTTAAGATATCCACAAGATGCAGAAATAGTCGATACAAGGTATTAGTCTTGAAAACCACACTTAAAGTACTGGCAGGAATCTTACTTGCAGGGTTTTTTCTTTGGATAGCATTTAAAAATGTAGAGTTTAAGCAAATTCTTGAAGCTTCTAAAAACATCAGTTATGGATGGATTCTACCGTTTATTTTAGCAACATTATCGGCGCACTATATAAGAGCAGAGAGATGGCGTTTACTTTTTAACAACAAAGAGAAAACCCCACATCGAATAACGCTTTTTACAGGAGTGATGGTTGGTTATTTATCAAACATTGCATTTGCCAGATTAGGGGAAGTTACCCGCCCTGTTTATGTAGCTCGTCAAGTTAATGAAAGCAATAGTAAATTGATTGGGACGATTGTGTTAGAGCGGATCATAGACATGCTGAGTTTGCTTTTATTGATGGCGTTTGTTGTGATTTTTTTGATCTCAGATTCTGAGATTCTGAGTAATCTACTCGGTATCGACATAACTGATTCGAGTGTGCTGCTTTCGTTTGTAGTTAAAATCGCTAAATATCTAGGGATAGCTGTTTTAGGTTTTGGGTTAGTATATCTGGCACTAAAAATACTGAGCTCAAAAGTAGCGCTTGTTGCCAAGGGCTTTAAACTGTTTAAAGAGATATCAAAGACCTTTGTGGATGGAATACTGGCTGTTAAAGAACTCAAAAATTGGCCTCTTTTTGTTTTATACACGGCGCTTATATGGGTTAGCTACATTGGAATGACATACATCCCGTTTTGGATGTTCGATATGCAAAGCATTTATGGATTGACGTATGCTGATGCTTTAGTACTCACGATGGTTTCTGCCGTGGGAATTATAATTCCAACTCCCGGAGGCTTGGGAACATATCATCTGTTTATTACAAAAAGTTTATTTTTGCTTTATGCAGTTCCTGAAACGATAGGGTTAGCTTACGGCACAATCACACATGCGTCAACATTAGCAGTTATCATTATAAGTGCACCAATTTTATTAGCTATAGACAAATTTGTAGCGCTAAAACATGCTGCAAAAATAAAGGGAACAAGCCGGGAGTAAAACGGTACATCTTTTGACGTGATTGGGTTAACCTTGCCTAAATTTTTTAGTACATTCTTAAAACTTCTTTTTAGATGATGAAACGATTTTTATTTTCAACGATTTTAATTCTTCTTTCATTAGGGGGATGGGTTTCTGCGCAATCAGGAAATGCACAAAATTCACTGTTGCCGGAAATAGACCCTCAGGATATCGAGATAAGAAGTGAGTTCAGAGCTCGTTTTCCTGGCATTAGGCGCCAACCTATCCTTGGTTTTAATCCCATGCCAAGAGTTTTCAGAATCGACCCAAACCGAACTCCTTTTATGGAATCGGATAAAGATGCTGTTGCCAGTATTGCGCTTACACAATTAGATCGACCTGACCCTCCTCAAAAGAAAATTCTCAAAGAGCCATCCAGAGCAAACGCTTACATAAAAGCAGGAATGGGAAATTATATAACCCCGGAGCTGGAAGCCTATGTTTTGAGAAGATTAAACGAGAAAAGTGTGGCATCACTAAACCTAGATTTTACTAGTTCAGATGGCCATTTAGATAATCAAGAATCAGGATTCAGGTTCTTTGATGTAAATGGGGTGTATGGCACTAAGTTAAATAGCGGAGCAAAGTTCTCAGCTAAAGCCGGCGTGTTCAGTGATTTCAATCATTTGTTTAATCTGCCAAGTACAGTTCAACCCGATAATTCGGAAACTTCAGAAAAAGACTACAAAGGTTTTAACGCAGGTGTTATTCTGGAAAATAACTCAAACGCACTGGAAGGCTGGGATTTTTATTTAAACACTACGGTATTGTCTGTAGATATGATGGCGCCTAATGCCGCAATTCGGGGAAAGCAATCCGAACAATTTATTCAGTCAGGTTTTGAAAAAGAATGGGCAGGCAAGAGCTTGTATGATGTGTTCAATGTTAAGATTGAGGTGAAAGGCGGGAATTATTCCGCAGAGGATGTCGGCGATACTCAATGGTTAAATACATCCGCTACTTTCGGATATAGCACACTGTTTAATTATACTACTGAAATACATATTGATGGCGGTCTCGCTTATATTTCGGACGGTTTCAGAAGCAAGCCTTTATTCGTATCAAGTGCAGGGTTAAATCATACGGTGAAAGACGGATTTAATTTAACAGGAGAAATCTATACTCGTCCTGAAATGAAATCGATTTGGGAACACCATCAAACCAATAGATTTTTAAATGTGAATTCTCAGCTACAATTTCAGTATGTGTTTGGCATTGATGGTGGCGTGGAATATAAGCCCGTGGAATCAACAAAATTATTTGGGTCTGTTTCGTATAAAGCGATTGATAATTATGGATTTTATTCCCGAGAGGCTAGATCGTTTGGAGCATCAACGGCTCAAACATTTTATACCATTAACTATGCAGACGCCTCTAAGTTTAGATTAGAACTAGGCGTTACGCAACAATTTGTAAGCGATAAAATTTGGTTTGACGGTTTTATATACGCTCAAAGACCGGAGCTTAAAAGTGGTGCAGATATTCCTTTTGAAGAACGCTTGGGTGCAGAAGGAGTTTTTTCTGTTAAACCAATCAAACCATTGACGATAAGTTCATGGACTCAGTTTGTTGGAGAAAGAGAAGCGCCGGGGCTTAATAACACGGAAAGCTTGAAAGGTTATTTTCTACTGAATGGAGGGTTAGATTATAAGCTGAATGAAAAATTTGGCGTTTATTTTAAAGTGTTGAATATTCTGGGGCAAAAATATGAAGTTTGGGAAGGCTATGAAGAACGGCCTTTTCAGATCTTTGGAGGTATTAAACTAACATTATAAGCTATGACTAAGAATTTCTTAAAAGTATTCGGGCTCACAATTCGTGATCAAATCATCATGAAAAATTCTGTAGAGGTAAAGGGTTTGGGAACATTTAAAGCAGCGCATACAAGCCAGCAACAGGAAAAGAAGCCAGATGGCAAACTCGTAATGCAACCGCCTAAAGATAGTATTGAGTTTAAAGCAGCCTTGGAGGGTTAATAATGTTAATTGATAATGAAAAGTTTATCGGGCTGTTGGTTGAAAATTCAGGTATAGAAAAAGAGAAAGTTGAAAAATATCTGGAAGAGTTAATTAACGACATCAAAGTGGCTTTTGATGAAGATGAGGGATACGAAGTTGAAGGGTTTGGGATTTTTAGCAAGCTAGGAGCAAATGTTTTGTTTATTCCTTCTGAAGAACTCGAAACTGAAATCAACTACAAATATGTAGGAATGGAGCCCATTGTGATGCCTGATGGAGCTCCCAAAGAAACGGTTAAAGAAGATGAGGTTGATGATGAGAAAGAAAATCCAATTCAAGGTATTTTAGATGGAGGAGAGTCTGAAGATGCCGATGGATATGAAGATCCATTCGCTGAGCTTATAGGCGAGGTTGAAGAAGAGACAGAAGACACTGTTTCAGAAGAAGAATTGGTAGATGAAGATTATATAGAAGCGGCAGTTGAAGAAGAGATTGAAAATGAAGAGCAGGAAGAAGAGGTTTTCGAAGAATTTCTCGAGGAGCAATTAGAGGCTGATGACGAACTTTTTGCTGTAGATAATATAATTGAAGAATCAGAAGACGCAGAAACGGAAGATTTAGAAGCATCATTAAAAGATATTTTTGGCGATGACGATGAAGTGGCAGAAACACAAGAAGATGAAAAAAGTGAAGAGCAAGAAGAAGTTCCGGGACCTGATAAATGGGGAATAGACGCCCATAAAGAAGATGATCAGGAAGAGGTATTTTCAGGATTGCTGGGAGATGAGGCCACTAAAAGCTCAGCGTTGATTGATGAAGAGGATATTTTTGCAGAAGAAGAAGTTGACGATGAAGATGTTGAAAATGAAAAACCAGCAGAAGAGAAAATAGACTTTTCAGCGTTAGGAGATGAGACAACAGAAGAGGAAGACTTCGACGATCCGTTTATGGATCTTGAGGAAGAAGAGTCAAAAGAAGATTTTATTCCTATAGTTACAAATATTTCTTCCGAGATTACATCCAATGCAAAGGGTGCGGACGAATCAAAACTAGAAGAAAGTTCTGAAAAAGAAGGAGTTAAAAAGAGCAGGCAATTAAAGTCAGCACGTGATAGAAACAAAAGATCTCCGATGTTTTTATACTTAGTTTTGGCTTTGGTTATTTTAGCCGGGAGCGGGTATTTATTAGCATATTATGGGATTGTTAATATGCAAGGAATTACACCCATTGATAGAAACCGGATTGTACAGCAGACTACGCCGCCGGCGATAGAGCCTCAAAGCACGCCGCCGGAGACGAATTCGGAAGCAGAGACGGCAACAGCTGAGAACAGCCAAGATGTATCTGAAATTTCAAACACCACTAGTACTCCAAACATTAACGAGCAAGTGCGCCTGCCTAAGGAAACGCAACGAGATCTTGCACCAATTGTTGCAGACGAGAACACTCCTGAAAATGGCGGAATTATTACCCCGATAAATGTACAAGCCGGAGCGGAGCCTTATGGTTTAACAGGCACGGCAACAAAAGTAGGGAACAACGGCTATACAATCGTGTTATATACACTAAGTAAAAAATCTGGAGCTGATGCCCAATTCGAGAAATTATCTAAAGATGGCTATCGGGTAATTATAAAGGAGAAACCATCGGACACTTATGGCGTACTTTACAGAGTAAGTATTGGACAATTTAAATCTCTGGCAGCTGCAGCTGTGGCAGCCGAAAAAGTTGACCCGGATGTTTTAGGTAATTATATAATCTCAAAAATTTAAACGAACATATTTCATGAACTTCCTTCTACTAGTACAAGACTCTACAGCTGTTGCTGATTCATTAGCGGTTGCACTTGAGGGTGACACGATAACGTTATTCGATCTAATGATAGAAGGAGGGGTTCTTATGATCCCTATTTTTTTATTATTTATACTTTCGGTGTACGTGATTGTAGAAAGGTGGAGTGCACTAAATAGATCTCACACTGATACAGAGCGTTTTTTAGGGTCTATTGAAGGGATGTTAAAATCAGGAAAGCAATCTGATGCCATGGCATATTGTGATAATCATGACAAACCCTTATCCAGAATAATTAAAGCAGGGATAAAGCGATTAGGTCGCCCAATTCGTGATATTGAAGATGCCATTGACAATGCAGGTAAGAAAGAGATCTTTTTCTTAGAAAAAAGAATGAATTGGTTGGCAACAATTGCCGGTGTAGCTCCCCTTCTTGGGTTTACGGGAACAGTAACGGGTATGATTGAAGCATTCATGGATATTCAATCTTTACAAGGAAATGTAAACCCAAGCGAGCTTGCAGGAGGTATTTGGGAAGCTTTGATTACCACTGCAGCGGGACTTATTGTTGGCCTGATTGCTTATGGATTTTATAACTTTTTGCTAGGGAAAATTAACAGATCCATTTTTGAGCTTGAAAATGCATCGGCTGATTTTATGGATTTATTGCAATCACCCGCACCTAAAAAGCAGGCATAATTATGGCACGCGATTTTAGAAGAGGAGACAAAAGACTAACTCCATTATCTCTATTTTCACAATCATCGTTAACAGATATTGTGCTGCTGTTATTGATCTTTTTTCTGTTGACTTCATCTTTTGTTTCAAATTTTGGTATCAAAGTGAATATCCCCAAAGCGGAATCCGGGTCAACAACACAAAGTCAGTTTATCTCTGTTGCTATAACTAAAGATGGTGAGTTTTATGTTGACGGAGATTTAACAGCAAGAGGTTCTTTAGCACTACGAATTCGTTCTGCACGCAATAATAAGGAAAGTGGAACGATTATATTAAGAGCAGATAAGGACGCAAAAGTAGATGATGCTGTAAGAGTTATGAATATTGGAAAAGCTTTAAACCTAAAACTTGTTATGGCTATCGAACAAAGTTCCTTATAAAAAATCAGTAATAATGGATAAACCTAAATTCACAAAAGACGATAGTTTTGCACTTACGGTAACGTTAAGTGTTAGTATTGTTTTGGTTCTATTTTCGCTTTGGTACACGTTGGATATGAACCAAAACTATCGCCCCTCTTTTATAGAAGTGGAGTTTGGAGAGTTTAAAACCGGAACATTGGCAGCGTTTTCTGAAGTAAAAGAAAAAGAAGTCGCAAAACGTCCAAACCCATCAGAAGTTAAGCCAAAAGAACCCGTTGAAGAGGCTCCCAAACCGGAAGAACAGCCGGAAAAACCAACGGAAGAAATTACCAAACCAGTTGATCTTCCGGATGAAGTAGAAGAAGTAAAAGAAGAGAAAGTAGAAACTCCAAAAACTGAAGTTATAGATCCTGCTAAAGAAGTTGCAGAAGAAGTGAAGGAAGAGGTAGAAATTCCGCCACAAGCCAAAAAAGATCTGGAAGTAAGTGATGGAGCAAAAGAAAGCGGAGATATAAAAGGAAACACCGGAGAAACAAATGCAGATGCAGGCACAGGAGCTGATGATGAGAAGTCTGCCCCATACGAATTAAAATGGGAAGGAAATTTAGAACGAGATCCCATGGTTCAGCCTTTACCGCAAAACACGGCGAATACCGAGGGCGTTATTTCAGTTAAGTTTCAGGTTAAACCGGATGGATCCGTTGGATTGATTATTCCACTTAAAAAAATGAATCCGGAACTGGAAAAAGAAGTTCAAAGAACACTTAGAAGTTGGAAGTTTTCTAAATTACCAAGTGGAGCACCTCAACAAGTACAATGGGGAACCATCACGTTCCGATTTGTATTCGGATAGATAAATAAAGACTATGAAAAGATTTACGTTACTCCTCTTATTCGGAACTACAATTTTATTTTTCGGATGTATAAAAAGTGAGGAAAATGAGTTTGAGGATATAAATTCCTGGATTCGTGACAATATGGAAGAAACCTATCTTTGGAATGAAAGAGTTCCGGCTAAAGTAAATGGGTCCATTCCACCGGTAGCTTTTTTTGGCAGCATGTTGAATCCCGAAGATGACATATCATTTATTGTTAGAAATGGCCAGGCGTTACTTAATGACGTTGAAGGGTTTACGTTTTCAAGCGGTATTTCTCCTTCTTTTGGACAGTTTAGTAATGGGGGCGTTTTTATCATAGTTGAGTTTGTATATCCGGGAACGCCTGCCGCTTTATCTGGAATAAAAAGAGGAGATATAATTCTTGAAGTGAACGATACCCCACTAAATACTTTGAATTTTCTGAACCTTTTCTATTCCGAAACTTCAAGCGTAAAGTATGCACTGGGTAATTATAATTCAGAGACAAAAACTATTTCTTACTTAGACAGCACGGTTACTGTTGAGCAAGATGAATTGGAGCTTAATCCCGTAATTTATTCTGATGTAATTGAAGAAGGGAATAGCAAAATAGGTTATATAATGTACTCAGATTTCAAGTCGGGTACATCAGGCAGGTTTAATGACAGCCTTGACCTTGCCCTGCAAGACATTAAAGCGGAAGGTGTTACAGACTTAATCGTTGACCTAAGATATAATACGGGTGGAGATTTTGAAGCGGCTAAGAATTTTGCAAATGCTTTAGTGCCTCAATCTGTTGCCCAAAATGAAGAGGTCTTTGTCAAGTTCAGATATAATGATATCCTGCAACAGCAAATAATTCAGGAGGAAGGAGAAAATTCGGAAAACCTGATTATTAAGTTCGAAATTGACCCGGAAAATCTTGATATGAATAAAATCTACTTTCTTACAACCAGCAAAACTTCATCAACAAGTGAACTGTTAATAAATGGATTAAATCCACATATGGAAGTGGTGCAAATTGGTTCAGCTACAGCCGGTGAGTATTTTGAAACACGAATACTTTTAGGCTCTGATGCAACTCCTCCCAATAGTTATGCTATGGTTCCAATTGTATTGCAATATGAAAACTCTGAAGGAACAACAGGTTTTGATTCCGGATTACAACCGGATTTTCCAGTATTGGATAATCTGTTAAATGTGGAAGCGGTAGGCGCTGCAGAGGATCCTTTGATCTCCAGAGCTATAGATGATATAAGAAATTCAACTTCATCAGCTTCCAATAAAATATTTACTAAGCCCTACAAAGATCTGGTTGACAAAAGAAAAAAACGCTTAGGAAGAATCATGTTCCCGCCAGAAAGGAAGAATTGATACAATGTTAGCAATTTTACTTCACATCTTTTTACCCATTCCTTGCTTCTCTTGCAATACATTCAGTTATTAAATTCTGTAATAACTAACTAAACTAATTTATCGGTGCTATTATGAAGGTAAGCAAGCATTTCCTAACCGCAGTCTCTTGCATATTATTTTCTCTACTTATAATTGACAATTCATTTGCTCAGACTTTTGGGCATGGAGCTGAGACTTCCAATCCGACTTACAAAAAAGAACTATTTAAAGATTTAAAGTACAGAAACATTGGCCCTTTTCGTGGAGGGCGTTCTGTAGCCGTTTCCGGTCACAACTCTCAGCCTTATACTTTTTATACTGGTTTTGCAGGAGGTGGAGTTTATAAAACTACGGATGGTGGAAGCAGCTGGATTAACGTATCAGATGACTTTTTCAAAACCGGATCTGTTGGCGCTATAACGGTTGCACCGTCTGACCCCAACGTAATTTATGTAGGAATGGGTGAAACGGATATACGTGGAAATATGAGCGCTGGTGACGGTATGTATAAGTCAACTGATGCCGGAAAAACGTGGACATATCTGGGCTTGGGAAAAAGTCAGTTTATCGGGGATATCGAAGTTCATCCAAAAAATGATGATATCGTTTGGGTTGCTGCAATGGGGCAAATTTTTGGAACAGAAGGAAATGAAGAACGAGGAGTTTATAAGTCAAAAGACGGTGGAAAAACCTGGGCTAAAGTTTTATACAGAAACGGAAAAACCGGAGCCGTTGATATCGCAGTTGATCCGAATAATCCAAGAATTTTATTCGCATCATTATGGGAAGCTCACAGAAATCCCTGGGAAATGAGCAGTGGTGGTGAAGGCAGTGGTTTGTTCAGGAGTAAAGATGGAGGAGAAACGTGGGAAGAGATCTCAAAATTTCCCGGAATGCCTAAGGGTTTACTTGGAAAGATTGGCGTGGCTGTTTCTCCGGCGAACTCGAATAGAGTGTGGGCAATTATGGAGAGCCCAAATGGTGGATTATTCCGTTCAGAAAACGGTGGAGACACATGGAGACGAGTAAGTGCAGATAGAAATCTTCGGCAACGAGCTTGGTATTATTCCAAAGTGATTGCAGATCCAAAAAATGAAAACGGAGTATATGTTCTTAATGTGGGATTTTGGAAATCCACAGATGGCGGAAGTACGTTTAGCAGAATAGGAACGCCTCACGGAGATCATCATGATCTATGGATTGACTCGAATGATCCGCAGCGAATGATTATTGGAGACGATGGTGGAGGACAAGTTACCTATAACGGAGGTGAAGGTTGGTCATCTTATTATACTTCAGCTACCGCACAGATTTATCAGGTTACTACGGATAATCAGTTCCCGTATATGATTTATGGCGCACAACAGGATAACAGTACTTTTGCGATAAAGAATAGAACAAACGGTTTTGGGATTGATGAAAGTGATTGGTGGCCGGTGGCCGGTGGCGAAAGTGGATACATTGCTCCTGATCCGGAAGATCCTAATGTCACTTTTGGCGGAAGTTATGGAGGTTATTTAAATAAATACGACAGAGAGCTAGGATTGAGTGATCGTGTAGATGTTTGGCCGGATAACCCGATGGGAGCCGGTGCTGAAGAACTGAAGTATCGTTTTCAGTGGACATTCCCGATCATCATTTCTCCGCATAATCCGGATGTTCTTTATACAACATCACAACACGTGCACCGCTCGACAGATGAAGGAATGAGCTGGGAAACAATCAGTGCTGATTTGACTAGAAATGACAAAGAAAAGCAGAAGGAATCTGGCGGACCGATAACAAAAGATGATACATCGGTCGAGTATTATAATACGATTTTTACGTTCGTTGAATCTCCAATTCAGGAAGGAACTTTCTGGGCGGGATCGGATGATGGTTTAGTTCATATAAGTCGAGATAATGGAAAAACGTGGAATAATGTAACTCCAAAAGGTTTACCGGAAACAATGATCAGTATTATAGACGCTTCCCATCACGATGCCGGCACCGCATACTTTGCTGCAACACGATACAAGTTCAACGACTTTCAACCAATGATTTATAAGACTACAAATTATGGTAAAAGCTGGACAAAGATCACCAATGGAATTCCTGCGATGGATTTCACTCGTGTAGTTCGCGAAGATCCGAATAAAAAAGGATTGCTTTATGCAGGAACCGAAACTGGACTTTATGTTTCTTTTGATGCCGGAGCAAATTGGCAAGATCTTCAGTTGAATTTACCGGCTGTTCCTGTAACAGATTTAGCTGTTCATAAGCGTGATAAAGATTTAATAGTTGCTACCCAAGGCCGTTCTTTCTGGGTATTGGATGACCTTCCCGTTCTTCATCAAATGAGTGATCAAATTGCGAAAGCTGAAAATCATTTATTTCAGCCCGAGAAAACCTATTTATTTGGCGGGCCAAGTTTTAGCCGTCCAGGCTCAACAGTTGGTCAAAATCCTGAACGAGGAGCTGTTTTCTATTACACGCTAAAAGGTAAAGTTGATGAAGAGATCAAACTGCAAATCTTAGATCCGCAAGGAAACGAGATTAGGACTTATTCGAGCGTAAAAGACGGAAGCGGTAAGCCCGTTAAAGAATCAACAATGTTTTTTGAAGAGGAAGATCAGGTTCGATCAAGTGTGATTGCGAATGAAGCGGGGTTGAATAAATTTGTTTGGGGATTAGATTATCCTGATGTAACCCGAATTGATGGAACGCAGATCTTATGGGCAGGAAATACCTCCGGTCCTGATGCTATTCCCGGAATCTATAAAGTTCGCATGCATATTGGTGATAAAATGATTGCAGAGCGTTCTTTTGAAGTAATAAAAGATCCAAGATTAACCAATGTTTCTCAGCAAGATTTGGTAGCTCAGTTTGAACTGGTTAAAACAGTGAAAGCTAAACTCGATACCACGCATAAAACCATCAATAGAATTCGTAAAGTTCGTAAAGAAGTCAACGAAATGATGGCAGAAGCCAAAGACAACAAAGAGCTTCAGGAAAAAGCAAAGGCGATGCTGGAGGCAATGTCTGAAATAGAGAATGAACTTATTCAAACTAAAGCAGAATCAGGTCAGGATGTGCTCAATTTTCAGATAAAACTGAATAATAAGCTGGCAGCATTGGCAAGTACAATCGCTACCGGATATGGAAGACCTACTCAACAACAATATGCGGTATTTGAAGAACTTGCAGGGAAAGTAGATGCTCAGTTCAAGCGTTTACAAGCTGTTTGGGATGGTGAATACGAAAACATCATTCAAGAATTCGAAACCAAAGGCGGAAAAATTCAGAATTGATTCCTCATCACGAGAAGGCGATAATTTAAAAAACAGACAAGTTAGAAAAACGACGAAGTAATCTCCGATAAAATTCTCAGTTTATAGAAAAGAGATTACTTCGTTTTAAAAGTCCCCTCTTGCGCCAAAGGCATTCCTTCGGAAAGAGGGGATTTATTATTTTTAACTTTAGTTAATTCTTAAACTGTAAGCATTACTTCGTTTTGCCCTACTTTTGTGCCGGCCAAAGTGACAACGCCGAGGGCATCCCTCGGATTATCCAAAGAACTTATTTGGATAATCATCTCCCTTCGAAGGGAGATCCTCCTTAAAGTGTTCGTTTAATCCGAGAAGTAAAATTCAGAATTCAACGTTATTTGTGATTAATCGGTATTGAAAAACAGAGAAATATATTTTCGATTCATATTTTCTGTCTGACGGCTAGAGCCCGTCTGACAGAATTTGAAAAGAAAGTATGCAATGGAAAAAAACTAATCCTGCTAATCAAGAAAAACCGTTACCAATCTTGGTCTAAATGATGAGGAAAGAGAGTTTGGTTTTTCAATGAAGAAAACCACTAATTGTTGCACTTCTAACTTGAACCTAGACCAAAAAAAATTATTAACCTGACGGTAATTAAACGTACCTTGTTTAAGCGGCATA